>Ga0184632_10000286_pt1 | contig 18629 bp, 15 predicted proteins | sample PLM31_50_b1_FD_133153 | JGI IMG/M metagenome (GOLD analysis project Ga0184632, IMG submission 133153) | Groundwater sediment microbial communities from an aquifer in East River, Colorado, USA - PLM3-1_50_b1 | ecosystem: Environmental > Terrestrial > Soil > Riparian zone | place: USA: East... | reverse complement strand
CGAGACTGCGATAGCCGATCAAGCCGGCGCACAAAAGCGGCGCCGCTTCGGCGTCACTGTATGATTCGGGGATGCGAAAACAATATCGCTGATCGGCGACCGTATACTCTGCATAACCGCCATCAAGCGTGTAGCCAGTAAATTTAGCGCTATCGCACAGATTTTCCTGCCGCGACCGGCAGTACGAGCACTCGCCGCATGTCCAACCGAGCCATGGCACGCCGACCCTATCACCGATTTTGAATCGCTCTACTCTGTCTCCCAGTTGTTCGACCGTGCCAACGATCTCATGGCCGGGTATCAAAGGAAGCTTTGGCTTGGTCAGCTGTCCATCAACGACGTGTAAATCCGTTCGGCATACGGCGCAAGCATGAACATGGATAAGCAGTTGCCCGGGGAACGGTTTCGGAATAGCCATATCCGCCATCCGCAACGGTTGTCCAGCTTCCTCGAAAAGCATCGCGCGCATGGACTAAATGTGTTCCCGCCGGCCTTACTTACAAAGCCAATACATCGTTAGGCGCGCCTACGAACAGGCCAGCGTACGACATCGAGTGTTGCGAAGCAGATCGGGAGACGTACTCAGAGATGGCCTGGTGCGCTGACCAGCTGATACCAATGCATAACCAAGGAGAATCGCTTAAGATTGTCGCTTAACGATTTCGCTAGTCCAGGTCGATATCTTTTAGTGGTTTGGTGATCGGCTCTTCCTTGGCTTTCTTGAAGAGTTCTTGGAACTTCGCCTCGAGGACTTTTGATTTGTTTTTTTCCGCTTCGGCGAGCTTTTGATACTTTTCGTCTCGGCGAGCCGCTTCACCGTGCACCATCTTAACGGCGTCCTTCAAATCCACTGCCATTTGCGGTCTGACCGGCAGCTTATGATCGAGAACCACCGCCAGTTCCGGATCAATGGTCAATGTGGCATCGCAGCAGGGGCAGGTAACGACCAAATTAGAAGTGCTCTTGTCAGACATAATCAGCCCTCCGGTTTTCTGCGACGAGTGCTGCGTCCTGTTGTTAATTTTGGATTTTAGATTGCCGATTTTAGATTAAAATGCAGATCCCAAATCCGATATCCCCATCCAAAATCGAAAATCCAAAATAGGTTAGCCTCTCAACTCGATCTGTTCTCCATCCGGACCGCCGAAGACGACGCGGCGCCAACCTTTTTCTCTAGGCTCGCGCGCGGCGGTGTCATGGGGGGCCCGGATTAATTTTACACCGTCTTTCTGAAGTTGGTCCACGGTCTCGTCGAAGCGGTCCGTCTCCAAACAAAAATGGAACCCCTGCATGGCACCATCGGAATGGTGGGTGAGTTCCAGTACGGTGTCACCAAGTTTGAGATAGGCGATCTGCAATCCGCCACTGGCGGTTTGTTGAAAATAATGCTTGAAACCGAAATGCCTCTCATAAAAAGCGACGGAACGGTTGAGATCGCTGACGTGAATGGCCACATGGTCGATGCGTTTGAACATGATCGCAAGCCTCGCCGGATAGGGTAGCATGATAGTCCTCGGCGTCATAGTTTTGCAAGCAGCTTGCAAAAATGTGAAATAGAACCACGGGAAATGTGCCGATCGAGGCGAATTCCACAGACTCATGCCTATCTACCGGTTAATCCAAGAAGTGGTTTTCCCGCGGCCCGAGCAGGCTGATCCCAGTGGTCTCCTGGCGGTCGGCGGTGACCTCTCCAGCGAACGTTTGCTGGAGGCCTACCGTTTGGGCATTTTCCCGTGGTACTCCGGCGACGAACCGATTCTCTGGTGGTCGCCTGATCCGCGCCTGGTTCTTGATCTCGACGATTTCAAGATCTCGCGGAGCCTGCGCAAGACCCTCAACAAAGAAATTTTTAATGTGACCTTCGACCAGGCTTTTGGCGACGTTATTCGCGCCTGCGCCTTGGCGCCGCGCGACGAGCAACGCGGCACCTGGATCACAGATGATATGCAAGAGGCCTACGTGCGCCTTCACAAGCTCGGGTATGCCCACTCTGTGGAATCGTGGTTTGAGGGTAAGTTGGCCGGCGGCCTGTACGGTGTTTCGCTCGGCAAGGCATTTTTCGGTGAATCGATGTTTCACCGGACAGCCGATGCTTCAAAGGTAGCGTTGGCCGGGCTGGTGGAACGGCTCAAGTCGTGGAAATTTCATTTCATCGACGCGCAAATGACCACTGAGCACTTGTTGCGTCTCGGCGCGAAGGAATTGCCCAGGCGAGTCTTTCTCAAGCGCCTTGGCGAAGCGCTGCGCAGCCCGAGCAAGAAGGGCAGGTGGAATGTATGAGGTCTCTATTCGCTCGTGCGCAGCACAGTTTCCAGGCTGCGCGCCGTGGGAAACTCGAGAGTTAGCAAGATCAAACTCAATGCCGACAGGGCGTACTGATCCGAGAAATAGCGGCCCACGATGGCAAGCACCAAGCCGTACACCGCAAGGGCTTCGATGATGGCATAGAGGACGATTTTGCGTGTTATGTAAGTCGATACCAGTAAAGCGGCCTCTTTTTCGTGGAGACCATTGTAGCTGTCTAAAGCGCGTAGCATTTTAGTTTTGGACGATGCCGCGGCGATCGCGGCGGGCGTCAAATAACGCTTTTTCCAATATACATAGTAGCCCAAGTCCACGATCGCGAGCGCCCAGAAGATCATTCTCGCGGTATCGGCAAACCACAGACCGCGAGCGTATTTCGGGTTCGCCAGAACATTGTCGGCGATCACGATATAAATCACGATGAAAATTGTGAAGGCGCTCCAGAGAATGACTGCCGCGCCGCGCTGGTCCATTAATACTTGGCGAAATTCAGGGCGAATCATGTTTTCTCCTGATGTGCTTATTACCACATTCCGGCCCGGTGCGCTGAAAAAGCTGCAACGCGGCTGGAGTATTGGAGTGGTGGAGTGATGAAGTTTGAGACCCATTACTCCAGTACCCCGTTACTCCAACACTCCATGTCGTTCGCGTGCCTGTGAACTTGTCGGTTCCAGCGCCGGATGGTATAGGGGCAGCAGCGACTCAGTTTGGGGGAGGTAATCATGGCCGATTTCGATATCGTCATCCACGGCGGCAGACTGATCGATGGCACGGGCAATCCCTGGTTCTACAATGACGTGGGGATCAAAGACGGCAAGATCGCGAGCATCGGCAGAATCAATCCCGCATCTGGTCAGCGGGCGATCTCGGCCAAAGGCATGGTCGTCACTCCGGGTTATATCGATATGCACACGCATAGCGACCAGCCGATCATCAATGACGGCAACGCCGAGAGCAAAGTCCGGCAGGGCGTAACGCTGGACATCATCGGTGAAAGTCAGACGGTGGCGCCGTTGGAAGGCGCGATCCTAGAGGAATACCGGTTGGAGCACCGCAAACGCAACGGCATCGAAACCGACTGGAAAACTTTCACGGAGTATTTCGATCGAGTGATAAAGGGCAGGGTTTCGATCAACGTCGCTTCCGGTGTATCGCCGCAGCAGGTCAAGCGCGTTGTTTGCGGTTTCGACGAGCGGCCGGCCAATGCCGCCGAACGGGAAAAGATGAATCGGTTTGTCTCACGAGCGATGGAAGAGGGCGCTCTCGGCCTCACCGCGGCGTGGCACGCCAAAGGGCCGGAATATCCCAACGAAGTGGTTGAGATGGCGAAAGTCGCACGCCGTTACGGCGGCTACTATGGGGTGCACGTTGGCAGCGAGGGTTTCGATATTTTTGAAGAGCTGGCCAAGACCTTGCGTATCGCGAGAGAATCCGGGATTCCCATTCACGTCTACCACCTCAAGATGCGCGCCAAGAGCAACTGGGGGCGCGTGCGCGAAGTGGTCGAGCAGATCGAGGAGGCCCGCCGCGAAGGACTGGAGATCACGGCGAATCAATATCCTTATACGGCGATGCAACATCCGTGGCGCCGGCTGTTTCCGCGCTGGGTGCAGGACGCGCCGGTCAATGAGACCATCGCGCAGTTCAAAATCGCAAGTTTTCGTGAACGCGTGATGAAAGATCCCGAGTTCGATCAATATGTAAACGAGCATGGTGGTTGGGAAGGCATCGTCGCAGCCCGCCTGGACACGGCGGGCTTGAAGAAATTCGAAGGTATGACGATTGCCGAGATCGCCCAGATCCGGGAAGAAGATCCGATTAGCACCTGCTTTGATTTGATCTACGAAGAAGGGGCGTTCATTCACGGCGTGCACCACACGATGAACGAAGAAGATGTGAAAACCGTGATGCGCGTGCCGTGGGTGTCCATCGGCTCAGACGGCAGCGCCTTGAACCTGAAATATCCAGGCAAGCCGCACCCGCGCAGTTTTGGAACGAACCCCCGCGTGCTCGGCAAGTACACGCGGGAGGAACACGTGCTTCAACTGGAAGACGCGGTGCGCAAGATGACTTCGATGCCTGCGCAAGTGCTCGGACTAAAAGACCGGGGTTTGTTGCGCGAAGGTTATTGGGGAGACGTGGTTGTCTTGGACCCCGATACGGTGGCGGACACGGCGACCTACGATAATCCCAAACAATATCCGAAAGGAATACCTTACGTGCTGGTGAACGGGGCCGTGGTTATCGATAATGGCCACCACACCGGCGCGCGGCCGGGAAAAGTTGTGTATGGGCCGGGGAAGAAAACCGCATAGGAACAACCACAAAGAGCCTAGCGCGGCTCCGCCGTGCTAGGCCGTTTGTGGTTAAATTTTTTTCCCCTCAACGGCCTAAGAAAATCTGGCTAAACTCCTTGCCGGTTTGATCCATAATCGGGCCGATAAAGTCGGCGTCGACGAGAAACATTTCCTTCTCCAGCAATTCCGGAAATCTTTGCTTGACGCCTTTGCGCGCGACGATCCGGCCAAAGGTGGTAATCATCGTTTGGCCTTCCTCCGATAGCGCCCAGTCGGTGAACAACGCGGCCGCGTGTGGGTGCGGCGCGTGGCGCGATACCATTAGCTTGTTTGCTTGCCCGAAATAAGGATCCAGCATCACCTGCTCGATGGGCGCTCCTCTCGCTTTCAAGTCCAACACCGTGTGCCCCGACAGTACGATGGCTATCGGCCGTTCGCCCGCGGTCAATAGCTGGCTTTGCCCCGTGCGACCACGGGCGAGCCGCAGATCCTGTTTGGCCAGCGTGCGCATGTACTGAAGACCCTTCTCTCGCCCCATGTGCCTCAATAAAATCGCGAACCATTCATAGGCCTCGTCGTCGAGATACATGTTCCCTTTCCACTTGGGCTGAAGGAGATCCTCGTAGCTCTTCGGCACGTCGCCGCGCTTGACGAGATTAGTGTTGTAGCCGAGCACGATCGGGATCACATAGAGAGAAGTAAAGAATCCTTCTTTGTCCCGGTTCGAACCCGAGTAAAACTCTCGCTGCGGCGAGAGGTAAGGATCGATGGCGCCGATCTTTTTGAGCGCCGACGCTTGCTCGGCGGAGCCGTTAGTGACATCGAATAAATGATTGCCGGAATTCATCTCGGTTTGGATCTTGATCACCTGGCGGTTGCCGGAAACGCGGTAGGGATTGACCCTAACGAAGGGATAGCGCTTCTGAAAAACACGTATGAACGGATCGATCTGCTGTGCCTGCAGAGAACTGTAGAAAGATACTTCACCCTCGGCCTTGGCTTTTTCGACAAGGATTTTCTGTCGTTGGTCGGGAGGTAGCTTGTTGAGTTTGGCCAAGACCGCGCCGGCGGGTTCTGGAGCAGCGCCGGCGAGCACCACGCTTGGTGGAAGAGCGAGCAGGAAAGCGAGAACAATCTGGACATAGAGTTTCATAGAATCTAACCTCTGCCATATAACTGCTGTGGACGATATATAACTTGTCCGCTTATCGTAGGCGATCTTACGTGTCAAGCTCGGTGCTGTCGCTCCCGTTTATTTGTCGCTCCACTCCCGTTCCAGACGTTCCAAATGTTCCAATCGTTCTAGGTCACGGATCAGCCCTCAGTGATCAGCGAACCGTTCCAGCGCGCTCATCACGGCTCATTGACAGTCTCTTTCCTCCCCCGCGACGCGGGGGAGGATCAAGGAGGGGGATTGAACGGCTTGAACGATTGGAACGTCTGAAACGGGAGCGCAGCGACACCCCTCATTGACAGGATTTTTCGGATTCGATAGCGTCTCGAACATTCCAGTACCGATGCTTATCGGGGGGGACATGGAAGAACTCGAACCGGTCAAAAGCGGCAAAGTCAAAGTCGACGACGTTAGCCTTTATTACGAGCTCTACGGCGAAGGTGATCCGCTGATTCTTGTCGCCGGCACGGGCATCAGTCTGGCGCTCTGGCGTGTGGCCCAGGTGCCGGAGTTTGCCAAGCATTATCAAGTCCTTATCTACGACCACCGCGGCCTGGGTCGGAGCGACAAACCTGACATGCCCTATAGTACGCAGTTGTTCGCCAAAGACTGCGTTGGCTTGATGGACGCTCTCGGAATAAAAAAGGCGCACATGATGGGTCATTCGATGGGAGCCCGCGTGTGCCAGTGGATCGCGCTGGATTACCCGGAAAAAGTGCGCAGTCTCGTGCTGTCGGGGCCGGGGTCGGGAAAATACGATGACAGCCTCGATTATCCGCGCGGGGTGCCGATGGACGCGGCGCTGGAGATGATCGAAAAGGGGTACGAGAAATACCAGAGCGACCACTGGGGACCGGGTTTTATGTTCAGCGAGCAGTTTTTGATGGAACACCCGGATGTCGTGAAAAAGTATCAAGACCTCATCGTCGACGAGGTGCCGCCGCTGAAATGTTACCTGCGCCACGTGGTCGCGCGTCAGTGCCACGAAACGACGCATCTTATTCATAAAATAAAGGCCCCGACGCTGGTGATCGTAGGCAGTAAGGACACGCACGAGGGCGGTACCGGCAGCCACGTCGAGTCGGCTAAGGTTCTCGCGGAAAAAATACGTAACGCGGAACTTGTGCTGATCGAGGGAGGCCGGCACGGCTATCTCCGCGAGATGCCGGAGCTGGGCCACCCGCCGATCCTGGATTTTCTGCAGCGTCATTGAGGAGTAAAATTCGCCGCGACGACCGATCGAGAGTTGCTATGGACAAAAATGACATTCTCGAGAAGCAGAAAAAATATCTTTTCTCCTGTGTCTCCACCTACTATGACGAGCCGTTGGTCGTCGATCATGCGAAGGGTCACTTGGTTTACGACGCCGACGGCAAAGAGTACTTGGACTTCTTCGGCGGCATACTCACTGTTAGCGTGGGGCATTGCAATGACAAGGTAACCCAAGCCATCGACGAACAGACCCACAAGCTGCAACATATGTCCACGCTTTACGCCAACGAGCCGCAGGTTCGGCTGGCGGAGAAGCTCGCGCGGATCACCCCGGGACGTTTAGAGAAGTCATTTTTTACTAACAGCGGCACGGAGGCTAATGAGACGGCGGTCTTGCTCGCGCAGATTTACACCAAGTGCCAGGACGTGATCACCCTACGCCACAGCTACAGCGGGCGTTCTTATTTGGCTTTGAGTTTATCGGCACAATCGAGCTGGCGACTCACGCCCAACGTTGTGCCGGGGGTTCATCATATTGCCAACGCGTACTGTTATCGTTGTCCCTTCGGCTTGACCTATCCAAGCTGCGATCTCAAATGCGCCAAAGACGCCGAAGAAGCGATTCAGACGATGACCTCGCAAGGCCGGGTGGCGGCTTTCCTTGCCGAACCGATTCAAGGGGTCGGTGGCTTCATCACTCCGCCCAAGGAATATTTCAAAGAAATCGTCGGTATCATCAAAAAATATGGCGGCTTGTTTATCTGCGACGAGGTGCAGACCGGCTGGGGCCGCACCGGCGGTAAAATGTTCGGCATCGAACATTGGGGCGTCGATCCCGACATCATGACCTTCGCCAAGGGGATGGCCAATGGCGTGCCCATCGGCGCGACCATCGCCACGCCCGAAGTTGCCGACAGCATGCAAGGCAACACGATCTCAACGTTTGGTGGCAACCCGGTGACCTGCACCGCGGCGCGCGCCACGATCGAGGTCATCGAAGAGGAAAACCTGGTGGAGAACGCCCGGGTCATGGGTAACCGGTTGCGCGAAGGTCTAAACGCGCTAAAAGAGAAATACCCGATCATCGGCGACGTGCGCGGCATGGGGTTGATGCAGGGAATGGAACTGGTGGGGGAAAAAAAGCAGCCTGATGTCGAAGGCTCTAAACGGCTTATGGAACTGACGAAAAATAATGGTCTCCTCCTGGGTAAGGGCGGCACCTACGGGAATGTAATTCGTGTTGCGCCGTCGCTGAACGTCAATCAGGATGAGATCGATCACGCATTGGGGGTGCTGGATCAGTCTTTCGCGCAGCTGGGGCTATGACGTTTCGTAAAAACACTGATTCGAATTGACAAGATCTCGTATAGTTCACACGGCAAGATGATCAGCAGCGAAGCGACGAATCTTTGTTCCCGTGACCCACATCAGGGGACCTGAAGCATGCACACGCTCGCTCGCAGAATTATTGGGGCCGTTCCGGTCATCATCGGCATCTCCTTTCTCATTTTTCTCTTGATGCACATCGCCCCCGGGGATCCGGTATCCTTGTTGCTCGGCGATAACGCCACTCCTGAAGATATTGCGCGCACGCGCAACGAATGGGGGCTCGACCGGCCGCTGATGGTGCAGTACTGGGAATTTCTTAGCCGGGCTGTGCGCGGTGACTTTGGCCGGTCGCTCAAGTTCAACGAGCCGGTCATGAAATTGGTCTGGGAGCGGCTGCCCGCGACCCTCGAGCTGGCGTTCTCCAGCCTGTTCGTAGCGATCCTGATCGCCGTGCCCCTCGGCGTCTATTCGGCCATCAGGCACAATTCGCTTCTGGACCATGCCGGGATGAGTGTCGCGCTCGTCGGCGTGTCTTTGCCCAACTTCTGGTTGGGCATCATGCTTATCTATTTTCTTGGCGGGCAATTGAATCTGTTGCCTGTGGCCGGCCGTATCGAATACGGCGTCGAAGTCCGATCCATCACTCGCCTCTATCTCGTCGACAGTTTGATTACGGGAAACTTCATGGCGTTCTGGAGCGCGCTCAAGCATTTACTGATGCCCGCTGTCACGTTAGGCTCGGCGCTGGCCGCCATTGTGACGCGGATTTCCCGGTCGAGCGTTCTCGAGGTGATGCGCCAGGACTATGTCACCACGGCTCGCGCCAAGGGGTTGAGCGAGACAGCAGTGATCTGGCGGCATATTCTGCGTAACGCGCTGATCACCATCGTGACGATCCTGGGGCTTCAACTGGGTGCGCTGCTGAGTGGCTCGGTGGTGACCGAAACGGTGTTCTCGTACCCCGGGATCGGCGATCTTTTGATTCAGTCAATCTCGGCGCGGGATTACAAGCTGACACAAGTGTTAATACTCATGTTCGCGGTGACCTATTTCGTCGTGAATCTATTGATAGATCTTCTTTACAGCGTTATCGATCCGAGGATCAGACTCTGATGTTGTCCGTCAGGTATCTCAAGCTCTGGGTTGGTGGGGCTATTCTTTTGCTCTTGTTTGTCTGTGGCGTTGGCGCGCCGTTTCTGGCGCCCCACGATCCGCAGGCTCAGACTCTGGAAGATCGTTTGCGGCCGCCTCGATGGGCCGATAACGGCTCGCGAGCCTATTTCCTCGGTACGGATAATCTCGGCCGCGACATGCTGAGCCGCATCATCTACGGCTCGCGCATTTCGCTCATGGTCGGCACGGCCACGGTTCTGTTTGCCGGCTTCGTCGGCTGCACGCTGGGCGCCTTGGCCGGCTATTTCGGCAAAACCACCGACGAGATTGTGAGCAAGATATCGGAGATTTTTCTTGCCTTTCCCTTTTTGCTTATCGCAATAGCGATTATGGCGTTTTTAGGCCAGGGGCTTCTCAATCTTATTATGGCGCTCATGCTCAGCCGCTGGGTGCAGTATTGCCGTGTTGTGCGTGGCGAGGTGCTGTCGTTGAAGGAGCGCGATTTCGTCACCGCCGCGAAGGCGTTGGGAGGCAAAGATTTCTACGTTCTGTTCCGTCACGTGGTTCCCAATACGTTTGCCAGCGTCACGGTCATCGCGACCTTCGGCATGGCCATCGTGATTATTACGGAAGCCAGCCTGAGTTTTCTTGGTTTGGGCGTGCCGGCGCATATCGCCACCTGGGGCTCGATGCTGAGCGAGGGGCGAAGCTACATCAACCGCGCGCCCTGGCTGACGATTTTTCCGGGAATTGCGATTTTCATAACCGTATTCGGCATCAATTTGCTCGGTGACGGGTTGAGGGATATCTTCGATCCGAAGCTGAGAAGACAGAGATAGGATTTGACGCTGAAAGGTTTTAGGCGAATTCGGGTATAGCTGTCATTTCGAGCCCTGCGGCGATGCTCAGGACAGACTCCGCGAGAAATCTCGACGCAATGCGAGATCCTTTCGCGGCTGCTCAGGATGACCCGTGTATGAAGCAAGAGCGGAGTTGAAGCATATCGAGGAGCACTGTATGCGCAAAAGAACGAACGGAATTAGCCGGAGGGAATTCTTAAAGAACAGCGCAGCGGCGGGCGTCGGCGCGATGGTCGGACCTTATGTTGCGCGCGGCGCGTTCGCGGCCACGCGTGATCGCGTCACGATTTACCACTCCAGCGTGGCTGATTCGATGCATCCTTACAATCACAGCTCCAGTCCGATCTACGGCAACTGGCAGCATGTCATCGAACCTCTGGTGGAGCTCGACTACCAGAAAAAGGACTACGTCGGCGTGCTCGCCGAGTCGTGGCAGTTTCAGGGAAACAAATGGGTATTCAAGCTCAGAAAAGGCATCAAGTTCCATAACGGCGCGACGTTAACGTCGAAAGACGTGGCATTTTCGATTGAGAAAATGCGCGACGAAAAGGGCGGCAGCCTGCAAGCACCGAATTTTAAGGACGTCACCGAGATCCAAACACCCGATGACCAGACCGTCATCTTTGTCACCAAGCAGCCCTTCGCCGTGTTCCTAGACCGGCTGGAGAATCGTTTTATTGTCAGCAAAGAGGCCGTCGAGAAATCCGGCGACCCGTGGTACCAGAACCTGATCGGCACCGGGCCTTACAGGTTCGTGAGCCACCAGCGCGGCGGCAACATGGTCTTCACCCGCAACGACGAGTATTGGGGTGGCAAGGCGGCGATCAAAGAGGTGGTCTTTCGAAAAGTCACGGAGGAAGCGGCGCGGCTCGCCGCCCTCGAATCGGGTCAAGCCGACTTCATCAACAATATTCCGGTGCATGAGGTGGCGCGGTTGCAACGCCACCCGCGCGTCCGAATCGACCAGGTCGAAGGGCTGCGAATGTTTTTTTTGGCGATGAACTTCGCGATGAAACCGTTCGACAATAAGCTTGTGCGCCAGGCGGCTAATTATTCCATAGACGCGCCTTCCATCGTGAAAAATATCTTTGACAATATCGGTTATCCCTGCAACGGCCCGGTCGGCGCCAACGTCATCGGCGCCGATCCGAAACACAAACGCTATCCCTATGATCCGAAAACGGCTAGGGAGCTTCTGGCTAAGGCAGGGTACCCCAATGGGTGCGATGTGCAGCTTTACTATTCAGCCGGCCGCTATCCCAAAGACAAAGAGGTCTGCCAGGTCGTCGCCGCGCAAATGGTCAAGGGCGGCTTCAGAGTCGAACTGATTTCGCAGGAGTGGGCGCTGTTTTGGGACAGGGAGGGCGTGAATGGCGGCAAGCTCCCGTTCTATTACATCGGGCGCGGTTCATTGACCGATGCGGATACGCTCTATGACCAGTACTTCCGCACGGGCACGACCAAGCGAACCAACTACAGCAATCCACAGCTCGACAAGATTATCGAAGAGCAGCAGAAGACCGCCGACACTAAGAAGCGGGTGGCATTGCTGCAGCAAGCGGGAAAATTCATCATGGATGAAGCGCTTTTCGTCCCGCTCTACAATCTCGCGGACATCTACGGGGCGGCGAAAAATCTCGCCTGGAAGAAGCGGCCCGATGAAAAAATTCTCGCCTGGGAGATGAATATCAAATAGACAAGGGCCCGCGGGGTGAAGGAGGTTTCGATGTCATCGATTCAATCAAGCAGACGAATTTTCTTAAAACAAAGCGCGCTGGCGACCCTGGGCGTTTTCCTCAGCGATTCCTTGGCTCGGGTGAGCTATGCGGCGTCGAAAGAACGTCTGACGGTCCTCAGCAGCATCGGTCTCGACACGCTCCATCCCTACGCGCACAGTTCGAGTCCGCAATACGGCATCTGGCAAAACATGATCGAGCCGCTGGTGGAAGTGAACTATGCGAAGAGAGATTACTTTGGCGTGCTCGCCGAGTCATGGCAGTTTCAAGGCAAGAAATGGATTTTCAAGCTGCGCAAGAACGTCCGCTTTCACGACGGCAGCGCCTTTACCGCCAATGACGTGATTTACTCCATTAACCGGATAAAAAACGACAAACAGAGCCTGCAGAAAGACAATTTCCGCGACTTGACCGAGATGCAGGCGCAGGACGATCACACGATCGTTTTCACTACAGAAGTTCCCAACGCGGTGTTTCTCGATCGCTTACAAAACCGCTTCATCATCAGCAAATCCGGAACGGAAGCGCAGGGCGATCAAACCGAGCAAAAGCCGGTCGGCACCGGCCCCTATCGCTTCCTCAGTTGGCAACGCGACGGCAATCTCGTCATGACCAGATACGATAATTACTGGGGCACCAAGGCGGAAATAAGGGAAATCGTTCTGCGCAGAGTAAAAGAGGACTCGGGCCGAGTGGCGGGCCTCCTCGCCGGTCAAGGGGACGTCGTTAACAATGTTCCGGTGGAGGAGCTTTCTCGTTTCGAGAAAAATCCGCGCGTTCGCGCCGAAAAAGTTGAAGGCGTGAGAATGTATTTTCTCGCCATGAACGTGACGCACAAACCATTTGACAACAAGCTAGTGCGCCAGGCTATCAATTACGCAGTCGATCCCACGGCGATTATCAAGCATATCTATGAAGGCAATGGCTACGTGATGAATGGACCGATGGGATCGAACGTGATCGGCTTCGATCCGAAAATCAAACGCTATCCGGTGGATATCAAGAAAGCGAAGGAGCTTCTCGATAAAGCCGGCTACCCGCAGGGTCTGGAAGTTAAGCTTTATTTTTCACCGGACCGTTATCCTAAAGCCAAGGAAGTTTGCCAAGTCATCGCTGACCAATTGGCGAGGGCGGGGATTAAAGCGGAACTGGTGTCTCAGGAGTTTGTTATCTTTTGGGGTAAAGAAGGCGTCAACGGCGGGAAGCTGCCGTTCTATTACGTCGGGCGGCCCGCCGCGGATGCGGATACGGTCTACGACCAATACTACCGTTCCGGCGTCAGCCCGCGCATCCAGTATAAAAACCCGGAGTTCGATAGACTCGTCGACGACGAACAGAAGACCGGTGATTCCAAAAAACGGGTCGCGATCCTGCAGCAGTTAGGCCGTATCCTGATGGAGGATGTGCCGTTCTGTCCGTTGTATACGCTCGCGGAAATTTACGGGGTCGCGCGCAACGTGAACTGGAAAGCAAGGCCGGATGAAAAACTTATCTACGCCGAAATGAAAATTCGTTAGCACGGTCCGAGCCGCAGCTGCTCAGAAAGGAGACCTGAAGATGAGTTTGCATAAGCCCCGACTCAATCGGAGAGACTTTTTGAAGCAAAGCGCGCTGGCGGGAATGAGCCTTGTTGGAAACGCTACTTTGCCGAAAGCCGGCCACTCGGCTTCAGTGGATCGGCTGACGATTTTAACCAGCGTGAGTTTGAGTTCTCTCCATCCCTACAATTATTCGTCGAGCCCGGAATATGGCATCTGGAATCACATGGCCGAGTCTCTAGTGGAAGTTGATTACGTCAAGATGGGCTACGCCGGCGTGCTCGCCGAATCGTGGGAATTTCAAGGTAAAAAATGGGTCTTCAATCTCAGAAAAGGCGTGCGTTTTCACGATGGGTCGCCGTTTACCGCCAAGGACGTGATCCATTCGTTCCAAAGACTCTTGAACGATAAGACAAGCCCGCAGCGTTACGTTTTGACGGACATAACGGAAATGAAAGCGGGGGACGATCACACTCTCATCTTGACGACCAAGGAACCGACCGCGGTCATGATTGAACGATTGACGAACCGCAACATCCTCAGTAAGACGGCGGCTGATAAATACGGCAGTGACGTCGATCAGTATCCAACCGGGACTGGTCCGTACAGGTTCGTCAGCTGGCAGAGGGATGGCCAGCTCGTATTGACGCGCAACGACGACTATTGGAGAGGTAAAGCGGCGATCAAAGAAATCGTAACGAAGAAAGTAGGAGAGGATGCGGCCCGCGTTTCAGGCTTGCTGGCCGGGCAAGGCGATGTCATCAACAATGTTCCCGTGGAAGAGATTGCGCGCATTGAAGGCAATCCGAGGACTCGCATCGAGAGAGCGCAGGGGCAGCGGATGTATTTTCTGGCGCTTAACCCCGTCTTTAAGCCATTCGACAATAAGCTCGTACGGCAGGCCTTTAATTATGCCATCGATCTTTCGGTCATTATCAAGCATGTCTACGAAGGAAATGGCTATGTCATGGACGGGCCGGTGGCGTCGAATGTGATTGGGGCCGATCCCAGTATCAAACGATATCCGCTCGATCCGAATAAGGCGAAGGATCTTTTGGCGAAAGCGGGCTATCCGAACGGCGTTGACGTCAAGCTTTACCTGGCCCCCGACCGTTATCCCAAGGCTCGGGAAGTTTGCCAAGTGATCGCGGATCAGTTGCGCAAAGCGGGAGTTAGAACGGAGCTGGTGACACAAGAGTTTGCCATATGGTGGGGCCAAGAAGGGGTCAACGGCGGCAAACTTCCCTTCTATTACGTCGGCCGCCCGGCCGTCGATGCGGACACGCTGTACGAACAGTACTTCCGTTCCGGCGTGACAAAGCGGATTCAATATAAGAATCCCGAGTTGGACAAACTGATCGACGAAGAGCAAACCACCGGGGACATGAAAAAACGAATTGAGTTATTGCGACAGGCGGGTCGTATACTCATGGATGACGTTCCGTACGTTCCCTTGTATACGCTGGCGGAGATCTATGGCGTCGCGCGGAACGTGATCTGGAAGGCAAAACCGGGAGAAAGTGTTCTAGCTTATGAGATGAAAATACGCTGACGGCACAGGTCCGTCGGCTCGTTGGTTCAAGGGGGGAGAGGCCGGTCAGACTATAGCGGGGCGGTAACCAAACGCTACACTGAATTCATGGTGCCGATGTCCAGAATTGGACAACTGAGAAACATTTTTTGTCTATTTGCTGGCAAATGCATTCCGCTTGAAGAACCATTTGGTAAAAAAGAGCCATCACGTCAAGATCTGGCCCCGATCTTCATGAAGTTTTTGGCACGCTCGTTGCTTTCTAAAAACGCATTGTGACCAATTTGCCCCATCCGATAGAGTTGGCCAGTCGGCCGGCCAACTACTATTCCTACACATTGCGCTGTGTTGGGCAAAACCTTGAAGGGATGGATCTTAAGTCCCTTGAGGTTAGAACTCAGGGCGACAAGTTTATCGTCCAAGGCTGCAGCAAGAAAGCCTCAACAAACACGATGGACATCCTGAAGCGCTACGGTCCCGACGACATCAAAAAACTGAATGAAATAGGCAAGGCGCAACGAAAACGAGGTTCCCGGCCCACGAATCTCCTGAGCCTGCCGCAAGTGCTCCGCTTCTGCGGGAATTATGTCGACCGCCTGCACGGGCGCTTGATCCGGGTATCCTGGCAGGACCAGAACGACAAGATTCAGTCGATTACAATTCAGTTCGAGCCATACGAAGCGGGCCGAAGCGGAAAAAGCGATTCCCAGGTCACGACCATTGAGGAGCTGTGCATCCACGTCTATAAACAGCGGAAAAAGATCACCACCGGCATAGAGAAACCCTGGCAGCGCCACGGCGCCGGTGCGTTTGAGGGATTCTAAGTCGCACCACCCGTTATCTGGTCAGAACATAGGCCGCCATCAACTCGGCGGCCTCACGCCTGATATTTTATTTCCCCGCCGACAATCGTCATTTCGACTTTTAGGTCCTTGATTTTCTCCGGTTGAATCTCGAACGGGTCTTCGGCCAATACCGCGATGTCCGCGAGTTTGCCGGCTTCAAGAGTTCCCTTATCGTTTTCCTCGAAGCCCACCCACGAAGCGGTGGTTGTGTGCATTGCGAATGCTTCGGCGACGCTGATTCGTTCTTCCGGCACCCACACCTCACCCCAGCGCATCCTGCGCGAAACGCAGGCCGAAATATCTCGCAAGGCGTCCACCGGCCAATAGCCTGGGGAGTCGGAGCCACCGGCGATGATCACGCCGTTCCTTAGGAGTGTTCTGAACGGAAAGGCTTTCGTGAGCCGTTTCTCGCCGACGCAATCGAGAATGGCGTCACCGACATAATAGCCGATGGCAATGTTGGGGATTGCCACAATGCCCGAGCGCACCATGCGCTGCATCCGCTCCTGCGTCGCCAACCAATTGCCCATATGCTCGATGCGGTGGCGGTGGTCCTTGCGCGGCGAGTTTTCAATGGCGCTCTCATATGCATCCAGCGCCATGTCGAAAGCGCGGTCGCCGATGGCATGCACGCAACAGCGCAATCCCGCTTCGTGGCACTTGCGCACGGTTTCATTCAGTTCGTCTTGTTGAATTCTGATGATGCCGTGATTGTGCTCATCGTCTTCATAGGGCTCGTAAAAGCACGCGTTGCGTCCAGTGATGCCGCCATCGATGCTCATCTTGACGCCGCCCACTTTCAGCCACTCGTTGCCGAAACCGGTGATCAGGCCGAGCTCGATCAGACTTTTCGATTCGATCATGGATTCGATGACGCGCGGCAAAATGCTCACCCGGGCGTGCATGCGGCCTTCTTTATAAATCTCCTGATAAGCGCGCACAGGTTCGGCATAGCGTACGATGTCGTGAACCGTCGTCACGCCGCGTTCCAGACACTGATTCAAAGCAAACACAATGCCGCTTTTCAGCTGGAGATAGTTGAACTCCGGCGCGACTTTTTTAAGTATTAATTGCGCGCGCTCGTGCAGCTCGCCGGTGGGTTCCCCGGTCTGGGGATTTTTTGTGATATGTCCGCCGGCGGGGTCGGGCGTGTCGCGGGTGATCTTGGCGGCTTCGAGGGCTTTACTATTTCCGATAGTGATATGGGCGCCGAAAGAAATCGAAACCGGATTGTCAGGCACGACACCGTCCAGATCGCGCTTGTCAGGAAATCGTTTATCCTTCAGGCGGAAATCTTGCATCGGGCTGCCGTGGGCGACGATCCAGGATCCCGTCGGGGCGCTGGCCGACGCGTTGGCGAGCCGTTGCAAAATATCTGCGATCGAGTGGACGCCGACATAGAAGTCGCGGCAGTCGACCAGCTCCATCTCCGCGGTGCCTTTTTCCGAGAGATGGACGTGAGTATCCGTTAGACCGGGGATGGCCGGGCGGCCATGGAGATCGATAACCTGTGTATCGGGACCCGCGAGCCGGCGCATGTCATCGGAATTTCCCGTCGCGACAATCCGGCCGCCGATAGAAGCCAGGGCCTGACAGGTTGAAGTTTCCGTAACGAAAGTACGAATCTTGCCATTGTAAAGAACTAAATCGGGATAGGGTAAAGGTCGTGACTTCATGGCGCAGGCTCCTCCTTGCTCACTCAATACTCTTTGGCTATAGGTCGCTTCGTTAAACGAAGTCAACCGCATTGGACGGCGCGGCTATGCCGCAACGAAAGAGCACATAGAATGGCGCGCGCAGCCAGTTCAAGTAGTTCAAGCCGTCCGGGCGCTATGGGTTGCTTTGAACAACTTGAATGTATTGAAACGCTTTGAACGGTTGGAACACGCGCGATCGGCAGCGGCGCGTTCGTGGCGAAGGCGAGCTTGCAATCGTTGTCTTGCGCCTTTGAGATCATCTGGAGTATACGGGGTAGAAATTTCAAACCGTTATTCACGGGAGCGGGATACCATGAAATGTCCAATACAGGTTCGTTGGTCCTCGATCGTTTTGCCTCTGCTCTTGGCAAGCATGCCTATCCGCCCCTTGCATGCCGCCGCCGGGCAATCCCAATCCGTTGACGGGCGATACGCCGAGTTGGCCAAGCTCACGCCCGAGCAACGCGACAAACGAATCCGGGAAGGCGCCGGCAAGGAAGGCAAGCTCAACTTTATTCATACCTTCCGTGGCGCCCTCGCGCGCGATCACCTGCGTCTGTTCGAAAAGCGATATCCATTTATCAAGGTCGAGATGGGTGACATGGGCTCGCAGGACGCGGCGGAGCGGCTGATAGCCGAGGAAACCGCGGGCCGCCATCTTACGGACATCCTCAGTCTCGCCGTTCCTGATCTGCCGGTGATTCTCAAACAGAATCTGCTCGCGCGGTACGCGACGCCGGTGACAAAACGGATTGAAAAACGCTTTCAGAATTTTCTCGACAGGGAAAACCGTTGGATGCCTTATTACTGGAGCGAGCACGGGATTTCTTATAACACGAATCTTTTTCCTACCGACAAGGCGCCCAAAACCTGGGAGGACTTGTGCAAGCCCGCCTATAGGGGGCAGGTATCGTTCGATCCGCCGGAGACCCGTTTTATGGTCGGTCTCTGGACCATGATGGGCGAGGAAAAATTCAAAGCGTGGCTCAAATG
>Ga0184632_10000285_pt1 | contig 18636 bp, 13 predicted proteins | sample PLM31_50_b1_FD_133153 | JGI IMG/M metagenome (GOLD analysis project Ga0184632, IMG submission 133153) | Groundwater sediment microbial communities from an aquifer in East River, Colorado, USA - PLM3-1_50_b1 | ecosystem: Environmental > Terrestrial > Soil > Riparian zone | place: USA: East... | reverse complement strand
GGCGTCATGTTGAACACACATCGCGTTCTTGCACTGATCGTGGTCGGCGCCCTGGCACTCGCGGGTTGCTCCGAGACGCAGCCGACGCCGGTGAATCCGGTCACGCCTGCGCCGAGTGTGCCCTCCGTGTCCTCGGCGTCGTCGCCGGCGGTGCCCTCCGCCCATCCCTCCGCTCCCGCCTCCGCAGCGCCGACAAACGCAGGCGCCGGGGAGGCTCGCTACTCCTGTGACGACAACTCGGCCCCGTTTTCGCTGTCGCTCTTCGATGCACCCGCGACCGCAGAGCGCGAGGCGCATCCGGCCGCCGAGCGCCTGCGAAGGGCCATCGCGCAACGAGAATTCACGATCGACGCGTTTCCGGCTACCGGCTACTGGCTCGTCAGTCAGACGACCACGAACGTCGACTACATCGCGCGCGCGGCGGGCGGGGACTCGCCGTTCGTCTATGCCGCGTTCCAGATGCGCAACGGTGCCTGGGCGTTGTCGGCCTACGGCGAATGTCGGCCCACGATTGCGCACGACGATCTGAGCCTCGCAACCTGGACCTTCGACCCCGCGCTCCCGGTCCCAAGTGGTGAAGCGACATCGTTCACGGCCCTCGTGATCGAGCGGGCCTGCACCGGCGGCAAACCCATGGCCGGCCGGCTCCTCCCGCCATTGATCACGTACGGCGCCGAGTCGATCAGCGTCGTCTTCGCCGCCAGACCGCTCGCCGGCGAAGGACACGACTGCCCAGGCAATCCGTCGATGCGCGTCGTCGTCGAGTTGCGAGAGCCGATCGGCAGTCGTCGATTGCTCGACGGCGGTTTCTTCCCGCCCGCCGACCCGAGCGCGCCGGCGTCCTAGCGAACCGCATCCCACCGCCGCGTACCGACCCGACTCGCGTCCTTGCGCGCCGGCGGGCATCGCCCCGTCGGGCCGGGTACCATCCCCGCACGGCCCACCCGCCGGACCCATGGAGGCGCAGCGCGTCTCCGCCGGACGGGAATCGGGCCGAATCGTGTTGTCCGCCGCAAGGATTCGGAGGAGTGTTTGAAGGTCGTCGTCGGGCTCGGCAACCCGGGATCGCAGTACGCCGGGACGCGGCACAACGTCGGCTGGCTCGTCCTCGATCGCCTCGCTGAGCGAGCGGCATGGAGCGGGCGTGGGCGCCGGCGGGACAGCAGCACGGTCGTGCAGGGTCGGTATCAGGGGCTCGACCTGACGCTCGTCAAGCCGCAGACCTGGATGAATGAGTCGGGGCTGGCCGTGCGCAAGGTCCTCGCACGCGAACACGCGCCGCTCGGTGACCTCCTCGTCGTTGCCGACGATTTCGCCCTGCCGTTCGGCAAGCTCCGGTTCCGGGAAGCGGGCAGTCACGGCGGCCACAACGGCCTGCGCTCGATCATCGACGAGCTCAGTACCGAGAAGTTCAGCCGCCTGCGGGTCGGCATCGGGGATCCAGTCCGCAACGCCCGCGACCACGTGCTGTCGCGGTTCGAGCCCGACGAAGTCCAACGCCTGGACGAACTGCTCGATGCAGCCGTCGATGCGGTCGAGGCGTGGGCTCGCGACGGCACCAGCAAGGCCGCCAACCGCTTCAACACGTTCCAGCTCCGCGAGGCCGACATGGGCCGACTCGCGCCGCCCGGCGAGATCGATGGCCCACCGGACGAACGCGGCATCAGGCGAACGCAAACCGGCTGGCGCCGTGTCCTGCCATGGCGCGACAAAGGCGCCGACTGATGCCCGAGTCGAGTCGACCACCGCTACGCGGTCGCCGCGGTCGCGATCGGCGGATCGCCGAGCGCGTCGCCGCCGATTTCGCGACGCGACACGCGCCGCAGCTCGACGAGGATGCGGTCGCCTTCGACATCGCGGCAGTCGATGCTGAGGTCGAGGACGCTCGTCGTGAGCCGGCACGCCGACCACGCAAGCCGCGCAGACCGGATGAACGGCGCGGCGCGGGCCATCGACTTCCCGACCTGTCCGCGCTTCCTCCGTTGCTCGCCGCGACGGGCTCGTTCGGCACGCTGCGGGAGCGACTCGGGGCGGGCTCCGACGTCGGACGGGTCGCACGACACGCCGGGTTGGTAGCGGTCCCGCACGGGGCCAAGTCGTACCTTGCCGCCACCCTCGCGGTCGAAGAGCGGATCGTGTGGATCGCGCGCGACGCCGAGATCGGCGACCGCGTGGCGGAGGAGCTCCAGGCGTGGTTGGGTGACCCGGCCGCGGTCGCGGTGCTCGATCCCCGGACGGCGCTCGCGTACGAACGGAGCGAGCTCCTGGCGGACGAGACTGCAGCCCGCGTGGCCGCGCTCGCGGCGTGGCGCCATGGGACGGCCCGGGTCCTCGTCGCGAGCGTGCAGGCGCTCCTCCAGCACACGATCGCGCCGGCCGATCTCCCGGCCGAGCCGCGCGACGTGCGCGTCGGTGCCCGACTGCATCAGGATCGACTGCTTCGCGACCTGTTCGACCTCGGGTACAGCCCGGCACTGGAGGTCGCGGGGAGGGGCGAGTTCGCGCGGCGCGGCGGGATCGTCGATGTCTTCCCGCCGTCGATGGAGTTGCCGATCCGGATCGAGTTCTTCGGCGACGAGATCGACTCGCTGCGGGCGTTCGACCCCACCGACCAGCGGACGATCGGCAAGGTCGAGCGAGCCGTGCTCCTGCCCGCGTCGGAGTTCCTGCTGCCGACCACGGGCGTGGCCGCGATCCGCGAGCGCCTTGGTCGCGGCGCCGCCCGCCTCTCCGACCGGCTCGGGGGCGACCTGGCCCGATTCGAGGGCACGACGAATGATCCGTTGCGGCCCGCGGTCGCCGGCGAATCGCGGGCGCTCGCCGTCGGCGACGCCGCCGAGGTCTGGGCCGCACATGTTGCCCCGGCGACCGGCCTCGACCACCTCGATCCTGGCACGGTCCTCGTGCTCGACGAGCCCGGCGACATCGGGGAGGCGGCTTCGTTCCTGTGGCGCCAGGCCGATGAGCGTCGGGCCGAGCTCGTCGATGCCGGGGAGTTGCCCAGGGACTGGCCCTCGACCTACCTGCCGCCGCGCGACTGGAAGCGCCGGTTGGTCGCATCCCGGACGCTCGAGCTGACGTGGGAGTCCGAGCTCCCTTCCGACGTGGCGATGGCGTCCGGCGCGCGCGGATCGGGCGATCTCTTCGGCTGGCGCGAGCCGACGCTGCCGCTCGGCCGCGCCGGTCGGCTGGCCGACGCGGTCGAGACGTGGCGTGCCGATGGGGCCCGCATCGTCCTCGCCTCGGACCAGGCACCGCGACTCGCCGACATCCTGGAAGAGGCCGGCCATGCGGTCGCGGTCGTCGACCGGATCGACGAGCCGCCGCCGCCGGGGGCGATCGCCCTCGTGGCGAGAAGCCTCAATGGCGGGTTCGCCGGCGGACCGGACGGCCTGACCTTCGTCACTGATCGCGAGCTGTTCGGGTCGGTCCGTGTCCGTCGACCCAAGGCCCTACGCCGGGTCGTGCCGCGCGACATCCTGGAGCGCCTGACCGCCGGCGACCTCGTCGTCCACATCGATCACGGCGTGGCCCGCTACGAGCAGATGCTCCGCCGCGGCGGGTCGGGGGAGGAGCGCGATTACCTCGAGCTCTCGTTCGCCGGCGGCGACCGGATCTTCGTGCCGGTCGAACAGATCGGCCGGGTCACGCGCTACGCGGGTGGCGAGCGGCCGGCCCTCAGCCGGCTGGGTGGCACGGAGTGGCTTCGCGCGAAGCAACGGGTGCGACGGGCCGTCGCCGACCTCGCCGATCAGCTGCTGTCGCTATACGCCGCCCGGGCCAACGCGGACGGGCACGCGTTCTCGGACGACTCGCCGTGGCAGGCCGAGATGGAAGCCTCGTTCCCATACGAGGAGACGATCGACCAGGTCCGCGCGAGCGCCGAGGTGAAGGCCGACATGGAGCGATCCGTACCGATGGACCGGCTCGTGGTCGGCGACGTCGGCTACGGCAAGACCGAGGTCGCGCTGCGCGGCGCGTTCAAGGCGACCCAGGACGGGAAGCAGGTTGCGGTCCTGGTCCCGACGACCGTGCTGGCGGCGCAGCACCAAACGACGTTCAGCCAGCGCTTCGCGGCATTCCCGATCGAGGTTCGATTGCTCTCGCGGTTCGTGTCGGCCAGGGACCAGGCCGCGACGATCGATGGGCTCGCCGACGGGACCGTGGACGTGGTGATCGGCACACACCGGTTGCTCTCCAAGGACGTGCGGTTCAAGGACCTCGGCCTGGTCGTGGTCGATGAAGAGCAGCGGTTCGGCGTTGCCGCCAAGGAGCGGCTGAAGCAGCTCCGTCGCGAGGTCGACGTGCTGACGCTGTCCGCTACGCCGATCCCACGCACGCTCAACCTGGCGATGGCGGGCATCCGTGACCTGTCGGTGATCGAGACACCGCCGGAGGATCGACTGCCGATCCAGACGCGGGTCGCCGAGGCCTCGGCGGGACTCGTCCGCGACGCGATCCTGCGCGAGCTCGATCGCGGCGGCCAGGTCTTCTACGTCCACAACCGGGTCGACACGATCGATGCCCAGGCCGAGCAGCTCCGTCGCCTCCTGCCGGACGCCCGGTTCGTGGTCGGGCACGGTCAGATGACCGAGGGCGCGCTCGAGAAGGTGATGATCGATTTCGCCGCCGGGGCGGCCGACGTCCTGGTCTGCACGACGATCATCGAATCGGGACTGGACATCCCGAATGCCAACACGATCATCATCGATCGCGCGGACACGCTCGGCCTGGCGCAGCTGTACCAGCTTCGCGGGCGGGTCGGTCGATCGTCGCGTCGGGCGTACGCCTACCTGCTGTATCGACGACGTGAGCGGCTGTCGGACGAGGCACGCAAGCGGCTGCAGGCGATCTTCAATGCCTCGGAGCTCGGGGCCGGGTTCCAGATCGCCCTGTCCGACCTCGAGATCCGCGGCGCCGGCAACATCCTGGGCGGCGAGCAGTCGGGACACATGGCGGCGGTCGGCTTCGACCTGTATTCGCGGATGCTCACCGAGGCGGTCGAGGAGCAGAAGGCGGCGCGCGAGGGCCGAGCCCCGATCGTCGAAGCGCCGCAGGCGGTCGTCGATCTACCGGTCGACGCGCACCTGCCGGACGACTACGTCCCGGACGAGGCCCAGAAGCTCGAGCTGTATCGGCGGCTGGCGCGGGCGCGTTCGGCCGGCGATGTCGCCGCGTTCCGCCAGGAGGTCACCGACCGGTTCGGACCGATGCCGCCCTCGGTCCAGCGGCTGGTCGAGGTGGCCGAGCTGCGGCTGGCGGCCGAAGCGGCCGGTGTCTCCTCGATCTCGCGCGAGGACGGCCGGCTGGTCGTTCGGTTCGGCGCCGGGTTGACCCGCGCAGCGGCGATGCGCCTGCTCGGCGACGGGGGATTGCCGGGCGTCCGTCCCGTCGACGTCACGTTCGCCTCGAACCAGGTCCGGATCCGGGTGCCGACCGGCATGGACCGGGCGTGGCAGCTGACCCAGGCGATCGTGGCGCGGCTGGGGTCCGCAGCGTGAGGCGCCTCCGCGTTCCGATCGGCGACGAGCTGCTCTTCGCTGTTGTCGTCCTCATTGCGTTCCTGATCGGTGCGCTTCTTTTCGGGCGAATCGTCGATGTCCTGAACGCCTGCACGACCTCACGTTGTCCGCCAACGGAAACCCGCGTCGAGCTCAATGTCGTCACCGGGCTGATCGCCAGTGCCGTCGCATTTGTCATGCTGGCGGTCCTGAGAACGCGGAATAGGTTGGGTTGACCATCAGCTCGTGGGACGAACCGCCGAGGCGGCGGCAACCGAACCAGTGCAGACTTGGACCATGTCACTGAGCCAAGGCGCGGAATCCCGGCAGGGCCGGGTGCCCAGCCACGCGGGCGGCGGCCTCTGGTCGCCGGAGCGCCGCAACCTCACGGTCGGACTGGTATTGACGATCACGCTCGTCGCCTTCGAGGCCCTCGCCGTCTCGACGATCATGCCCATCGTCGCCGACGAGCTTCACGGCATCGAGCTCTACGGGTGGGTCTTCACGGCCTTCATGCTGGGGTCCCTGATCGGGATCGTGCTGGTCGGCGGGCTCATCGATCGCCGCGGGCTCGGCGCGCCGTTCGCGGCGGGTATCGGCCTGTTCGCGGTCGGCCTGATCGTCGGGGGCCTGGCGCCATCCATGGAGATCCTGGTCGCCGCCAGGTTCGTACAGGGCCTCGGTGCCGGGACGGTCCCGCCGATCGCCTACGTCGCGATCGGACGCAGCCTTCCGGAGCACCTGCGGCCGCACATGTTCGCGACGCTCTCGACCGCCTGGATCCTCCCCGGCGTCCTCGGCCCGGCCCTGGCCGGGATCGTCGGTGAGGCAGTCGGCTGGCGCTGGGTCTTCCTCGGGCTCCTGCCGCTGATCGTGGTCTCGTCGGCGATCGCATTTCCGGCCGTCCGCCGCATCGGGCCGGATCCGTCAGATGCGGCGAACGCGGCCACGCTGCGCGAGCGCGCGCCGCTCGCGATCGTCGTCGCGGTCGGCACCGGAATGTTGCTGGCCGGCATGACCAGCGGGCAGCCGATCCCGCTCGCGATCCTCGGCGCCCTGGGCGCGGCCCTCGCGATCTTCGCCTTGCGCCGCCTGACGCCGAGCGGGACGCTCACGGCTGCGCGCGGTCTGCCGGCGGCCGTCCTCATGCGCGGCATCATCACGTTCGCGTTCTTCGCGGTCGATGCCTACGTTGCCCTGGCGCTCGTCGAATGGCGCGGTCTTCGCGTCGCGGAGGCGGGCATCGCACTGACCGCCGCGACCATCAGCTGGACGGCGGGTTCGTGGACCCAGGCGCGGCTTTCGTCACGGTACCCGCCCGAGCGGTTCGTCCGCATCGGCCTCCTCGTCCTGGTCGCCGGCCTGGCGAGCTTCAGCATCGTGCTGCTACCCGACGTCTCGCCCTGGCTGGCGATCCCGACGCTGGCACTTGCCGGCTACGCGATGGGCCTCGCCTACTCGCCGCTGGCGCTGATCGTCCTCCGCGAGGCGCCGACCGCCGAGCAGGGCCGGGCCTCGTCGGCGATCTCGCTCACGGACTCGCTCGGGACCGCGCTCGGCACGGGCATCACCGGCGCGCTGGTTGCTGCGTCCGTGCGGGCCGCCGGCGACCCATCGGCCGGTCTCGCCCTGGGGTTCGGCGTCGCCGTGGCGGTAACGGTGCTCGGCGTTGCGATCGGCGGTCGGTTGCACGCAGCGACCGGTCGCGAGCCAATCAGCGCCGCCCTCGTCGCGCCCGGTTCCTGACGCACGGAAGCCAGTGGCGCCTGCGGTAGACTTTCGGCCGGCCCCGCGCCGTGGCCATGACCGCACGGCACCCGTCGACCACCGACCCGATGGAGGTCCCATCCCGATGTCCGCCGAGGCGCTGCGCGAGCGGATCCGAGAGATCCCCGACTTCCCCAAGCCCGGGATCCTCTTCTACGACATCACGACGGTCCTCAAGGACCCGGCCTCGTACAAGGAGGCCATCGACCTGATGGTCGAGCCATACAGGGACGATCGGGTCGACATCGTTGTCGGCATGGAATCGCGCGGCTTCATCTTCAGTGCCCCGCTGGCGTATCTGCTCGGCGCCGGCCTGGTTCCGGTCCGCAAGCTCGGCAAGCTGCCCGCCGAGACGATCACCGTCGAATACGCCCTCGAGTACGGATCGAACACCCTCGAGATCCATCGCGACGCCGTGCAGCCTGGCCAGAAGGTGCTGATCGTCGACGATCTCCTGGCGACCGGCGGCACGGTCAAGGGAACGATCGAGCTCATCGAGCGGCTCAAGGGCGAGGTCATTGGCCTGGCCTTCCTCGTCGAGCTCGACTTCCTCAAGGGACGGGAACGGCTCGATGGACGCCGGGTCACCAGCGTCATCCAGTACTGAGCGGGGACCAGTGACGACGCCCGACGCGGATCCGGATCCGGAGACCGCCGACGTCGGGCGGCGGCGGTTCTTCCGCCAGTTCGCCGGCGAGCTGATCAACGGCGCGGCCGGCGTCGTCGGGGCGGCGCAGGCGCTCCAGCGCGCCTCCGCCGAGGCCGCGGGCGCGATCCTCAACCCGTCGTCGGTGGCCGGCCAGGTGCCGGCCATCCCGGACTTGCCTACCGGGTTCCGTGCCGCGTTCCGCGAGAGTCCCGGTGTGCTCCACATCGTCGACCAGCGCCAGCTGCCGGATCGACTGGAGGAGTTCGACGCGCGGTCGGCCGCCGAGGTCGCCTACGCGATCAAGGAGATGATCATCCGCGGTGCACCGGCGATCGGCCAGGCGGCCGCGATCGGCCTGGCGCTGACGGGCAACAAGAACCGGGGGGCAGGACCGTACGCCCGGCGCGCGACGTTCCGTGGTGCGGCCAACCTCCTGCGCAACGCGCGTCCGACGGCGATCAACCTGCGCTGGGCGGTGGACCGTGTGATGGCGGCTGTCGACGAGATCGGCGACCTGTCGGAGGACGGTGACGCGATCGCCGATGCGATGCGAGCCGAGGCCGACGCGATCGTCCACGAGGCGACCGAGGACCACGGCCGGATGACCGCTGCCGCGCTCGCGGCGTTGACGTTTCCCGACGACCGACCGCTTCGGGTCCTGACCCATTGCAACACCGGCCCCCTCGCCTGCGGCCAGTTCGGGACGGCGCTGGGCGTGATCCAGGCGGCGCATCACGGGGGGCGCGCGGTCCACGTCTGGGTGGACGAGACGCGGCCCAATCTGCAGGGCGCCAGGCTCACTGCCTGGGAGCTCGCCCAGGCAGGTGTGCCGCACACGCTGATCCCGGACGTCGCGGCCGGCCACCTCATGGCCCGCGGCGAGGTCGACGTCGTGCTGGTCGGTGCCGACCGGATCGTCGCGAACGGCGACACGGCCAACAAAGTCGGCACGTACACGCTCGCCGTGCTCGCGGCCCGCCACGAGGTCCCGTTCTACGTGGTCGCGCCGATCAGCACGGTCGACCTCGCGACGCCGGATGGCGGCGGGATCCCGATCGAGGAACGGTCCGCCGCGGAGGTCGTCGCCGTCCGCGGCGTGCGCATCGCCCCGCCGGACACCGACGTGCGCAACCCGGCGTTCGATGTCACGCCCGCGGACCTCATTACCGCCATCGTCACCGAGGAGGGCGTCGTGACGGCGCCCTTCCCCGTGGGTCTCGCCGAGGCCGTCGCGCGACGCGAGGGGCGGCGTGCCACGTCGCCGCGCTTCAGCGACCTGGCGATCTCGGCCGCGAGTTCGGGCGCCTGATGGCCGCGGTCGCCATCGGTCGTCGATCGGCGACCGTCGCCCGCCAGACCACCGACCGGGCCTTGCTGCACGCGTTCCTCGCCCATGACCGCCTGTACGCCGCTTACGCGATCTGCGACCTCGAGGAGCGCGAGTTCGGGCGGACGCGCTGGGGCGCGGCGTACGACGGCGATGACCTCGTCGCGGTCGGATTGGAATACCTGGGCCCGACTCCCCAGCCGCTGTTCGTCATGGGCAGCACGGACGGCATCGCCGCGGTGCTGCGGGACGTCATCAAGCCACGGGCCGCCTACATCGCGGCACGACCGGAGATGATCCCGGCCGTCGAGCAGCAGTACCGCGTCGATTCGGGACCGCTGATGCTGCGGATGTGGGTCGATCGGGCGCGCTTCCGCCCGTATCCCGCGACGGTCCAGCGGCTATTGCCGGTCGAGATCGGGGAGCTCAACCGGCTCTATCAGCTGGGCTTCGCCTCGTGGCTGCCGTCGAGCGCGATCGGCGACGGCGTCTACTACGGGATGCGCGTCAACGGCCGGCTCATCGCCGCGGCCGGCACGCACGTGGTCAGCCCGACCGCCCGTCTGGCGGTCGTCGGCAACGTGCTCACCCACACCGACTTCCGTGGGCGCGGCTTCGCGACTGCCGTGACCGGCGCGGTGACCGCCGAGCTGCTGCGGACCTGCGACCAGGTCGTGCTCAACGTGCGGGCCGACAACCCGCCCGCGATCAACGCCTACCGGCGCCTCGGATTCGCCGAGCACGCCAGGTTCGAGGAGCGCCTCATCCACCGACTCGGTCCGCCATGGGCCGACATCACGGCGCCGTTGCGCCGCCTGTTCAGTCGCAAGGAGATCGACCGCCGATGACCGCAAACGCGATCCTGCCCGCCCACGATGTGACCGACCTCGGGCTCGTCGCCGAGGGCATCCGTCGCATCGAATGGGCGGAGCGCGAGATGCCGGTCCTGCGGCTCATCCGGGAGCGATTCGAGCGCGATCGGCCGCTCGAGGGCCTGCGGCTCGGGGCGTGCCTGCACGTCACGACCGAGACGGCCAACCTGATGCGCACGCTCAAGGCCGGTGGCGCCGACGTCGTGCTCGCGGCCTCCAACCCGCTGTCGACCAAGGACGACGTGGCCGCGGCGCTCGTCGCGGAGTACGGGATCGCGACGTTCGCCCGGCGTGGCGAGGATCGCCATACCTACTACGCGCACCTCAACGCGGTCGCCGATACGCATCCCCAGATCACGATGGACGACGGCTGCGACCTCGTGTCGCTGCTCCACAGCGACCGGCCCGACCAGGTCAGGGAGGTCCTCGCCGGCACGGAGGAGACCACCACCGGCGTGATCCGGCTCAAGGCGATGGCCGCCGACGGCGCCCTCGGTTTCCCGGTCGTGGCGGTCAACGAGGCCCAGACGAAGCATCTCTTCGACAACCGCTACGGGACCGGCCAGTCGACGGTCGACGGCATCATTCGTGCGACGAACATGCTCATCGCCGGGCGGAAGGTCGTGATCGCCGGCTACGGCTGGGTCGGCAAGGGGATCGCGGCCCGGATGGCCGGCCACGGCGCCCACGTCGCCGTCGTCGAGGTCGACCCCGTTCGCGCGCTCGAGGCGCTGATGGACGGCTTCGCCGTCATGACCCACAGCGACGCCGCGCGGTGGGGCGACCTGTTCGTGACCGCCACCGGCAACCTCAACGTGTTCCGGCGTGAACACTTCGAGGCCATGCGCGACGGTGCCGTGATGGCCAACTCGGGCCACTTCGACGCGGAGCTGGATCTCGCGGCGCTGCGGAGCCTGGCCGAGGGGCACGTCCGCGACGTTCGCGAGAACGTCCAGGAGTTCGATCTCGGCGGCAAGAAGCTCAACCTCATCGCGGAGGGTCGCCTCGTCAACCTCGGCGCGGCCGAGGGGCATCCGGCCGCGGTCATGGACATGAGCTTCGCCAACCAGGCGCTCTGCGCCGAGTACGTCGCCGGGCATCATGCCGAGCTCGAGCCGAAGGTCTACGTCGTCCCCGAGGCCATCGATGCCGAGGTCGCCAGGCTGAAGCTGGCCGCGCTCGGGATCGAGCTCGAACCGATGACGCCCGAACAGGCCCAGTACGTCGCTTCCTGGCAGCACGGAACGTGACCACCGGCCCGCGTCGGGCGGCGACGCGCTAGGGTTCGGCTGATGGACCAGGAGCCCCGGGTCGAGCCGGTCGAATCCGGACCCGTAGCGCTGCCGCACGGCAGCTGGCCGTCGCCGATCCGGATCGACGATCTCGTCGGCGACGTCGTCCGACTGAGCGAGCCCTGGATCGACGGCGACGACGTCTACTGGATCGAGAGTCGCCCGGCCGAGGCCGGCCGAAGCGTGCTGGTGCGCCACGGCGCCGACGGATCGACCGCCGACGTGACACCGCCGCCGTTCAACGTCCGAACCCGCGTCCACGAGTACGGAGGCGGCGCATACGTGGCCGCCGGAGGCACGGTCGTGTTCTCGAACATGGCCGACGGCCGGCTCTACCGGCTCGATCCGGGCGATGCGGACCCCCAGCCGATCACGCCCGACGGGGCGTTCCGCTACGCGGACCTCCGCTTCGACCCGGGACGGCGCCGCTTCCTCGCGATCCGCGAGGATCACACGATGGTCGACAAGGATCCGTGGGCGGCCATCGTCGCGGTCCCACTCGACGGTGAGCACCCGCCCCGTGTGTTGTACGAGGGCCCCGACTTCCTGGCGGCGCCTCGCCCCTCACCCGACGGCGGCCGCCTGGCCTGGCTCGAATGGGATCACCCCGACATGCCGTGGGACGCCTCGCGCCTGCGCGTCGCGCCGGTGGGCGACGACGGATCGCTCGGCCCGAGCGACCTTGCCGCGGGTGGTCTCGATGAGTCGATCGCCCAGCCGGAGTGGTCGCCCGACGGCGTCCTCCACTTCGTCAGCGACCGCACGGGCTGGTGGAACCTGTACCGCCTCCTCGACGGCCCGCGGCTCGATGCGTTGACGCCGATGGATGCCGAGTTCGCCGATCCCGCCTGGGTCTTCGATCGGTCGTCGTACGGCTTCCTGCCGGATGGCTCGATCGCCGCGGTCGGCCGGGCGCGCGGGCGGGATCGGCTGTTCTACGTCACACCCGAGAGCATCGTGGGTGAGGTCGAGGCCCCATACACCGAGATCGGCACGCTGCGGGTCGGGCCGCGGACCGTGGTCGCCGACGTCGGCACGCCGACCGAGCCCCAGATGGTCGTCGCACTCGAGCCCGCAACGCTCGCGACATCAGGCGTCCTTCGCCACGCGAGCTCGCTGGCCCTCGATCCGGCCCTCGTGTCGGTCGCCGAGGCCATCACGTTTCCGACCGCCGGCGGGCGCGTGGCGCACGCCCTCTACTACCGACCGCGCAACCCCGACTACGCCGGTCCGGACGGTGAGCTGCCCCCGCTGGTCGTGCGCTCGCATGGCGGCCCGACGTCGAACGCAACCAATTGGCTCGAGCTGTCCTACCAGTACCTGACCTCACGCGGCATCGCGGTCGTGGACGTCGACTACGGTGGGAGCACGGGCTACGGCCGCGAGTATCGCCACGAGCTCGACGGGAATTGGGGTGTCGTCGACGTCGACGACTGCGTTGGGGCGGCGCGCTATCTCGTCGATCGCGGCGACGTCGACGCCGAGCGGCTCGCGATCGAGGGCGGCAGCGCGGGCGGTTACACGACGCTCGCAGCGCTCGCGTTCCGTGACACGTTCTCAGCCGGCATCAGCCTGTTCGGGGTGGCCGATCTCGAGATGCTCGCCCGCCAGACCCACAAGTTCGAAGCGCGCTACACGGATCGCCTGGTCGGGCCGTACCCGGAGGCCGCTGAGCTGTATCGCGACCGTTCGCCGATCAACTTCCTCGACCATATCGACAGCCCGGTCCTGGTGCTCCAGGGCCTCGACGATCGGGTGGTTACGCCGACCAACGCCGAGGCGCTCGTCGCGGGCCTCGCGGCGAACGGCATCCCGCATGCCTACATCGCATTCGAGGGCGAGGGCCACGGGTTCCGTGGCCAGGCGGCGCAAAGGCGCACGCTCGAGGCGCGACTGGCGTTCCTCGGCGCGGTCTTCGGTTTTACCCCGGCCGACGAGCTGGAGCCACTCGAGGTCGTGGGGCTCGAGGCGTGGCTGTCCGAGCGACGCGGCGTGGCGATCGGCTGACCGAAGGGACCATCGGACCTCCCCGTTCGTCCGGGCTGGGCCGGGCGAAGGCCGTGCTACCCTTCGCCGCCATGAGCATCGTCGACGCCTCGCAGTACCTGTTCACCTCCGAATCCGTAACGGAGGGCCACCCGGACAAGATGTGCGACCAGATATCGGACGCGATCCTGGACGCCATCATCCGCGACGACCCGGACGCGCGAGTGGCCTGCGAGACCGCCACGACGACGGGCCTCGTCCTTGTCCTGGGCGAGATCACGACACACACCTACATCGACTTCCAGGCCATCGTCCGCGACACCGTCCGCGAGATCGGGTACACGCGGGCCGACTACGGGTTCGACTACCAGACCTGCGGCACGCTCGTGTCGGTGAAGGGCCAGTCGCCGGATATCGCCCAGGGCGTCGATGCGGCGCTGGAGGTCCGTGACGATGCGGCCTCGTCGTTCGAGCTCGGGGCCGGCGACCAGGGGATGATGTTCGGGTTCGCCTGCCGCGAGACGCCCGAGCTCATGCCGCTGCCGATCTCCCTGGCGCACCGCATGGCGCGCCGACTGTCCGAGGTCCGGCGGTCGGGCCAGCTGCCCTACCTCCGGCCGGACGGCAAGACCCAGGTGACCGTCGAGTACGAGCGTGGCATCCCGGTCCGCGTCAAGACCGTGGTCGTATCCGCGCAGCACGATCCGGACGCCCGGCCCGAGCGGCTGCGCTCGGACGTCGTGGAGGCGGTCATCCTCCCATCGATCCCGCACGAGCTCCGCGACACCGATCCCGTCATGCATGTCAACCCGACCGGCCGTTTCGTGACGGGCGGGCCGATGGGCGACGCCGGGCTGACCGGCCGCAAGATCATCGTCGATACGTACGGTGGGATGGCCCGCCACGGTGGTGGCGCGTTCTCGGGCAAGGATCCAACGAAGGTCGACCGTTCGGCCGCCTACGCCGCGCGGTGGGTGGCCAAGAACGTCGTCGCGGCCGGGCTCGCCGACCGGTTCGAGGTCGAGGTCGCCTACGGAATCGGCATCGCCCGCCCGATCAGCTTCAGCGTCGATTCCTTCGGTACCGGGCGCATCGACGATGCCGCGATCCAGGCGTTGATCGAGCGCCATTTCGACCTCCGACCCGCATCGATCATCGCGGCACTGGACCTCCGGCGGCCGATCTACCGGCAGACCGCCGCATATGGGCACTTCGGGCGCCCTGACCTCGACCTGCCGTGGGAGCGCACCGACAAGGCTGCCCTGCTCGCCGCCGAAGCCGGGCTGCCGACCCCCGAGCGGGTCGCGGAGAGCGCGACGGCCTAGCCCCCGGCTCGGGCCCGCCTCGCGATCGGCGGATCGGCGGCGCAGCTTGGCCGAGCAGTTCATCCTCGCCCTCGACCAGGGGACGACGTCGTCCCGGGCGATCCTGTTCGACCATGCCGGCCGGCCCCGCTGGTCCGCACAGCGCGAGTTCCCACAGCAGTACCCAACGCCTGGGCACGTCACGCACGATCCCGAGGCGATCTGGGAATCGCAGCTCGACGTAGCGCGGGACGTGATCGCGACGGCATCCATCTCGCCCGAACAGATCGCCGCGATCGGGGTCACCAACCAGCGCGAGACGACCGTCGTCTGGGACCGCGCCACCGGCCGTCCGGTCGCCGATGCGATCGTCTGGCAGAGCCGGATCACTGCGCCGTTCTGCGACGAGCTCCGCGCTGCCGGCCACGAGCCAGAGATCCGCGCCCGGACCGGCCTGCCGCTGGACGCCTACTTCGCGGGGCCCAAGCTCCGCCACATCCTGCGTTCGGTCGACGGTGCGCGGGAGCGGGCTGCCCGCGGCGAGCTCGCGTTCGGCACGGTTGATTCGTTCCTCATCTGGCGATTGACCGGCGGCCGGGTCCATGCGACGGACGTCTCGAATGCGAGTCGGACGCAGCTGTTCGACATCCATTGGCTCCGGTGGGATGACGACCTGCTCGAGCTCATGGAGGTGCCGCGATCCGTATTGCCCGAGGTCCGCCCGTCATCGGGCATGCTCGGCGAGACGGAGTCGTCCCTCTTCGGCCGGGCGATCCCGATCGCCGGGGTGGCGGGCGACCAGCAGGCCGCGACCTTCGGCCAGGCGTGCTTCCGACCCGGGCAGGCGAAGAACACGTTCGGGACCGGCGCGTTCCTCCTCGCCAACACCGGGGAGCGTCCGATCGTGTCCGCGAACGGGCTGCTCACGACCGTGCTGTGGCAGCTTGGCGACGGGTCGGCTGCGTACGCCCTGGAGGGCTCGGTCTTCGTCGCCGGCGCCGCCGTGCAGTGGATGCGCGACGAGCTCCGCGCGTTCGAGCACTCCTCCGACATCGAGGCGCTCGCCGCCTCGGTCGATGACACCGGTGGTGTCTACGTCGTTCCGGCGTTCGTCGGTCTGGGCGCACCGCACTGGGACCCGTGGGCGCGCGGCGCGATCCTCGGCCTGACGCGTGGGTCCGGCCTCGCGGAGATCGCGCGGGCGACGATCGAGTCGATCGCCTACCAGGTCCGCGACGTCCTCGACGTGATGGCAGTCGACGTCGGGGAGCCGATCGGCACGCTTCGGGTCGACGGCGGCGCGGCGGCCAACGATGCCCTGCTGGCGTTCCAGGCCGACATCATCGACGCTCCGGTCGAGCGCCCGTCGGTGACCGAGACGACGGCCCTCGGGGCCGCCTACCTCGCCGGCCTCGCGGTGCGCTATTGGGACGGGCTCGACGAGATCGAGGCGAACTGGGCGCTGGATCGCCGATTCGAGCCGTCGATGACGCCGGAACGACGGGAGCGGCTGGTGCGGGGCTGGCGCAAGGCGGTCGAGCGTGCGAAGGGCTGGGCCGAGCCGGGCTAGCTGGACCGGCGAGGCTCCCTCGGGTACCGCTGGGGTCGGTGCCCCCGCGCACCACGCCGTCGGGACATGTGGCCGCGCGGACGCGGACCATCGGGTCGGCTCGGGGGGTAGCGCGGACCTCGTAGGCTTAGGCCATGGATGAGCGTCGAGCGCGGTTCGCTCGGGCGCGCCGAGTTCTCCTGTCAGGCGCACTCGGCGTGCTCGTCATGGGCGCCGCACCGTGGTCCGCTGCGGCCGCCGACGCCACCCCGACCCCTGAGGCGACCGCCGATCCCAGCCCGGATCCCACGCCCGACCCGACGGTCGAGCCTGCCGCCGAGGCCACGTCGGAGCCCTCGCCGACACCGGATCCGACTACCACGCCCGGCCCATCGCCGACCTCGCCGCCGTCGCCGACGCCGACCCCTGATCCCACGCCGACGCCCAATCCTTCGCCGACGCCGACCGGGCCGCCATCACCGACGGCGACCATCAAAGCGCTCAACCTGTACCGCTCGAGCGCCATGACTCGCCAGTACACGAACTACTGGTGCGTGCCGGCGGCGACACAATCGATGGTCAACCTCGTCCGCGGCACGAGCAACCGCAGCTATCTGACGCAGAAGTACTACTACAAGCTCACGCGCCAGCACAATCGCTACACCTACGTCACCAAGGGCAACGACCCGCAGGGCTGGGCGTGGGCAGCGCGCTACTTCTCGCGGGGCGAGGCGAACTACACGGCGCGGGCCTTCACCGACAAGACCGCAGCCGTCAACTTCATCGCCGAGACCATCCAGCGCACTCGACATCCTGTCGGCGTCACGGTCCGCGCCGGGACGCATGCCTGGGTTGTCCTGGGCTATCGCATGCAGGTCAGCACGACCGACCCCTCGAAGAAGACCCTCCTCGGCCTGTACGTGAGCGGCCCGCTCGGCACGTCCGCCGACCGCTGGCCCTACAAGTACCTGACGGTCGCGCAGTTCCGCGATGTCTTCACGCGCTACCACGAGTGGCAGCGGAAGGTCATCTGGGAGGGCAAGTGGGTGGTCATCTCCGAGTGATCCTCGCGCCCAGCCGCGGCTAGGATGGTCGGCGCATGTATGCCGTCATCATGGCCGGCGGCGGCGGGACCCGACTCCACCCCCTGAGTCGACCCGAGCGCCCGAAACCGTTCCTGCCTCTCCTACCTAGCGGCGAGACGCTCCTTCAGGCGACCGCGCGCCGGCTTCCGACCGAAGACATCACCGTGGTCACTGAGCGCCGATACGAACGGTTCGTGCGCGACCAGCTGCCGAACGCGAACGTGCTCCTGGAGCCGATGGGGCGCAACACTGCCGCGGCAATCGCCTACGCGACGATCGCGATCGACAAGCCCGAGGACGAGGTGATGTTGGTCGTGCCAGCTGACGCCTACATCCAGCCCTCGTCCGAGGCGCTTTACCGCCAGGTGCTATCCGATGCAGAACCTCTCGCGAAGGATGCGTTCGAGATCGACGAGCCACTCGTGACCTTCGGTGTCCAGACCACCCGCCCGGCCACGCAGTACGGTTACCTGATCCCGGATCTCGACACGAGGCGGGAGGTCAACGGGCTCGTCGCCTACCGACTGGAACGCTTCGAGGAGAAGCCCACTCAGGAACGCGCTGACCTCCTCGTGCGGGAGGCGGGCGTTGCCTGGAACGCTGGGATCTTCCTGTGGCGACGCGCCGCGATCACGTCGGCGCTAGGCCGATTCACCGGACTGCTCCAGACCCTTCGCCCCATGATCGGCGCACCGAGGTTGTTGGAATCGGCTTACGAGGCCATCCAGCAGGCCAAGTCTATCGACCATGCCGTCATGGAAGGAGCCGCGAGGGCGGGACGAGTGGTAATGGGCGCCATGGAGGTCGGCTGGTCGGACCTCGGGTCGTGGACGGCGCTGTTGGCAGCCATCGGCGCGCGTGGCGAAGGTGCGGTGGTCCAGCCTGGGGAGACCGTATCGGTCGAGCGCGACGATCTCGTCGTGCGCCGGGTCGCCGGCCGGCTCGGTGTCATCGCGCCTCCGGAGCGGGGTAGCATGACGGCGGCGCAACCGATCGCCGTTCTGCGCGGGTCGGCGCCCGACATCGACATCGTCAACGCGCTCATCGAGCGCTGCGCGCAGGTTGGAGGCTGAGTGTCCGCGACCGCCGGTGCCTCCGCGCCCACGTCGATCGTCTTCGGGACGGACGGCTGGCGGGCCCGCATCGCGGACGAGTTCACGTTCGACAACGTCCGCCGTTGCGCGGACGGCGTCGCGCAGTACGTGGCAGAGCAGGGCACGACCTCGAAGGGCGTCGTAGTCGCGTACGACCGACGGTTCGCCTCCGAGCATTTCGCTGCGGCTGCCGCCGAGGTCCTCCTCGCT
>Ga0184632_10000284_pt1 | contig 18658 bp, 15 predicted proteins | sample PLM31_50_b1_FD_133153 | JGI IMG/M metagenome (GOLD analysis project Ga0184632, IMG submission 133153) | Groundwater sediment microbial communities from an aquifer in East River, Colorado, USA - PLM3-1_50_b1 | ecosystem: Environmental > Terrestrial > Soil > Riparian zone | place: USA: East... | reverse complement strand
GGCTGATTCACCGCAATCCCGCTCGTCACCGCCTCGCGCGCTGTCTGCGCAAACTCGGCCACGCGCTCCCCGACCGCGCCCCCGCCCGCGGCGCCGAGGGCGCGGAATGTGCCGGCGAGCGTGTGAGCGCGCAGCTCGCGTTGTGTGGCGCTGGGCGCTCGCTCGAGCGAATCTGCTGCCTGCCGCAAGTGCTCGCCGTGGCTCACGAGCTCCAGACGCCCGAGCTGCGCGGGTCGCTCTGCGCCCTCTGGCGCTGTCCCGCGGCGCACGATGGTGGCGACCGTTTCGATCGAAACGACGTCGGGCTCGCTTTCCATGAATTGCACCAGCAGTCCGGCGAATTTCCGGAACTCGGCGCTTTCGGGATCGGGCCGGCCGCGCTCGGCCACCTCGCGGGCGGCGTGCGCGATGGAGGTCGCGGCCATCTGGAACAGCTCGGCGACCGCGTCGCCTGATCCGGGTGGCGGGGCTGCGCCGGTGCGATTCAGCTCACCAATCGCGCGCTCGATGCCATCGAGCAGATCCGGCAACGGCGGCAGATCGGTGAGCGCGGCGAGTCCGCGCAACGGCTGGAGCGCCTTGAGAACGCCTTGCAGTGGATCGGGCGCCAGTGGGTTCGTGCGCAGCACCCGGCCTGCGCGGTCCAGCGCGCTCGCGATCGCCGCGCCTTCCCGCGCGACGAACGCGCGCGCGCCGGCGTCGAGGCCCATCGCCTCCGCGGCCCGGACATGCGCCGACGGGCGTCCACCGAGCTGCTCGAGTTGGCTCGCGAGCGCGTCGGCCTTGGCGGTATCCGCATCGGTCCAGGTGGCGGCTCTGCGGACTAAGATCTTGAGATCGTCCACCGCCCGAGTCGCGATCTGCTTGATGGCGGCATCCCATTGCCGCCGTCCCTCGCGCAGGCCGCGGGCAAGCGCCTCGAGTCCCTGGGCCGCGCGCGCGATCGCTTGCTGGCTCGCCATGAGGGCGCTGCCGCGCAACGCGCGCGCCAGGCGGACCAGCTCCTCGGCGGCCGGCGTCGCCGGGCCTTGGACGAGGGCATCGAGCCGGTCGAGATACTCCCCCGCCTCGAGGGCGAAGAAGTCCGACATGCCGAGCGGCTGAGGCGCGCCTGGGGTGCTCATGGCGCTACCAAGCTAGGGATTTCGGGCCGTGTTCACCAGCGTTTTCATACGGCGCACCGCCTCTTCGAGCCCCCAAAACACGGCGTTGCTGACGATGGAGTGCCCGATGTTCAGCTCTTCGATCTCGGGTATCGCCGCAACGGGTTGCACGTTCTGGTACGTCAGCCCGTGTCCCGCGTGCACTGCTAGACCAATCTGCTTGGCGTGACTTACGGCTCGACGTAGTTCATGCAACGCCCTATTTCGACGCAGTTCATTCGACGCCGTTTTCTTCGACGCATTTGCGTATTTGCCCGTGTGGATTTCGATCGCGGGGACTCCGAGCGCTTGGGCCACATCGATCGTCTTCACGGAGGGATCGATGAAGAGGCTCACGCGGATCCCCGCATCCTGGAGTCGCGCGATCGCACCCTTCAACCGGCGATCGCCCCTGCGAAGCGCGAGTCCACCCTCGGTGGTGATCTCTTGCCGCTTCTCGGGCACGAGCGTCGCCTGGAACGGCTTCAGGCGCGCCGCGAGCCGGACGATTTCGTCGTGCGCGCCCAGCTCCAGGTTGAGCACGGTGTGCACGCTGCGCGCGAGCGCGGTCACATCGGCGTCCTGAATGTGGCGGCGGTCTTCGCGGAGATGCACGGTGATGCCGTCCGCGCCCGCGCGCTCCGCGGCGGCGGCGGCCTGCACGGGGTCCGGCTCGTCGGTTTTGCGCGCTTCGCGCAGCGTTGCAACATGATCGATGTTGACGTAGAGACGCATGGTGTCTTACCTTCGGATCGTCCCGACCTCAGGTAGTGCATCGTGAAGCGACGGCTCGCGCTGTGTCTGTTCCTGCTCGCCGGTGGCTCCGCTTGTGGCGGCAATCCGGGGCCTGCAACGCCGGTCCCGCAGTCGATGAACGAGTCGATCGCGCAGTTCCTTGCGGCGGTGAAGGCCAACGATCACAGACGCATGGGCGAGCTGTGGGGCACCGAGCGCGGTCCTGCTGCCCGCTCGATGAACGGCGACGTCTTGCGGCAACGCGTCACGGTGATTCAGAAGTATCTCGACCACACTGGATACCGCATCATCGAAGGGCCGCTCCTGGTGCCGGGACGCGATGACCTGCGGACCTACCGTGTTGAGCTGCAACGCTCGAATTGCAATCAGGTGATGCCGATCGACGTGGTTCGCACCCGCAGCGGCGGCTGGCTGGTCTACGACGTGCATCTCGAGAGCGCGGGCAGTCCGGCTGGACGTTGCCAACCGTCTGGAACGGGTGGGGGAACCCGGCCTTAGGGGGCGGCGTTTCACCAGCTACTCGGTCAGCTCCAGTAGAATGCCGTTGGTCGTTTTGGGATGCAGGAACGCGATGCGCCGTCCGCCGGCCCCGAGCCGGGGCGTCTCATCGACCAGTTGATAGCCAGCCGTGCGACAGCGCGCCAGCGCGGCGTCGAGATCGGGGACGCGGTAACAGACGTGATGGATACCCGGCCCGCGTTTGGCAAGGAACTTCGCCACGGGGCTGGTCGGATCGCTGGGCTCGAGCAGCTCGACGTCCACGGGACCGAAATGCAGGCTGACGATCCTGGCGCCATCGGCGGTCTCGGGGCGCCCGGGCGAGAGTCCCAGGACGTCGCGATAGAATGCCAGCGCATCGGTGATGCTCGTGACTGCGATGCCCACGTGAGCAACAGACGGGTTCATAGAAAGTCAAACTAACGTTTATCGAGGGAGCGTGAAGGCTATGGAAGTGTCGGACGCCACATTTCAGGCGGAGGTGGAGCAGTACAAAGGCCTCGCGGTCGTGGATTTCTGGGCCACCTGGTGCGGGCCGTGTCACATGGTCGCGCCGATCATGGACCAGCTGGCCGGAAAGTACGACGGCAAGGTGAAGATCGTGAAGGTGGACGTCGACGCCAATCAGGCCACGGCGATGCGCTTTAACGTCCGCTCGATTCCGAGTATTCTATTCTTCAAGGACGGACGTCACGTGGACACGCTGGTGGGTGCCTATCCGTCCGCCACGTTCGAGCAAAAGATCGAGCAGCACCTTTCGTAGCTTCCTCGCCGGAGGACGATGCGCGCGAGCACCGCTCGCCTGACTAACTCGCCGGTTCGCCTGGCGGATTTGCAGTTTCCGCAGGTGAGCCGGCTGATTCATCGCACCCGCCTCGCATTCATTCACCTCGACAACTTGCTGGCGTTCGCCAAGCGCGACCGCGATGGGCGGATTGACGGCTATCTCGCCGCCCACCTGCCCGATGAGTGCCTGCTGCTGTTCTTCCGCAAGGGGGAGGCCGTGAACGCCGCCTCGCTCCACACGGCGGGCCGTCACGTCATCACGATCACCGAAGGTCTGAAGCGGATGCGCACGGAAGTAGAACGGGGTGATCTCACGTATTGTGCGGCTCCCATGGAGCAGCTCGCGTGGATGTACGCGGCGTGCGGCGGCGCGTACCAGCCGCGCGCCATCGACGTCAATCAGCCCGAGAAGTTCTTCCCGACTTTGCAGCAGGAGAAGATCAGCGGCGTGCTCGAGCTGATCTCGAATGGCCGGGTCTCGTACCTCAAGTTCGATCAGGGGAAGTACCTGAGCGGACATTTCTGCGATAAGCCGGACAACGTGCCGCCCGCGCGCTACCTCGAATCGTTGTTCGACGCGACCGGCGGCTCGGCGCCCGCGATGTCCGCCGGCACATTTCCCGCCGGGGACGACCTCCCCGCGCAGGCTGCGACAGCGCTCGTCAACACCTACCGCGAGCTCTATTGGCGGATCGTGGACGCGGTCGACCGCGAGTTCCCCGGCGAAGCCAGGCGTCGCGCGCAGAAGGTGACGTCGGCGATCGTGGACACGCACCAGGCGCTGGCGTTGCTCAGCGTCCCGCGGGGCACGGACACGCCTGATGCGGTCGTGCGACCCGAAGAGTTGTCTACGGCACTCACCGACTGGGCCCTGCAGCTGCTGGAAGGGGCGGAGGTGATGATGCCGGGGACGGCGCCCAAGGTGCTCAAAGACGCCACGCGCGAGCATCGGTACGTGCTGCAGGCGGCCGGCTTTTACGGCCGTCTCCCCTGGCGGGTGACGTGGTGACGTGGCCGGCACCCTCTACGTTGTCGCGACGCCCCTCGGCAATCTCGGCGATCTTTCGCCGCGCGCCGCCGACACACTGAAGCAGGTGGCGGTGGTCGCGGCCGAAGACACGCGCCACAGCAAACCGTTGCTCCATCACGCCGGCTCGCATGCCGAGCTGATCAGCTTCCATGAGCATTCGTCGGACCGCGCCCTCGAACGCATCCTGCGCATCCTAGGAAAAGGAAGGGACGTGGCGTTCATCACCGATGCCGGCACGCCCGCGATCAGCGATCCGGGCGTCGCGCTCGTCGCGGCAGCGAGGGAACGGGGGATTCACGTCGTCACCATTCCGGGTCCGACCGCCGTGGCGGCGAGCCTGTCGGTGTCAGGGATTGGTGGTGACCGCTATCTGTTTCTCGGATTCCTGCCTCGCAAAGGGAGTGACCGCCGCCGTTTTCTTGTGACCGCCGCTCAGTCTGAGTGGACCGTGGTGATGTTCGAGGCGCCCAATCGCGTCACGCAGCTTCTCGCCGATCTGTCGGAGGTGTGTGGTCCCGATCGGCACGCCGCCGTCTCTCGTGAGTTGACGAAGGTGTTCGAGGAGACACGTTCGGGGACGTTGCAGGAATTGTCAGAGCACTATGCGGAGGCCCCCGTGCGGGGAGAGGTTACGGTCGTGCTCGCGGGGACGGGTAAACAGCGCGTCGAGGAGCCGCCGCCGGATCCCGGCGAGCGGGCGCGCGCCCTGCTGGCCGAAGGCTTATCGCGCAAGGACGTCGCGCATCGGCTGGCGGAGGAGACGGGGATCTCACGGAATACGGCGTACCGATTGGTGAGTGAGCTATGAGCGGTTCGGCATTTTTTTGGGACACCGCTTCGTCGTATACTGTGGGTGTGAACCTCGTCCCGTACGCGGTGAGCGGATCCAAATGACCGAGACGGCGCGCCGGCTGCATCGCCTGGGGGCTCCCCACGCACGCGCGCGCGCGTTCGGCGTAGTGCTCGGTGGCCTGGGCGCGGCGCTCGCCGCGGCCGCTCTAGGGCTCGCGCTCGCTCCCGCCGTACCCGGCGTGACGCTTGGTTGGACGCTCGTGGTGGCGAGCGCGGTCGCGGCGACCTGGGCCGTACTACGCACCCGTCGCGAAGCCGCGGCGCCGACGCTCGGCCGATTGATCGAATCCGCCGCGGGCGGGCGTGCGGGAAGCATCGTCGGCGTCGTCAGTCCGACGGCAGGGAAGGGAAGGGGCTCCAGTGCCGCGCTCCTGCTGGCGGCCGACACACGCGCCGCGGCCGTCGTGTCGGTCGCGTCTCCCGGTGTCGATAGCCTGATGCGGCGCACCACCCGTCGCCGTGTTATCGCCGGCGCGGGCGTGGCGCTCGCCGGGGGCCTGCTGTTCGTCGCGAGCGCGCCCGCCTCAGGCGCCGCGGCTGCGTTCTGGCATCCCGTGCGCGCGTGGCGCGACGCGCGCGCGCCGGTTCGCCTGGCGGTGGACAAGCAGATCGTGCCCCGCGGCGGCAATGTCACGGCGACCATCAGAGTGCCGGGCGCGGAGCGCGTAACGCTTTGGACGCGCCGGCCGGGCGAGCCTTGGAAAGCCACGCTGCTTTCGCTCGATGCCGAAGGCCACGCCGTGCGGCGGCTCGGCCCAATCGATGCCGATCTGTTTCTGCGGGCCTCGAGCGGCGGGCGCCGCAGCACCGAAATCAAGGTTTCCGTCGCGCTGCCGGCGTTCCTCGCGGACCTCGGCCTGACGGCGCGCTTTCCTTCATATCTCGGACGCTCGGATGAGCCGCTCCTCGTCGGTCCCGATGTCATCCCGCTTCCCGCGGGCACCGCGATCCTGACGAGTGGTACGGCGAGCGTGCCGCTGTCCAGCGCCACCTGGACTCTGGGATCGCGCGTCGAAACGCTGCGCGTGGACGAGACCAGGATCGAGGGCCGGTTCACGCCCGTCGCCAGCGGTACCTGGCGGCTCCAGGCGCTCAGTGCGGACGGCACCCCGCTCGAGGGACTCGCGCCGGAAATGCATCTCCTGATTGTCCCGGACTCGGCGCCGGTCGTCGCGTTGCCCGTCCCGGGCCGCGATACGACGCTGCCGATTTCTCTTCGCCAACAGCTGGTTGCCGACGTCCGCGACGATCACGGCATCGCGCGGGTGGACGTCGTGAGCTGGCGCGTCAGCCGCACCGGGCGCGTCGGTCCAGCGGTGCGCGAGTCGCTCGACGCGAGCGGCGTTGGTGATCGCTCCATCGTGCAGGGACAGCTCGACGCCGAGCACCGCGGCTTGCTGCCGGGCGACACGCTGCGCCTGTACGTCGAGGCGTGGGACAACGCGCCGGTGCCACACAGCGGACGCAGCGCCGAAGTCGCCCTGCGGTTGCCCAGCATGGAAGAGCTGCGGGCACAGGCCCGCGAAGCGGCGCGGGCCGTGGCGAGCGCGGCCGATTCGGTGTCCGCTGCGCAACGCGAGCTGAGCGAGCGGACGCGCGATCTGGCTCAGGAACGGAGCCGCGATCCGGACGGGCGGGCGGCGGGACGGCCGGACGGCCGCAATCAACAAAGCGGAACGATGTCGTTCCAGGCAACGCAGCGCGCCGAAGAGATCGCCCGCGATCAGGCGGCAATGTCGCAGCGCGTCCGCGAGTTGGCGGAGGCGGTCGAGGAAATCGCTCGGGCGGCGAAGGCGGCCGGCGTGGACGACAGCGCGTTCCAGCAGCGGTTGCGCGAGGTGCAGGAGCTGCTGCAGCGGGCGCTGACGCCGGAGCTCGAGCAGCGGTTGCGCGAGCTGCAGGAAGCGCTGGCGCGACTCGATCCCGACGCCACGCGGCAGGCGCTGCAGCGCCTGGCCGAAGCGCAACAGCAGCTGCGGCGCGAGCTGGAGCGCAGCGAGGAGCTGTTCCGCCGCGCAGCGACGGAGGGCGAGCTCGCGTCCCTCGCGAAGGACGCCGAGGACCTGCAGCGCCGCCAGGCGGAATGGACGAAGGAGGACGCGCCGCGCGCCGACTCGGCGGCCGCCGCGGCGGAACGCGATCTGGCGGCTGCGACGGATTCGCTGGCGCGCGGCCTCGAGCGGGCGGGGAAGGACGTTCCGCTCCAGGGCCCGCAGGCCGCCGCCCGCGGCGCGCAAAAAGCCATGCAGGCAGCGGCCAACGCCGCGAGCCAGCGCGACGCGCGCGGTGCGCGCCGCAGCGGGCAGGAGGCCGTCGACTCGCTTGCCCAGCTGCCGGATCAGCTGCTGCAGCGGCGCGATTCGCTCGTTCAAGCGTGGAAACAGGAGACTCTGGACGCGCTCAATCGCGCGCTGTCGGAGACGGCGGCGCTGGCGCGCCGCCAGGAAGAAGTCGGCGATGCGCTGCGCAACGGTGAAGCCGGCGCGAACACTCGCGCGCGCCAGGCCTCCATTGAAGAGGGCACGCGCGCGATCGAGCAGCAAATCGGCGCGGCCGCGGGCCGGCACGCGCTGGTGTCGCCGCAGCTCGAGACGGCGCTCGGATTCGCGCAGAACCAGATGAAGCAGGCGCGCGAGCAGCTCGAGCAGAGCGATCCCAATCCCGCCAGCGCCGCGCCATTCGCCGAGCAAGCGCTCGACGCGCTCAATGCCACGGCGCACGCGCTCGTCCGTACGGCGCAGCAAGTCGCCGGCGCGCAGTCTGGAACCGGCTTTCAGGAGGCGCTGGAGCAGCTCGCGCGCATGGCGCAGCAGCAGCAGGGCATGAACGGCGACGCCCAAGGTCTGCTCCCCTTGATGGCGCCCGGCGGTGATGCGGTGATGCAGCGGCTGCGCGATCTCGCGGCACGCCAGCGCGCGCTCGCTGAACAGCTCGAGCGCCTGCAAGCGGGTGGCGATGCCAGCGCCGCGGGCGCGCTCGCGCAGGAAGCCCGCGAGTTGGCACGGCAGCTCGAGGCCGGCCGGCTCGATCGCCGCACCGTCGAACGGCAGGAGCGCCTGTACCGCAAGCTGCTCGACGCCGGGCGCAGTCTCGCCGGCGAGGAGCCCGACGAGGAGAAGGAGCGCACCAGCCGCTCAGCGACGGGCGACAGCGTACGCATTCCAGCGGCGCTCCTGCCCGGCGCCACCGGCACGGGGCCAAGAGTCCGCTATCCAACCTGGGACGAGCTGACCGGCCTCACGCCCGAGCAGCGGCGCATGGTGCTCGAGTACTTCCGCCGGTTGAATGAGCCGAAGAAGTAATTGGGCCGCCATCGCGGCCATGGTTTTCCTCGCCTCGGCTGACCCCGGGCGGGTCGCCCGGGGTCAAGCCATCGGCCCCGGGTTCGAGCTCGAACGCTCCGGCCGCTACGCCGACGCGGCCACCGTCTACTTCGGGACGGTACGCGCCGATCCGGTGAACATTCCGGCGCTGCTTGGTCTCGAGCGCACGCTCTTCGTTCTCAATCGCATGTCCGAGCTGTTGCCGCTGGTACAGCGCGCACGCGCGCGCTCCCCCGAGAGCGGAGCGATCCGCAGTCTCGAGCTGCGCGTGTATGCGGGGTTGAATCAGACTGATTCGCTCGAGGCGGTTGCCCGTCGCTGGGCGGCGACCGTGCCGCGGAGCGACGCACCCTACCGCGAGTGGGGCCTGGCGCTCGCCGACCGCCGCCAGTGGGAGGAAGCGCGACGCGCCTTTCTCACCGGACGCCGAACGCTGGGCGGGGACGGAACGCTGGCGGTCGAGCTGGCGGAGCTCGAACAGCGGGCCGGCAACTGGGAGGCGGCAGCGAACGAATGGGCCCGCGCGGTCACGCGGTCCGCTGACGCGGCACCGAACGCCGCGAGTCAGCTCGCCGAAGCTCCGGTGCCCTTCCGCGACCGTGTGGCCCGCGTGCTGACCGGGGCCGAAGCCACCATTCGCGCCAAGCGCGTCGGCGCCGAGGTGCTGCTCATCTGGGGGCAGCCGAACCAGGCGTGGTCCGTCCTCGAGCCGACGCTGGGCGATATCGACGCACAGAACGCGTTGCGGCGGTTCGCCGATCTCGGGGGCGCGCTGACGACGCCCGAGGGCCATCGTGTGCGCGGCCTGGCGTTGAACCGATGGGCGGATCTCATTCCTTCGCCGGCCGCCGAACGAGCGCGTGCCGAAGCCGTGCGCGAGCTGCTCGAGGCCGGCGACCGCGTGGCGGCGCGACAGGTGCTCGAAGGCCACTCCGACGCCAGCGGCGACGCTCAAGCGGCATTGCTGCAGCTGCTGATCGCGGATGGGCAGCTCGACGTCGCCGACAAACGGCTTGCGGCCGAGGCGGGATTGACCGCGGACGATCGCGCTGCCTTGCGTCTGGCGCTCGCGAAAGCGCGCGTCGCGCGGGGCGAGCTCGATCGCGCCGATGCGGCGCTGGCCGATGACTCGAGCGTTGCGGCGATCGCGCAACACGGCTGGATCGCGTTGTACCGCGGTAACCTCACGGGCGCGATGGAGGCGTTCCGGCTGGCGGGTCCGTACGCCACCGATCGCGCCGCCGCGACCGAGCGTACGGCGATGATCGCGCTCTTGCAGCACATCGAGGAAGAGTCGAGCCCCGAGCTGGGCGCGGCACTGTTTACGCTGGCGCGTGGTGACAGCGCGGCGGCGATCGTCGCGCTGCGCCGCGCCGCATCGCGGCTGTCGGCACAGGGCGGCCGGCTCGAGGTGCTGCTGCTCGCGGGCCAGGTCGCCGCCCGAACCGGCGGCACCCAGGACGCGACGGCGATCGCACTGTTCGACGAGATCGTGCGCGCAGGCGGCGCCGAAAGTGCGGCGCCTCCAGCCGCCGAGCTCGAGTGGGCGCGGCTGCTCGTTCGCAACGGGCAGTCGGCGGAGGCGATTCCGCACCTCGAGCACCTGATCCTGACGTATCCCAACAGCGCCTTCGTCCCCGAGGCTCGTCGCGTCCTGGAGCGCGCGCGGGGGGCGATACCGAAATCATGAAGCGGCGAGACTTCGTGGGGCGGATGGGCGGATGGGCGGCTGGAGCCTGGCTGGGTCGGCTGCCCATCCGCCCATCGGCCCATCCGCCCGTCATTCCGTCGCTTCTGGTTCCCATGGACGACGCTCAGTCCGATCACCTGAAAGCGTACGGGTTGACGTACAGAGCCATCCAGGCCGGGCTCAAGGCGGAATGGCTGCTCAACTATCGCGGCGGCTCCTTTCTCATTCCCGACCTCGATGCGTTGCGGCGCGATGCGGCGCTGAACGGCATCCGCGCCGAGGCGGTGGACAGCGGCGTGACGGCGATCCGCGGCGAAATCGAAGCCAATAACATGGACGCTGTGCCGCTCGAAAAGGCGCCCAAGGTCGCTGTCTATGCCCCGCCAAACGCGGCGCCATGGGACGACGCGGTCACGATGGCGCTGCAGTACGCCGGGATCCCGTTCACCAAGATTTGGGATGCCGAAGTCATGAACGGCGGCCTGCGTGATTACGATTGGCTGCACCTGCACCATGAGGACTTCACGGGCCAGTACTCGAAGTTCTTCCTCATCTACTCCGGGTTGCCGTGGCTCGCGGAGATGGTGCAGCGCAACAGCGACATGGCGCGCAGGCTCGGATTCCAGACCGTCCCGGCCCTGAAAAAAGCCGTGTCGCGCAGCATTCACAGCTACGTCGCGGACGGCGGGTTCCTCTTTGCGATGTGCACCGCGACCGAGACGATCGATCTGGCGCTCGCCGCGGAGAACGTGGACATCGCGGCGACGTTTGCCGACGGCACCCCGCTCGATCCGGAGGCCGATGCGAAGCTCGACTGGTCGAAAAGCTTCGCCTTTACCGGCGCGCATCTCGAGACGAACCCGCTGGTCGCCAGCTTCTCCGATATCGACGGCCACCAGGTGAACGGCGGCTCGCGCCGCCAGCCGCTCGGCGCGTTCAAGCTGTTCAACTTCAGCGCCAAGATCGATCCGGTGCCCACGATGCTGGTGCAGAACCACCGCCAGGTGGTTCCCGATTTCTACGGCCTCACGACGTCGTTCAACCGCACCCGGCTCAAGCCCGGTGTCACCGTGCTCGCAGAAGAAGAAGGCGCGCCATGGGTCAAGTACGTCCATGGCGATCTCGGCAAGGGCACGTGGACCTTCTTCGGCGGTCATGATCCCGAAGACCCGCAGCACCAGATCGGCGATCCACCCACCGACTTGTCGCTGCATCCGCATTCGTCCGGCTACCGGCTGGTTCTGAACAACGTGCTGTTTCCCGCCGCGAAAAAGCGCGAGCTCAAGACGTGAGCGTCGAGCGCCTGACCGCGGCCGCGCGCGTGCTGTTACAAGAGGAGATCGCCGCGGCCCACGGGCGCGAAGTGTCGTTCGTGGTGCGCGCCGATCCCAACGGCACGCTGACGGATGCGCGCGCGGTGGCGCGCGGCACGATCGACGCGGTGCTGGCGCTCCCCGGGGTCGCGCAGCGCGGCGAGATGCTGCTGCACAACCATCCCAGCGGCTTCCTCGAGCCTTCAGGCGCCGATCTGCACGTCGCCGCGCGGCTGCACGACGAAGGTGTGGGCTTCGGGATCGTCAACAACGACGTCTCGACGCTGTACGTGGTCGTGGAATGTCCACGCGCACGTACCCTCGCACACCTCGATTCCCTCGAGATCGCCAATCTGCTCACCGAGTCCGGCCCTGTGGCGCGCGTCCTCGGCACCGCCGCATTCGAGGACCGGCCCGGCCAGCGCGACATGGCGGCCTACATCGCCGACGCGTACAACGACGGCGGCATCGCGCTGCTCGAGGCGGGAACGGGCGTCGGCAAGTCGTTCGCCTATCTCGTGCCGGCGCTCGAGTGGGCGCGGCTCAACGGCGAGCGCACGATCGTCTCGACGAACACGATCAACCTGCAGGAGCAGCTCGTCGGCAAGGACCTGCCGATTCTGGCGCGCGCGTTTTCCACGGGCGATCGCGCCGTCACGTTCGCGCTGCTCAAAGGCTGGCGGAATTACCTCTGTCTCTCCCGTCTCGAGCAGGCCCGCGCCGGCCAGGAATCGCTGTTCGACGATGAGCGCGCCGCCGAGCTCGAGTCCATCGCCGGATGGGCGTCGCGCACGTCCGACGGCAGTCTCGCGGATCTCGTCGCAGAGCCGTCCAGCGATGTGTGGGACGCCGTCGCCGCCGAGTCGGACCTGTGCACGCGGCTCAAGTGCCCGCACTTCGATCGTTGCTTCGTGTTCTCGGCGCGACGCCGCGCGGCCGAAGCGGACGTGGTGGTGGTCAACCACCACCTGCTCGCGTCCGACCTCGCGGTGCGCATTGCCTCGGACAACTGGCAGGAAGCGGCTGTCTTGCCGCCGTACCGGCGGTTAGTGCTCGACGAGGCGCATCATCTCGAGGACATCGCCGCGCAGCACCTCGGCACGCAAGTCAGCATGCTCGGCGTGCAGCGCTTGCTCGGCCGCCTGGAGCGCAACGGCCGCGGGCTGCTGCCGGCGCTGGCCGCCGAGCTCGGCACCCGCACCGACCTGCTGGCGTCCGCCAGCCGCGACCTGCTGACGCGCAGCGTGCTCGACGCGCTCGTCGCCGCACGCCGCTGGGCGGAGGAGCTGTTCGGTCGCCTGGGACGGCGGCTCGATGCCGATCAGGTCTTGCGGCTCACGGATGCGTTTGCCGAGGACGGCGTGTGGCGCGAAGGGCTCGACGTCGCGCTCGACAATCTGCTCATCGCGTTCAGCAAGCTGCGCGACGGCGTGGAGACGATCGCCGACCGCCTGTCCATCGACGATCCCGCCGAGATGCGCACGCGGCTCATCGGCGAGCTGCGCGGGGTCGTCCGCCGGCTCGACGCATCAGCCGAGGGCCTGAAAGCCACGCTGCAACCAGTCCGCCCATCCGCCCGTCAGCCCATCGGCCCGTCGGTTCGGTGGATGGAGCGGCGCGGCCGGGGGGGCCGCACACCGAACCTCACGCTGTCCGCGGTACCGCTCGATCTCGCGCCGATTCTCAAAGAGGCGCTGTTCGATCGCGTCGAGACGGTCGTCCTCACGAGCGCCACGCTCGCGGCAGGCGGCGAATTCACGTTCCTCGAGGAGCGGCTGGGGCTTTCGCTGCCGCCGTCGCGCGTGACCGTCCGCGAGATCCTGCCGTCGCCGTTCGATTTCGGCGCGCAATGTGTCTTTGGCATCCCGACCGACATTCCCGAACCCCGCGATGACGAATCGGGGCATGGCGCGGCGGTGGCGCGCGTGTTGCTCGAGCTGGCGCACGCCTCCGACGGCGGCATCTTCGCGTTGTTCACGAGCCACGGAGCGCTGCGGCGCGCGGCCGATGCGGTCCGCGGCCACGTCGGCGCGCGCTGGCCGCTGCTCGTGCAGGGGGAAGGCCAGCGCGACCAGCTGCTGCGCCGCTTCCGCGATGCCGGGTCGGCGATTCTTTTGGGAACGGACTCGTTCTGGGAGGGGGTGGATGTCCCCGGCCGCGCGCTGCGGGTGCTGATCCTCGCCAAGCTGCCGTTCAAGGTGCCGAGCGAGCCGCTAACCGCGGCGCGGCTGGAGCGTCTCACGGAGGCGGGCGTGGATGGCTTCACGCACTATCTCGTTCCGCTGGCGGCGCTCAAGTTGAAACAGGGATTTGGGCGGCTGATTCGGACCAAATCGGATGTCGGCGCCGTTGTCCTGTTAGATCGTCGCGTCGTCACCAAACGCTATGGGGCGACGATGCTGGAGGGGCTGCCGCCCGCGTCGAAAGCGATCGGCAACTGGCCGGACGTCCGGCGCGAGCTGGAGGAATTCTTCGCGCTGCACAGTATCGGCACACCGGTTTCCTGGAGCTAGATTACACCGGCATGAGCTTTAGCAAACGCGTTGCGCAGTTGCCCGGCTATCCGATGGCGGAGCTTCCGGCGATCAAGCGGCGGCTGATCCAGCAGGGTGTGGACCTCATCGACGTCGGGGCGGGGGACGCCGACTTGCCGCCGCCCGACGTCGCCGTACAGGCGCTCACGCGTGCGGTGCAGGATCCGGCGATGAGCCGCTATGCGTTCCAGCTCGGCCTGCCCGCCTTCCGCGAAGCGGCGGCCGGCTATATGCAGCGGCGCTTCGGTGTCACCGTCGATCCGTTCACCGAGCTGCTTCCGCTGCTCGGCTCCAAGGAAGGCATCGCGCACCTCGCGACCGCCGTGCTGAATCCCGGCGACCTCGCGATCGTACCGGTGCCGGGCTATGCCGTTTATCACGGCGGCACCGTGCTCGCGGATGCCGAGCCGTATCTCTCCGACCTCACGCCGCGCACCGATTTCCTGCTCGAGTTGGACGACATCCCGGCAGACGTCCTCCGCCGGGCGAAGCTCATCTACGTGAACTATCCCAACAATCCGACCGCCGCCGTTGCGCCACGCGAGTATCTGGAGCGCATCGTCGCGGGCTGCCGCGCGCACAATCTCGTGCTCGTCTACGACAATCCGTACTGCGAGATCACGTTCGACGGCTACGTCGCGCCGTCAATCTTCGAGATCCCTGGCGCGATGGACGTCGCCGTCGAATTCCACTCGTTCTCGAAAAGCTTCTGCATGACGGGGTGGCGGCTCGCCTGGGCGGTCGGCCGTCCCGACCGGATCGCGGCTATGGCGCGCGTGAAGAATTACCTCGACACGGGCCCGTTCCTGGCGGTACAGGCGGCGGGCGCCGCAGTCTTGAAACAGGCGGAGCAGATCGCCGCGGGCTACGCGGCCCAGTTTAAAGAGCGCCGCGACGCGATCCTCCCGGCGCTGCGCGCGAACGGATTCGAAATCGAAGCCCCGCGCGCGACGTTGTATCTGTGGATCCCGCTCCCCGAGGATCTTCCGTCCGCTGCGTTCCAGAAGCGCGCGCTCGAGGAAGTCGGCGTCGTGACGTTGCCGGGCAGCGCATTCGGGGGGGGGGCGAGTGCGGACGGGTTCTTCCGCATCGCGCTCACGGTTCCGACGGCGCGGCTCATCGAGGCGTCGGAGCGCTTGGGAAAGGTGCTCGCCACTGTTTGACCATCAGGTTGGGCGCCCGCCGATTGGCCGCGCGTGGCTGATCACCGCGGCCATACACGTCATTGCCGTGGTGCTCTTTTTTACGGTACAGTGGCAGGCGCCGCGGCGGAAAGCGAATTACGTCGTGCTCCAACCGTTGGAAATCGGAGACACGCTCCAGTTCGTGTCGGGAACCCGCGAGCTGCGCGCGAAGGGCCCGACGATCCAGTCCTCGCGCCGTGAGCCTCCACCGCCACCCGCTGCCCCGCCCCCGCCGCCCCTCGCCGCCGCTTCGCCGCCCGACACCGGAGTTACGCTCCCGGCCTATGATCCGGATGCCGGCCGCGTCGCGCCCCCGCCGCAAGTGGGGGACGGGCGGCTGTGGGTGAGTCCGCGGCCCGGGCTCCCGGCGCAGGTCGCCGATGCGCTGTACGGAGATACGACGGGGCGCCAGACGGCGGCCATCGCGCGGCTCAAGGTGATGGTCGATTCGTTGAATCAGGTGCTCGACCAGATCCAGCGCGAGAACCGGCGCCCGTCGTGGGTCGTGGGCGGCACACCGGATAAGCCGACCTGGGGTCTCGATTCGGCGTACATCCACGTGGCGGGCATCAAGATTCCGACGATGGCGCTGGCGTTGTTGAACCTGCTGCCGAAGTGGGACCGCATGTCGCAGGGCAATTTCGATGAGACGCTGCGAGCGCGACAGTTGCAGTACATGCGGGAAGACATCATGCAGGCGGCCGCGCGCGCCCAGACGTTCCAGCAGTTCCGCCGCTATGTGCGCGAGCTGCGGGACCGCAAACAAGCAGAGCGCGACGCCGAACAGCGGCGCCGCGCTCAGGATACGACAAAGGCCGTTCCCTGATTTAGGGCTTCCGCAACTGCCCGCGGATCTCGCCAGCTCCGTTGACCTGGGTGTGGATGTTCACGTAAGCGTTCCCTTCTCGCAGCCACGTTTGAACGCTGTCGCCCGTGACGACGAAGGAACCCTGTGTGGCCGTGCCAGTGAAGTTCTGACGAGTCACCGGCGGATTGAAATTCACACGAACCGGTCCGGCCGAGTCGACTGGACCATGATGGATGTGTCCCGCAACGATGCTGTCGATGTCGACGACGTCCACCTTCCAGCTTATCAAGTTACCCATCACCGTGACGATCGCGGAGCCGGTCGCGGTAGTGGTGACCGGTGTCAGCCGCTCGTTCGCGCCGCTGAGGGTCGCGGTGTAGACCTCGAGTCCGGGGGGAACACCTATGATGTCGTCCCCGCACGCCACGCCGATTGCGGCGACGGCGGCCAGGACGGTGGAAACGCGCGATGCGCGCATACGACCTCCTTAACTACTGCTGGTTAGACCACACGAAGCTTCGGAACCGACTTGGCCCTCCCTTCAGACGGCTGAGGTTATTGGACGATGACCTTCCCCAGCATGAATGGATGTGGGGTGCAGTGATATGGGAATGCTCCCGGCGCGGCGAAGGTATGAGAGAACCGCTGGCCGGGATTCAATTCCGGGGAGTCCCACGCCGCACCGTCTGCAGTCGTAGTGTGCGGTTCCTGGGGCGGCGTCTCGCAATTCACCCACGTGACGGTCGCCCCCGGCGGCACGCGGATCGAGTCGGGACGGAACGTGAAATCCCGGATCGCGATGATGAATTGCATCGAGTCGATCACCGTGACGGGCACGCTGCACTCGGCGGCGCCGCCGGGGCCCGGACCCGCGCCCCGCTCCGAGAAGCAGGCGAGCGCGGTGAGACTGCCGGCGGCGCATCCAACGAGGAGGAGGAGAGCCTTACGAGATAGGGTCATGGGTCACCTCACCACCACGATGGCTTTCATGAACGGGTGCGGCGTGCAGTGAATGGCGAATTCGCCCGGCTGCGTGAAGGTGCGGCTCCACGTCCGGCCCGGTTCGATCGGTCCCGAATCCCACGAGCCGTCGTCGGCGGTGATCGTGTGCACGAGCTGATCGTTGTTGGTCCAGGTGACTGTGGTGCCAGGTGCGATCTCGAGGCGTTTGGGCAAGAACGTCATCGTCCTCATCTCAGCCTTCGCCGCCCCCTCGCCGCCCCTCGCCGCCGTCTCATTCGCCGCCGGTTTATTCGCCGCCGTTTCGCCACGCCGCCCGAAGTATCTGCTCAGCGTGAACGGAATCGTGAACTCAAACCCTCCCCGCACGCGATCGACCCCGCGCGAAGCCCCTTGTAGGGTGGCGGTGTTCGTGTTCGTGACTTGCAGCGAGAGCGTGTGCGGCGAGTAGGGAATCGCGAGCTGCAGCCCGACGCCCCAGGCGACTTTCTCGCCCGTGCGCTTGTCGAGCAGCGATGCCACGTCGCCGGCGAGGGCGACCCAGCGGTGCAGCCGCAGCGTCGCGCCGCCGCCGATGGCGTAGCGCGTGGTGTCGCGGTCGTAGCCATTCGAGAGAACGCGTCCCACCGCCATCGCGCGCAGCGGGCCGAACTCCCGCGCCGCCGTCAGCTCGGCATCGACGCTCTGCGCTGCCTGGTTGTAGCCCGCTTGGAGCGCCACACCCGAGCGGGCATAACGACCGAACACTTCCCACTCGTTCGGAAACGACGCCGCCACGTCGGACGACGTCGCGTAGTTGAAGCCGATGAGCAGTGGAAGTGGAAGTTGATAACTGAGGAGGAACGTCGGGGAATTTGTGACTTTGCGGAGCGGGGCATCACCCACTCCGAATCGGTGCACAAAGTTGAACTGCAGCGTGCCGGGCGCGCCCAGCCAGCCACCCGACAGATTGGGTGGCCGATCGAGGACGGACTGGCATGAGGCTACATCGGAGACTCCAACAGAAGCGAATAGGGCGCAGGTGACGGACACTGCGATCTGACGAACCAGGCGCAAGCGGGCCTCCTCATGTGCGAGACGCAGCCTCGAGACGGCGCAGCGCCGCCTCTTTGCCGACGACGAACAGCAACTCGTTCACAGGCTCTGATACCGTGCCCCCGGTGAGCGCAATCCGAATGGGTTGAAAAACCTTCCCCGCAGGCACGTTGCGCTGTTCGGCGAGATTGCGCAACGCCTGCTCGATGCCTTCCTGCGTCCACACGGCGTTCTGGAGTGCATCAACACTGGCCGCGAGCGACGCGCGGTAGCCGGTCGGATCTTTGGCCATTTCCTGCTTCGCCTTGTCATCGAGCGCGACAAACCGCTCGTCCAGCCGCACCGCGACCTGCCGTGCTACATCAAGGGTGGTGCGCGAGCGCGTCTTGACCGCGGTGATCGCGCTCAGCACGCCGTTCTTTCCCCCATTGAGACCCAGTCTCGCCAGCTCAGGTTCCACCAGCGGATACAGCTCCTCCGCCGTCTTCGCCGTCAGGTACTGGCCGTTCATCCACTCGAGCTTCGTCGTGTCGAACACGGCCGGCTTCTTGAGAATGCCGTCGAGCGAAAAGAGGGTTCGCAGTTCCTCTTTGCTCATGATCTCGCGATCGCCGCCCGGGCTCCACCCAAGTAGCGCTAGAAAGTTGCGCATCGCCTCTGGGAGAATCCCTAGGTGTTGATAATCTCCGACAGCCGTCGCCCCGTGCCGTTTGGAGAGTTTTTTCCCATCGGGCCCGTGAATCATCG
>Ga0184632_10000283_pt1 | contig 18705 bp, 21 predicted proteins | sample PLM31_50_b1_FD_133153 | JGI IMG/M metagenome (GOLD analysis project Ga0184632, IMG submission 133153) | Groundwater sediment microbial communities from an aquifer in East River, Colorado, USA - PLM3-1_50_b1 | ecosystem: Environmental > Terrestrial > Soil > Riparian zone | place: USA: East... | reverse complement strand
GCCGTTTGCCACGAATCAAGACGCAGCCACGTCCATTGCGCGAGGGTAGCCACGACGTGTATCAAGACCGCGGCGGCCGCGAGGCCGATCGCCCACCGGAAGCGATGCGCGGCGGTTTGCGGGATACGCTTGATCTCGCGCGAGAACTCGCCTTGCAGTAAGTCGGGTGCGGCGGCGAGCGCGGCGCCGTCCTGATCCCACCGCCAGGCCGCGCTGCGCGCGAACGGCGTTGCGCACTGCGCCGACCACGCGCTCAACTGCGCATCGTCGGCAGCGAACGCGACTTCGACGCGCGGCACGGCCCCGCCGGAGCGTTTGGCCTGCGTCAGTGCGAGCGCCAGCTCGGCGGGCACGCCGTCGCCGTACGGCGCGCTTACTGCGAACGCGCTGCCGTCCGGCTTGCGCACGAACCCACCATCGGCGCCCGACACATGCCATCGCCAAGCCTTCGCAGGCGGAATCGAGGCCGTCGCCGGTTCAGCCACGACGCGCACGAACTCTTTCCGCAGCGGCGCGAACAACGACCGCGCGGCAATGGCGACGTCCACACCTCCGTCGCGCCGGCGCGCCGAGGCGACCAGATGTTGCTCGTGCGCGGGACCGGCCAGTTGATCCTCGAGCGCAAACGCCGCCGCCGCCGCGACGCGATCCGGCGGCATCGGCGGCAGTACGATGCCGGCAAGCCGGACCGCGGAAGCGGCGAGCACGGCTTCGCGGCGATCGGCGGCGGGCCAGGTCGACGAATTGCCGTGACCCGAGCGCACCTTGCGTTCCTGCGCGTCGAACAGCGCCCACGGGTCGTCGCTCGCGGGCGAGGGCGCCTTCGTCAGCAGTACGCGCAGGACGGACATGGTTGCAAGGTTCGAAAGCGAACTATGGGCTACAGGGACTCCGTCGTTCCCGAACGCGGGAACCTAGCGTCTTTTGCTCGACGACGCTGGTCCTTAGCCTTCGCGGGGACGACGACAACGTGAACGGGTACGTCAACCATATGCGAAACGCTCAATAGTGTACCCGGCGCTCGCTGTCACTCCAGTGTTTGCCAGAGCACGATCGGCCATTCGCCCCCTTCGCGCTTGAGCAGCGCGCGCGCCTGCGCGACGGCGTCGCCCTGACGGGAGCGCACGCTGACCAGGAAATAGCTGCTGGCAAAGCCGAAGGTCGCGCCCTCCGAAAGCTTCGCGTCGCGCGGCAAGCGCTCGCGCAGTTCCGCCATGGTCGTGAAGGGTTTGCGCGCGCGTTCCGCGACGAAGCTCGCGAGCTTGTCGCCGACGAGATCCGGAATCGCGGCGGCAATCACGTCGGCACTCGCGGTATTGATGTTGAGTGTCGTCCCGGCGGGCAAGGCGGCAACGTCGGCGGCGAGTGCCGCCCACGCTTTTGCGCTTGCGCCACGGACCGACGTGAACTCCGCGACGCGAACCAGTGGCGCGTTGGCCGCGATTGCCGTGGGCGCTCGCTGCGCGTAAAACTCGTCTTCCGCGCCATTGGCGCGCGCCGCGGAATCGGCGTCGATCCAGTCGGCGATCGCGTCGAGTATTTTGGGATCGACGCCTTTCGCGGAAAAAAGATTGGCGAGGCGCAAGCGCTCCGAAGTACCGGCCGGGGAGTCGAGCGCAAGATTGTTGAGATTGAAGCGCCCTTGCGCGTCTTCGATGCGGCCTTCGATGGCGCCGTTCGCGATGGGCGTGGGCGGCAGCGGATACGCCCAGGGCTCGCCCAGGTAATCGAGCGTTGCGCTCCGCGCATCGTCGTTCAGGATCTGCCGTGCCCATTGCACGCCGGCCAACGCGAGCGACTGCGCCTGCACCTGATCGCGGCGATTGCTCACGTCGGCGAACCAGCGCTGCTGTTCGGACGCCAACGCGACGGCGACGGTCGCCGCCAGCGCCGCCACCAGCATCGCCAGAATCAACGCCGCACCGCGGTTTCGTAGTTTCATCGCAACGTGAACCAGCGATCGATGCGCGCGCCGTCGGCGAGCGTCAGCGACAATCGCACGGCGCGCGGGACGTCGGCCTCTCCCAACAGCGGCCAGCGGTCGCGCCAGGCGCCACTGCGCGTCAGAAACTCGAGTTGAAACACGGCGACGTCGCCCACCAGCGGATAGACGATCGGCTGCGCGCTTTCCGAATGATCGAGCTCGCGCCAGTACGCCAATTCGATCGTACCGTCACGCAATCGATAGCCAACCCGCTGGCCCGCGGGCGCCGGCTCGAGCGAGAATTCCGATCCGGCCCGGGTGAACACAAGCGCGCTCTGATTGCCAGCCACGGAACCGAGCCAGGCGGGTTCGCGACCCGCGCCGGCGCGCACGCTGCGCGGCACCGCTTGCCGGATATCCGCTTCGAAACGCGTGAACAGCGCCTCGAGTGTCCGCCAGCGCTGCGCTTCGGATGACAATCGTGCCTCGCCGTCGGTGAGCGCAGACGTGGCGCGATAGGCAAGCACGGCGATGACGGCGAAGATCGCGAGCGCCAGCAATGCTTCGATGAGCGTGAACCCGCGCGAGCCCGTGCGCTTCATGGCCGCGGCTCGGCATTGCCGAGGAAGCCAACGAGCCGCGCCAATGCATAGTCGGGCGCCTGCGGTTCGGCGACCACGATTTCGATTCTGCGAAACGCGGGATTGGGCGTGGTGGCGACACTGGCCTGCCACACGAAGCGCGCGCCCGCCTGCATGGCGTCGCCGGAATAATTGCCGAGCGCCGGCCACGGCGTCGCGATTTGCGCGGCGGCGAGCCGGTTTTGCGCAACCCACAGGGCGAGCGTCCGTGCCTTCAACGCCGACGCGGTATCCGTTGCCTGCGCCAATGCGCGCATGCCTGCGGTCAGCGCGATCGCGACGATCGCCAGCGCCACTAGAATTTCAACTAACGTAAATCCGCCACGACGACTCATGGCGTCACCGACTCATCCGCCGCCGTCAGCGCAATACGATTGAGCGGATCCGCGGCGAGCACGATGCGCGCATCGCGCGCCTGCAACAGAAACGCGTAAGGTTCATTGCGACCCGTGGGGCGCAAGGGAACAATGGCGGTGGCGTCGAGGGGTTGGCCGGCGTAGGTCAGCGGTGTGACGGTCATTGCGGCTGGAAGCAGATGAGCGGCCAGCACGTCGTCGTCGGCCACCGGCAACCACTGTCCGGAGTCCGGATCGCGTCGCCAGAAGCGCCAGCCTTCGCCTTCGGCCGAGGCACCTAACGTCTCCGCGCGAACTTGTGCACGCATCGCCGCGTGCTCGAGCGCGGCGGCGAAGCGGCGCGCTTCGCGCATGGCGCGGTCGCGGTCGTTGCCGTCATAGGCGATAGCCGCCGCGCCGGCGGCGATGGCGAGGATCACCAGGACCACCAGAATCTCGACCAGCGTGAAGCCTGCCGTGGCGTGCCGCTGCCTCGCCCGACGCGTCGCAAACGCCGCTACAAGTCCCATGAGCCGACGTCGGCGTCGAAGCCGCTGCCGCCCGGCTGACCGTCGGCGCCAAAGCTGAACACTTCGATTTCGCCTCGTACCCCGGGATTGAGGTAGACATACGGCCGTCCCCACGGATCCTTCGGCGGCTTTTCGAGATAGCCGCCGGGCTTCCAGTTGGGCGGCACCGGTGGCTGCTCGGGTTTCGCGATCAGGGCGGAGATTCCTTGCTCACCGGTCGGATAGCGCTGATTGTCGAGGCGATAGAGTTTCAGCGCCTGCATGATGGTCGCGATGTCGCTTTTCGCGGCGATGACTTTCGCCTCGTCGGGACGCTCGATGATCCTGGGCACGACGAGCGCGGCGAGCACGCCGAGGATCACGATGACGACCAAAATCTCGACGAGCGTGAAGCCCGCGGCGACGCGCGTGGTCCGCGCGACAGATAGGGCGGGAGGCGAAGTCATCGGGCGATTATAATGCGCCGGTCCCCGCGTGCCTTTGGCACCGCCTTCGCGAGACGCCGCTCGCGGGAAGCCTTGGCCCATGCTCACTCGCGTCGCACGCGCCCTCGCGTTTCTCATTCTCGTTGCGGCAGGCGCAATGGCGTGGTTCGCGTGGCGGGCGTACACGCAGCCGCTGCCGCTTCCCCATGCGCCGTTCGCATTCGATGTGCGTCCAGGCGTACCGCTGTTCGCGGTCGCGCGTGAATTGGGCGCCGCGGGCGCATTGCCGCAGCCGTTGGCGCTGATCGCGCTTGCCCGGCTGCGAGGTGTCGATCGCACGATCAAGGCGGGCAGCTACGAGATCGACTCCGGAATCACGTTGCCGCAGTTATTGGCGAAGCTCACGTCGGGCGACGTGACGCAGACCTCGCTGGTGATCGTCGAGGGTGCGACGTTCGGTGACGTCAAGCGCCTGTTACGTGAAAGCGCGAGCGTGAAAAATACTGTGCTCGATCTGCCCGACGGCGAGCTGATGGCGCGGCTGGGGATGACCGACGCAACTCCGGAAGGACGATTTTTCCCCGACACTTACTTTTTCGCCGCGGGCAGCACCGATGTCACGCTGCTCAACCGTGCGCGCCGGGCCATGGACGCGCGCTTGGCGGCGGCATGGGAGCACCGGGCGTCGGATTTGCCGCTCGCGTCGCCCTACGAGGCACTCATCCTGGCCTCGATTGTAGAGAAGGAAACGGGCCGCGCGGTCGACCGTCCGCTGATCGCGTCGGTGTTCATCAATCGCCTGCGCAAGGGAATGCGCTTGCAGACGGACCCCACGGTCATCTACGGGATGGGCGGGAAGTTCGACGGCGATTTGCGCAAACGCGATCTCGAGACCGACACGGCGTGGAACACCTATACTCGCGAGGGTCTACCGCCGACGCCGATCGCGCTGCCGTCGCAGGCGTCGATCGATGCCGTGCTCAATCCGCCGGCAACCGAATATCTCTACTTCGTCTCCCGCGGCGACGGCACGTCGAAGTTTTCATCCACGCTGGCGGAGCATAACCGCGCTGTGACGAAATTTCAGAAAGGCGGCCGCTGATGCGCAACGAACGCGGCCGTTTCATCACGCTCGAAGGCGTCGATGGCGCCGGCAAGAGCACGCACGCGCCGTGGCTCGCGGACGCGATCCGCGCACGCGGTCATCGCGTCACGGCCACGCGTGAGCCGGGCGGTACGCCGCTCGGCGAGCAGCTGCGCGACGTGCTGCTGCGCATGCCGATGACGCACGACACCGAGGCGCTGCTGATGTTTGCAGCGCGGCGCGAGCACCTCGAGCAGGTGATCCGTCCGGCGCTGGCGCGCGGCGACTGGATCGTGTGCGACCGCTTCACCGACGCCACGTACGCGTACCAAGGGGGCGGCCATGGCGTTGCGCGTGAACGCATTGCCGAACTCGCGCATTTCGTCCATGCCGATTGCCAGCCCGACCTTACCATCCTGTTCGACGTGCCGCTCGCGGTGTCGCGGGAACGCCTGCAGCGCGCGCAGACCGCGGGGCACACGCTCGACAAATTCGAAAGCGAGCAACAGGATTTCTTCGAGCGCGTACGCAATGCCTATCTCGAACGCGCCGCCGCCGAACCAGCGCGCTTTCGCGTCGTGGATTCGTCCCGGCCGGTGTCCGACGTGCGCGCGGAATTGAGCGCGGTGCTCGACGGGTTGTGACGATGGCCGACGATGACGTTCTGGTGGCGGCGCCTGCGTGGCCGGAACTCTTGCCGTGGCAGCGGACGGCCACGACCGAGGCGCTCGGGGCCCGGGCTTCGTGGCCCCACGCATTGTTGATTACCGGTCCGCGCGGAATCGGCAAGCGCACGCTCGCACTCAACTTCGCGCGATCGCTACTGTGCGAGTCGCCGCGCGCGGACGGCCTTGCCTGCGGCATGTGCGCGAGTTGCCGGTACATGGCGGCGGGCCAGCATCCGGACTTGCAGTTGGTCGAGCCGTTCAGTATCGACGACGACGGCGAGGTCAAGCCGCTCGATGCCATTCCGGTCGACCGTATTCGCACGTTGATTGACTGGGCGCTGGTGACGTCCCATCGCGGGCGGGCGAAGGTCGCAATTGTTGTTCCTGCGGAGTCGCTGAATGGCGCGGCAGCGAACGCGTTGCTGAAAACCCTCGAAGAGCCGCCGCCGGACACGTTTTTGCTGCTGGTGTCGCATCAGCCGGGCCGCGTGCCGGCGACATTGCGCAGTCGTTGCCGGCGTCTCGAGGCCCCTCACGCCGACGCCGACATCGCGCAACAATGGCTTGTCGATCGGGGTGTTGCCGCTCCCGCCGCCGTTTTGGCGCAAGCCGGTGGGGCGCCATTGTTGGCGCTGGCCATGGCCGATCCGGCGTGGCAAAGCGAGCGTGCCGTTTGGTTGCAGGCGTTGGCCAAGCCGAAGGCTTTGCCGGTGGTGACGCTGGCCGCGCGCCTCGACACCGGGCCGAAGGAGGAGCGCAAGCAGCGGCTTTCCCTTGCCATCGATTGGCTCGGGGCGTGGACTGCCGATCTCGCGCGCGTGGCGGCGGGCGGGGCGCCGCTGCGCAATCCGGATTTCGCCGCGGCGCTCACGGCTCTGGCGCCCGCGGTGGCGCCGATCCGGCTGTTTCGCTATCATCGGGCATTGTCGCGCCAGCGCGCGTTGGTCGCGCATCCGCTGCAACCGCGTCTCGTCGCCGAGGCGCTGCTCATTGACTATCGGGAACTGTTTCGTTGACGATGGTGGAAAAGAAGGCACCTCCGGCTGCACCCAGCGCAGGCTCACGCCCCGGCGTGCTGTCGCTCAACATTCGGGAAAAGGCCGCGCTGTACGCCGCCTACATGCCGTTTCTCAAGGGCGGCGGCATATTCATCCCCACGTCCCGCCAGTACACGCTCGGCGAAGAAGTGTTCATGCTGCTGTCGCTGATGGACGATCCCAATCGGCTCGCGGTCCAGGGCAAGGTCGTGTGGTTGACGCCCGAAGGCGTACAGGGCAACCGCACGCAAGGCATCGGCGTGCAGTTCACGCAGGACGAAACGGGGGGCGCGGCGCGCGCCACCATCGAAAAGATCCTGGGCGAGACGCTCGCGTCGACGCGACCGACGCACACGATGTAACTGTCAGGAGTCAGAAGTCAGAGGACAGAAGTCAGAAGAGCGGCGACGTCCGGGCTACCTGTGGCACTGGATTTTTCTGATTCCTGTCCTCTGACCTCTGAATCCTGTGTTCGTCGATTCCCACTGCCACCTCGATTTTCCGGAGCTCGCGACGGATCTTCCGAACGTGCTCGCCGCGATGCGCGAGCACTCGGTGACGCACGCGTTGTGCATCGGTGTCGACCTGCCGGCGTGGCCGCAGGTGCTCGCGATCGTCCATGCGCATGCCAACCTGTTCGCGACCGTGGGTGTGCACCCCGACTACACGGACACGCCGGAGCCTGCGGTGGCCGACCTCGTTGCGATGGCCGCGACGCCCAAGGTCGTTGCCATCGGAGAAACGGGACTCGACTATTACCGGCTGGAAGGCGACCTCGCGTGGCAGCGCGAGCGCTTCCGACGCCACATCCGCGCGGCGCGCGAGACCGGCAAGCCGCTCGTTATTCATACGCGCTCGGCGGCCGCGGACACGCTCGCCATCATGCGCGACGAGCGGGCAGGTGAGGCGGGCGGCGTGATGCATTGCTTCACTGAAACCTGGGACGTTGCGCAGGGCGCGCTCGAACTTGGCTTTCATATTTCGTTCTCGGGCATTGTCACGTTCAAGAATGCGGTCGAGTTGAAAGAGGTTGCGCGTCGCGTTCCGCTTGACCGGATGCTGATCGAGACCGACAGTCCTTATCTTGCCCCGGTGCCCTATCGCGGCAAGCGCAATCAGCCGGCGTGGGTACGCTATGTCGGCGAAGAGATCGCGCGTCTGCGCGGCGTATCCGTCGAAACCATCGCCGCCGCAACATCCGCCAACTTCTTTCGTTTATTCAACATCGATCGCCATGACCAGGCCTCTTCGTAACCACTGGCATACGCCCCCGCTTCGATTCCTCGCTGTCGTCGCCGTTGTCGCGGCGTGCGCGTCGCCCGCGGCCGCCGACATGTACGACGACTATATCTTCGCGGTCAGCAATGACCGCGTTTCGCTGGTGAAGGAATTGCTCGCCAAGGGCGTCGATCCCAACGCGGTGGCGCCGAATGGGGAACCGGTGCTGATCATCGCGGCGCGCGCCGGCTATGCGGGTACGGTCGACGCGCTGCTGGCCGCCAAGGCGAACGTCAACGCGCGCAGCAAGTTCGGCGACACCGCAATCATGGCGTCCGCGCTGTCCGGTCACCTCGATCTCGTCAAGAAATTTCGCGCGCGGGGTGCGGAAATCGATGGCGCGGGGTGGACGCCATTGATCTATGCGGCCACCGGGGGCCAGGACGCCGTCGTTACCTATCTGTTGGCCGAGGGTGCGAACATCAACGCGGTCTCGCCTAACGGAACGTCGGCGCTGATGATGGCCGTGCGCGAGGGCAAAGGCCCGACCGTCGCGCTGCTGCTGGCCCGCGGCGCCAACGTGAATCAGCGCAATCAGAGCGGCGCGACGCCGCTGTCATGGGCATTGCGCGGCAACGAACCGGACATGGCGGCGGCGTTACGGCGTGCCGGCGCCAAAGAGTAAAAACGGCTACGGCGTCGACTCCGCGTAGTAGGCGGAGGCGAGATCGGCCGGCGCAACGTCGGCCATCGAATCGGCGAACCTCGGCGACGCCATGCTCGGCGTCAACGACGACGGCACGCCGACCATGCGTCGCGCACCGTCGAACCGCTTGTGCCAGTACGATTCCGACAGCGTGGCGATTTCCACCTCACCGCCGCGCGACGGCGCATGGACGAAGCGGTGGTCGCCCAGATAGATGCCGACGTGCGAAAACGAGAAGCGGCGCGTGTTGAAAAACACGAGGTCACCCGGTTTCAACTCGTCGATCCTGACCTTGCTGCCCAGGCCGCTCATTGTCTTCGATGTGCGCGGCAGCGTGACGCCGGTCACCTGCTGGAAGACGTGCTGGACGAGACCGCTGCAGTCGAGGCCGTTTTCGGGCGTGCTGCCGCCGAAGCGGTAGTCGATGCCAATCATTCCCAGCGCATAAATCGCGACATCGTGGGCGCCGGTCGGGGCCTTGCCGGCCGGGAGAACTCCGGCGTCGTCCCCATGAGGGGGCGCTGCCTTGGGACGGCCCTGCGGCGGAGGTGGTCCCCCGAAGACGCCTGCGGCGTCTTCCCCCTGAGGGGGCGCCGCCTTGGGACGGCCCTGCGGCGGAGGTGGTCCCCCGAAGACGCCTGCGGCGTCTTCCCCCTGAGGGGGCGCCGCCTTGGGACGGCCCTGCGGCGTCTCCCCGGCGGTCGACGCGAACGAGCGACGAGCGGCCAACTGGGCGTCCGCGATCGGCGCGGCGGCAAGCGTCAGCGCGCCGATAATCGCGCACAGGTAACACCGGCGACGGCCATTTGCAGCGGGCATGCGGCCATTGTTAGGGACTTTTCAGGGCGCAGTAAAGCCAAACGGCTTATCCGCCGGCCACTCACTGTCTCTTTTTGGGCAACGGCGCCTTCGAGAGCGGCTTGTCGGCGGCGCGCATCCTTCGAAGCTGCTTCGCGTCGGCGATAAGGGGTCGCGTCAGCTCGATCCGATCCCCATCGGCGAGTGGCGTGTCGCCATCGGTGCGCTGGCCATGGATGGCATAGCCGATCGCTCGGTCAGTCAGCGCGAAGCGCTCGCGCAACCCGCTCGCGATCACCGCCTGCTCGACCGTGGTTCCCACGGGCAAGGTCAGCGCAACGATCGCCTCGGCACCCGGCGCCGCGTAGGCCACGGTAATCGCAAGCTCCCGGGTCATCGCGCTTTGGCGTAGAACGCGTCGGCCCGGCGTACAAACGCGTCGATGAAGGTGCTCGCGATGTGGTTGAACACCGGCCCCACGACGGCTTCAAGTACGTGCGTCTTGAATTCATAGGTCAGCGTGAACTCGACCTTGCATGCCTGCGGCGAAAGTGCGCGGAATGTCCACGTGCCGTTCAGCGCGCGAAAGGGACCATCTTTCAGCGTAATCGCGATCGATTCGCCGGGCACGTTGACATTGTCGGTCGTGAAATGCGCGCGCACGCCGTGATAGTTGATATCGATGCGCGCGGTCTTGCCGTCAGGGCGGCTCGCCAGCACCGCGCTGCCGCCGCACCAGGGGAGAAACTCCGGATAGCGCTCGACGTCATCGACGAGGTCGAACATCTGCCGCGCGCTGTAAGGGACGAGGACCGACTTGTGGACGCTTTGCATGGCGGAAGGCTTGGGGTTGTTAGAATGGCCACCGGCGCGCCTCGCGGGCGCGCACCCATCGGGTCAGGCATGAGCATCGTCGAAAACCGCAAAGCGTTCCATGACTATTTTATCGAGGAGCGCGTCGAGGCCGGGCTAGCGCTCGAAGGCTGGGAAGTTAAGGCGATCCGCGCCGGACGCGCGAACTTGAAGGAAGCGTACGTCATCGTCAAGAACGGCGAGATCGTGCTCATCGGCGCGCACATCTCACCGCTCACGACAGCGTCGACGCACGTGCGCGCCGACCCGACGCGCTCGCGCAAGCTTCTGCTGCATCGCGAGGAAATCAACCGGCTGGTGGGCAAGGTCGAACGCGCCGGCTATACGCTGGCTCCGATCGATCTGCACTACAAGAGCGGCCGCATCAAGCTCGAGGTCGGCTTGGCCAAGGGCAAGAAACAGCACGACAAGCGCGACTCGATCAAGGAGCGCGAGTGGAACCGCGAGCAACAGCGTTTGTTGCGCAACCGGCCCGGGACACGCCGGGTGGTCGCCTAAAGCGCCGTCGCCATGCCAGTGGAAGCCAGCGGGGCCTTCGAGCGTGGCCTTCCACGCAATGCCGCCAACTACGTACCGCTCACGCCCGTCAGCTTTCTCGAGCGCAGCGCGCTCATCTATCCGCACAAGGTGGCCGTTCGTCACGGTGGCCTTGCCTATACCTACGGCGAATTCGCGGGGCGCTGCCGCCGCCTCGCATCGGCACTTGCACGCCGCGGCATTGCGCGAGGCGATACCGTTGCGGTGATGGCGCCCAACGTGCCGGCGCTCCTGGAAGCGCACTACGCGGTACCGGCACTCGGCGCCGTGCTGAACGCGCTCAACGTTCGGCTCGATGCGGCGACGATCGCGTTCTGCCTCGAGCACGGCCAGGCGAAAGTGCTCGTGACCGACGCCGAATTCGCGCCCGTGATCAAAGCGGCGATCGCGCACCTCGGCCGCTCCATTCTGGTCGTGGACATCGATGATCCGGAAGGTCCCGCCGGCGGGCGTCTGGGCGAGGTCCGCTACGAGGAGTTGCTGGCCGAAGGCGACCCGGCTTTTGCGTGGCCTGGCGTCGTCGACGAGTGGGATGCGCTCGCGCTGTTGTACACGTCGGGCACGACCGGCGATCCCAAAGGTGTCATTTACCACCATCGCGGCGCCTATCTCAATGCGCTGGGCAACGCGCTTGCCTTCAAGCTCTCTCCGGACAGCGTCTATCTGTGGACGCTGCCGATGTTTCATTGCTCCGGCTGGACGTACACGTGGGCGGTGACCGCCGCGGGCGGAACGCACGTGTGCCTGCGCCGCGTCGATCCCGCGTTGATCTTCGCGGCGATTCGCGACCACCGCGTCACGCATCTGTGCGGCGCGCCGATCGTGCTCAACATGTTGATTCACGCGCCGGACGAGGCGAAACAGCGCTTCGCGCATGTCGTCGACGTCGCGACGGGCGGCGCGGCGCCGCCGTCGGCGGTGATCGAAGCGATGGAGGCGATGGGATTTCGTGTGACGCACCTGTACGGACTCACCGAGTCGTACGGACCGGCCACGCTCTGCGCGTGGCAGGACGCATGGAGCGATTTGTCGCTCACCGAGCGCGCGCAGAAAATGGCGCGGCAGGGCGTGCCCATGCCCACGCTCGCCGAAATGCAGGTGGGCGATCCCGACACGGCGGTGCCGGTGCCGCGTGACGGTGCCACGCTCGGCGAGGTCATGCTCCGCGGCAATACGATCATGAGGGGTTATCTGAACAACGAAGCGGCCACTGCTGCCGCGTTCGCCGACGGCTGGTATCACTCGGGCGATCTCGCGGTGTGGCACGCCGACAACTACATCGAGATCAAGGATCGCAGCAAGGACATCATCATCTCGGGCGGCGAGAACATCAGCTCGCTGGAAGTGGAGGAGTGCCTGTATCGTCATCCGCACGTGATGGAAGCGGCGGTCGTCGCGCGGCCCGATGCGAAGTGGGGCGAGACGCCTTGCGCGTTCGTCGTGCTCAAGCCTGGCGCGCCGGAGGTCGACGCCGCTGACATCATCACCTGGTGCCGCGAACGCATCGCCCGCTTCAAGGTGCCGAAGACCGTCGTGTTCGGACCGTTGCCGAAAACCGCAACGGGAAAAATCCAGAAATTCGTGTTGCGCGAGCGCGCCCGCGCATTGTAGGAGCATGGGGAACCGCTGATGGACTTCGCCCTGCCTTCGGACGTCGAAGATTTGCGTGGCCGCGTCGCCGCCTTTGTGCGCGAGCGCATCGTGCCGCTGGAGGGTGACCGTGCGAACTACGACGAGCACGAGAACATCGCCCTCGAGGTCCTGCGGCGGATGCGCGACGAGGTCAAAGCCGCGGGGCTATGGGCGCCGCAATTGCCGAAAGGGATGGGCGGACTCGGTCTTTCGGTCGTCGGCCGCGCTGCCTGCTACGAGGAGATGAATACGTCGATCTTCGGGCCGGTGTGCTTCAACTGCGCGGCGCCCGACGACGGCAACATGACGGTGCTCGCGAAGGTCGCAACGAAGGCGCAGCAGGCGCGCTGGCTGGCGCCGATCGTCGACGGCCGGGTTCGGTCCGCGTTCGCCATGACCGAGCCGCATCCGGGCAGCGGCTCCGATCCGTCGATGACGCTCACGACGGCGACGCGCGCCGGCGACCGCTGGGTGATCCACGGCCGCAAATGGTTCATCACCGGCGCCGAGGCCGCGCAACACTTCATCCTGATCGCCAAAACGAGCGACGATCCGCGCAAGGGGCTGACGGCGTTTCTGTTCGACCGCGACCAACCCGGCTGGCGCATCGTGCGCCGCATCCCGATCATGGGACCGGAAGAGCATGGCGGTCACTGCGAAATCGAATTCGACGGATTGGAAATTCCGGACGACGCGCGCTTGATGGACGTGGGCGACGGGCTCAAGGTCACGCAGATCCGGCTGGGAACGGCGCGGCTCACGCATTGCATGCGGTGGCTCGGTCTCGCGAAGCGGTCATTGTCGATCGCGCTCGATTACGTAACCGCGCGCGAGAATCACGGCCGCACGCTCGCCTCGCTCGACAGCGTGCAAAGCCTGCTGGGCGAGGCTGCGATGCAAATCGAAATCGGTCGGCTGCTGACGATGCGCGCCGCCGCGAAGCTCGACGCAGGCGAGTTTGCGCGCAAGGAAATCTCGATGGCCAAGATCGTCGTCGCGGACGCGCTGCACCGCGCAGCGGATACCGGCATCCAGCTTTGTGGCGCGCGCGGGTACTCGAAGGACACCGTCCTCGAATGGATCTATCGCTACGCACGCCAGGCGCGGCTGGTTGATGGCGCGTCCGAAGTGCACAAGGGCGTGCTGGCCGGCTTCCTGCTGAAGGAGCGCGACGCGTTCTGGCGCTGGGATAGTTAGCGCGGCTGCGACAGGACGCAACGCATTCCGCGGCGTCAGAGCGGCCGCTCGTCGGCCATGAATTCGCACAGCAGCCGATGGAAGTGGTGGACGCCGCGTTCGCGTGTCGGCGAGTAGCGGCCGCTTCGGTACCAGTGCGAGCGCACGCCGTGCTGCACCGCCTCGACCACGGCCTCGTCTTCCCTCTCGACCTGATCGAGGCCGCTGCCGGCGCCGGCGTCGAGCTTGCTGGCGTCTCCCACGTAGGCGCGAAACGACACGTGGCTACGGTCGATCGCCTGCGGCTGCACCAGGTTCAGCGAGAGTCCCCAGGGGTAGAAGTTGAGCATCAGGTTGGGGAAGATCCAGTAGTAGTAGGCGGCGACGCGTTTGCCGTGATCGGGTGATTCGGCCGGCAAGTCGAATGTCGGCTCGCCGTCTTTCGCAAGCGCGAGCTGCAAGTTGGCATAGCGGTGGAGTTCGCTGCTGTAGGTCTTGAAGTCGAGCACGTGATTCAGCGCCGGGTGCAGGAAGGGAATGTGCAGGCCTTCGAGGTAGTTCTCGACGTACAACGCCCAGTGCGCGGCGACGTCGAAGTCGCGGTCGCGCATCGGATCGTGACGGAACGATTCGAGCGGGATCCAGCGGAGCCGCGCCTGTACATCTCCGAAAAAAGCTTCGAGCGGCGCGGCCGGCGACACCGATGCGAAGCCCTGGCCGGCGAAGGTGCCGAACGGCACCTGCGGCAGATCGTCGGCCGGCGACGGAAAGTTCTTGGCCTGCTCGAACTCGGGCATGAAGGTCATCCGCCCGTTTAAATCGAAACGCCGCGAGTGGTAGCTGCAGCGGATCTGCTCGGCGCGGAACTTTGATCGCACCAGCAAGTTGCCGCGGTGCGTGCAGACGTTGGACAGGCAGCGCAGCTGGCCTTGCGCGTCGCGCGCCAGCAGCAGCGGCTCGTCCAGACAACCGTGCAACAGCTCGCGCGGCGCCAGCGACCCGGGCTCGACCACGTCGTCCAGGTCGCCGATCCATTGCCAACTGCTCGCAAACACGCGTTGCCGCGCCAGCGCGTAGGTCGCCTCGTCGCGGTAGAAGGCACTGGCGATCGTGGTCGCCTGCGTGATGTCGGGGTCGACGGTGTAGGCAGGGTTCACGGGCACTCCGGTGTTTGCGCTTCCGACGTCAGTTTCGGTCGACGAGGACCGCTTCTGCCGTGGCGATCCCGCTGCGCACGGCGGCTTCGAGGGTGGCCGGGTATTCGGTATCGACGTAGTCGCCGGCGAGATGAATCCCGGGCGCGAAGCGCGGTCCCGAGGGATGCGGGCGCTGCGGCGTGCACGCGTAGGTGGCGCGCTTTTCGGCGATGACCTGTGACCACACGCACGGCGGCAGTGCCGGCTGCAATCGCCGCAATTGCGCGTCGACCGTCCGCGCAAGCTCGGCGTGCGGTGACGCCATGTGCGGTCCGCTCGCGCTGATTACCACGGCGAGCAATTGCGCGAATGGCGAATGGTCCCCGGCGGCAGCACGGGCCAGGACATCGGGACGATCCAAGACCCATTGTCCCGGCGCGTCGTCGAGACGCGCAATCGGCCCGGGCATCGCGATAACCGCCGCGTAGCCCAGCCAGATCGTGACGATCGGTTCGTAGGCCAGCCTCTCCAACGCGCCGATGGCGGCCGACAGCGATGGATGCTGCGCGAGCACCTCGGCGGCGAATGCCTGGCGCAATTGGTGCGGACCGACGGCGACGATGACCGCCGCGGCCATTTCGGCATTACCGTCAACGGCAAGGACGATGTCATTGCGGCCCGCGGTCACGATTTGCGCGTGCGCGCCGAGGCGCACGCTGCCGCCACGCGCAGTGACGAATTGCGCCGCGGCGTCGGGAAAGAGCGCCGAGAGATCCGTCGTGGGCAACAAGAAGTCGCTCGCATCGCCGGCGCCCGCGAAGCTCGCGCGCAATACGTTGGCGAACACCTGCGCGGACGCGTCGGCCACCGGCGTGTTGAGCGCCGCAAGGCACAGCGGTTCCCACAAAAGGCGGGCCACCCGTGGTGGCAGCGGCGACATCATTTTCGCCACCGTTTCATGAGGCGGACGTACAAATCCCGTGCGCTCCAGATTGCGGAACCAGCCGATGTTCGCGATGCGCTCGCGCCACGACAGCCCGCGCGCCGACAAGAGCCCGACCAGGAGGCCGAGGCGCCCCGGCGCGTGGCGCGCAAGCAGGGCCAACGCATCCTGCTGCATTGCGCTGAAAGGAACAATCGACAGCGGACGCCGCAGGAACTGCGCCCGCGCGGCGCGCTCGCCGTGGACCAGTGTCATCAGTTCCAATGTGCGCTGGTAGGCGGCGAGCAAAATGTGCTGCCCGTTGTCGAGCGGCAAGCCATCGCGTTCGACGCGTCGCGCGCGTCCGCCCAAGACGGGTGCCGTCTCGTACAGAACGACCGGGATGTCCGCGGCGGCCAGCGTGACGGCCGCCGCACAGCCGGCCCAGCCCCCGCCGATGATCGCGACCGGAGCGATCATGCATCGCCCTTTCCTTGTGGGTCGGGCGAAAGCCCGACGGGCCGCCGGCAAGGCTTTCGCCTTGTCCACAAGCTCGGTTCCGCGCTCATGACTCGGCCTCAGGATCCATCGCAGGAGATCTGGACGTTTTTCGTTTCGGCCTCCGGACAATCGCGCGGCGACGCGCCCTTCGGGCCTTGCCTGCGGCCGCCGCGCTCATGTTCCCCGCGACGTCTTCCACGCGATCCACAACTTGCGCACGGGTGTCAGCGACGTGCGCCGGTCGAGGACAAGGTAGCCATCGCGCGCGATTTCGTTCAATAGTGTTCGATAAATCGCCGCCATGATAAGGCCGGGACGCTGTGCCTTGCGGTCGGCGTCCGGCAGTTGCGCCAGCGCGCGTTCATACCATTGCCGCGTGCGATCGACTTCAAACATCATGAGCTCGCGAAAGGCCGGCGAGTATTCGGCGCGCAGCAGTGAGGTCGCAGTGATGGCGAAGCGGGCCAGATCGTCCTGCGGCAGATAGATGCGGCCGCGGCGTGCGTCCTCGCCGACGTCGCGGCAAATGTTCGTAAGCTGGAATGCCACGCCAAGGTCGCGCGCGTAGCCCTTCGTCCTTGGATCCGTGTATCCGAAGATTTCCGCCGACATGAGGCCGACGACGCCGGCCACGCGATGACAGTAGAGTTCGAGCGCCGGGAAATCGAGGTAACGCGACTGCTCCAGATCCATCGCCATGCCGTCGATGATCGTCTGGAACTGATCCTGCGGCAGGGCGAATTCGCGGACCACGGCGACCAGCGCCTGCGCCACCGGGTGCTGCGGTGTCCCGTCAAACGCGCGCGCGATTTCCTGCCGCCACCATGCAAGCTTGGTGCGCGCAATACCCGGATCGGCCACCTCGTCCACGACGTCGTCGACTTCACGGCAAAATGCGTAGAGTGCGGTGATCGCGCGGCGCCGGGGCTGCGGCAGAAACAGGAAGCTGTAGTAGAAGCTCGAGCCGCTTTGCGCGGCCTTCTGTTGGCAATATTCGTCGGGGGTCATGCCGCAGTTCGCGATGGAACGAGCGCATGGTACGCGACCGTGCACCAGTCCCAGGTTCGCAGCACGGGGCGGTGCGCGAACACGTCGCCCCTTACCGCGGCGATCCGATCGAGAATGCGCGTGCCGCCGGCAATCACGGCGGAAAGCTCAAGGCCCAGCCGCCAAGGCAACGTGCGCACCAGCGGACGCCCGGAGTGCAGCAACGCCCGCGTGCGCGCCACTTCGAACGCGACGAGCGCGCGCCAACGGTCGTCGACGCGTTGCTCGGCGATCTGAGCGGTCGGTACGCCGAAGCGATCGAGGTCTTCGCGCGGAAGGTAGACACGACCCTTCCGCCAGTCGAGCGCAATGTCCTGCCAGAAGTTCGTCAACTGCAGTCCGGTGCAGATGGCGTCGCTCGCGCGCAGATTCGCCGGCGTATCCGCGCCGTACAGCGCGAGCACCAGCCGGCCGACGGGATTCGCGGAGCGACGGCAATAATCGAGGACGTCGGCATACGATTCATAGCGCAGGACGGTGACGTCCTGCGTGAACGCCGAGACCAGATCGTGGAGTGGCGCCATCGGCAAGCCGTGATCGCGAATCGCCGCGGCGAGCGCCGGAAAGGGCGGCGTACCCGGCGTCTCGCCGTTGCCGATCGCCGTCAGCGCGCGATCGAATGCCGCCAGCGCGGCCAGTCGCACTTCCGGCGGCGCGTCCCCTTCGTCGGCGAGATCGTCGGCCGCGCGCGCGAACCGGTAGATCGCGACGACCGCGGGCCGCAACCGCGCCGGAACGAGGCGCGACGCAACGGGAAAATTTTCGTAATGGCCGACCGGCACGCGAATCGAGGCGAATGGGGAGATAAGAGGAAGCTACGCGCGGATGCAACGGCCTTGGCGACCCTACTTTGGTGCAGAAGCATGCGATTTTTGCTATAGTAACCCGTTCGGCGGAAGCGTCACTCGGCCAGCAAACTTCGCGACCCGAACTCCGCTTGTCGCGAAAGTGGCGGAATTGGTAGACGCACCAGCCTTAGGAGCTGGCGGGGAAGCCCGTGGGGGTTCGAGTCCCCCCTTTCGCACCACCATCTCACCGGTCAGGACCTCTTAGCACATGCAAAGCACGTTGGAAACACTGGGCCAGCTCGAGCGCCGTTTGAACGTCGCCGTGCCGCTGCAGCAAATCGAAGGCGAAGTCGACAAGCGCCTTGCGCGTCTTGCCAAGACGGTCAAGGTTCCGGGATTCCGGCCCGGCCATGTGCCGCTCAAGATGGTCGCGCAGCAATACGGACCGCAGGTGCGCTCGGACGTCATTTCCGATGCCGTGCAGTCGAGCTTCAACGACGCGGTGCGCGAACAGAACCTGCGGGTGGCCGGCTATCCGCGGATCGAACCTAAAAACAGCACGGCGCCGGCGGATGGCCAGCTCGAATTTTCGGCCGTGTTCGAGATCTACCCCGAAGTGACGATCGGCGACGTGTCCAGTCTCGCCATCGAACGCCCGCAGGTCGAAGTGACCGCGGAAGACGTCGACCGCACCGTCGACGTGCTGCGCCGCCAGCGCGCGGTGTTC
>Ga0184632_10000282_pt1 | contig 18739 bp, 13 predicted proteins | sample PLM31_50_b1_FD_133153 | JGI IMG/M metagenome (GOLD analysis project Ga0184632, IMG submission 133153) | Groundwater sediment microbial communities from an aquifer in East River, Colorado, USA - PLM3-1_50_b1 | ecosystem: Environmental > Terrestrial > Soil > Riparian zone | place: USA: East... | reverse complement strand
TGATGCCGCGGGTAAAGAAATATGCCGAGCGGCACGAGTTCATCCGCTTCGAATTTGGCATTAAGAAGCGGCGCACCACTTTGCCGCTTGCCAGCGGAGAAGGGGCAATGGTAGACCAGCATCCGTTGCTGTTTCCGACGGTTCTGCGCCACGTGGCGCCCTATGAGGAGGGCGCCGGGCAGCGCCATAACTTGCAGATTCGAGTGCCCGTGGACGATTGGCAAACGCAGGTGTTTCGCGTCAATTTCGTCCCGGCGGATGGAGAAATCTCGCCGCCGGATCGGCCGGTGCCTTGGCGCTTCACTGCGTTAAAAACCGGCCCGCGCGCATACAAGATGAACATGGTCTCGGCGCAGGACTCGATGGCGTGGGAGACCCAAGGCGCGCTCACCGACCGCACGCAGGAGCGTCTCGGCGCCGGCGACGAAGGTATCATCATGCTGAGGAAACTGCTGCGCGAACAGATCGAAATCGTCCGGCAGGGCGGCGAACCCATGGGATTGGTCCGCGACCCGGAGAAGAATCGCATTATCGAGTTTGACGTCGTCAACGACCGGATCGGACTTCATGCGCCGCGCACCGAGCTCGATTGCCTCAAGAGGGCAGTGGGTTAAGGGGTTCAACGTTCAAAGTTCAAGGTTCAACGTTTTAACACAATTTCCCTGACATTATTGGTTTATTAACTGTGTGCATGCTGAAAGACCTAGAGGCGATGTGCGCTGTTTGAGGCTCGCGTTTATCCCAGTCGAGCACGGGAACCTAGCACGAATTCCATGATGCGCTGTGGCCGCAGCGAAGCGTACGAGGCTTTTTCAGCAGCGAAGGGTCATATCCTAATTCTGAAACATTGAACTTTGAACCTTGAACAAGGAGACGTGTGATGCCGGTTGAAACTATCGACGGCCTGGAGATCAACTACGAAGTCATGGGTTCGGGGACGCCGCTGTTGCTGTTTGCCCCCGGCGGTTTTGACGCCACCATCGACAAATGGCGCGAGGCGAGCGCATGGAAGGGGATGGATGCGCTTGGCGCGTTTGCGGCGGCGCATCAAGTGATCGTCTACGACCGGCGCGAATGCGGCCGGTCCGGCGGGCGTGTCGAGCGGCTGAGTTGGGCCAGCTATACGAGGCAGGCGGCGGCGCTGCTGGATCGTCTTAGAATTGACGCCGCCTATGTTCTCGGCGGCTGCATGGGCTGCTCCGTGGCCTTGGCGTTTGGCGTTCAGTATCCGGAGCGAACCCGAGCACTCTTGCTCCACTGGCCGGTGGGAGGTTATCGCTGGAAGATCAACGCGCAAAGCCGCTTTCAACGCCACTATAATTTTACCAAGGAGAGCGGTCTTAGAGCCGTCGTCGAACGCTCGCGGACCGGAAAAAGTTTTTGGCTCGACTCGGAAGCCGGCCCCTGGGCCTCGGTAATCGCCAAGGACAGCGTGTTTGCGGAAAAATTTCCGGACCAAGATTTGGATCGCTATCTGGGTATAATCATGACCAGCGGACGTTCGATGTTCGACCGCGACACCGTGCCCGGTGCCGAACCGGAAGAGCTTTTGGGCATTAAAGCTCCGGCGCTGATCATTCCGGGAGACGATCAGTCCCACGCCACTTCGGGAGCGCATTATCTGCGCGAACTGTTGCCCAAGGCGTATTTTTGGAACGTCATGCCGCCGGAGCAGACGACCCAAAACGTTTGCGAGCGAATTCTCGAATTTTGCCGCGTGCATCGTTAAGCTTCGGCGAAACCGTTGCCGCCGGTGTGGACCAGCAAAAAAAAATCTGGTAGAGAAAAGCAACTTTAAGTTATCCCAGATCCTTGAAGGAGGCAGGTTATGGACGTCACCGGCTCAACCGTTCAACTCAATACGTCGGATGGAAAGATGGACGCTTACGTGGCGCAGCCGAAAAACGGCGGAAACTTTCCAGGCGTCGTGGTGATCCAGGAGGCTTTCGGCGTCAACGACCACATCAAAAAGGTTACGGACCGCATCGCCGCGGAGGGCTATGTTGCCATCGCGCCGGATATCTACCATCGAGAGAGCGAACGTATCATTCCCTATTCGGAAATGCCGAAAGCCATCGCGGCCATGCAGCGGGTAGTTGACGGCAAGGCGATGGAAGATGTCGGCGCGGCCATCGCTCATCTCAAGTCTCAAAGCAACGTCAAAGCAGGCTCCGTCGGCGTAATCGGTTTTTGCATGGGCGGGCGGCTTACCTATCTAGCCGCGGCGCACCACGCCGATGATGTAAAATGCGCAGTGCCTTATTACGGCGGCGGTATCCCGATGGGCAATCCGAGCCCGCTGTCGCGCACCAAGGAAATCAAGTGCCCCATGTATCTTTTCTTCGGCGCCAAGGACCAACTGATTCCTAAGGACCATGTTGACCAGATCAAAGCCGAGCTGACCGCGAACAAAGTGCCGTTCCAATTGGAAGTCTATCCGGATGCGGGCCATGGCTTCTTCTGCGACGACCGGGCCATGAGTTACAATGAAGGCGCGGCAAAGAACGCGTGGGAAAAGACTAAAGCGTTTTTCGCGCAGCATCTAAAGTAATAACGCCTTCGGCAAACCAGGGAAAGACGAGGCAAGCCTCGCTTCTCCGTTTTTTGAATTGAGACCCCCCAAAGACTTCATCGATGAAGGACCCATAGCGCGATGCCCTCGAGGAAAAAGCAAAATCGCGTGATCCTCGGACTCGTTCAAATGAGTGCCGGCGACAATCTCGACGCCAATCTGGCCAAGGCCGTAGCGCGCATCGAAGCCGCCGCAAAAAAAGGCGCGCGAATCATTTGCTTACAAGAGTTGTTTCGCTCGCGTTACTTCTGCCAGAGCGAAAACCATGAGAATTTCAAGCTGGCGGAAACCATTCCTGGGCCAACGACGGAAATCCTCGGAGAGTTGGCGCGGGAAAACGAAATCGTCATCGTCGCCTCGCTCTTCGAGCGGCGCTCCGCCGGCGTCTATCATAACACCGCGGTGGTTATCGACGCCGACGGGTGCATCGCCGGAAAATACCGCAAAATGCATATCCCCGACGATCCGCTCTATTACGAGAAGTTTTACTTTACTCCCGGCGATCTCGGTTTCCCCAGTTTCGACACGCGCTACGCCCGGGTGGCGGCGCTGGTGTGCTGGGACCAGTGGTTTCCCGAAGGTGCCCGCCTCGCGGCGCTCGGCGGCGCTGAGATTCTTTTTTACCCGACGGCGATCGGTTGGATTCCCAACGAACCGCGCGCGGTGGCGCAAAACCAGCGCGCCGCGTGGCAACTGATTCAGCAGTCCCACGCCGTCGCTAACGGCGTCTTTGTCGCATCGGTCAACCGGGTCGGCCGCGAAGGGAAAATCAAATTCTGGGGCCAATCCTTCGTCGCAGGCCCATTTGGCGAGATTGTTGCCCGGGCGGGTGGAGACCGCGAAGAGATTTTGCTCGCCAGGTGCGATCTCGGCAAGATTGAACTGACTCGGCAGAGCTGGCCCTTTCTCCGCGACCGGCGCATCGACGCCTACGGCGCCATCCAAGCGCGCTTTCTCGAAACGGATAAGAGTTGATGCGTTGCGGAGGATGAAGGTAGGGGCGTATCCTTCATGATCTTCGCGGTGATCAAAACCAGACGATAGCCCAATCGAAGATATCGCTTCATACAGTAACATGCTCACGCCATGAAATCCGCTCACGGCGATAACCTGGCGCCGAGCTCACTCGGTTACGCGATGCCGGCCGAGTGGGCGCCCCACCGCGCCACCTGGCTCTCTTGGCCGCATAACCGCGAGACCTGGCCGACGCAACTCGAGCGGGTTCAAGAAATCTGGCTGCAAATGATTGTCGCGCTGGCACCGCACGAGCGGGTCTGCCTCCTCGTGAACGATGCCCAGACCGAAAACGTAGTGGCGGCGCGGCTCAAGGCTCGGGACGCCGTCATGAGAAATATTTCACTGCCACGCATTGCCACCGTGGACGTGTGGATGCGTGATTATGGTCCGACTTTCGTCACGAGGAACGTAAAGGAAAAACCCCTGGCTTTCAATGATTGGATTTTCAACGGCTGGGGCGGCAAGTACGAATCCTATGAACAAGATGATCGAGTCGCCAAGGAGATCGCCGCGCTGCTCGACGTTCCGGGTTTCCCGCATCCGGTGATTCTCGAAGGCGGTTCCATCGAGGTCAACGGCGCGGGAATATGCCTGACTACGTCGCAGTGCCTCTTGAATAAAAACCGCAATCCGAGCATGAGCCAGGGCGAGATCGAGCAGTTTCTTAAGGACACTCTGGGCGTGAACCAGGTGATTTGGCTCGACAGTGGAATCGCCGGCGACGACACCGATGGCCATATCGATGACATCGCTCGCTTCGTGAGCCCCACTACGGTGGTATGCGTGCGCGAAGCGAACGCTCGGGACGAAAACTACGCGCCCTTGGAGGAAAACTTCGAGAGGCTTATGGCGGCGCGGGACGAGAGCGGCGAGAAACTGGAAGTCGTTTCGCTCCCATCCCCCGCCCCGCTGCGCCATCAAGGGACTCGCTTGCCCGCAAGCTACGCCAATTTTTACATCGCCAATGAGCTGGTTCTGGCGCCGGTTTTCGGCGATCCTGCCGATGCCGGAGCGCTGGGTGTTCTCCAGGAACTTTTTCCAGGCCGCAAAGTCGTCGGCCTACAGTGCGCGGATGTTGTGGCGGGGCTGGGAGCGATCCATTGCGTGACCCAGCAGGAGCCCCGTGCCGGTTGACCCGACCGAGGCAGAAGGCCTCGCATAATCTTTGCGTTGCGCCTTCCTTGTGGCGGCCTCTTCGTCTACAATACTAACTAATATGAGCGAGAAGGTTCTACCTAAAACGGTTCTCATCGTTGAAGATCATCCCGATATGCGGGAACTGCTGGTCTGGCAGATTCAACTGATGGGCTATAAGCCGGTGGAGGCGAGTCACGCCAAAGAGGGACTGGAGAAGGCCGTTATTGAAAAGCCGGCGCTTATACTTCTGGATATCATGATGCCGTCGATGGATGGGCGGGAGGCGGCGCGGGCCCTCAAGGAAAACCCATTAACCAAAGACATTCCGATTCTGGCGACCACCGCGCTCTTCCGCGAAGCCGACTTGCAAAGCTGCTTGGAAGCGGGTTGCAGCGGCTACCTTGTCAAGCCTTTTACCTTTCAAGAGCTGCAAAGCAAATTGCGCGAGCTGCTCCCATAGGTATCCGCGGCGCGCCCCGGCTTCGATTCTGCCGCGGGATCAATCACGACGCATGGAGTTCAACGTTCAAAGTTCAAGGTTTCAGTCTCGTTCTCGAAGTTCCTTGACCGAAACTTTGAACCTTGAACTCGGAACATTGAACTGACTCATGTCTGCCAAGGAAATAGCGCTTTCCATCGTGCGCCGCTTGCGCGCCGCGGGATACGAGAGCTATCTCGCGGGCGGGTGCGTGCGCGACATGCTCTTGAACAGAGAGCCGCAGGATTACGATATCACGACCGGCGCGAAGCCGGGCGAGATCGCAAAAATTTTTCCTGACACGATTCCCGTCGGGGCGCAGTTCGGGGTCATTCTCGTCGTGGTCGACGGCACGCCTTTTGAAGTCGCCAGTTTTCGCCACGACGGGCCGTACTTGGACGGCCGCCATCCCAGCCACGTGCGCTACGGCAGCCTGCGCGAAGACGTGCTGCGCCGCGACTTTACCATCAACGGGATGGTCTATGACCCGGTGGACGACAGCGTCATCGATCTGGTGAACGGCCGGCAAGACCTCGAGGCGGGCATCATCCGTGCCATTGGCGAGCCGCGCGCGCGCTTTGAAGAAGACCGCTTGCGCATGATCCGCGCGGTGCGCTTCACCGCGAGTTTGGATTTCAATGTCGAGGGGAAAACCCTGGCGGCGATCGGCGACCTGGCGGCGACGGTCACGCTGGTTTCTTGGGAACGAATCGGCGACGAGATCACGCGCATTTTAACCGAGGGCGGAGCGCGCCGAGGATTCGAACTTCTGGATGAAACCGGGCTGCTCGAAGCGGCGTTGCCGGAAATCGCCGCGATGAAGGGCGTGGAACAGAGTCCCGATTATCATCCCGAGGGCGACGCGTTCGCGCACACGCTGCTTTTGCTCGGCCAGCTGAAAGCACCCACGGAGACCCTGGCCTACGGCTGCCTCCTGCACGATGTCGCCAAGCCGGTCTGCATGCGCAGAGAGGGCGAGCGCATCACGTTCTACGGCCACATGGAACGGGGCGCGGAAATGACCGAGGCGATCCTACAGCGGCTCAAGCGCAGCCGGGAGACCTGGGAACGAGTTTCTTATCTCGTGCGCAGCCACCTGCGCCACACCCAGGCGCCCAACATGCGCCTCAGCACGCTCAAGCGCTTTCTCGGCGAGGACGCCATCGACGAACTGTTGGAACTCACACGCATCGACGCGCTGGCCGCCAACGGCGACTTGACCCATTATAATTTTTGCAAAGCGAAGCTCGCGGAGCTAAAAGAGGAAGATATCCACCCGGAACCGCTCGTGCGCGGCCGGGATTTGATCGCGTTGGGATTGACCCCCGGACCGGTCTTTGGCCAGATCCTTGCGCAAGTTGAGGAAGCGCAGCTCGGCGGCGAGCTCCGTGGCCGCCAGGAAGCGATCGAATGGGTTAAAAAAAATTTCGCAAACAGAGGTTAAGGAATGAAAAGCGCGCAACAGTACAACGTTGTCGGCCATGCGGAACCGCGCTCGGACGGCGCGGAAAAAGTTACCGGCAAAGCGATTTACACGGTGGATGTCAAATTGCCGGGCATGGCCCACGGCAAAATCTTGCGTAGCCCATTTCCGCATGCGCGCGTCACGCGCGTCGATGCCGGCAAGGCGGAAAATCTGCCGGGGGTTTTTGCGGTGATCACGCGCGAGGATCAGCGCCGGCTCGGCATGTTTGGCGCGGCATACAAAGACCAGACCATCGTTGCTGTTGACAAGGTGCGCTACGCCGGCGATCCGGTGGCGGCGGTGGCGGCGATTGACGAGGCCACGGCGGAGGAAGCGCTGGGTTTGATCGAAGTCGACTACGAAGAATTGCCGGCGGTGACGAACTTAGATGAAGCCCTCGCGCCCGGCGCCCGGCTCGTTCACGATGCGTCCTCCAGCGGCGGCGAGATGATGGGCCAACGCTATGAGCCGGCCAAGGAGTTCACCGGAACCAATCTCTGCTACCGGTTCAGTTACGCCAAGGGCGATGTCGAGGCGGGATTCAAAAAAGCGGACTATGTTTTTGAAGATGTATTTACGTTTCCGCGCGTGCAGCATTTTTCCATGGAGCCTCATGCCACCGTGGCTCATGTCGAGGGCGACCGCATCACGCTCTGGGCCGGGACGCAGGAGCCATTTACCCTACGCGAGCACCTCGCCGATATTTTTCACCTGCCGCTTAACAAAATTCGCGTCATCGTCCCGTATTTGGGCGGGGGGTACGGCGGCAAGCTGGCGGTGAAGACCGAGCCGCTGGCCGTGGCGTTGTCGTGGAAAGCAAAGCGCCCCGTGCGGTTGGCGCACAGCATCGAAGAAAGTTTTAAAACCGTCACGCGCCATCCGGCGCGGGTGCGGATCAAGACCGGCGTTAACAAAGACGGAAAGTTGGTGGCGCGCCAATGCGTCATACACATGGAAACCGGCGCCTATGCCGACGCCGGCCCCCGCGTCACGCAGAAGGCGGGTTATCGTTGTTTCGGCCCCTACCGTTTGCCGCACATGAAAACCGACGCCTATACCGTCTACACCAACACCGTGCCCGCGGGCGCGTACCGTGGCTTCGGCACGCTCCAGGTGACATGGGCATATGAATCGCAAATGGATATCATCGCCGAAAGGCTCGGCCTCGATTCACTCGATTTTCGGTTAAAAAATCTTTTGAGAAAAGGCGAGCTTTATACGCCGGGAGATACGCCGGTAGACTGCGATTTGAAGGCCGGTCTGCTGCGCGCTGCCAAAGAAATCGGTTGGGGCGAGAAGAGCAAGAAGAGTAACCGGGGTAAGGGGCTGGCGGTCTGCATGAAGGACGGCGGCGGCACTTACAAGGTTTCTTCCGCAGCGGTGAAGATGAATGCCGATGGCAGCATTGTTCTATTGACCGGCACGGTGGAAGTGGGCCAGGGCGCGCGCACCGCGCTAAGCCAGGTTGTCGCGGAGGTCTTGAACGTGCCGTTTGAATCGGTCACCGTGGCGCAGCTCGATACCGATGTCACGCCCTATGACGTGAATACCAACGCCAGCAGCTCGATGGTCGTGATGGGATTGTCTGTCCAGCGCGCAGCCGAGGATTTGAAGGGGCAACTGCTGCGCCATGGGGCGAAGCTGTTAAAGACGAAGCCGGAAAAACTCGCGCTGAGCGGCGGCAAGATTCATGGCGCCAAAGGCCAAAGTCTGTCGTTCGCGGAGCTGATGCAGAAAGTTTTCCTATCGAAGGCCGGTGAAATGATCGGGCGCGGCGCCTACCAGGATATTAAAACCAAGCAGGCCGCGCTGGGGTCGCCCACGACATTTTGGGAAATCGGTTGGGGCGCGGCGGAGGTCGAAGTCGATCCTGACAGCGGTGAGATCAAGCTCGTTAAGTACGTCTCACTGGCGGATGTTGGCAAGGCGATTCATCCGATTCTTTGCGAAGGACAGGACGAAGGTGGTGTGATGAACGCCATCGGTCATAGCTTGCTCGAAGAAATGATCTATAAAGACGGACAGCTCCTAAATCCGGGCCTCGTGGATTATCGCGTCCCGGGTTTCGTTCATCTGCCGAAGGAATATAAATCCATTCTGGTGGAGAGTCACAACGGCCCCGGCCCCTTTGGTTCCAAGGGAACCGGCGAGGGCGGGTTGTTACCCGTCGCACCGGCCATTGGCAACGCCGTTTATCGCGCCACGGGTAAGAGACTTTACGATTTGCCGCTCACGCCGGAAAGAGTCTGGCGTGAGCTCAGGAAAGCCTAGCTCGGTCCTTTAAAGAGACCGATGAGCCAACCTTCCGGGAACGGTACGTTCAGTGCGCGTTCAAACAGTCCGTGGAAAAAGAGCCAGGTAAAGAATGTCACAATCAGCGTCATCGGCCATTTTTCTCGACCGGCAAATTTGAGATAGAGAATCATCACCACGGGCACCGCATAGGTAAAGCCCAATAACCAGATCATAACAAAGAAACCAACGGTCCAAGCGAGGATCGCGAGCGTCCGACGAGTCGCCAAGTAGGGTGTAACGTCAAGTGCGGCTTCCCAAGTGGCGGCGGCGGCTTTGGGCTTTTTGCGTCCCGTAACGTCCTTGTTAAGCTGGAGCAGGGCCAGTACCAGGGTCGGTATGCCAATGGCCCAGGGAAAAAGGCCGGCGCGAAAACCAAAGTTCCGGCTCTGCCAGAGCGCCAAGGCGATAAGAACCACGACAACTAGACTAAAGAGCGCCTTTGAATCAAATCGCAGATTGTGTTGTCGAGGTGCGTCAACGGTGGCTTGAGATTGGGGCTCTGAAGCCAATCGTTGCTTCTCTTCCCGTTTCTGTTTGATGATGGGATAGACAACGCCGATCATGGTGACGGCAAATATGGTCAGCACGCCCGGACGCCAAAGCCAACTCAATCCGTAGTTATCGGTGGATAAGAAAAGCCTGTTCTCGGCTAGCGGCCCTAGGACGAGACCGAGTAGAACCGGCGGGCGCGGCCATTCCATCTTTTCCATGACCCAGCCAAGCCCGCCGAAGAAGAGGACGACGAGCATGTCCTCGAAAGCATTTTTCTCGGCAAAAGCGCCTAGGTAGATCAACACCAGGATGATGGGAATAATGATCCCGCCACGTACCTGAGTCACTTTGGCCAGGGGTTCTAGGAAGAGAAAGCAGACCGCCACCGTGATCACGTTGGATATGATAATAACCCAGACAAATGAGAAGGTGAGATCCAGCTTACCCTTTGGCGGTGGGAGCAGCATGTCGGGACCGGGGACGATGCCTTGAATGATGAAGGCGCCGAGCAGGATCGCCATGATCACGCTTGCGGGCACACCGAACGCGATGGTTGTGATCAAGCTTCCCCCCAGTGTCGAGTTGTTGGCCGCGCCCGGACCCAACACTCCCTCAACGGCGCCTTTGCCAAAGCGCTCCTTGTTCGGCGAGCTCTGTACCGCGTGGGCATAGGCGAGCCATTGGGTCGTGGCCGCGCCCATTCCGGGAATGATAGCAATGAATGTACCGAGGGCGCTGCAGCGGATAACCAGCCACCAATGGCGAAACGTATCCTTAACACCCTGCATGACGCCGCCGAGTTTTCCCACTTCCTGCGTTGCGATACTGGTCCCTAATACCGCCAGCTCGATGGTCTCGGGAATCGCGTAAAATCCAATCGTTATGGGAACGAGACCGATGCCGTCCCACAAGAATAGCTGCCCAAAGGTGAAACGCTGGATACCGGATATGGGATCGAGCCCGATGGTGGCGAGCATCAATCCTATGCCGCCGGAGACGATGCCCTTGAGCTGGTCCTCGCCGCTTAGCGAAGCGACGAACGTAATGCCCAGGAGCGAGAGCATGAAGAATTCGGGAGAGCCGAAAGTGAGAACTATCGGCCGGATTACCGGGATGGCGACGGCAAGAGCAGCAGCACCGAAGATCGCGCCCACGAGGGAACTCATCAGGACGGCACCCAGCGCTCTGCCGGCCTCACCGTTCCGCGCCATGGCGTGGCCGTCGACGATTGTCGATGCGGTAGTCGGCTCCCCTGGCACTCCAAACAAAACGGAGGTGATATCGCCCGTCGTCGCCGTCACGGCGGTCATGCCCAAAAGGAAAGCAAAGGCCTCGGTGGCTGACATCTTGAAAATAAATGGCAGCATCAACGCCATGGCGGTGGGCCCGCCGAGGCCCGGCAAGATGCCGACGACAAAGCCGACTGCGATGCCGATACACATCAAGCTAAAGGTGGACCAACTAAAAACTTGAAAAAAGCCTGTGACCAGGGCATGCAACATTTCCAACATGATGTCTGACTCCTTATCGGGAGCGAACCTCTGGCGCCGAAGCTAGTTGTAAAGTATCTCCTTGAACTTGCCGATTTGCCCAATTACTCCCGTGCCGAGGGTTAGTTTCCCGGCCTTGAAAGGTTGCCAGAAGCTATACGATTGATCTTGAAAAATCAACGAAAAGGACAGTACGGAAACGCCGGGCCCACGCGTGCGCCGGCGTCATTATTACGTTGTGTTCGCGCGCTATGGCATTTACAATGTCAGTGTGAATTAGCGCCGCCGGCGTGACGCTGTATTCGAATCACTGCGGCGAGGAGACTGGTTTATGGCCGAGCAATTCAAAAATTACATAGACGGTAAATGGCGTTCGGCGCAAACGGGTAAGACTTTCGAAAACCGCAACCCCGCGAACCGCAACGATTTGATCGGATTCTTTCCGGCGTCGGGGCAGGGGGACGTGGACGACGCCGTGGGGGCCGCGAAGAAAGCCTTCGCGAGCTGGCGTCTCGTGCCGGCGCCGAAGCGCGGCGAACTGCTCTACCGCGCCGGCGAGCTGCTGAAAAAACACAAGGAAGAGCTGGCGCGCGTTGAGACGCGGGAGATGGGTAAGATTCTCAAAGAGACCCGCGGCGACGTTCAGGAGGGCATCGACTGCGCGTTCTATAACGCCGGCGAAGGACGCCGGCTCTTTGGCGAAACCACGCCTTCGGAGCTTCCCGATAAATTTGCCATGTCGGTGCGCGCGCCCGTCGGCGTCTGCGCGCTGATTACGCCGTGGAATTTTCCACTGGCGATTCCGACGTGGAAATTATTTCCGGCGCTGCTCTGCGGCAATACGGTGATCTTAAAACCCGCCGAAGACACGCCGCACACGGCGGTCAAGTTTCTCGAAATCCTCGACGCAGCCGGAGTGCCTCCGGGAGTCGTCAATTTGATTCATGGCCGCGGCGAAGAAGTGGGCGCGGCGCTGGTGCGCCACCCGGAGGTAAGGCTGGTCTCATTTACCGGATCCGCCGCGGTGGGTCGGGAGATCGCCTCGGTGTGCGGCCGGAGCTTGAAACGAGTCTCCCTGGAGCTTGGCGGCAAGAATGCCCAGATCGTGATGGATGACGCGGATCTGGAATTGGCTTTGGAAGGCGCGCTGTGGGGAGCCTTCGGCACCACCGGCCAGCGCTGCACGGCCACCAGCCGTTTGATTCTCCATCGCGACATCAAAAAGAAGATGACGGATATGCTGGTGGCGCGGGCCGAGAAAATCACGATCGGCGATGGTCTCGACGAGAGCGTCGAGATGGGTCCGCTGATCAATCAAGCCGCGCGGGAGAAAGTCGAGCGTTATATCAAGATCGGTAAAGACGAGGGCGCTAGACTGGTTTTGGGTGGAGCCGTCTACGACCAGGGCAATTGCAAAGACGGCTGGTTTTTCCAGCCGACGATCTTCGATCAAGTGACGCCCAGGATGCGCATCGCGCAGGAGGAGATATTCGGCCCGGTGTTGTCGATCATCGAAGTGAAAAGTTTCGAAGAGGCCATCGATGTCCTCAACGGCACGGCGTACGGACTTTCAAGCGCGATCTACACTGCCGATGTTGGGCGAGCGTTTCGCGCCATGCGCGACATCGAGGCGGGCATCACCTATATCAACGGCCCCACCATCGGCGCCGAGGTCCATCTGCCCTTCGGCGGCGTCAAGGACACCGGCAACGGCCACCGCGAAGCCGGCACGACCGTGTATGATATTTTTAGCGAGTGGAAAGCGATCTACGTCGATTACTCGGGTAAGCTGCAAAAGGCGCAGATCGATAACGCAGAATAAAAGACAAAGTCTCTAGTTTCTTGTTTCTGGTTGGAAATCCTCAATCTAGAAACTAGAAACCAGAAACTAGAAACTGGCGACCACATTATGAATGTACCCAATATCAAGACACCACTCCCCGGACCGAAAGCCAAGGCGATCATCGAGAAAGACGAGCGCTACTCCGCTCCCGCCTACGGCCGCGTCTATCCGCTGGTCGTCAAAGAAGGGCGCGGCATGGTCATCGAAGACGTCGATGGCAATCTGTTTCTCGACTTCATGGCCGGCATCGCCGTCGCCAGCACGGGCCACGCTCATCCCAAGGTCGTCAAAGCGATTGAAGAACAGGCGCGCAAGTTTCTGCATATTTGCGGCAGCGATTTTTACTACGAGCCGATGGCCGTGTTGGTCGCACAACTGGCCCGTCTCGCTCCCGGCGGCGGCGCCAAAAAAGTTTTCCTGACCAATTCCGGCACGGAAACCATCGAGGCCGCCATCAAGCTCGCCCGTTACCACACCAAACGGCAACATATTATCGCGTTTCATGGTTCATTCCACGGGCGGTCAATGGGTTCGCTTTCGCTCACAGCCAGCCGGTCGTCGCAGCGCGCGCATTTCGGTCCGCTCCTGCCAGGGGTCCATCATGTGCCCTACGGTTTTTGCCGGCGCTGTCCTTATCATCTGAGTTACGGCTCTTGCGGCATCGCCTGCGTGAGCGACCTGGAGAAAATTCTTTTCCGCCATGAAGTTGCCCCCGGCGAAGTCGCGGCGATTTTTGTCGAGCCGGTGCAAGGCGAAGGCGGCTATATAGTGCCGCCGCCGGAGTATTTGCCGATGCTTCAGGATCTCTGCCGGCGTCACGGCATTCTGCTCGTCGCCGACGAGATTCAGTCAGGCTTCGGGCGCACGGGCAAGATGTTCGCCTGCGAGCACTGGGGCATCGAGCCGGACATTCTCTGCGCCGCCAAAGGCATCGCCAGCGGCATGCCCCTTGGCGCCATGATCGCGCGCGAAGAGATCAGCACCTGGACGCGCGGTACTCATGGCAGCACCTTCGGCGGCAATCCGGTGGCCTGCGCGGCGGCGCTGGCAACGATTGCGGTGATCGAAGACGGGCTGGTGGCGAATGCCGCCGAGGTGGGCGCTTATCTGAAAGAGCAACTCACCCAGTTGAAAGCCAAACATCCAGTGCTCGGCGACGTGCGCGGACTGGGTCTCATGATCGGCGTCGAGTTTGCCACGCCCGGCGCGGACGGCGCGCCGGATGCAAAACTCCGGGATCAAATCATGCAAAAATGCTTTGAAAAAGGCTTGCTGCTTTTGAGCTGCGGCGAGAGCACGCTGCGTTTCTGCCCGCCGTTGATTGTAAAAAAAGGGGAAGCCGACCGCGCCGTCGCGATCTTCGACGCCGCTATCGGTGAAGCCTAACCTTCGTTATTTACGCGATTACCAGCCCGGTAAACCTTTGCGTTTGCGGGCAATGTACCTGTAGCTTTTCGTTCAAAGTTCAAGGTTCAATGTTCAACGTATAACGGAGTCTTAATTGAACAGCTAAACTCTTGTCCCTAACTTTGAACGTTGAACATTGAACCGGCCTTACTCCCTCGCTCTACCCGGCTCACTCGCGTACGCGCTGTCGTGCATTTGCGTCGAGGCCGAGGCTGAGGTGCTACTGTAGTTTGGATTCCAGATCTTCGATCAGCTGAGCGAGGTCGGTAACGTCGGGATTTCGATCCAGGGCGCCGCGGAACTCTTGCAGCGCCTTATTGACCATACCTTTAGTGAGATAGACTCTGCCCAAATTGATGTAGGGAAAATGGCGAGGTTCGTAGCGCTTGGCGAGCTTGGCTCTCTCCAGCCAGGGGATCGCTTCGTCGAGTTTTTGCTGCTGCATCAAGTACACGCCGATATCGTTGTAGGGATTACCGAATTCGGGATCGAGTTGAATGGCGATCTCGCACTGAGCGATGGCGTCGTCGATCCTGCCTTGAAAGCTATAAGCCCAGCCCAGGTAAGTGTGCGCGTCGGCGGTGGGACAGATGGCGATGGACTCCTTGTACAGGCGAATGGCTTCATTGAATTCCTCGGCCATCTGATGGTTCATACCCCGCTGGACGAGTTCCAATGCGCGTTCGTGGTCTTTTTGACTAGGCATGAGTGTCACAGGGAAATCAGAATCCAGAAGTCAAAATCCACTCGCCACGCTCTTCTGATTGCTGACTTCTGTCTCCCGCATTCTACATCCTCAATTCTATATCTTCTATTTAAATTCCCCAAGCCCCGCTCACTTGGATATTGGCGCCGTTGACGTAACGCGCCGCTTCGGAAAGTAAAAAGCGCACCGCCGCCACCACGTCGCTGACGCTGCCGACGTATCCGGCGGGAATAAACTTGACCATCTTTTCGAGTTCCTGTTTCGGAGCGCTGCCCGAATCGATGAAGCCCGGCGCAACGCAATTCATGGTAATGCCATAGGGCGCCACCAAGCGGGCAAATGCGCGCGCCAGGGCGATCAGGCCGACTTTGCTGATGTAGTGAGCGGTTAACTGAGGCTGGGCGATGAGTTGCTCAGCGTTGGCCATGCTGAAGCAGACGATGCGCCCCCATTGTTGCTCGCGCATAACCGGAATCACCGCCTGGCTTAAATAAAAAACCGGATGGAGATTGTTGTCGAACATCGAGTGCCATCCTTCGTTGGTTTCCTGGAGCAGCGATACCCGATGATAGGGTCCGGCGCCGTTGATCAAGGCGTCGATGCGGCCCCATTCGTTCTGGACTTTTTGCACCAAGACCGCCGCCGCCGCCTGATCGGAAACGTCGCATTCAAATGCCAGGGCCCTGGCGTTTTTTTGCCGCGCGGCTTCGATGACTTCATTCGCTTCCTTGCCGCTGGTGCGGTAACAGATCGCCACGGACCATCCCTCGTCCGCCAAATCCAACGCCACCGCGCGCCCGATGCCGCGGGCGCCGCCGGTGATCAATGCCACTCTATTTGCCATGCACCGTATTCCCTATTGACTTGGCAGCGCGCCACTGTATTCGATGATAGAAGATGGAAGATCGCCATTCTCAATCCTCAATCCTCGATTCTCGATCCTCAAGCGTCAAATTACCCTGGTTATTGTTCTCGATGAAAGGGTGAAATTTTTCGTACAGTTCTTTAAGCTTTCCCTTATAGTGCTCGACGTTTTCGTCAGGGCGCTCGGCATCCCACTGGGAGGCGAGCTTGGAGCTTTCGCTGATCTTCACTTTGGCTTTACTGCCCGTCACGTAGTAACAAATCTGGTCGCCGGGTTGATAGGGTCGCTCGGCTTTCAACGCCAGTTCATAGGGCGCGGCGGCGTTGCGCTTCTTGCCCTTGACCTTGGCTGCATAGCTGTCCAGCGAGTCTTGCAACGTTTCCGTTTTGGCGAGCCAGGAAATGTCTTTGCGGTGCCGTTCGATGTCCGCCAGGTAGCTCTCGTAGAGCGCGGGAATTCTTTCTCGCTCCCCCTTCAAGAGCAACGTCAGCATCTCTTCCAACCACTCGCGCTGAAACAATTCGAGACCGCGGGAGCGAAGGCCCGAGCCTTTGATCAGCAGCCGCCCTTTGTCATCGAGGAGCGCGTAGTTTTTCATCTTGTAGCTGAACATCGCCGGGTAGCGGCCGTCGAGCTCCAGCTCGATACCTTCCGGGAGTATAGCGCTCAACTGCTCGATGAAATGCTGTTCGGCATCCCAGTCTTTTACCGATGGCGGCGGCACGAAGTAGATGCCATCGGTATCGACCTCTATAATCTGGGCGCCTTTGTCCTTGAGCCACGCCACCGCGGCCTGGATGATTTCGCGCCCCTTGGCGGTCACCTGGTTGGCGGCATCGAAGTCGTTGAAACGGCCCATCGGAAAACCGAGATAGCCGTAAAATGAATTGATGAGAATCTTAAACGCCGATTGCAGCGCGTTGAAATAGATCCGGCTCTCGTCCTCGCCGGCGTCGCGGGCCAGCTCCTTGGCCTTGACGCGAAACTCGCGCAGATCGTGCAGCAGTCCCCGCATCACGCCGATCTCGTCCTTCATGGGCAGATAGTTGTAGACCAGCATAAGCGACGGGTAGAGCGAGGTCACGTCGCAGTGGAGCACGCCGTGCGCCGTGCCTTGAAACTCCATGCTGGTAAAGCCGCCGACGACGTCGCGGCCTTCGTCTGGCCGCGGCACGGCGCGCCGCTGGTACAGATACTCGCGCAGAAACAGCGTGTCGATCTTGGTCGCGTTGCCGCGCAGCGGCATGTTTTGATAGCTGTAGGGAAAGATCTGCGCCTGGACGAAGTAGCTGGGCGATAAGAGATCGGAGACGGCACGGGTCTCACGGACGTTATCCAGGGCGTAGCGAAACAACGTGTCGGGGTCGTGATCGAAGCACCAGCTGGTCTTGTCGCCCGGCACATAGGCGCGCTCAGCGCCGGCGACTCCGAAGTGGCGCGCGATGTCTTTCAGGCCGAAGCTTTCCAGCTCGCGGGTCGCGACATCATAATGCTGCGCGAGAATCCAGGTATCGATGATGTGACGGCCGTGGATCTCGTATTTTTTGTAGGCGATCGTGCGCTCGGCGATTTGCATGCGCGAGGCATGGCCGCCGAGGCGCGAGCCATCCCTACCCAGGTTGAGCGCGACTTTATGCTTCTTAGCGCGAGCTTCGATGTATTCAAGATCGAAACGAAAAAGATTGTGGCCTTCGATCACGTCGGGATCGCGGCTTTGAACCTCCTTGACCAGCTCCCGGAGCATCTCGGCTTCTTCGAATTCCTTCCCGGAAATCAATCTTTCCCAGCCGCTGGAGTCGGAAAGCGCAATGACGGTGATGCGATCCGTGTCCCGCGCCGAATTGGGGAAAGAGAGGCCTTCCTGACAAAAGGTTTCAATATCGATTTGCAAGCGCTTCAGATCGCGAAACGTCATGCCCTTGAATTGGGTCTTGCCGGATACGAGAAGAAACTGATGCAAGGGATCGGTGAAATACCAGTAAGGCGCGTCGGCTGCAGAAGGAGTCTTGCCGGTTTTTTTTTGCAAGTAACCCTTCGCATCGTCGAGCTGCTTCAGATTGGGAAATAGAACCAGGCGGTTGAAGGAGCCCGAGCCCGTGAGCTCTTCGACCTTCGCTTCCCCGGTCCATCCCTTGAGGCCATCATCGCCCTCGAGAATCAGCAGAGGTACGAACGGCGCAAGCTCCGAGCGGGTTTCGCCGTCGACGCGCAAATAAAGCCTGACGTTATCGACGCCTTCAATCTCGCAAGCGATCAATCCTGGCGTCGAGTCGTGGCCGAATAGAACTTGGTTGTTCTGAAACAGCGGCGGCACAGAGTGTTTAGGTTCGGTCATAACTATAGTTTCACTATACCAAAGCCCTCCGTGAAGTCCTAGCCCGGTTTATTTACGCACCAAGATAAAACCCCGACATAGTGTAACCGAGGAGGTGAGCCTGGAGGAGCGAAAGCTAGCTATAAACCGGTTCAAGGTTCAACGTTAGCGACAACGGTTCAGAAGTTCAATAAAGGACGGAATACGTTGAACATTGAACCCTGAACTTTGAACAATACGATTGCCATGAGCTTGGCGAAGGGGTTTGAGATTTCGGGATCAAGAGTCACGGGCGCGAGCTTAAAAACAGTTATTTTGGACTGGTGAGATCGGGCGCGGTTGTGGTAGACTCCGCCCATGATGACCACAGATCCTCTTATCTTCGAGAATCGCCCGTCGTTACGCAACCCAGTGCTGCTTCTCTCCTTCGCCGGCTGGGGCGACGCCGGCGCCGCGGCGACAACGGCGGTGCGTTACCTCAGCGATCAACTGGTGGCGAAAAAATTCGCCTCCATCGACCCCGAAGAGTTTTACGATTTTTACCGGCAGCGCCCGGTGGTGCGCTTGTCGGAAAGCAAAGTCAGAGAAATACACTGGCCCAGTTACGAGTTCTATCATGGGCCGGGGCTCGGCGTGGCGCGAGACTTCGTGCTCGGAG
>Ga0184632_10000280_pt1 | contig 18786 bp, 18 predicted proteins | sample PLM31_50_b1_FD_133153 | JGI IMG/M metagenome (GOLD analysis project Ga0184632, IMG submission 133153) | Groundwater sediment microbial communities from an aquifer in East River, Colorado, USA - PLM3-1_50_b1 | ecosystem: Environmental > Terrestrial > Soil > Riparian zone | place: USA: East... | reverse complement strand
GGACCGGGAGTTCACCGGCACCGCCAGGTAGCTGGTGACGGGGAGGTGGCCCTGGGGCATCCCGTAGTAAGGCGCGTTGTGCCCGTAGCGCGGGTCCTTCCTGACGTCGTCGATGCGGACGACCGCCTCGCCCCGGAACGTGGGTCCGAACATCTCGGTGTTGCGCGGCATGGGGAACTGCGAAAAGGCTTCGCGGGGAGCGCCGCTCAGCGTAAACAGCGTGTAGCGCTCGCCGTGCTCGTCCTGCACGTTGTAGAAGAAGGCCCCGAACTGCGCGCCGGTCAGCTCGGTGGCGGCGTCGGTGACGCCCTGCACGAGCTTGTCCAGGTTCAGCTCCGCGGAGAGGAAGCGTCCCGCGCGGTTCAGCGTCTCGAGGATCTCGTTCTGCTCGCGGATCTCCCGCTCCTGGGCCCGGCGCTCGGTCACGTCACGCATCACCGAGAGGTGCCGGTGGGGGAGGACGTCCGCGGTGGCCGAGAACTCGAGGTCGCGGAAGGCGCCGTCGGGACGGAGCAGCCGGAACTCACCCTTGACCCGTCCCGCCCGCTGGAACTCCTCCCAGGAGGCAGCGGCGTCGAAAACGGGTGCCGCGAAGTCGGTTACGCGGTGTTTGAGCAGATCCTCCCGTGTGAGGCCGAAGAGCGCGCACGCGGCCGGGTTCACCTCGACGTAACATCCCTCGTCGTCGGCGAGCACCATGGCGTCCAGGGCTTCGTCGAACACCGCCCGCAGTTGCCGCGCGCTCTCGCCGGCGGCCCGCTCCGCCTCCCGCCGGGCCCGGCGGCCGGTCGCCTCCGCCAGCTCGCGCCGGATGGCCGGGACCAGGCGCTTGAGGTTCCCCTTCTGCATGTAGTCGTGGGCGCCCGCCCGCATGACGTCCACCATGTCCTCTTCTTCCACGGTGCCGGACACCACGATGATGGGCACGTCGAGCTCACGCTCGCGCAGCGCCTGGATCACGTGCAGGGGGGTCAGCGGCGGCACGCCGTAGTCGGAGATGACGGCGTCCCAACGCTCCGCCAACGCCGCGGCCAGGCTCTCCGCGGAATCCACGCGCCGCGACTGCGGCTCGTAACCGCCGCGCCGCAGCTCGTCCAGGATCAGGATGCAGTCGTTCTCGGCGTCCTCGATGAAGAGCACCCGGAGGGGATCGCCCATCTGCCTCAGCGAGGGGAGGGTTCGTTCAGCCCCAACCAGTAGATCCCGAGCTGCCGCACCGCCTCCGAAAACTCCGCGAAGTCCACGGGCTTGCGGACGTAGCTGTTGGCCCCGAGATCGTAGCTCTGGACGATGTCGCGCTCCTCGCTCGACGAGCTGAGGATGACGACCGGCAGCCGGCGGGTGTGCACGTCCTCCCGGAGCATCTTCAAGACCTGCAGGCCGTCCACCTTCGGGAGCTTCAGGTCCAGGAGCACCAGCTCGGGCAGGTGGTCGTCGCCGGCCCGCGTGGCCTCGTAGAAGAACGCCAGCGCCTCCGCCCCGTCCCGCACGACCACCACCTCGTCGGCGAGGTCGTGCTTGCGGAGCGCCCGCAGGGTGAGGGCCTCGTCGTCCGGATTGTCCTCCACGAGGAGAATGGACTTGCGGCGCATGCTCACCTCTTTATAGCGCAAACGACGCCCGCGTAGGCCTCCTTTACCTTGGCCACATAGCGGCGGGGAGAGTATTCGCGCTCGACGAGGGCCCGAGCCCGGGCGGCCCGCCGCCGGGCTTCCTCGGGGTTGGCCAGCGCCTCCTCGATTCCGCCGGCGAGCCCTTCCGGCGACGGGTCGACCAGGAAGGCGAGCGAGTCGTCGAGCAGCTGCGTATGGGTGGCGATCCGGGTCGCGACCAGGGGACGGCCCGACGCCATGTAGGTGTAGACCTTGAACGGAGTGTTCTCGCCCCGGCGGCGAGGGGAGACGACCACGTCGGCCAGGGCCAGGAACGCGGGCAGCTCGGAGGGCGGCCGTTTCCCGGCGAAGATGCAGCGCTCCCCGACCCCCGTCCCGAGCGCACGCGCGCGCATGGCTTCGATCTCTCCCGCCTCGCCCCCCATGAAGACGAACTGTGCGGCCTTCACGCGCGCCGCCGCCTCCAGCAGCAGGTCCACCCCCTGGTAGGGCTCGAAGTTGCCCGAGTAGAGCACAACGGGGCTGGCCCCCAGGCCCAGCGCCTCCCGCAGCCTCGCCACCTCCTGCGGGTCCGGGACAAAGGCGGCGTCGACGAGGGGCGGGTCCTCGACCTGGAAGACGGGAGTCCCTGGAGCTCGAGCACGCACGCCGTCGGTGAGGCTGCGGCACACCGTGATCGCGGCGACCGCGTGCCGGAAGGCATGGGTCTCGAGCCCTCGCGCCACGTGCGGGAGGATCCCTCCCCGCGAGAGCGGCGAGTGAGATAGTTGATCGGGGATGGAGGAGTCCACGTCGGCCACCAGGGGGAGCCGGAGTAGCCGGGCCAGGGGGGCGGCGAGATGTGCGGCCTCTTCCACCGCGTGGACGACGTCGTAGCGGCCCGTGGCCATGAGCCAGGCGGCCTGGGCCATGAAGGGCACGTCGAGAAGGATCTTGGCCAACGAGGGTCCCGCCCTCACGCGTCCGACCGGCAGGCGCAGGCTGCGGCGATGGACGAGGCCGGGAACGTCGACGGCGGCGCCCTGGGGGTAGCTGAGCAGCTCCACGTGATGGCCGAGGCCGGTGAGCGCGCGGGCCATGGCCAGTACGGCGAGCGGCGTGCCCCGTACCTCGAAGAAGGGCTGCGGGGCCAGGAGGAGGATGCGAAGGCGGCGCGGGCTAGGCGGGGGCGGCGGGCTGATCGCGGCCGTCTTTGGCCTCCTCGGCCTGATGAGCCAGGAAACGCTCGGCGTCGATGGCGGCCATGCAGCCGCTGCCGGCGGCGGTGACCGCCTGCCGGTAACGGTGGTCGGCGACGTCGCCGGCCGCGTACACCCCGGGTACGTTGGTGGCCGTCGTCCCGTCGCGGGTCAGCAGGTAGCCGGACTCGTTCATCTCCAGCACGCCGCGGAAGAGAGCGGTGTTGGGCTCATGGCCGATGGCCATGAAGATGCCGCCGGCCGCGAGCTCCTGTGACTTGCCGGTCTTGAGGTTCCGCACGACTGCACCCGTCACGCCCTTGCCGTGGCCCCCCAGGATCTTCTCCACCACGCTGTCCCAGAGCCAGGCGATCTTCGGGTTGCCGAAGGCGCGGTCCTGCATGATTTTCGACGCGCGCAGGGCGTCGCGGCGGTGGACGACCGTGACCTTGGAGGCGAACTTGGTGAGGAACGTCGCCTCCTCCATGGCCGTGTCGCCGCCGCCCACTACGAACACGTCCTTGTTCTTGTAGAAGAAGCCGTCGCAGGTGGCGCAGGCCGAGACGCCGCCGATCTTGGTCCGGAACTCCAGCTCCTCGGGCAGCCCGAGCCAGCGGGCCCGGGCGCCGGTGGCGACGATGAGCGTTTCGGCCCGCACCTCTCCCTCGTCGAGCGTCAGCGCGAACGGCCGGCGCGCGAGGTCCGCCTTGCGCGCGGCCCCCGACGTGAACTCGGTTCCGAAGCGGGCCGCCTGCCGCCGGAAGCGGTCCATCATCTCGGGCCCGAGGATCCCCTCCGGGAAGCCCGGGTAGTTGTCGACGTCGCTCGTGAGCATGAGCTGGCCCCCCGGCACGTCGGTGGGGTCTTCCCCGCCGCCCCCTTCGACGACCAGGGGGTCGAGGTTGCCGCGCGAGGCGTAGAGGGCCGCCGTGAGGCCGGCGGGTCCCGAGCCCACGATGACGACGCGGTACGGTGTCTTCTTCTTCATGGATGACGTCCTTCCGGCCCGATCACCGCCGGCGAGGACAGTATAACCGGCGCGCGCCGGAGCCTTGACAGCATGCGCGGGCGCAGATACGGTCTGGCCATGCCCACCGCGGCGCGCGTCGACGTGCTGTTGTCCATCCTCAATGCTACCGACGTGGGCACCCTGGACAGCGTAGCGGCCAAGCTCCGCCAGGTCCAGGAGGAGCTGCAGGGCCTCGACCAGCCGGGGTTGGCGGAGCGGGCGGCCGAGGCAGTGAACGCCCTGCGCCGGGGCGACCTCGCGGAGTTCAAGCGGGCACGGGCCTTCCTCCAGTCGAAGATCGGGCACTTGCGCTAGGCGCGCGGCCGCGCGCCGATACAACAGTGGAGGTTGTGATGGAACGCTACCTGGGACGTTACTCCGAGGTGATCTACTGCCTGATGCGCCTGATGGTGGGTCTCGCCTTCGCCCAGCATGGGGCGCAGAAGCTGTTCGGCGCCTTGGGTGGGCAGAAGGTGCCGCTGACGGGGCTGATGGGGCTGGCCGGGATCATCGAGTTCTTCGGGGGCCTGCTGATCGCCATCGGGCTCGCCGCCGGCTGGGCTGCCTTCATCGCCGCGGGGCAGATGGCGGTCGCCTATTTCATGGTGCACGCGGGCGGGGGCTTCTGGCCGATCATCAACAAGGGCGAGCTGGCCGTGGCCTACTGCTTCGTGTTCCTGTACATCGCATCCCGCGGCTCCGGCCGCTACAGCGTCGACGCTGTGATACGTCGTCAAGCTGGGGGGCGCTAGCGGCGCGCCCCCCAGACCCCCCGCTCGCTGCGCGGGAGTGAATCCCGCTTCGCTCGCAGCTGTGGCTGATAGCCTCCGGGGGCCCGGCTACTGGATGGTCCCGGAGAAGGGCTGAGTCACGCGGACGGGAGCGGGGGACGCGTGATGGTGGAACATCCGCCACCCCTCGGGTGTGCGGCGGAACAGGTTGGTGGCTTGCGCTACCGCTACGCCCACGTCGCTGTCGCGTGAGGCGGTGATGTTCTCGGCGCAGGCCACCATGCCCACGTCGCCGAAGACGTGCACGTCGCACTCGGTGGGGGTCACGCGCATCCATCCGGTGCTCGCGAAGATCTGCTCGAGCGACTCGCGCACCTGCCTCCAGCCCACCAGCACGTCCCACCCGGGGTGGATACACCGCACCCATGGCTCGTGGAGCCAGATCCGCTCCATCTCCACGATGTCCAGCTCTTCGAGCGCGCGGTAGAAGCGCTCATTCACCGCTCTCAGCTCCTCCACCTCGCTCATGAGACCATTCTAGCCCGCGGGACGCCCTCCGGGGTCCCCCGATGTACGCAGTAGAATCGAACGCCATGCTCTCCGTGCACCACTCCTGGATCGCCAACCGCGAGGTCGAGGGGCGCGCCGGCGTGCGCCCGGTCGTCAACCCCGCCACGGGAGCGGCTTTCGCGTCGGCGAGCCTCCTCGACGCCGACCAGGCCGCCTCTGCCATTGCGGCGGCACGGGCCGCGTTCCCCGCTTGGCGGGCCCTTTCCTTCCGGGAGCGGGCGCGCGTGCTGCTCGCCGCGCGCCAGGTGGTGCTGCAGCGCGCGGACGGGATCGCGAAGCTGATCGAGCAGGAGCAGGGCAAGCCGGCCGTCGAGGCTCACCTGGTCGAGGTGTTCCCCGCGCTCGAGACCCTCAAGCACCTCGCTCTCCACGCCGAGGACCTGCTGGCGGAGGACCCGGTGGAGGCGCAGGTGCTCCTCTTCGCCCACAAGGACGCGCGTCTCCGCTACGAGCCTTACGGCGTCGTGCTGGCCGTGACGCCGTGGAACTACCCCTTCGGGATCTCGCTCTCCGGCGTGGCCACCGCCCTGGCCGCCGGCAACACGGTGGTCCTGAAGCCGGCGCCCGCGACGACCCTGGTCGGCCTCCGCATCGCGGAGGTCTTCCGCGAGGCCGGCGTGCCCGAGGGTGTCATCAACGTGGTGGCGGTCGACGACGCGCTCGCCCCGGGGCTGGTGGAGGACCCGCGGGTGGACAAGATCGTCTTCACGGGCAGCCCGGCCACCGGACGCCGGGTGATGATCTCCGCGGCGAAGAACCTCACCCCGGTCGTGCTGGAGCTGGGCGGCAAGGATCCGGCGGTGGTATGCCGCGACGCCGATCTCGACCGCGCCGCCCGCGGCATCGTGTGGGGAGCCTTCGTCAACGCCGGCCAGACGTGTGCTTCCGTCGAGCGCGTGTACGTGGAGACCGCCGTGGCGGAGCCCTTCCTGCAGCGGGTAGTGGAGCTGACGCGGGCGTTGCGGGTCGGGGACCCCGCCGCGGGCGAGGTGGATCTCGGCGCCCTCACCCTCGAGCGCCAGCGGACGATCGTGGAGGAGCACGTGGCCGATGCCGTGGCCCGGGGCGCCCGCGTCCTCACGGGGGGCGCGGCCATGCCTGGCCCCGGCTACTTCTATCCGCCCACCGTGCTCGCCGGCGTCGACCACACGATGCGGGTGATGCGCGAGGAGACCTTCGGGCCCGTGCTCCCCGTCATGCCGGTCGCCTCCCTCGACGAAGCCATCCGCCTCGCCAACGACAGCGAGTACGGCCTGACGGCCAGCGGATGGACCCGTGACCCCGCGACCGCCCGGCGCCTGGAGCGTGAGCTGCAGGCGGGAGTGGTGACGACCAACGACTGTGTCTATACGTTCGGCGAGCCCACCGCCCCGTGGGGCGGGTTCAAGAAGAGCGGCATCGGCCGCGCCCACGGGCCGGCCGGGCTGCGCGAGATGGTCCAGGTGAAGTACGTGGCGCGCGACGACGGCGCCGCGCCCATGCTCTGGTGGTTCCCCTACGGCGACGAGCTGCGGCGGCTCATGCCTTCCGCCGCCCGCGCGCTCCATGCCCGCTCCCTGTGGGCGCGGCTCGCCCACTCGGCGAGGCTGCTGAGCTTTCCCCGTTTTCGGAGCCGCGGCCGGCTGGCGTCGATCCTCAGGCGGGCCGACCGCCTGTTTTAGGCGGACAATGGGCGCATGCCGGTAGGCAGTTCCCAGCTCTCGGCGACCAAGCGGCCGAAATGGCACTACATCACGGTGGGCGTCCTGCTCATCGTCGTGACGGTGACCCTCACGGTGGGCTGGCAGTTCCTGGGCGTTTCCGACGCGTGGCGAGCCAAGGAGATGACGACCCTGCGCTGGGTCGTCTACTTCCTGGGCACCGTCCTCTTCCTGCTCCTGATCGCGGGTCTGGTCCTCATCGTCTCCCTCCTCGTGCGCGAGGTGCGTCTCAACGAGCGCCAATCCAACTTCGTGAGCGCGGTGACGCACGAGCTGAAGACGCCCGTGGCCTCCCTCAAGCTCTACCTCGACACCCTGCAGATGCGCGACCTGCCCGAGAGCCGGCGGGCGGATTTCTACCGCACCATGCGCGAGGACCTCGACCGGCTGAACTCCACGATCAACAACGTGCTCAACGCGGCCATGTACACCGATCGGCCGGTGGTGGATCCGCGGCCCCTGGATTTCGCCCGGCTGGTCCGCCGCGCCATGGACCTCACGCGTACCCGACACCAGCTCCCGCGCGAGAGCTTCGCCTACGACGGGCCGGACAACCTCCACGTCCGCGGAGATGCACAGGCGCTGGAGACGGCCGTCCTCAACCTCCTCGACAACGCGGTGAAGTACTCGAAAGACAAGGAGAGCGTGCGGGTCGAGGTGCAGGTCGCGGCGGATGGAGACGGCCAGGCCCACCTGCGGGTGAAGGACCACGGCGTCGGCATGAGCCGGGCGCACCTGCGCTTCATCTTCAACCGCTTCTACCGGATCGGCGCCGAGGTGCGCCGCAGCCACCCCGGCACCGGCCTCGGGCTCTTCATCGTGAAATCGGTCGTGAAGGGGCACCGCGGCACCGTGGCCGCCGATAGCGCCGGCCCGGACCGCGGCTCGACCTTCACCGTGACCCTGCCGCGGATCATGGACCCGGCCGGCACCGCGGACGCTTCCGACGAAGGGGCCGCGGGCTGATGGCGCGCATCCTCGTCGTGGAGGACGAGGCGCACCTCGCGGCCGGCATACGGTTCAACCTGGAGGCCGAGGGTTACGAGGCGGAGGTGGAGGCGGACGGCGCGGGGGCGCGGTCCCGTCTGGCGGTGTCCGATCCCGTTCCTTTCGACCTCGTGATCCTGGACGTCATGCTGCCCGGCGCCGACGGCTTCGCGGTGGTGGACGCGATGCGCCAGGCGGGCAACTTCACGGCCGTGCTCATGCTGACGGCGAAGAGCCTGCCCCAGGACGTCGTCCACGGCCTGGAGGCCGGCGCCGACGACTACCTCGCCAAGCCGTTCGACCTCGCCGTCCTCCTCGCGCGCGTGCGCGGCCTGCTGCGGCGGCGCGACTGGGCGCGGGGCGACACCGGCAACCTCGTCACGGCGCGCGTGGGGGAGGCGGAGGTGGACTTCCGCAAGTTCGAAGTGCGCGCCCGGGGAGAGACGTTCCGCCTGACCCTGCTCGAGGCCATGCTCCTGAAGCTGCTCGTCCAGAACGCAGGCAAGGTGGTCGGCAAGGGCGAGATCCTGCAGAAGGTCTGGAACCTCAGCCCCGACACCGAGACGCGCGCGGTCGACAACTTCGTCGTCCGCCTGCGCCGCTACCTCGAAGCGGACCCGCGCGCGCCCAAGCACCTCCAGACCGTGCGCGGGGCCGGTTACCGCCTGTCGCTCGAGGGCTAGCTGCACTGGGTTCAGCGGCCGAGGCATCGTCGCTTGCGCCGGCCTCGTCCACTGCAACCCATTTCATGTGGCTCATTGGTGTCTCGCAGCCTCATCGATCCGATCCCTGACGGCGCGCATCCCGTCCCGCAGGCTCGTTGCGAAGCCGGCCTCGACTCCGGCGAGATACTCGGCGGCGTTTGGGCCGAAGAGGCTGACGCGCTGAGTGAGCACGCTCCCGCCTCCGGCTCTCTCGTCGACGCGCAACTCGAATCGAAGGGTGGCAGTGCTCAAAGCTACGTCGATTACGGCCCGACGCTCCGGCTCTACCTCGGCGACCACCCAGTGGGTTGTGCCTCCGCCGACGAGGTGCGTCGTGCCACGCATGCCAAGCCGGTCCCGGTACGGGCCATCCGTCTCAACCCTCTCGATTCCGGGATCAGCGGCCATATTCTCGATGCTCATCCAATACCGGAAGGCGAAGACCGGCTGTGCGGTTGCCTCAACTGACTCTTCCTTCTCCCAGAGCGATTGCTGCGCATCAGTCATGACGCTCACGATGACTCATCACGTTGAGTACGACTCCATTCGGGTCAGCAACGAAAAAGCGCCGCACGCCCCAGGGTTCGTCGGTCAGGGGATAGAGGATCCTCAGGCGACGCTGTCGTTCGAACTCGCCGGGCGGAGCAGGACTCCTGCCTCGGAGTGCCGCGTCCTCCGCGTTGAAAAGCCGGTCGGCTATGGAACGGCGAACACCAGGTCGTCGCGGTCGTTGTATGCCCCCACGGTGCACGTGCTCAGGGTGCCCTGGTAGCGGAACTGCGCGCGCACCGCTTGGAGGGCGCCCGCCGGCAGCGTGTACGTGGTCGTAAGCGTCCGCGCCCCGCCGCCGGGCGGCGTGAGCGTCGTCAGGAACACCCAGGTCGGGCTGGCCGCATTGGCGGCGCGGTACAGGTCGAGCCGGTCCCCCGTCGGCGGCGAGAAGGCCCACACGGTCGCCTCGATTCGCACCGTCTTGCCCGCCGCCAGCGCCGATCCGTCGGTGGTCACGACCCGGATGCGGTCGACCGACTCGTCGAAGTGGTAGGTGCCGCCCGTGCTGTCCGCGCACGAGTTGTTGATCGTGTTGGGCTGGTTGGGCTCGGGTCCCTTGCCGTCACGGCCGTTGACGAGCGCTCCCGAATCGCAGCCGCTGGCCGCTCCCGAGCACCTCGGCGCCTTCAACACCGGGTCGTAGACGGCGGTGACGACCAGCGGGTTGTTGACCGTGACCGCGACCGTGAGGCTGGTCCCGACGTTGTTCACCGCGTCGTAGGCCCTGGTCTGGAGGGCGTGGCTGCCGTTGGGCACCGACCCCGTGACCCAGGAGAACTGGTAGGGCGCGGTCGTGTCGGTGCTCTTCAGCGCACCGTCGACGTAGAACTCGACCTTGGTGACGCCGACGCCGTCGGTGGCGGTGGCGTTGACCGCGACCGTTCCGCTGACCGTGGCGCCGTTCGCGGGCGAGGTGATCGACGTCGTGGGCGGCGTGGTGTCCGAGGATGCCTCCACCGCGAAGACCAGGTCGTCGTGATCGTCGAAGCCGCCGGGCTGACAAGGGGTGACGGTGCCCTGGTAGCGGAAGCGCGCGCGCACGGCCTGGAGGTCGCCCGCGGGCAGGTTGTAGGTCGCGGAGAGGGTCTGGGCGCCGCCGGCCGGCGGCGTCAGCGTCGTGATGTAGGTCCAGGTCGGGCTGGCCGCGTTGGCCGCGTAGTAGAGGTCGAGCTTGTCGGAGGAAGGTCCGCCCGTCCACGACCAGACGGTGGCGTCGATGCGAACGGTCTTGCCGCCCATGAGGGCCGTGCCGTCGAGGGTGGAGACCTTGACGCGGTCGTTCGACTCGTCAGCGTGGTAGGTGCCGAGCGTTCCGTCCGCGCACGAGCCGTTGATCGTGTTGGGCTGGTTGGGCTCGGGCCCCCGGCCGTCACGTCCGTTGAGGAGGGTTCCGGAATCGCACGAGGAGCCGGCCGCGCACCGGGGCGCCCGCAAGAGGGGGTCGTACACCGCGACCTGCGGGCCGCCGCCGGTCGGGTTCACCGTCACCTGCAGGTTCGCGTTGCGCGTGAGGCCGCCGCCGGTGCCCCGCACCTGGAACGCGAAATTGCCGGGGGGCGCGGCCATGGTGGCCGTCACGGTGAGCGCGCTGCCGACGGTCCCGTCCGCGGGAGGCGTCACCGGGCTGGGGTCGAATGCGCAGCTCACGGCCGACGGGAGGCCGCTGCACGACAGGTCCACGGCCGCGGCAAAGCCGTTCGTGGAGGAGACCGTGCACGTGCTCGCCGCGCTGCCCCCCTGTGACATCGCGAGAACAGACGGCGCGCACGACACGCTGAAGTTCGGGCCGACGGGGGCCGCGGGCGTCGCGTCCACGCAGGCGCTGGCGGGAGAGAAGCAGGCGGAGGAGGCGCCCGCGGCGACCACGTTGTAGTGGTACGTCCGGCCGTTCGCCACGTCGGTGTCGGTGAAGCTGGTGCCGGTGACCTCGGCGATGAGCGCCTTCCCGAAGTCACAGCCGGCGTGGCCCTCGGTGCGGAATACCCAGTACCGGGTGGGGGCAGGGCCGGTGACGGGCGGGGTCCACGAGAGCGCCACCGCGTAGTCGTCGGGAGTGGCGCTCAGCGTCGGCGCCGCCGTGGGCCCGCCGCTGCAGCCCCCGTCCTGCGGCGACGGTGCCGAGCAGGCGATGCCGTGGCGGTTGAAGGCGTTGAAGAGCGCGGTCATGTGCGGCGTGCCGTTGCCCAGGTTACCGTCGTCGTCGTCCGCGGCCAGCCACTGCATGTAGCCGTTGGTGGCCCCGCAGCCGCTGGCGGACACGCCGCAGGTGCAGGCGTGCCACGAGCCGACGTTCCCGCTCCCCTGGTAGAAGATGCGGTTGGCGACGATGAACGCGGTCTGGCTGTCGTAGTTGTACGGCGGCGATTGCAGATCGCGCGCGGCCAGGTCCCACGCCGCCTGCCGCACCGGCGCCGCCGCGCAGTGGACCTGGCGGCCGCAGGGGCCGGGGCCCGTGAGGCAAGAGCTGCAGACGAAGCCAAGGGGCGTGTCGGGCGTGTTGGGGTTGTGCTTGAGATAGTCCGCGTCCCGCACACCCGAGCAGTCGAGGTCGCAGTGCAGGCCGCCGCTCTGGTCCTCGTTGGCGTTGAAGCCGGTGCCGTCGGCGGTCTGGCCGCAGCCGTTGTCGGCGGTGGCGAAGAACCCATGGCCGACGCACGAAGTCTGGAGGCGATAGATGGCCGCGATGTCCGCGTAGGCCTCCGACGAGTTGCTGAGCGCGCCGTTCGCGTCGTTGTCGTCGAGGCCATGGCCCCACTCGTGATCGAACACCCCCGCCAGCTCGCCGGTGTTCCGGCATCCGCCGCCGGAGCGGTAGAAGTTGATGCTCGTCCCGTCCCAGAAGGCGTTGCAGGTGTTGTTGAGGTTGAGGCGGGCCTGCAGCCGGCTCTGGAGCCAGGCGTTGGCGGGCAGCCAGCCCCGCGCCTGCTCGAACAGCTTGTTCACCTCGTAGAAGGCGGACCGGCTGGAGGCGGTGTCGCCCGCGGAGGTCCCCGCGCTCGTGCAGTCGTGCTGATCGTTGATCCCGCCGAGATCGAGGGTGCCGGTGGGGGAGGCCTCGCTCATGATGCCGCAGCCGTCGACGATGTCGACGTAGCGGCCGGTGAGCGTGGTGCTCACGGGCCCCCCGGTCCAGTTGAAGATGCCGGCGCCGTTGGTGAAGTCGTTGGGGAAGGCCAGGCCCGTGTCGGCGAAGGGCATGGGCCAGCCGCTCTGCATGGTGCCGCACTGGCCGGGGTTCGGGCAGATGCCGGTGCTCGTCAGGGGATACACGCCGCCCTTGATCTGCTGGTTCTCGTAGCGGTTGAGGTCCTGGAACGCGATCACCTCGCCCGAGTGCGCGTCCACCATGACCTCCCACCGAGCCTCGTCCGGGAGCCGTTGGAAGACGAAGGTCCACACCAGGCGGTGGCTGTAGCCGGCGCCCACCGAGCCGGCGTAGGCGGCGCCGTCCTGCATCTCCGGGGGAGGGGGAGCGACGGGCACGATCTCGAGCGCGGGCTCGCGCAGGAGGACGTCGGAGGCCGCGCGGCCATCGGCGTAGGTGAAACCGGCCTGCAGGGCATCGGCGGCGCGAAGGGTGGGGGTGGCATCGAGGCCATGGACGTTGCCCCACACCTCGGTGCCGACGACCACGAGGTTGCCGTGGTTGATGGTCGCTACCAGGCGCGCGTCGCGCACCGGGATGCCGGCGTAGGCCTGGGGGATGCTGACCTGCCACAGGTCCTCGTTCACCTTCGTCGTCCGCGCCGCCCCCAGCTGCTTCACGTCGATGGCGAGCACGAGGCGCTGGCTCTGCGCGAAGCGTCGCACCGTCTCCGCCACCACCGGCTCGTCGACGCTGGACACCGGCCGCCCGAAGCGGGCGGCCAGGTCGCGGAGGGTGACCTGGTTGCCCACGCCCCGGCCCGGGATCAGGGGGAAGGCTCCCATCACGTTGGTGGCCGCGCCGGAGCGCGGGTCCAACCACGCCTGCAGTCGGGGCTGGCGGGCATCGTCACCTTGCTGGGCGAGGAAGCCCTCCCACGCCCCGCGGTTCGGCAGGCGCATGAGCACGGCCCCCAGCGGCGCGTGCGACGTGCTGATGGACAGCTCGGGCTTGAAGAACGCCTTCTGGTCGAGCTCGGTACCGGGTTCCTTCGGCTGCGCGGCGGGGAGAGCGGCCGCGGTGGCGATGACCAGGCTGATCACGGCGATACCGCGGAGGGGGACCGAAGACGGCCGGCTCGGCGCCATGAAGACTCCTGCGAGGCTCGAGGCCCGGTAGACCCGGGACCAGTGCACGCGCTCGCCACGGCCCATGGAGGGGGGGCCCGGCTTTCAGGGGCGGGGCAAGTCCCCGCCGGGGGAATGAGTTGTCGAAAATTGTAGCATCGTTACCCGGCCGCCAGGTCAAGGCGAGCCCGGAGGGGCGAGGGGCCGTTCACCCTCCGCTGACGGGAGGAACGAACACCACCTCGTCGCCGTCAGCCAGAGGCTCTTCGAACCGGGCGTAGCGCCGGTTGACGGCCACCGCCAGGCTGCGGCGCCGATCGGCGAGCGAGGGATGGGCCGCGGCCAGCCGGCGCCACGCTTCCTCGGCGGGGGCCCCGTCGGGCAGGTCCAGCTCGACGAGCTCGGTCCCCGCCGCTTCCCGGAGCGAAGCGAACAGCCGCACGCGTACGCGCACGACCGCAAGCTAGACGATTGGGCTACGCATGGCAAACGGGTGTACGCTGGCTCCCGGGGCCCGTAATAGCGAGCGAGAGATTCATCCCCGAGCGAGCGAATTGGGGGGGAGCGCGAATGCGCGGGGGGGGGGTGCTTTCGTGGGGTCTTTACCCCCCCGAACTGACTATGAAGGACCGCTTCGGGCGCGAGATCGACTACCTCCGCATCTCGGTGATCGACCACTGCAACCTGCGGTGCGTCTACTGCATGCCCCTGCGCGGGCTGAGCTTCATCCCGTCGCCGGAGCTGCTCACCGCGGGCGAGATCGAGCGCGTGGCGGAAGCGGCGGTGAGCGTGGGTTTCCGGAAGTTCCGGCTCACGGGAGGAGAGCCCACCCTCCGCCCCGACATCGTGGAGATCGTGGGCCGGATCGCGGCCCTCGACGGCGTGGAGGACGTGGCGATGACCACGAACGCCATCCTCCTCCCGCGTCTCGCCGAGCCGCTGGCCGCGGCCGGACTGCGGCGCATCAACATCCACGTCGACACGTTCAATCCCGAGCGGCTGAAGAAGATCATGCGGTTCGGCACGCTGGAAGAGATCGAGCGCGGTATCGCCGCCGCGGAGGCGGCCGGGCTCCGCCCCGTCAAGATCAACTGCGTGGTGACCCGCGACTACAACGATATCGACGTGGTGGACGTCGCGCGCCGGGCCCTGGAGCGCGACTGGCACACCCGCTTCATCGAGCTGATGCCGCTGGGCGGCGGGGAGACGGCGCGCCTCTCGCTCAGCCAGTACGTCCCCAGCCGCGAGACCAGGGAGCGCATCGAAGCCGCTCTCGGGCCGCTCATCCCCCTCCCGAGCGCGAACCCGTCCGACGAGTCGCGGAACTACCGCTTCGAGAACGGGCGCGGCGTGGTGGGCTTCATCTCTCCCGTCAGCGAGCCCTACTGCGGGACCTGCAACCGCATGCGCCTGACCGCCGACGGCCGCTTCCATCTTTGCCTCCTGAACGACGACGAGCTCGACGTGAAGAGGGTCCTCCGCTCCGGCGGGGGGCTGGGCGAGGTCGCCGCCGTCCTCTCCCGCGCCGTCGGGCTCAAGCCCACCGGCCACCGGCTCGAGGAAGGCATCTCCACCGAAGAGCGGTCGATGTTCCAGCTCGGCGGCTGAGCGCCCCACCCGCGATGGCCTCCGCTCCGGTCGTGGCCGCCGACGAGGACGACCTCGCCCGCATCGCCGCCGACTGGCTGGCCGAGCAGGTGAAGTACTCCGTCGTCGCCGGCGGCCGCTGTGCCCTCGCTCTATCCGGCGGATCCACGCCGCGGCCGGCCTACGAGCGCCTGGCCGCACGGCCCGTCGTGCCCTGGGAGTCCGTGGAGGTCTATTTCGCCGACGAGCGGGCCGTCCCGCCCACGGATCCCGCGAGCAACTACCGGATGGCCCGCGCGGCGTTGCTCGACCGCGTGGGCCTGCCGCCGGAGCGTGTCCATCGCATGGAGGCCGACGACCCCGACCTCGAGGCGGCCGCGGCGCGCTATGCGGCGCTCCTGCCCGACGCCCTCGACGTGCTCGTGCTGGGCATGGGACAGGACGGGCACACGGCGTCGCTTTTCCCGGGCTCGCCCGCCCTCCGGGAGTCGGCGAGGAAGGTGGTGCCGGCGCGGGCGCCGGTGCCTCCCATCGAGAGACTCACGATCACGCCTCCGGTGATCGCCGCCGCCCGGCGCGTGGCGGTGATCGTCGCGGGAGCCGCCAAGGCTCCGGTCGTGGCGCGAGTGCTGCGGGGGCCGTGGCGGCCGGAGGTGCTGCCGGCCCAACTCGCCCGGCACGCGACCTGGCTCCTCGACCGCGCCGCGGCGTCGGCGCTCGCCTGACGATGGCGCGCGTGACTGTCGAAGAGCCGCTGCCCCGGGACCTCGCCGCGCTGCGGCGGTTCGCCACGCTCATGGACGAGCAGTTCGCCATCCCGGGCCTGCGCCAGCGGATCGGGCTCGACGCGCTCCTCGGCTTCGTTCCCGGCGTGGGCGACGTGGGAGGAGCGCTCCTGTCGTCCTGGATCATCCTGGGGGCGCTTCGACACCGCGTGCCCACCATCCACATCCTGCGCATGGTCCTGAACGTCGCCGTCGACACAATGGTGGGGTCGGTGCCGGTGCTCGGCGACATCTTCGACATCCTGTTCAAGGAGAACGTGGACAACGTGGAGCTGATCTTCCGTCACCGCGATCCCGCCCGGCCCCCGCGCAACGCGTTCGGGATCTGGCTGGTGGCCGCCGGGATCGCCGCCTTCCTCATCGCCCTCTTCATGGGCACGCTCCTGGCGCTGGGACGCGCGTTCTCCTGGCTGCTGGGAGGCTTCTCGTGAGCGCGGTCGCGGCACCGCCGTGCACGATGGTCGTCCTCGGTGCGGAGGGCGATCTGTCCCATCGCAAGCTGATGCCCGCCCTCTTCCATCTGGCGGGGGACGGCCAGCTGCCCGACGGCTTTGCCGTGATCGGGGTTGCGCGGAGGGACCAGGACGACGACGGCTTCCGGGCCTCGGTGAAACGCGGCCTCGCAGAATCGAAAGAGGTGGGATCCGTCGACGAGGCGGCCCTCGAGCGCTTCGCGCGCCGGCTCTTCTACGTCGCGGGCGACCTCAGCGACGCCGCCATGTACGGCGTACTGCGGGGCCGCCTCGAAGAGCGCGAGCGGCAGGAGCCACGGCTCCAGGGCCGCCTCTTCTACCTCGCCATCCCCCCGAGCCTCTACCCGGTCGCCGTCGAAAGCCTTTCGCGGACGCAGCTGGCCGTTCGCATCCGCGAGCCCAAGGCGACGCCCTGGGTCCGCGTGGTGATCGAGAAGCCCTTCGGGCGCAGCCTGGAGACGGCGCGCGAGCTGAACCGGCTCGTGCGCGAGCATCTCTCCGAGCACCAGGTGTTCCGCATCGACCATTACCTCGGCAAGGACACGGTCCAGAACATCCTCGTCTTCCGATTCGCCAACTCCATCTTCGAGCCCGTCTGGTCCCGCCAGCAGATCGGCCACGACCGCTGGCGCGAGCCGTGAGCTTCGTCGTCGCCCTCGACGTGGGCAGCACGTCGATCAAGGGCGCCCTGTACGACACGCGGGCTCGGCTCGTCCGCGGCACGCTGGTCCGGGAGGCGAGCCCGATCGGGCCCCGGCCGGGCGGCGCCTCCGAGGGTCATCCCGCCGAGCTCGTGCGCCGCGTGGAGCGGGTGCTCGACCGCGTGATGGTAGCGGCGGGGAAGCGGGCGTCGCGAGTGAGGGCCGTCGGCCTCGACGTCCTCACCATCACGCTCTGCGGCGTGGACGCGGTAGGCCGGCCGCTGACGCCCCTCTACACCTACGCCGACGACCGCGCGCACGAGGACGTGGCGGCGCTGCGCCGGGAGCTGGACGTGGGTGTCGTCTACCAGCGCACGGGCTGCCCGCTCCACACCGCATACCTGCCCGCGCGCTTCCGCTGGCTGCGGCGCACGCAGCCCCGGGTCTTCGGCTCGGTGCGTCGCTGGCTCGACGCGGGCACGCTCCTCCATCAGCTTTGGTTCGGGCGTGACGTGCCGATGTCGTACTCGGTCGCGTCGTGGAGCGGCCTGCTCGACCGGCGGCGGCTGTTGTGGGACGAAGAGCTGCTCTCGCACCTGCATGTTCGCACCGGCGCGCTGCCCGCGCTCGCCGACTACGTCGAGGCACCGCAGGGCCTTTCCCTCGCCCATGGCCGGCGGTGGCCTGCCCTCGCGGACGTGCCCTTCTTCCTGGCCGTCGGCGACGGCGCCGCCGCCAACGTCGGCAGCGGCTGCGTGGATCCGCGCCGCGTCGCCCTGACCGTGGGCACGACGGGTGCCATGCGCATCGTCCTGCGGGGAGCCGACCCGGAGGTGCCGTCCGGCCTCTGGGCCTACCGCGTGGGAAAGGGCGAGACGCTGCTGGGCGGGGCGCTGAGCGAGGGCGGCAACGTGTTCGCGTGGGAAAGAAGCACGCTGCGTCTGCCCGCGCCGGCGCGAATCGAGGCCGCGCTGCGAAAGATGCCCCCGGACGGCCATGGCCTCACGGTGCTTCCCTTCGTGGCGGGCGAGCGCAGCCCCGGTTTCGCCGCCGGCGCCCGCGCCTGCATCGCCGGCCTCACCTCGGCCACGACGCCCCTGCAGATCCTACAGGCCAGCCTGGAGGCCGTCTGCTACCGGTTCGCGCTTGTGGCCCGCCTGCTCCGGCCCCATCTCCACGCCGGCTACGGCGTCGTCGCCAGCGGCGGCGCCCTCGCCCAGTCGCCCTACTGGATGCAGCTGATGGCGGACGTCCTTGCCCAGCCGGTGCTGGTCACCCGGGAGCAGGAGCTGACGAGCCGGGGCACCGCGATCCTTGCGTTGCGCGGGCTCGGGGAGTGGAAGTCGCTCGACGAGGTCGCCTTGAAGCTGCGGCGCGCCTGCTTTCCCGACTCCAGGCGGTCCGAGGTCTATCAGCCCGCGATCGACCGGCAGCGGCAGCTCTACGACAAGGTGATCGGGGATTCTCCCGGCTTATCCAGCCACACCTCGCCGTCGGCGTAGAACTCCTTCTTCCAGATGGGCACGCTGGCCTTCAGCGTGTCGATCGCGTAGCGGCACGCCTCGAAGGCCTCGCGGCGGTGCGGGGAGGCGACCGCCACCGCCACGCTGGCCTCGCCGACCTCGAGCCGGCCCAGCCGATGCACGATGCGCAGCTCCGTGATCCTCCACCGCTCCCGGGCCTCGGCGGCGATCTTCTCCATGAGGGGCAGCGCCATCTCTTCGTACGCCTCGTACTCGAGCCGCAGCACCCGGCGGCCGCCGTTGTCGTCGCGGACCACGCCCACGAAGAGGCACAGCGCGCCGTCGGCCGGGGTGACGGCCTGGAGCGCGGCGAGATCGATCGGGTCGCGGACGAGACGTACGGTCATCGCGTCATCCTAGCATCGGCTCGGCTACCCAGGTCGGGCGCGCGGGGTGCGCCCTCACGCGCGGACGCTCTGCGCGCGAGCTTTCAAAAGGAGCGTGTGTCTTCCGCGCGCTCCGCTCGACGATCGGTCTTGCCATCCGCTCCAAATACCGATCGACGCCCCGCGTCGAGGGCG
>Ga0184632_10000279_pt1 | contig 18787 bp, 17 predicted proteins | sample PLM31_50_b1_FD_133153 | JGI IMG/M metagenome (GOLD analysis project Ga0184632, IMG submission 133153) | Groundwater sediment microbial communities from an aquifer in East River, Colorado, USA - PLM3-1_50_b1 | ecosystem: Environmental > Terrestrial > Soil > Riparian zone | place: USA: East... | reverse complement strand
TGATGCATCGCTTCGTTCCGTATCCGTCAGATAAACCTGGCGCGCTCGCAGTTCCTTGGCGTAATGGGTAACGACATGCGCAAGGTCGCCGACGCCGATATGGACGACATGCGGCACGCCCGCGCGTTCGAGCAGCTCCCGCGCCGGCCGCAACGCATTGAGTCCCTGCTCGTGGTGCATTTCCTTGATCGCCTGCTCGTCGATAAACGTACTGACGTCGCCGCGCACTGGCGCCTGCACGTTGAGCAACTCGACTTCGACCGGTTCGCGCTCCGTGCCCAATTGCTCGAGAAAGCGACGGACAGCGCGCAGCGAGGCCTCGGAATCGTCGGCGACCAGCAATACGCGGGGCGCCGCCGCACCGACCGGGACCACGCGCGCCGAATGCTGATCGCCGGTCGCCAGGTCCACGACGGGGCGCGCTTCCTTATCGTCTGACGCGCGCGCCGCGAGCCATCGGCCGACGGCGATGACCACGACGGCGCCGCCGATCGGCATCGCGTAGTGCAGCCAATGCGCATTGGCGTCGACCCACGCCGACACTGCGGGATCGGTGACCGCCATCTCGCCGGCGACCCAACCCAGCAGCCCGCCGCCGATCGTGATGATGATCGGCCAGCGCTCCATGACCTTCATGAGGAGCGTGCTGCCGAAAATAACCAGCGGAATGCTGATGAGCAGGCCGAGTATCAGCAGCGTCAAGCTGCCTTTCGCGGCGGCCGCCACCGCGATCACGTTGTCGAGGCTCATCACCAGGTCTGCGATCAGGATGGTACGGATTGCGGCGATCATCCCGGTGTTGGCGGTCGCGTGCCCGCCGCCTTCCTCCTCGTCTTCCGGAAGGAGCAACTGGACGCCGATCCAGAGCAGCAACGCGGCGCCGACGAGCTTTAGGTAGGGCAGCGACAGCAACTGGACGGCGACGATCGTCAGCACGATCCGCATGGCGACCGCTGCGCCGCTGCCCCAGAGGACGGCCTGCTTCTGCTGCCTGGGCGGCAGCGACCGCGCAGCAAGCGCGATCACGACGGCATTGTCGCCGGACAGGACGATGTTGACGCCGATGATCTGCATCAGTGCAACCCAGAATTGCGGGTCGTCGAAGGTCATGGTCAGATATCGTTGTCGATAGTCAGCAGCGCCGGCCGGTCGCCCCAACGGGATCGCCGGCCGGCACCAGTACCGGCGTCAAACTGCTTCTTCGGCGAATGCCTCTTCGCGCTTCTTGCGCAACATCGGCGACAACACGACCAGCAGGCAGGCCACGGCCAACCCCAGCATGATCGCGCTGATCGGGCGTGTGACCAGGACCATCGGATCGCCCTTCGACAGCAGCAGTGCGCGCCGCAGGAACTCCTCCATCATCGGACCGAGGATGAACCCCAGCATCATCGGCGCCGGTTCGCAACCCAGCTTGTGGAAGATATAACCGAGGAACCCGAACACCGCCATCAGGTACACATCGAACGTGCTATTGGACAAGCTGAAGGTGCCGATCGCGCAAAAGACGAGAATGGCCGGATACAGCAAGTGATACGGCACGGAGATCATTTTCACCCAAAGTCCGATCAGCGGCAGGTTCAGCACCAGCAGCATCACGTTGCCGACCCACATCGACACCACGATGCCCCAGAACAGTGCGGGCTGCTCGGTCATCACCGACGGGCCCGGCTGGATGCCCTGGATGATCATCGCGCCGATCATCAATGCCATCACCGGGTTGGACGGGATGCCCAGCGTCAGCATCGGAATGAACGACGTTTGCGCGCCGGCATTGTTGGCGGATTCCGGCGCCGCGACGCCTTCGATCGCCCCCTTGCCGAAGTTCTTGGAATTCGACGACACCTTCTTTTCCAGCGCGTACGCCGAGAACGACGCCAGCATCGCGCCGCCGCCCGGCAGGATTCCCAGCACAGCGCCCAAGCTCGTTCCGCGGAGTACCGGACCGATGATGCGCTTGAAGTCTTCGCGGGTGGGCATCAACCCCGTGACCTTCGCCATCAGTACGTTGCGGGTCCTTTCGTGCGCGAGATTGGCGATGATTTCGCCCAGTCCGAACACGCCCATGGCCACGGTGACGAAGCTGATTCCGTCGGCCAGCTCCGGTATGCCGAAGCTGTAGCGCGCGGTGCCGGAATTGACGTCGGTGCCCACGAGGCCCAGCAACAGGCCGAGCACGATCATGCCCAACGCATGCAGCAGCGACCCGCTGGCCAGCACGATCGAGGCGACCAGACCCAGCACCATCAGCGAAAAGTACTCGGCCGGCCCGAATTTCAACGCCACCTCGGCCAGCGGCGGCGCGAAGAGCGCAATCAGGAACGTGCACACAGTACCGGCAAAGAACGAGCTGATGGCCGCGACCGCCAGCGCTCTCCCGGCGTGACCCTGCTGCGCCAATTTGTGGCCATCCAATGCGGTTACGACCGACGAACTCTCACCCGGCAGGTTGACCAGGATGGCCGTGGTGGAGCCGCCGTATTGCGCGCCGTAGTAGATGCCGGACAGCATGATCAGCGCCGACACGGGCGGCAGTCCGAACGTCACCGGCAGCAGCATTGCGATCGTCGCCACCGGCCCCAGGCCCGGCAGCACGCCGATCGCAGTGCCGAGGAAGACGCCGATCAGGCAGTAGAAGAGATTGACCAGACTCATCGCAGTCTGGGCGCCCAACCATAGGTTCGCGAGTAGTTCCATGGCGGTCGTCTTCTTCAGCCGCCGAACCAGGTTCCGAGCAGCGGCATCGGCACGCCCAGACCCTTGACGAACACCAGCGAGCAGAACACCACCAGGACAATCAGCGCCCCCACCGCCTTCCAGTCGAACTTGAAGTAGTGGCTGGCAGCGGCACTGATCAGGATCAGCGCCACCAGCGCGACGATCAGGCCGGCGGGTACCAGCAGCAGCCCGAACGCCACGGTCGACCCGACCACGAATGCCGACTGCTTCCAGGCGAAGCCCCCGAGCGGCTCGCCTGGTTTGATGAACGACCGGATCACGGCGATCAGGCCGAACAGCATGAGCAACGCGCTCAATACCGAGGGGAAGTAGCCCGGACCCATCCGCGACGCCCTGCCAAAGCCATAGTCGACGGCTATCCAGTAGCCGACGGCGCCGAATGCGATGTAAAGGATTCCGGCTCCGAAATCCTTCGGATTACGAATGATGCCTGCCACGGTGCGTTCCTCCTTCGTTTACGAGGCGACGGCCATGCCCCGCGACACCTTGCGCTCCGGTCAGCGGCCGGGCGCCCCCATTGGCGAATTTCTTGTTGCCCCGCCTTTGATTGCTGCGACGATTATCTGGACACTGACGTTTTCTGTCCACTTCGCGGTGCTTATCGATGGACCGCCGCGGGTGATGATACCCCGGCCACATGGACGACAACGGCAATGCAGCGAACAACGCTCCCCGTATCACTCCGGTGCGATGCTGGCGTTCTTCACGCGCCGGGCCCACATGACTCCTCCCCAAGTGTTCCATTGGTTGCCGCTGCGATCAACGGGAAAGCCGGCGCACGATGGCTTGGGTGAGATCGCGGGTCGTCGCCTTGCCGCCGAGGTCGCCGGTGCGCACGTTGTCCACACAAAGCGTGGCATCGATGGCAGTGCGCAGCCGCTGCGCGGCATCGGGCCTTTCCACGTGGTCGAGCATCATCGCGGCCGCCAGCAGCAGCGCGAGTGGATTGGCGATCCCCTTGCCGGCGATATCGGGCGCCGAGCCGTGCACGGCCTCGAAGATCGCCGCGCCTTCGCCAATGTTGCCGCCCGGCGCCATGCCGAGGCCGCCGATCAGACCGGCGATCTCGTCGGACAGAATATCGCCGAAAAGATTGGTGGTAACGATCATGTCGAATTGCCATGGGTTCAACACGAGTTGCATCGCGCATGCATCGACGATGCGGTCGTCGACCGCGACGCGGCCGTCGTATTTCTTCGCAACGTCCTTGGCCGTCTCGAGGAAAATCCCGGTCAGCGCCTTCAGCACGTTGGCCTTGTGCACGATCGTGACCTTCTTGCGCCCGTTCCTGACGGCATAGTCGAAGGCGAATTCGGCGATGCGCCGCGATCCGGCGCGCGTATTGACGCCCGAGGAAATCGCCACCGCGTGCGGATCGCCGTCGATGGGAATGTAATGCTCGAAGCCGACGTAGAGTCCTTCGAGGTTTTCCCGGATCAGCACGAGGTCGATGTTGTCGTAACGGCCGCCGGGAATCAGCGTGCGCGCCGGCCGCACGTTCGCGTACAGCTTGAATTCCTCGCGGAGCCGGACGTTCACCGACCGAAAGCCCCCGCCCACCGGCGTGGCCAGCGGCCCTTTGAGCGCGAGCCGCGTCCGTCGAATGCTGTCGAGCAGCGAAGACGGCAGCGGGTCGCCCGAAGCGGCGATCCCGGCCATGCCTCCCTGCTGGATGTCCCACGCGAACGGCGATCCCAGCGCATCGAGGATGGCGACCACCGCATCGGTGATCTCGGGTCCGATGCCGTCGCCGGGAATCAGCGTGGCCGCAATCGGGTTGGCGGAGTTGGGCGTAGTCATGATCGGTCCTTGATGAGCAGCGTCGGCGTGGCGATGGCAGCGCGGTCCGTCCACCGAATCATACCGCCACGTGCAGTACCGGCTCATTCATAATGACGACCGCAACCCGGATGGTATTCGATCGACATGGAGGCACGCCAACGTGATCACGCCGCCACCGCCCGACGTTATCCGCGACTTCGAGCGCGTTCCGGCCGATGTCGTCAAGCAGGCCGCGCAGTATCAGGCGGCGATCCTCGCCGATGTCGCGGGTCGCCGCGGGACGCTCCATGGGCGCATTCGTGCGCTTTCTCCTTTGATGAAATGCGCGGGGCCGGCGTTGACCGTCGAGGTGCGAGCGGGCGACAACCTCATGATTCATGCGGCGATCGCGCTCGCACGGCCCGGCGACGTGATCGTCGTCGACGGTAAAGGCGATCAGACCTGCGCGCTGATGGGCGCTATCATGATGAACCAGTGCAAGGCGCTGGGCATTGCCGGCGTGGTGGTCGATGCCGCGGTGCGCGACAGCCTCGAGATTTGCGAGCTCGGCTTTCCGGTGTTCTCCGTCGGCACGAATCCGAATGGTCCGACCAAATTCGTGCCGGGCCGCATCAACCATCCGATCTCCGTCGGTGGCCTTGCCGTAAGCCCGGGCGACCTCGTCGTCGCCGACGCCGATGGCGTGGTCGTTGTGGAGCGGGAAAAGGCGGCGGCGATGCTGCCGCGGGCGGCGCGGAAAGTGGCCGACGAATCCGCGCGTATCCATGACATTCTGCAAAAGAAGGCATTGCTGCCGGGGTGGCTCGAAGGCGCGCTGCGCGCCGCGGGCGTGCTGAAGGACGGCGAGAAGCTCTGACCAACCCTGGTCAAGCGACTTCAAGTAGACTCACGGCACGCGGTATTCAACATCGTTGCGCCAGCCCCAACGCGCTTCCCCATCTGCATCGCGTTCTTCTTTGCCTGCCCATGCCAAGCACGAACCCGCCGAATCCCGACGCCTCTCCAGCGCCATCGACCGCCGGCACACCCTCCGTACCCACCGACCATCAGCGCGCGCTGGCCTTGCGGCAAGCGTTGCTCAAGGGGCTCGGCGTACCCGATCTCAAGCTCCCGGAGGGATTGAACCCGCAGCTCATGGAAGAACTGGGGCGGATGCTGCGCGAAATGACCGAGGGCACCGTCGACATGCTGCGGCTGCGCTCGCAGGCGAAGAGCAGCATTCACGCGGACATGACCATCATCGGGCCGCGCGCGGTGAACCCGCTCAAGGCCGCATGGGATGTCGACGTGGCGTTGCGCCATCTGCTCGCGCCGCAGCGCACCGACCTCATGGGGCCTGTGCGCGCCGTGACCGATGCCTACGACGACTTGCGCGCGCATGATCGCGGGCTCGCCGCGGGCATCGAGGCCGCGCTGCAGAGCCTGCTGCATCGATTCAGTCCCGAGCAATTCGACCAACGCCTGGCCGGCGGCGCGCTCGACCGGTTCCTGCCCGCGAACCGCAAGGCGCGCCAGTGGGATCTGCTGCTCGATCTCTACGAGGACATCGCCAAAGAGGCGCAGGAGGATTTCTGGTCGGTGTTCGAGCGCGAATTCCGGCGCGCGTATTCGACCGGGCAGGGCGCATCTCCGTCTAAATCCTGAGCGGACGGGCGCATAGCTGCATTGGGTCTTCGAGTCCAGAGGGATTTGTTGATCACGGCGGCTCATTGCAAGGGTCCAGCTTAAGAACGATCAGCCGTGACGCACGCTGATCACGCGCTTGCCCAGATTTTCGCCACGGTAGAGACCCGCGATGGCGTCGGGTGCCGACTCCAGGCCGTCGAGGATTTCCTCGCGATAGCGCAATTGGCCGCTGCGAATCCACGCGGCCAGACGCGTGACCGCCTCGTTGTAGCGGTGCTCGAAATCCCAGATGAGAAATCCCTGCATGCGCGCGGACTTGTTCAGCAGGTGTCGCTCGACGCGCGGTCCCTCCGGCCACGGCTCCCAGCTTGGCACCGACGCCGTCCCGCAAATCACGACGCGCGCGCCCTTCGCGAGCTGGCGCAGCACGACATCGGAAATGTGACCCGACGTATTGTCGAAGTACATGTTCACGCCATTCGGGCAGGCCGCGACCAGGTCGCGCTCGAAGTCCGCCGATTTGTAATCGATCGCAGCGTCGTAGCCGAATTCGCTCAGACACAAAGAGGTCTTTTGCGCGCCACCGGCGATACCGACCGTGCGGCATCCGGCAATCTTCGCGATCTGACCGACCGCGGAGCCCACCGCACCGGCAGCCGTCGAGACGGCCACCGTGTCCCCTGGCCGCGGCTCGCCGACTTCGGTGAGGGCAAAGTAAGCGGTGACGCCATTGAGCCCGAGCACGCCAAGCGACAACGACAAGGGGAGGTCGGGCTCGCCCACCTTGCGGCGGATGGCCTTGCCGTCGGTCACGGCAAACTCCTGCCAGCCCAGCATTCCCATGACGCGATCGTTCTCCGCGTACGCGGGGTTTCGTGACGCAATGACATGACCCGCGGCAAACGAGCGCATCACCGCGCCGACGGCGACCGGATCCGCGTAGTTCGCTGCGGCATTGACCCAGCCGCGCATCGCGGGATCGACCGACAGGAAGTCGTTGCGCACCAGCAACTCGCCCGGCTTCAATTCAGCCAATGGCGTGCTGACGATTTCGAAATGCTCGGACTGCGGAACGCCCACGGGCCGGGACTTGAGGACGACCTGGCGGTTCTGTCCGGGTGGCATGACGGAGTCTCCGGCAACGAGGAACAGCGATGGTACTGCGCGCAGCCCTACGCCTTCGCGGGGCTTCGCAACATCAGCGCAGAGCGCTTGCAGCTACACACGACCTCGTTGCGCTGGTTGTAGCCACGGTGCGCGAACACGACGATGCCACTGTTGGGGCGGGATTTGCTTTCGCGGGCTTCAACGACTTCGCTTTCGACGTGGATCGTGTCGCCGTGAAACACGGGTTTGGGAAAGCGCACCTCGTCCCAGCCCAGATTCGCGACCGTGGTGCCGAGCGTGGTGTCGCCGACGGAGATGCCCACGACCAGACCCAGCGTGAACGCGCTGTTGACGATGCGCTGCCCGAATTCCGTATGCTCACGGCAGTATTCCTCGTCGAGATGCAACGCCGCGGGATTCATCGTCAGCGCGCTGAAGAAGACGTTGTCGGCCTCGGTGACGGTCCGGCGCATGGTGTGAACGAACACACGGCCGACGGTCAGTTCTTCGAAATAGACGCCTGGCATCTAAGGCTCCTCGCGCGAAAGCTTCATGGTGGCAACCGTCACTCCGGTTCGATGCCGGCATCCTTGATGCGCTTGCCCCAGCTCGCGAGCTGGGCACGGACGAAGTCGCCCAGCTGCTCGGGGTTGCTCGGCATCGTTTCGGCGGCGAACTGCGTGATCTTCTCCTTGATTTCGGGCTTGGCCAGTGCCTTGCGCACCTCGACACTCAACTTGTCGACGATTTCCTTGGGCGTTCCCGCCGGCGCGAACATCGCGACCCAGGCCGTGACGTCGAATCCCGCGAGCCCGGGCGTTTCGGAGATCGCCGGCAGGTCCGGCATCAGGCCGGAGCGCTTCTCGCTGGATACGCCGATCGCGCGGAGCTTGCCGGCCTTGACGAGGGATTGTCCGGCCGCCATGTCGGTGACGCCATACGAAACCTGACCTCCCATCACATCGGTCATCGCTTGTGGCGAGCTCTTGTACGGGACAGGGGTCACCGTGATTCCGGCGGCCTTGGCAGAACTGGCGCCGACGACCTGACCGATGCTGTTACCGTAGCCGAAGGTGACCTTGCCGGGATTCGCCTTCGCATACGCGATCAGCTCTTGCATGCTGTTGATCGGCAGCTTGGGATCCACGACCACGATGACCGGGATGATCATGATGCCGGCGACCGGCGCGAAATCCTTGATCGGATCGTAGGGAAGCTTCTTGAACAGGAAAGGATTGGCCGAGTGCGACGTGTTGGTGGTTACGAACAGCGTATAGCCGTCCGGCGGCGATTTCGCGGCAGCTTCGGCGCCGATGATCGCCGATCCACCAGGCTTGTCGTCGACGATGAAGGCCTGGTTGAAGGCGGTCTTCAACTCGTCGGCGATGAGGCGTGCCACGATATCGGTGGCGCTGCCTGCCGCGAAGGGCACGATGATCCTGACCGGCTTGTTGGGATACGCCTGGCCCCACGCTGGCTGCGAGGCTGCGACGCCGGCGATCAATAGTGCACAGATTCTGAGATAACGCATTGATCGCTTTCCTCTATGTTGGGAACCAACTCCTGGACATGAATTCTCGATCAGCGCGCCGAGCGCGCCGCGAGCTCCAGTAATTTCTGAGCCTGCGTGAGGTGCGGGCGGTCCAGCATCTTGCCGTCGAGCTGGAGGGTGCCGGCACCGCCGGCCGCGGAGAATGCCTCCACGACGCGGCGGGCGAATGCCACTTCGTTCTCGTCGGGGGTGAAGGCCTGGTTGATGACAGCAACCTGGTCCGGGTGGATGGCGATTCTTCCGGAAAATCCGGCGCGCCTTGCCGCCTTGGAATCCAAGAGCAGCCCCTCGGGGTCCTTGAAGTTGCTCCACAGGGTGTCGATCGCGGCAATGCCGGCGGCGGAAGCGCCCAGCAGGCAAAGCGATCTTGCGAGCTTGTAGGTGAATTCATACTCGCCATCGAGCAGGCGGTTCGTACTGGCGCCAACGGCCGTGGAAAGATCCTCGGCGCCCCACGTCAGGCCGAACAGTCTGGAGCTCGCGCCGTGATAGGAGCCTAACGCGAACATGGCACGCGGGGTCTCGGTGGCGACAGGGAGAATCCGCGTCGATTCGAGCGGCAGCCCCTCGCGCGTTTCAAGGGCGGAGAGGTAATTTGCCAGCGTAATGGTTTCCGCCGCCGAATCCGACTTGGGCAGCATGATGCCATCGGGCCCACCGGGCATGACCGCGGCGAGGTCCGCCAGCGCCTTCGGCGTCTGGATGGGATTGATGCGCACCCACAACTGCTGGCGGCCGCGGGGGCGGCGCGCCTGCAGGTACTCCTTCACCATGCCGCGCGCGCGATCGATGTTTTCCGGCGCGACGGCATCCTCGAGGTCGAGGACCAGCGCATCGGCCTCGGTCGTTTCCGCCTTGGCGAGCTTGCGTTCGCTATCGCCGGGGACAAACAAAAAAGAACGGAGTGACATGGTGGTTACCTATGTGAATCGAATGTCAGAACGCAATCTCGCCTGCTCCCTTCAGATCGAGCAAGCTGCGGGTCGGCGTGTGAATCGAGCCCGTCACGGCACACGAAATGATGACCTTGCGCGACGCGGTGGCCATGGTTACCGTCCTTCGAATTGAGGAGAGCGTTTATCGGAGAACGCCGCTGCGCCCTCCTGGACGTCGTCCGAGGTTTGCAGCAGCCGCAGGAACAGTTGTTCCATCCGCAAGCCGCTCCCGAGGTCCAGGTCCCTGCTGCGCAGCGCCAGCTCCTTCGCGCACTGCACCGCCAGCGGCGCATTTGCCGAGACCCGCTTCGCGTAGTCCATCGCCGACGACAGCAACCGGGATTGCGGCACGACCTGGTTGATCAGTCCCCAGCGCAGCGCCGTTGCCGCGTCGATGGCATCGCCGGTGAGGAGCATCTCCATCGCGATCGGGTGGGGGAGTTGCTGGACGATTCTTTGCGTCCCGCCGTTGGCCGGGAACACGCCACGCTTGACCTCGGAGACGGCGAAGGTCGCATGCTCGACCGCGACCCGGAGATCGGTCGCGAACAGCATCGTCATGCCGGCGCCGAGACAATGGCCGTTGACCGCCGCGATCACCGGCTTCCAGACCTCGAGGCCGCGATTGAGGAGCTGCGATTTCTGGGTCAGCATCATTTCGGCCAGCGACGGCGGCTTGGCAATGAAGCTCTTGATGTCGGCGCCGCTGCAAAACGATTTCTCTCCGGCGCCGGTCAGCACGGCGACGCGGATTTGCGGATCGTCGCGGACCGTCTGCCAGGCTTTCGACAGCGCGTCGTAGTGTTCGGCATCGAGTGCGTTGAGCCGCTCGGGTCGGTTCAGCGTGATCAACGCGATACCGTCCTGCACGTCGAATTCGATGGCCATGGGTGTTGCCTTTAGCGAAGAACCACGGGCGCCGGTACGAAGGCCCGCATCTGTTGGGTGAGGGCGCCCAAGTGGCGTGCCATCCGGCGGCAGGCCGCATCGCCATCGCGTTCCACGATCGCCTCCAGGATGCGCCGGTGCGCCTTGATGACCTGGGTGCGGACATCCTCCGACGCAAAGTTTTCGATCGCCGACGCCTTGAATACAAGACCGGAAATCGCGGTGATGAACGCTTTCAGCAATTCGTTGTGACTGGCGGACGCGATGGCGACATGCCAATTGACGTTTTCCGTGAGGTACACGGGAACGTTCGCGTACGCGTCCTCGATTCTCGCGGTGATCGCAACCAGTTCTGCCAGTTCCTCCTCGGTTCGGTTCACCGCAGCGAGCGAGGCGATCGAAGGCTCGAGCGCTTCGCGCACCTGCAGCAGCGACAAGAGCGATATGCCGCGTCCCTGGACGAACATGCCGATATATCGTGCCAGGGCGTCGTCGCCCGGTCGGCGCGCCATCGAGCCGCCAAGGCGTCCCGGGCGGGTGGTGATCAGCCCTTCGGTGTGCAGGATGCGCAGCGCCTCCCGCACTGAGCCGCGGGAAAGGCCGGTCTGAATGACCAGGTCGCGCTCTGCCGGCAAGGCCGCGCCGTCGGCGATGGAGCCATCCAGGATATGGACTCGCAATTGCGAGGCGAGCACTTCGCTCGACTTGGGAACGTGAATCGGCGCCAGCCTGGGCACTGGCGGTGTGCGGTCTTGCGGGTCCAGGAGCGAAGGGTTGCTTGACATTGTGTTGGGAGAATAGCAGAATACCATTCATCATGTCAATGGTATGACCAATAACCGCGACGGGCCTCCGATTCAGAGACCCGATTGCCGCGTCGGAGGCGCCGGTTTGAAACCGCTATCAGATTGTCTGGTGCTCGACTTCACCAAGGTGCTGGCGGGGCCGCTATGCGCGCAATACCTGGGCGATCTCGGCGCCAACGTGATCAAGCTCGAGCCCACCGGCCATGGCGACGACACGCGTCGCTGGCCGCCTTTCCGCGGCGAGAACGGCACCGTCTTCCTGAGTTGCAACCGCAACAAGCGCAGCATCGCCGTCGATCTCAAGACCGATGCCGGCAAGAGCATCGCCCGCCGGCTGGCGCGCAAGGCGGACATCGTCATCGAAAGCTTCGGACCGGGCGTGCCGAAACGCCTGGGCATCGACTACGAGACGCTCAAGGCGGACAACCCGCGACTGATTTATTGCAGTATCTCGGGCTTCGGCCGCAAAGGCCCGCTCAGGAATGGCAAAGGCTACGACGTCATCCTGCAGGCCTTCAGCGGGATGATGTCGATCACCGGCGAGGAGGGCGGACCGCCTTCGCGCAGCCCGTTTTCTCCGGTCGACCAGACCACGGGAATCCACGCGCTCTCCGGAATCCTGGCCGCGCTGCTCAACCGCGAGCGCACCAGCGAAGGCGCGCTCGTCGAAGTTTCGCTGTTCGATACGTCGCTCGCATTCCTTGCGTACTTCTTCCAGGGCTATTGGGAGAAGGGCACGCAGCCCACAAAGTCGGGCTCCGGCCATGAGTCGCTCTGTCCATACCAGGCGTTTGAAACCGCGGATACGGAAATCCTGCTTGGCGTGGCGAACGACAGTCTCTGGCAAAAGTTCTGTGTCGTCGCGGGGCTCGCCGAGGCCGCGCACGATCCGCGCTTCAAGACCAATGCCGATCGCGTCGCCCATCGCGCGCTCACCGTCGACATGGTGCAGGCGGTGCTCTTGCTCCGAACGCGCGACGAATGGCTGGCCGTGCTCAACGACAGCGACATTCCGTGCGCTCCGATCAATGCGTTCGCGGACGTGATGGCCCATCCGCACACCGCCGCGTCCGGGATGATCACCGAGCTGCAGCACGAGAGCTATGGCAGCCTCAAGACCGTGGGCCAGCCGATCACCTTCGGTGGCGAGCGCAATCAGCCCGGCTTGCCGCCGCCCATGCTCGGCGAACACACGCGGCAGATCCTGGGCGAATTGGGCTATTCGCCGGACGAGATCACGCAATTCGAGGACGACAAGGCGGTGCTTGCCGGCCCATAAGGGCGACAGCGGCGGCGCCGAACGGAAGCTTTGCGCAACATGGAGGAGCAGGACCAACGCATGGACTTTTCATTCACCGAAGAACAGCAAGCGATTCGCGCCGCGATTGAAAAGGTCTGTTCGGACTTTGGCGACGACTACTGGCTCAAGAAAGATCGCGAGGGTGGGTTCCCCCACGATTTTCATGCCGCGTTGGCCGGAGCCGGCTGGCTGGGCATTGCCATGCCCACCGCGGCGGGCGGGGCAGGGCTCGGCATCACCGAGGCGGCGATCATGATGCAGACGGTCGCCGAGTCCGGCGGCGGCATTGCCGCGGCCTCGACGGTGCACATGAACATTTTCGGTTTGCACCCGGTCGTCGTGTTCGGCACCGAAGAACAGCAGCAGCGCTGGCTGCCGCCGCTGATCTCGGGCGAGCATAAAGCGTGCTTTGGCGTGACCGAGCCGAACACCGGCCTCAACACGCTGAAGCTCAAGACCAAAGCGGTGCGCCAAGGCGACCACTACGTGGTGAACGGGCAAAAGATCTGGATCTCCACCGCCCAGGTCGCCGACAAGATCCTGCTGCTGGCGAGGACGACGCCGATCGAGGAGGTCACCCATCCGCGCGGCGGCCTCAGCCTGTTCTACACCGACCTCGATCGCAGCAAGATCGAGGTGCGCGAAATCGAAAAGCTGGGGCGCAAGGCCGTCGATTCGAACCAGCTGTTCATCGATGACCTCCGCATCCCGATGTCGGACCGCATCGGCGAAGAAGGGAAGGGCTTCGATTACATCCTGCATGGGCTCAACCCGGAGCGGATTCTGCTCGCGGCCGAAGCCATCGGCTTAGGGAAGGTGGCGCTCAAGCGCGCGGCCCACTACGCCAACGAGCGCATCGTGTTCGACCGGCCGATCGGCATGAACCAGGGTATCCAGCATCCACTGGCCGAGCGCTGGATGGAGCTCGAGGCCGCCAACCTGATGATGCTCCGGGCGGCCTGGTTGTACGACCAGGGATTACCGTGCGGCGCAGAGGCCAACGCCGCCAAATATCTCGGCGCCGAAGCCGGCTTCCGGGCTTGCGAAACGGCGGTGCTGACCCACGGCGGAATGGGATATGCGAAGGAGTTTCACGTCGAGCGCTACTTTCGCGAATCGATGCTGCCGCGCATCGCTCCGGTCAGCCCGCAGCTGATTTTCTGCTTTATCGCGGAAAAGGTGCTCGGCTTGCCGAAATCGTACTGATCGTCACGTCACCGATTCGCTGGCGTCGCGCAGGATGCTCGTCGTCATCCGCAGCAATCCCGAAAGGTGGCCCAGCATGTTGAGCGAGATGCGCCGGTAGAGGTCCGGGTCGCGCAAGTAGATCGCCTCGAGATTGCTGCGCGAAAGGCTGTAGGTGACGACCTCGCTTTCGGCAATCGCCGTCACCGAGCGCGTGCCGCCTTCGATCATTGCCGATTCGCCGAAGATGACGCCCGGTGCGAGCGTCACAACGCGCCGGTGCTTGCCTTCCGCTTGCGGATCTTCGGCCACGATGCTTACGGCGCCGCGCGCCAGCAGATACAGCCGATCGCCGAGCTGCCCTTCGTGGTAGAGCGCCGCGCGCGCCGGAAAGAGCTGGCGGTCGAGGTAAGGCTTCATGAAATCGAGCTCGACCGCGGACAAGCCCTTGAGCAGCGCGAACTCGCCGATCGCGAGTTCGTGATCCGCGTCCCAGGCTCGCGCCTGCTCGAGCAGACGATGTTCCGCCCATTCCAGCGCGCGATCCGCGTCGTCGAACCAGTCGGCGTGGTGGCGTTGCGTGAACACACCGGCGCTCAGCAACGCGCGTCCCAACTTGCTGGTCGCGCTGATATGCGCGAGCAACAGCTCGACGCCTTGCTCGCGCGCCAGGCGGGTCAGCTTGTGCATCATCAACGCGCCGGACGCGTCGATCATCGTGACGCGGCGCAAGTCGAGGATCAGGAATTGAGCGCCCGTCGCGGCCCGCATCGCCTCGAACGCAAGACGGTCGGCGGTCCCGAAGAAAATGGCGCCGTCGATTTCAATCACTTTGATCCGGTGACCTTCGACGCGGAGCAGGCTCGCCTGTTCGGGCGGATAGACGCGGCGCGAGCCGCGCGACGCGCCAGTGGTCACCGAACGGATCAACGAACGATTCATCACCGCGAGGAACAGGCCCATGGAAAGAATGAGCCCGGTGATCACGGCCGCGACGAGTCCGAACGCGATGGTGACGCCGGCGACCAGGATGACCAGCGCAATGTTGACGATCAGCTCGCTGTCGTATAGACCACGTCGCACGCGGTCGATCGTCGAGCCCGCCCAGCGGTCGATGAGCCCGACCGCGATGACCAGCATCATCGCCGACAGCGCGGCGACGGGAATCAACTGCAACAGCGGCGCGCCGTAGAGCAACAGCAGTACCAGGGTGGTCGTGGTGGCAAGGCTCGAGACGAGCTTGCGCCCACCCTCGTAGTGCGTCGTCAGCGCATGATGCGACGAGTAGGCGACCGGCACGCCGCCGAACAGCGAGGACACGAGATTGCCGCAGCCCAGCGCCATCAACAGCCGATTCGGATGGTGCGCGGTATCGAGCGGACCATCGGCTTCGCCGACGGCGGCGAGCAGGCTGTCGAGCGAGCCCACGACGGCGATGGCAAGCGCCGTGACCAGAAGGTCGTAGCCAAATCGCAGCGCAAGGGTCACGCCCTCGGAGGAGAGCGCCGGAAACAGAGCGTCCGGCGCCGGAATCTTGCCCAGAAACGGAACACGCGGGCCCACATCGGCGCCTGCAATGAGTCCGGTGATGAGAACTGCCGCGGCCGTTCCCGCAGCAAGACCGATCAGCTTCGACGGCAGGCTTGGCCAACGCTTGCGAACGACGACGAACACGACGATCGTCACCAGCGCCACCAGCAGCGTCCAGCCGTTGATCCCGTGATGCGCGTTCTCGTCTCCGTTGCCGCCGCCGTGCGTGCCGAGAACCTCCGGCAGTTCGTAGATGACAAGCGAAATCGCGAGGCCCGTCATCAGCCCGGCGACGACCGGATACGGAACGAAGCGGGCGATATTGCCGAGGCGCAGCACGCTGAATACGATCTGAATGACCCCGGTCAACGCAAGGCATAGCGCCGCCAGATACAGAATTTCCACGACGCCATGCGATGGCGACGCGCGTAGCTGCTGATCGCCGGCGATCCGCAGGACGAAGGCGGCGAACAGGAATACCGAGGATGCGCGCGGCACTTCGTTGGGGAGCAAGGCGCCACTCAAGACGACGGCAGTGAGATTGCCGAAGATCGCCGCCGCGAGCGCGGCGCGCAATCCCGCTTCGACCGCATACTCGCCCAGCGGGGCGAAGGCGATGAACCCCAGTGGCAACATCATCGCCACCAGCACGAAGGCCGCCGAAATGCCGGTGCCGGCCTCGCGCGCGAATTCGGCAAGCCCGCGCGGCGCCGCGGCCGCAGGGGTACCATGGTCCATCATTGCGAATCCTCTGTCACCGGGCAATCGTGCGCCATTTTGCCAGTAATGCAAAAGAGCGGCACTTGACGAGCGCGTATCGCGCACGCCATTCTCCGCTACGCGTGCCCGTCTACGCACCGCACATGGTCGTGCCGAGGGGCGGCGCGACCCAACAAACTGCCCTTGGCTGACTCAACAAAGTTGTCGATGCTCACGATCACAGTCTTAAGCTACAACGAAGTGGCCGTTGCTCCGCCGGTTACGGCGCAATTCGACGAGAAGGGGGGCACCATCGGCCGCTCGCCGGATTGCACGCTGCTGCTGCCGGACCCGGAACGGGTCATCTCTCGCACGCACGCACTCATCGTGCTCCACGAAGGGCGCTACATGGTTCGCGACCAGGGGACCACGGTGCCGGTCATCGTGAATGGGCGCGCGGTCGGACGCGGCCGCGACCATCCGTTGACTACAGGTGACGAGTTGCGTATCGCGGGATACGCGCTGCGCGTCGAGGCCGACGCGAGCGCGCACCCGGACACCGATGTCTCGTCCGAGGATACGACGACCATCCTGCGCGAAGGCACCTTGCTTTCCTGGTCCGAAGATGGCGCTGCCGTCCCCGACAACCGCATCGCGACGGTGATCGTGCCGTCGCCTGAAACCGAAGACGCCGAAAGCGCGCCCGCGCCTTCCGTGGCCGCGCACGGCGCGTCAACCGACGCTACGACCGCCGCCGCAGTCCCCGCAGCAGCCCCGGCGAAAGCGCCCGCCGCCGTGCCTCCTGCAACGTCGGCCGCGTCCACCGAAGTTGCCACGACCGCCGATGCGTCGACCGACGCGCTGCTCCTCGCATTGCTCCGCGGCGCCGGCGTTCGCGACCTGGCGATTCCGGGCGGCCTGACCCCGCAATTCATGGAAGAGTTAGGCGCCGTCTTGCGTGAAACGTTGCGCGGGCTGCTCGATCTGCTCGCCGCCCGCGCGCAGGCGAAGCGCGAAGTGCGCGCCGACGCGACGATCATCGTCGCGCAGGACAATAATCCGCTCAAATTTGCGCCGAGCCTCGATGCGGCGATCAATCATTTGCTCATGCCGCGCGCCGGTCAGGGCTTCATGCCGCCGCTGCGCAGCCTCGCCGACGCGCGCTTGAGCCTGCGTTCGCATCAGGAGGGATTCGTGGCCGGAATGCGCGCCGCGCTGGCGGCGGTGCTGGCGCGCTTCGATCCGGCGAAGCTCGAGGAGCGACTGACGCAAAGCTCATCGGGGGGGTCGCTGCTGCCGATGAATCACAAGGCCAAGCTGTGGAATCTCTACGAGGAGTTGTACGGAGCAATCTCGCGTGAAGCGGAGACGGATTTTCATTTCCTCTTCGGCGAGGAATTTCTGCGCGCGTATCAAGCCAAGGCGCGCCCGCTGCCCAACCAAGACAAGACCATCGCGCCGTAGCCGGCGCGCACTCGGATGCAAATCGAAGTCTCTGTGCTGTCGAACCCGGGTGGGCGCGAGCGGAACGAGGACGCCTACGGGTTCTGGACGGGCGGCGGCGGCTGTTTCTGCGTCGTCAGCGACGGCGCTGGCGGTCATGGCGGGGGCGATGTCGCGTCCAAGCTCGCCGTGCGGGTGATCCTCGGGGCATTCCAGGAATCCCCGGAATGCTCAGGGGAGGCGATCGATGCCGCGTTGACGGCTGCGCACCGTGCGATTGTTGCGCAGCAGGCGCCGGATGGACCACTCGCCGGCATGCGCGCGACGGCCACCGTGCTCGCGATCGACACGACGCGCCACACCGCCCTCTGGGGACATGTCGGCGACACGCGCCTTTACTGTTTTCGCGACGGGCGTGTCATCGCGCAGACCAAGGACCATAGCATCGTCCAGAAAATGGTGGACGCCGGTTATCTTGCCCAGAATGCGCTGCGCGAGTCGCTGCAGCGGAGCCGCCTCTTCGCCGCACTCGGCCATAACGAGGACTTCGTCGCGACGGTCGAGCGCACGCCGTTTCCGATTGCCGGCGGCGACGTCTTCCTGCTCTGCACGGACGGATTCTGGGAATACATCGACGAAACGGCGATGCTGCAGGCGCTGGCGCAAGCCAAGACGCCTGCCGAATGGCTGCGGGTCATGGAACGCGACGTGGTGGCGCACGGCGGGCGCGAACAGGACAATTTCTCGGCGCTGGCGGTCTGGTGCTGCGAACGCCCCGCCGCGGCGAACGGCGCACGCACCGAATCCTCGCAGCCGCGATGCGAATTGGGGAAATGACGATGACGCTGGTATCGCCGTCGCACGGGACGTCGTGCTTGGCGGTGACCGCGATCGATCCGATGGCGCGCCACGCAGCAGGATATTGAAATTCAGCCGCATCCGAGTGCAATATTGGTCTTTCGCGCCATGCCGGCCTCGGGTACGATAGGGCAACCGATTGCTCGTGATGGATAACATGACATCAGTAGTGACAGGGCGTTCCCGGCGCACCGGTGCGGTGTTGGCCACGATGACGCTGCTGCTCGTTGCGTGCGCGGCGGAGCCGCCAAAACCAGCGCCTGCGCCCCCGGCGCCCGCACCGGTCGTCGCGCCCGAGCCCCCGAAACCCGTTGCGCCGGCCGTGCCGGAATTGAGC
>Ga0184632_10000277_pt1 | contig 18812 bp, 18 predicted proteins | sample PLM31_50_b1_FD_133153 | JGI IMG/M metagenome (GOLD analysis project Ga0184632, IMG submission 133153) | Groundwater sediment microbial communities from an aquifer in East River, Colorado, USA - PLM3-1_50_b1 | ecosystem: Environmental > Terrestrial > Soil > Riparian zone | place: USA: East... | reverse complement strand
TTGCTCGTCGGCAACGAGTTCTTACATGACCGGCGCTCAAACGTAAAATTGATGGTCGCCCTCTACGCCTTGGCGGCCTGCAGCTTCCTGACGTTTTTCCTGCCGGTCGTGACGGGTGTCATGACGACCGCGATGTTTCTGTTCGGCGCCATGCTCAGCGGCGCGCTCGCGATGGGCATCGTTCGCCTGATCTATAAACGAGAAGGTCGCTCAGAGCTGTTTCTGACCAGTCTCCCGGCGCTTGGTGTAGTTGGCTGCCTCATCGGCTTTTATTTTTTAAACTGGATTCCTCCGGTGCCCCTCTCGATGCCGTTCGGCGGGATCTACCATAATGTGTCTCGATCGGAAGAGCGCTACCTCCTGACGTTTGAAAGGCCGCGATGGTATCAGTTCCGGAAGCATTCGGACGATCCATTTCGTGGGGAGACGGCGCATTGCTTCACCGCGGTGTTTGCGCCAGTGGACCTGCACACTGAGATTTATCATCATTGGCAGTACCGCGAGACGGGTGGCGCGAAGGCGGGACGGTTCGCCACGACGGACCGAATTCGCTTAACCATCGCCGGCGGGCGACAGGGCGGTTACCGGGCGTATACAGTGAAGCAGCGGGTCGTGCCGGGAGATTGGCGCGTGGATGTGGAAACAGCTCAGGGGCGCATCATCGGTCGGGTATCATTTCGGGTTGAAGAGGCATCAGACAGTCCACTGGAGCTTGTAACGATCACGTATTGAGTCGCACACGATCCGAAGAGGCGAGACTGTTACGGCAGCATCAGGAGGCGGGCTTCCTGGAGGGTGCGGACCGGTCGGGATTGCAGGTGTCGTGGGGCGCTGGCCACCTGGACAGAGGGGTACAGGACGCTGTAGGATCCGGCGCCGGCGATTTTGGTATCGAGATCAGCGATGGGACCGATGCTGCCATCCGCTTCGACCGTGCCGGTCAGGACGAGATTCGGGGTGAGGGTGCGGCCCTCGAGAGCCCCCACTGTACCAATGACCACTGCGGCCGACAGCGAGCCGCCGACGAAACGAAATGAATTTGAGAACCCGATGCTCACGGTTAATCCGCGCGTGTCATAATTGAGCCGCGCGAGGCCGTTGCGAAGGGCTGCTTCGAGCACAGCGGGATACGTTGCCTCGACCATTCCCGGGCGGTGTGTCAACACCAGGCGGAGAGGGTCTTGGTCCTCCCGGCGCTCGATCTGGATGAACACCGCCGGCAGCACTTGGCCTTGAGCAGCATTGATGGTGTGGAACACCGCGATGACAGGGACCGTCACGACAGAGCTCAGCGCGCCGGCTTCCGCAAAGCCTCCGAGCAGACCGCTGAGCACCAGGCTGATCAGGGTCACTGAGGTCTGTCGCCACAACCGGATCGTCTGAGATTTCATCATGTCTTCCCACCTTCCTCTGGCTGTCTTGTCGGGGTCGGTGGGAGGCTACTTGATCGTCTGTACGTAGAGGCACAGCGATGAGAGATGACAGTATCGGGCAGTGTACGCGTGCGTACAGAAGCCGTGGTCTGCGTCGGAGGGCTGTTCAGTGCTATGAATGCAGAACACACAAGACGCGAGAATCGTTATTGCGGCACTGGTCCTTATTGGCACCAGGGATGATAGATGGGATGAGACCGTTCAGAGAAGAAGTCGGAGAGACTTGACGGAAGGAGCGACTCTGTGGTTCTTTTGCCAAAGGTATGGTCTAGTTGAACTTCATGAGAGCCGACCCCCGCAAAGTAGGTGCGCTGTCTCGTGGCAAGATCGTCACCGATCTTCTTCGGTGGCCTTGGGCATTTCAAGAAATCAAACTGGCCTTATCACATGCTTTCCGCAGGGCAGCCCTCTCCCGCCACCGGTTTCTCGCGGTCACGTCAGCGGGTGCCCGTTGGCATAATGTGAGAAGAAATTTCGCAGTGCCAGAAGACCAAGGCGGGCTCGGCTATTGGTGGCTCCTTGTGCTGCTGGTTTTGCTGATCACCATCGCCTTCCTGCTCGGATTGAGCATCGCGCACCTGCGGGAGGCGGGGTGGGCCACGCTTACTGTCGGGGGCCTGCTAGGTCTGGCTGCGCTGGCGGTATTTTTCTGGACGATGCGCTGGCTGCGGAGCGGGATGGCACAACGAATGCAATCCGCGGAAGCCAGGTACCGCCTGTTGCTGGAATCCACGGGAGACGGCGTTATCGGCCTCTCTTGTGAGGCGCACGTTCTGTTCATCAATCCTGCAGGCGCCGGCCTGCTTGGATACCGGCAAGAGGAACTCCTGGGCCAGCATCTTCACGAACTGCTGCATCACACGCGCAAGGATGGCACCCCCTGCGCCGTGCAAGAGTGTCCAATCGTCCATGCCTTGCAGGCCGGCGAAACGTGTCAGTTGGGGGGGGAGCTGTTCTGGCGTCGAGACGGGACGAATTTCGTCGTCGCCTGCGCGTTGTCGCCCCTCCGCGAGGCCGGGCAGTTGACCGGCGCGGTGATGAGGTTTACCGACACCACGGCCGAGAAACAGACGGAAGAAGAGCTTCGTGAAAGCGAAGAGCGATACCGAAAGCTGTTGGGTGCCACCTTCGAAGCGATCGTGATTCACAGCGATGAAGGCCTCATTTTGGAAGTGAACCATGCTTTTGAAGTCATGTTCGGCATTCCCGGAATGCTGGCCACCGGGCTTCCGATCTTAACGTTCCTCGCAGAGGAGACGCGGGAGCGGTTCTTGTCACAGGTCCGCGGGGGCACGGAATCCTCCTACGATGGAATCGGGCTCCGAATGGATGGGAAGTTGTTTAACATCGAGCTGATCACGAAAGCGCATACCTACAAAGGAGAACCCATCCGGGTGACGGCGATGCGCGATATTACGGGCCGCAAGCGGGTGGAGTACCGTCAGCGGGTGCAATTGGCGATCAGCCAAATCCTGGTGGAGGCCAGAACCCTGCATGAGGCAATACCGCACTTGTTGCAGGCGATCTGCGAGACGATGGAATGGGACTTGGGGAATCTTTGGCTGGTAGACCGTGAGGCGCAGGCGCTGCGATGGGTGACGAAGTGGAATATTCCAGAGCTTGAGACAGAAGCCTTTGATGCCGCCACGCGCGAAATCATCTTCAAGAGAGGGGAAGGACTGCCCGGCCGGGTCTGGGAATCGCGGATGCCGGCTTGGATGCAGGATTTCTCTCAGGAGTCGAGCCTGCCGAGGGCTTCCGTAGCCGGCGCCGTGGGCGTGTGCGCGGCATTTGCCTTTCCGATTGTCAGCGGTGCCGAGATGTACGGCGTGGTCGAGTGCTTTTCCAGGGAAGTGCGGCAGCCGGACCACGACGTCTTTGAAATGATGACGGACATCGGCATCAAAATCGGACAGTTTTTAGAGCGGAAGAGGGCTGAGGAGGCCCTCCGTGAGAGTGAACAGCAACTACGGCAAGCGGTGAAGCTCGAGGCGATCGGTCAATTGGCGGGCGGGATCGCACATGATTTCAATAACGTCCTGACGGTGGTCACAGGGTACAGCAGCATGTTGCTGTCAACCCTGGACGACTCCAGTGTCTCCCACTCCGCACTCATGGAAATAGTCAAGGCCGCCAACCGGGCGGCGGCCCTCACTCACCAGCTCCTTGCCTTTAGCCGCCGGCAGGTGCTGCAACCGCGGCTTTTGGATCTCAACTCCGTGGTGGCCTCGATTGAACATCTGTTGCGGCGTTTGATCGGCGAAGACATTGAGCTGATCACTATCCAGTCGCCGGCATTGGGCACAGTGCGGGCCGATCCCGGCCAGCTTGAACAGGTCATCATGAACACTGCGGTGAATGCGCGTGACGCCATGCCCGAGGGCGGGCGATTGACGATCGCCACCGCCAATCTGGAACTTCCTGATCGCGGTTACCGCAAACCGCATAATATGCCGCCGGGATCCTACGTCACATTGACAATCAGCGACACCGGCTTCGGCATGGACGCCGAGACCCAGGCTCGGATCTTTGAGCCGTTTTTTACGACGAAGGAGAAGGGCAAGGGAACAGGGCTGGGCCTCTCTACGGTCTACGGCATCGTCGAGCAGAGCGGTGGTCATATTGCAGTGGCCAGCACGCTCGGACATGGTGCCATCTTCACAATCTATTTCCCACGAGTGGAAGGAGTCGGTCAAGCCATCGAGCCGGAAAGGCCGCTGCTGGGACCTGTGGGGGGATCTGAAACAATTCTCCTCGTGGAGGACGAACCGACAGTTCGTACCCTTCTCTATCAAGTGTTGCGGCGATACGGCTACACCGTGCTGGAGGCCCCTCATCCCGACGACGCGCTGGCCTTGAGCGGGCGCCATCGAGGGGTGATTCACCTCATGCTGACCGATGTCGTGATGCCGGTGATGAGCGGAGGAGAATTGGCGAGTCGGGTGCGCGGTCTCAGGCCCGAGATGCGCGTGCTCTATATGTCAGGCTATACCGAAAATGCAAAGGATCTACCGAAACTGTGGGATGCGGAAAGCGCCTTTATCCAAAAGCCATTCAGCCCGGAGATCCTCGCTCACAAGGTCCGAGAAATTCTGGATATGCCACCTACATCCGCTCCTCGTCGAGCTCAATGATATCCGACCAGGCGGTGACGGAAGGCAGGGATCCGACCGATACACCGCGCTTGGCGGCCACCTCTCTCAGTCTGTCTTGAAAGCGTCTCCGGGCGGCCTCATCCTTTGGTCCTCCGTACAGGACCCGCTCGTTCCATTGTCGAGCCTCCTCCTCCGTTATAGGCCGGGCATGGATTTGCACCCATGCGAGCAACTCCTCATCGGTCCGGCCCTGCAAGACATGTTGTTCAAGTTCCTCTGGCTTGATCTGGAGCAGATCGAGGAGATACTTGTCAAATCCGACCGTCAGATAGTTGTAGTCCTGAATCTGGCCCGTATGGCGAAGGCGAATCTTATCGAACAAGCGCGGTAGATGGGCGAGTCCGCCCAAGGTACGTTTTGGACTGCGCGGATAGTTCATCATGCGGGGTTCCAGGATAGCAGGCCTTGTTTCAGCGAATGTGGGAAGCGCTCATCGTCTGCGCCCTTAGTTCAAATTGATGATCCCAAGCTTGTCCTCATCGGGATGCTGAGGATGGAGAAAGGTGAAACCGCCCGGCTCTCCGTATTCGAGGGTAATGCCGTTCATCCGGGCCGCGCTCCGTCCCTCAATCGCCACCGTGAGGCCTTCACAATCTTGTAATACATCATCCGGCTGCGACGTGGATTCCAAGGTAATGCTGAACGCGATCCGCTCATGATCCAGGTCTTTCACAGCCAGCCGAACGACCGGATCCCTTGGATGGGCAGCGATCAATTCCAAAAGCTCTTTCCGTGCGGACGGAGTCACAATGATCATCTCGGCTCTCCTACGGCTGCTTCGGAATGGTATCAGGCTCTAGCTCGTTCTGCATAGGCTACCCGCAGCGACTGAGCGTTACAACGGTAAGACGCAAGCCTTATAACCCTCCACACCCAAAACACCCAGCACTATTTGATCTATACCGTCATTCTGAGCCTAACCTCGCTGGATTTTTCCTCGTGTACTCCGCTAAACTTTCGCCTCCAGCGTGCAATTAGGGAATTGCCGTACCGCATGCCGGGGTGGCGGAATTGGCAGACGCCCGGGACTTAAAATCCCGTGGGGGGAAACTCCCGTGCGGGTTCGATCCCCGCCCCCGGCACCAGGAAAGCAAAATGCAAACGTACCGACGCGTCACAATCGAGCCTCTGGAACGAGGGGGACTCACCCCGTGGCGGGTCCTTGGCTGGATCAACGACCTTGAGTGGGTGACGTTGGCGTATTGTCCAAGCAAGGAGGTCGCCGACGTGATTAAGCAGGCACTCACCGAGATGAGCCTGAAGCGGAAAGCTCGGCGCTAAACCGCGACCGACGCGTACCTAAGACTCTCCCATGGCGTTTCTTAGACTTTCGTATCATAGACATTTTGGGCCTCGCCCATAGAATTTTGTCTAGTGTAAATTTTTTCCCCTCCTGTTATGAGCTGTTCGAGTACTGACACGGAGGGACTCATGGCGTCATTAACAAAAGGCGACGTACCGGGGTTGACTGAGCGCGAGCAGGAGATACTGGGATTGATCTGGGAAGGCTTTAAAAATCGGGAGATCGCCGAACAATTAAAGATCAGTGTGAAAACGGTTGAAGCTCACCGGTCTGCAATCATGAAGAAGTTGCGTGTGTCGAATGCGGCCCAGCTGCTGCGAGCCGCTATTGACAACAGCTTTATTCGGTTGCGACGGGCCTCATAGGTCCGAAGGCTGTCTTTAGTACCGGCGCATGTTCACGCTTGTTTTGTCTTGAGAGACGCCACGGTGCTAGGCAAGGGTTGGAGCGCCCTTTTCAACGCCAACCACCGGGCAGGGATCATGTCTTCTCCCTCCCAAACAAGGATAGCGTCTTGGAGGGTGGGTTCCCTTTTTTTAGTGATTCGCAGTTCTTCTTCTAGGCAGGCTTTTGCCGTTTCCACCACGACCTCAAGCCGCAATACACGTATCTTGGTCAGCGCGTATTCGGAACGCTCTTTTGATGGTGTTTTTGCATGAGAGAGTTGCGCGCGCAACTGCTTAATCTCGGCCGAAAGTTCTTTGATAGACTCTGTGACGGCTATTGGCTGTGCTACCCCGGTCCTGCTAGCCGCGCTGGTAGGAATATGGGCTTGACGCTCCGAGATCTGGCGTTCTAGTTCGGCAATCCGCTTGTCGCAGAGCCGCCCATAGTCTACTGCTACCTTCTCGCGGGTCATCCATTGCTTAAGCAACGTGTCTTCCTTAAAGCCCAAAACTGATCCTCCTGATGAATGTTAGGACCATCACGATAGGGCGAACCGTACGCAAGGCTCGAGCGCGACGGGAATTGCCATGACGCCGTAGTACGCCATGCGACTGTTTCGGCAATACGTCGCCAAGACTTAAGCTTAAACTATTGTCTGAGCCGTCCAGCACATATGATGATTTATTTAAGTAAAGCTTTAAGAAACTTCCCTACGCCAACAAGCGTCCTGGGCGAAGGCAACTATCTAATTGTAAAGGGTTAATTTTTCGGGATCCCTGGAACTCGCAGGGACTAGTCCCCGAGAAGCTCGCCGATACCCTTGAAGTCCTCGACGTGGTCGCAGACCACTTTCACCACCACGATCATCGGCATAGCCAGCAGCATGCCCCAGACGCCCCAGATCCAACCCCAGAAGAGCAAGCCCACAAACACCGCGACCGGGTTCATTTGGGCGGCCTTGCTCATGAGCCACGGAGTCAGCAGAAAACCAACGAATCCCTTAATTGCGAGCGAGATGGCGGCGATGAATGCAGCCATGGCGAGGGTGCCGAATTGAAGAAAGCCGACGACGGTGATGAAGGTGGCGATGATGAGAGGGCCGACATAGGGAATGAAATTAGCGAGGCCTGCAGCAATGCCCCACACTCCCGGATGGTCCAGCCCGAGCCAGGCGAATGCAGCCCAGGTCATCACGCCGGCGACGACGCCGGTGAAAAGTTGGACGAAGAGAAACCGCTCGATTTGCCTGTTGATGTCGTCCAGGATTTCGACCGTAATTTTTTTGGAAGCCAGCGTCGGACCGGCAAGTTTAGCGAGCTTGCGTTTATACAAGTCCCCGGAGGCGAGGATAAAGTAGACAAGAAACAGGATCAGCACGACCTGACCGGTAAATACGGCGGCGTTCACCGAGCCCCACCAAAGATAATGACTGAGGTCCAACAGCGGCGGACTCGGTGGTGCAAGGTTTCGGGCAGGCATCTGCGATCCGGCAGCTTCAGCCGCCACCCGTTCAAGCTCCTTCGCGGTCTTCTGCACCTGCTCCATCGCGCTGGGTCCATTGTTCCTATCCGCCAGCAGGCGCTTGCGCATCTGCTGCACCGTGGTCGGGAGTTGGTCCAACATCGCTGCCGCATCGTCACGCAGAAAGTAGGCGTAGGACGCCAGGGCGCCCACCAATGAGATAAGCAAGAGCATTGCCGTCAGGGGACGAGGAATCTTCCATTGTCCGAACCAGCTCACAATGGGATCTAACGCGTAACTGATAAGGATGCCCAGGACCAGCGGGATCAGAAGAGCCTGGGCGAACTGAAGCAGGAAGATCACCGCGACCACAGCCAGCACTGACAGCGAGAGACTTAGGATGTCAATCGGGGTCGGTAGTGGGGGCGGCGGTTCAGGTGGTTCAGGTGACATGTCCGGTGTCACTTCAAGATTCTTTAATTGTCCCGGCTGATTCATCTATCCCGGCCTCTCAAGGGAAACTCGCAAGAGAGATCTGTGCTGAGAGGAATGCGGAATAAGTTCCAGAACTCGGTAGTCAGAGCAATAAGAGACCCATTCAAGATCGTGCTGATCCGACGTAGAGGATTATAAGCAACGCCATGGTACGCTCATCTTGCGAGTCTTCCGTTTACCGAAGGAAGCCTACTTTCGTATCACGATGGATACATGCGAATGGAGACCTAGCAACCTATTCATGTACTGGGGATTTGCGCGATGAAAATTAGCGATGCGAGCAAAATGTCGTCGTTGAGAGCAGTCTGGGCCTGTGCTACCATGCGCCCATGAGTTTTTGGCATCATATTCCGCAACCGATTATCGGGCTTTCTCCGATGGACGGAGTCACCGATCCTGCCTTCCGGTATATTGTCGCCCGGCATGGCAAGCCGGATGTGCAATTTACAGAGTTCATTAGTGTCGAAGAGATCTTATATGGTGTGGATTCGGCTTGGCATCAGCTGCGCTATGCTGAGCTGGAGCGGCCGATTGTAGCGCAGATTTACGGCGCGGATCCGGACAAGTTCTACCAAGTCGCACAGGTCGCCTGCGAACTGGGGTTCGATGGGGTGGATATCAACATGGGCTGCCCCTCGAAGAATGTCTCCGCACGAGGATGCGGTGCGGCGCTCATCAAGAACCCGCCGTTGGCGCGAGAGATTATTCGTGCGGTCAAAGATGGAGTGAAAGACTGGGCGAAGGGTCAGCGCATCGAGGCCATCGGCCTGCGGCCGAAGCTGGTCGAAAAGATCCAAACCCTTTCAGCACACGCGGCAGAAAGGCCGCGTCAGGCAATCCCGGTATCCGTGAAGACTCGGCTCGGGTATGATTCTATTGTGATTGAAGACTGGGTGTCCGTACTGTTGGATGAGCGGCCTGCGGTCATCTCGATCCACGGACGAACGCTCATGCAAATGTACAAGGGCCGAGCCGATTGGGGGGCGATCGCGCGGGCCGTGAAGCTGGCGCACGGGACCTCCACGCTGATCCTCGGCAACGGTGACATCGCGTCTATGACGGAGTTGATCAGTCGCGTGAAGGAGACGCAAGTGCACGGTGTGCTGATCGGGCGTGGGGGGTTAGGGAATCCGTGGCTGTTTCTACAGAAGGACGGGGCGAAGGCTGAAGTGGTATCCGGAGAAGCCTTAAAGTGTCCCCTCGAGGGAGAGGGTAACGGTGAGGGGGACTGTGCAGGCTTGAGGTGGCATGTGCCGCTGCATCAGCGATTCCAGGTCGCACTAGAGCATGCCCGTTATTTCGAGGCGCTCGGGGGCGGCAGCCGATTTGCCGCGATGCGTAAACACCTGGGCTGGTACTGCAAAGGATTTCCGGGCGCGGCGGAGACACGGGCCAGAATGTTTCAGACAACCAGTTCGCTCGATGTCGAATCAGTGCTTGCCGAAGTCGGATACCAGCCTGCTTGACGATCATTCTGGCTTCCGCCTCGCCCCGTCGCTATCAGATTCTATCCCTGTTGCAGCTCCCGTTCCTGATGGTGTCGGCACAGGCCGATGAGACCTCCGACGCGCGGTGGGCACCCAAGGAAGAAGCTGCTCGTCTTGCCCAGCGCAAGGCGGCGTCGGTCGCCGGGTTCTTTCGCACTGCGGTCGTCGTCGGCAGCGATACGCTGATCAATCTTGGCGGGCAGAAGATCGGCAAGCCCTGCGATCGAGGGGACGCGCGCCGGATTTTGGAGCGGTTGCGAGGGTGCGCGCATGAGGTCCTTACAGGCGTGACGATCTTGCACCAGCAGAGCGGCAAGAGCTTTGAGTGGGTGCAGGCGGTTCGGATCACCATGCGGAGCTTTTCAGAGCCGGAACTGGAGGCCTATGTCGCGAGCGATGAGCCGCTGGACAAGGCCGGTGCGTATTCGCTTCAGGGGCAAGGACGGTCGCTCATTGCCGGCCTCGAGGGAGACTATCTCGCCGCGGTCGGCCTGCCGTTGCGCGCCGTGGCAAATGGGCTCCAGCAGATGGGGATCGCCATACCTGTCAACGTCGACACAATTTACCGGGAGCGCAATGTTCTCAACTGGCGAACGTTCGCAGAATAGGAGAACTTCTTGTCGGGGACCCGTTTGGAAGTGTGCAGGGGTTTGAAATGTTGCCGCTCGCGAGCGTGAAAAAACTTCATCCGCAGGCGTATATGCCGCCCGCCTGGCTGCGCCATCCGCACGCGATGACGCTGGTTTCACGGTATTGGCCGCGCCCGGCGCTGCTCCAAGGGATTCCTACTGACGCACGCTTATTCACCGTGTCGCCAGATTCTAAGGTCCTCGGATGGTGTCACTGGCAGGCCAATGCGAGACGGCACCCGACGCTCATTCTCCTCCATGGACTGGAAGGGTGCGCCGAGTCGCAGTACATGCTGGGACTCACACGCAAGGCATGGTGGGCCGGATGCAACGTGATTCGTCTCAATCAGCGCAATTGCGGCGGGAGCGAGCACTTGACCCCGACCCTCTATAATGGCGGATTGACCGGTGACGTTTGGAGCGTCATCACGGAACTCTCGTCTCAGGACGGGTTGAGAGCGCTCTGGCTGGCGGGTTATTCCATGGGTGGCAATCTCGCGCTTCTGCTCGCCGGACAGCTGGGGCCTCCGCCACCGTTTCTAAAGAGCGTGATGGCGGTCTGCCCCGACATTGATCCGGCCGCATGCGTGAGGGCTTTGGAGCAACGCGCCAATTGGATCTATCACTACCACTTCGTCAGAAGCATGAAAGGGCTGGTTCGTCGAAAGGCGAAGCTGTTCCCGGGAAAGTTCGACGTGTCACGCCTGCCCGCCATTCGAACGCTTCGAGCCATGGACGACGCCTTTACCGCTCCCGATGGCGGATATGAGAGTGCAGAGGATTATTACAATCAGACAGGCGCGCGGCATGTGTTGGCAAATATCGTCGTACCGACGCTCATCGTGACGGCGAAGGATGATCCCTTCATGCCATACCGCATGTTCGAGAATCCGGCGCTTACACACAATTCGCACATTACGGTGATTGCGACAGAACACGGGGGTCATTGTGGATTTCTTCAGCGGGGACAACCGGACGAGGATCGCTACTGGGCGGAGAATCGGCTGGTCGAATGTATCCTCGAGCAAGTCAAGAAGGAAGGAGCTCTTCGGCGTTCCCCGATCCTTCCTAGATGGGGGACGCTTCCGAAGTGAGACGTGCAGGGGGAATATACAGCCCGCAGGAGAACTCCATCTTCATCGCCTCATGAAATCCCATGGCGAGTGGAATGAGCTCTTGCTGGAGCACAAGCGCCAGATAGCCGGTGAACGGGTGGGGCGCGGTCGGGACGAAGACGATCCGCAGCCGGCCAAACGGTGAGCGCTGGAGTTCCTCCGGCGCGTCGCCCATGAGGAGGCCGATCGCGTAGAGTCCATCCCGGGGAAACGGAATGAGCACGACAGGATTGGCGCGACCCCGATCAAAGAACGAGAAAATATCAGTGACGGACTTCAAGGTCGAGTAGATACCGCGAACTCCCGGGACGCGCAACAACGCCATCTCGTAGGCCTTGACCAAGCGGCTCCCGATGAAGTTGGACGCGAGGCTACCGACGAACAGGATCAAAACGAGCAGGGTCAGGGCGCCGAGGCCCGGGATAGATGAACCGACCAGAGGCCCCAGCATATCGGCTAAGGCATGGTCGAGCGTCGTAAACAGCGTCTTTAAGATCAGGAAGGTGCCCCAAATGGGGACGACGACCACCAGCCCGGTAAGAAAGAGCCGCCGCAGACGTAGCGCGAACGACATGGTCAAAATTTCCGTTGCGAATCCGGCAAAGGACGGACGCCGGCATGCTCGGCCAGGATGTACTGGTCCAGGAAATTCACAGTCCGGGCCCAGGCTTCGGCCGCGGCCTCGGCGTTGTACACCTCGGGGCGAGTGTTGTTGAAGAAACCGTGTTTGGTTCCGGGGTACCGCTGAACATCGCACGCCACGTTGTGGGCCAGCAGCTGCTGGATCAACGTCCCCACCTCCTGCGGGTTCACGAGGTCGTCCTGCTCCGCCTGGTGATAGAGCACAGGGCATCGAAGAGTGGTCAGAGCCTCAACCGGAACATTTCCATAGAACGCGATGCAGGCGCGCAATTGACGGCGCGCACCGGCGAAGTTCAAGGCGTGAGTTCCGCCGACGTCGAAGCCTAGGACTGCGATTCGGTGTTTCTTGACATACTCCTGAAAGTTCAGGTACTCCACAGCCGCTGCGAGATCCTGCATCAAGTGCGAGACATTCACCTTGGCCATGAGCTGCCCGGCATGGGTGGCATCCGCGGTGACGCCGCCCCCGGTGCGGCTGTACTGATCCACCGCCAGCGCCACATAGCCATGTTGCGCCAGCCGATAGGTCATCTCCTGAAAATGTTGTGTGAGGCCCCCCCGCTCGTGCAAAATGATGACCGCCGGAAAACTGTCCGGTTTCTGCGGCCACGCTTGAAACGCCCTGATCTTGATGCCCTGCGCGCGTTTCGTCGGTGCATAGGGATCCACCGCGACGTCCAAGGGATCCGGCATGCCGGTGCCGCTCGCAAACTGCACCTTGGATGAGCCGATGTCCTGACGCTCGAACTTGGGAGCCGGAGCCTGCATTGGATCCTATTTCTTGGTGCTGCCGGCGTCGATGTTGATGAACGGCATCGCGCCGCTGCCGCCCATCACTTGAGGAAATTTTCCGTCCCATTTCTCAATCGCGCGCAGCTGCAGAATGATCGGGCTGATCGTCTCTTTCTGAATCCGTTGAGACTCGGCCTCCGCCCTCGCCGACACGATCTTCTGGTCCCCTTCGATCTTGATACGATCCAGGTCGCGCTTGGCTTTCAGCGCCAGCTGCTCCGCGGTCTGTTTGGATTCGATCGCTTCATTGAAGCCCTTTGAGAATTGAAAATCCGTGATGTTCAACTCGTCCAGAGAGATGTAGGAGGTCAGTAATCGCTGATGCATTGCCGTCTTGATTTCATCCTTCACCACCTGTCGTTTGGTGATGAGTTCTTCGGCCGTGAACCGGGCGGTGACGCCTTTGACGATTTCCTGCACTGACGGAAGGATGATCACCTTTTCGTATTCCAGCCCGATGGCTTGGTAGATCTTATCTACCTTGTCCGGTAACAGGTGGTAGTTCAACACGATTTCGGTGCCGACGATTTGCAGATCCTGGGAAGCGGCCGTCGCACGGATGTCCGACTTGCGGGTGCGGACATCCATTTTCGTGACCTGATCAAAGTATGGGATCACGAAGTGAAAACCTGGCGGCAGTACTCTGAGTTTGCCGCCGAGTTTATTGTACACGACCCCGCGTTCTCCTGCCCCGATCTGCGTGAATGGAGAAAAGGCCCAAAGCACGATGAGCGCCAAGGCCACAATGAGGAAGGGACTCATCTTTTTCAACCCCGGGATTTCGCTGACCGGATTGAAGTCCTTATTGAGGGCCATGTTTCCTCCCTGGATGAGACCGCGGCCTCCAAAGCCGCGGTGGTTCAAGCTCGACTCGGTACGGATGTGCGGAGCGACGGTGCATCACTCACTGCTCCCCAGCATGTCATCAATCAGAGGCCGGTTCCGATCAAAACAGTTCGGACACACGTGATCGAAGATTGCTTCGTGGTCTGCGGCAACATTGCGGTCGTCCACGAGTTTTTCAGCCACAATGAATTCGTAGCAGGGATCGCAAACTTGAAATGGTCCCCGCATGAGGGAGATCGTGCGCATAGGTACAACTCATTCGCGTGGAAAAAAATTAGGCTTCCGCAACGATATGGGTGTCCGTTTCCTCGACACCGTCAATGGTATGGATTTTCGTAATGACGACGTCGGACAGGGCCTTTTCATCTCCCACTTCAACGAAGCTGAAGATGTCCGGCTGGCCGAAACAGGGGTGCACCGCCTGGACGCCTTGGATTTTCTTCAGCGACTTCACCACGTCTTTGGTCTTTCCCGCCTTCACCTTGATCAAAATATACGCTTTGGTCGCCATATGTCCTCCCTCGAGCCTTCGTCCGATTGCCGGGGGGCGATCATAGCAGACGAGCCTTGATTTATCAAAGACACAGCAGATGACGTGGGGCTAGCGGAAGGTCATCGCCTGCCGCTTTACGTCGTAGAGCACATGCATGTCCTGACCGGCAGCTCGCAGTCGGTCTCTGGCAGCGTAGTACACCTTGGCCATGAGGTCGAAGTCGGTTTGATGCACGTTGAATTCATTCAGCCCGGCCAGCACGGCGGGCTCCTGAGCCGGTGGATGGACAGCCGCGTACGAAAGGATCGCTTCCAAGGTCCGGGAGGTCAAGGCATTTTCTAATGGGCGATGTCCCTCGATGTTCTCCGCATGCCGCATGGCGTCGGCAAACCAGAGGCGCGTGGCTTTCTGGGTGCTCTTCGTGAGCGCGGCTTGGGTTTGGATCAAGGCATGGATCAGGGCGTTGGCATCCGAGGAGGATTCTGGGGGCAAAACATCGGCCTGCTCAAATACTGACAGCAAGGCCATGATGGCGCCGACCAGAGGCTGGTTTGAGGTTGCGGCTGGGGAGGGCGCGGCGGCCAGGACCAAGGCCCAAAAGAGAAACAGGGACAAACTTCGCATGGGCTATTGTACCTTTCTGAATTTCCTCTGTCTCATCTCCTGAGACGAGACCATTATGCTTGCGAAGGTCAACAGTGTGGCCGTGAACGGACTTGATGCCTACGCCGTCACTGTTGAAGTGGATCTTGCCGCTGGGCTGCCGATGTTTACCGTGGTAGGGCTCCCGGACACGACGGTGCGTGAGAGCCGCGAGCGCGTGCGCTCGGCCCTTCGCAATTGCGGATTCGCTTTTCCGCAGCGCCGAATCACGGTAAACCTGGCTCCAGCCGACCTCCGAAAGGAAGGGGCAGGATTCGAGCTACCGATGGCGATCGGCATCCTGGCGGCTGAAGGCATGATCCCGCTGGAGGCGCTCCAGGGCGTGGTCTTGATCGGAGAGCTTTCTCTCGAAGGGGGGATCAGGCCGGTCCACGGTGTCCTGTCCATGGCCTTGTTCGTCCAAGACCAGGCGATCAAATGTTTCCTCGTGCCCGCGGAGAATGCGGCTGAGGCCGCTATCGTGGAGAGGATCACGACCTATCCTATGGCCACACTTCCTCAGGTGATTGAGCTTCTGAACGGGCGGCAGACGGTGAGGCCGGTGGAACGGCCGTTGAGAATGGTTGATGAGGATCCCACTCCTGTTTCCGATTTTGCGGAAGTTCGCGGGCAGCAGTTGGCCAAGCGCGCGCTTGAGGTGGCAGCCGCGGGCGGCCACAATGTGCTCCTGATCGGGCCGCCCGGATCCGGTAAGACCATGTTGGCGCAGCGGCTCCCCGGAATTCTCCCGCCGCTGACGCAGGAGGAAGCGATCGAGACCACCAGGATCCATAGCGTAGCCGGGATGCTGCCTCCAGATCAGCCGCTGTTGCGCGCGCGACCCTTCCGCGCACCCCATCAGTCCATTTCGGATGCTGGTCTCATCGGGGGAGGCAGCACGCCTCGGCCGGGGGAGGTCTCCTTGGCCCACAACGGCGTACTCTTCCTCGACGAGCTGCCTGAATACCGGCGCAACGTGTTGGAGAGTCTGCGTCAGCCGCTGGAAGATGGCACCATAGCCATCACGCGCGTGGCGGCTGCGCTCACCTACCCGGCTCGCGTCATGTTCGTGGCTGCCATGAATCCGTGCCCCTGCGGCTTCCTAGGGGATCGCCTCAGACCGTGCATCTGTAGCGCCGCGCAAATTCAACGGTACCGGGCGCGTATTTCGGGCCCGCTCCTGGACCGGCTCGACTTGCAGATCGAAGTGCCGGCCGTACCCTTTCGCGATCTGGCGGCAGATGGGCAGGGGGAGAAGTCCGAGGCGATCCGGAACCGCGTCATCGCAGCCCGCACGCTGCAGACCCAGCGCTATCGCCAGAGCAGGGCGTATTGCAATGCGCAGCTTCGACCTGGCCAGCTTCGAAAATATTGTCAGGTGGATGCTGCCGGGCGCGCTCTCGTTGAACAGGCGGTCACCCGCTTGGGGTTTTCAGCCCGAGCCTACATGCGGATCATTAAAGTCGCGCGGACGATTGCCGACGTTGAGGGAGCGGAAGAGATACACACCGCTCACCTGGCGGAAGCGATTCAGTACCGCAGCCTAGACCGACAGGTTGGCTAGCCTGACCTCATGTCATGCGCGGCAAAACCGGATGGTGGATTGCAGACAAATTATGAAGAGTTTTTTCTTAGCTCATCTAAACTACGTGAACTAACTTTCGTAGCATATTTACAGTAGATTTATCTTGCTTCTCTTCCCCACAGGGTGTAACGTCGCCCCAAAGGGGTAACAGGCCTTCCTTAGAAAGGGGAACTATGCCCCAGACCGATCGCCGGCGCGCGCCGCGGACGCAAGTCTCCCTTCCCGTTCAACTGATTCTCAATGGAACTGAGTTAGAAGCGGTAGCGCTTGATATTAGCGCGGGCGGCGTGTATGTCCTCTGCAGCCGCCAGCTCCTCATTGCGCAAGACCTGCCGATACGTACCGAAGTTGTCACGGATGCCGGGGTTCTCCACCTGCCCGGAAGGTGGATGGGTTCCCGCGATCCCAGCCCTGTCGTTGCGAATCTACGCAGCCCCGCAGCCTTCGGCTTTGCAATTCGATTTGAAGCTCTCGATGTTGTCAGGGAGCGTGTCTTTGATTCCATGCTTGAGGGCCTTGGTGATGAATCCCTCACGATCTCCCTCACGCTGCATGGGTTTGATCTTCCCGAGGCCTGCTCGGGCCAGCCGGAGGGTAGAAGCTCTGACTGGGAGCTCCGGCTCATGCCCCGTGTCAAGATGATTCTGCCGGTCCTGGTCAGAGCTCAGAATGCATCTGACAGCACTGAGGAGCAAACGTCTACGGTGAACCTGAGCGCAACCGGCGCGTGTCTCGAACTCAGCGGTGAGCCGAGACCACTGGGAGGCCGCCTGGTACTGCAACTCGCGCTGCCTCCGTTGTTGCGACAGAAAATGCAAACGCAGAAAATCACCTTGGAGACCATTGTGGGCCAGATCATGTGGGTGGTCCCCATGAGTACCGGCGGCAAGGGGGACTCCGAGGGGTCGAACAATAAATTCCGAGTGGGACTGCGTTTGCTGCCTGAAGCAACGGACAGCCGACGAAAAATTGCACGCCTCATCGCACAGCTATTCATCGGCGGGGAGCGGTGCGAGGAATCGCAGATGGGCGCGACGATCACCACAGAGGTACTGGAGTGCCGCACAGAGATGGGAGAACGGATTGCCGCCTATCTGGACCGTCCCAAAGACCCTCTCCCCAATTCTCCCGTCGTCATCATTGCCCCGGGGTATGGGGTGAGCAAGCAGAGGTATGTGACGTTGGGCTATTACCTGGCTGCCAACGGCTTCCACGTGGTGCGGTATGATCATTGCCACCATGTCGGAGAGAGCGACGGCGACAGTACCAGGACCACCTTGACGGGCTTCGGGCGAGACCTCGAAACAGTGCTGACCTTCGTGAAAGAGGCCTGGCCAACGAGTCCTGTGGGGGTCATCGCGACAGGGCTGGCCGGCCGCGTCGCATTGAAGACCGCCGCCAAGGATCGCCGGATCGACCTCTTGGTTGTGCTGGCCGGCATTTGGGACCTCCAACAGACGTGTTTAGCGGTCCATCAAGAAGACCTGCTTGTGATGTTCCTGCGAGGCGCCCGGCGGGGCGTTTCCAATCTGCTCGGTCTTGACATTGACGTCGATCGTTTTTTGGAGGACGCGATTAAAGAAGGTTATGCTGATCTGCGCACCAGCTTAAGGGACGCCCAAGGCGTCCAGATTCCCGTTGTCTTCTTTGCAGCCGATAAAGAGGTTGGTGGCTGTCTCTCGGCGGTCAATGAAGTGCGCGCCGCCTTAGGCCGAGGAGACCTTTCCGAGGTGCAAGCGTTCCCTCAACCGCTCCAACAACTCCATGAAAGCCCCAGAAAAGAATGGGCAATGTTTCGGCAGTTGGTCGCACGCTGCCGCACCCATCTCTCACCGGGTTCTTCCGAGCGGGAAGTGTTTGAGCCGCACCAGATGGAGATCGGGCGGCAGAATCGCTTGGAACGTCAACGAGCAAAAGCCCAAAGCCCGATGGGGACGGGGGCTGCCATAGATCTTTGGCGTGACTACCTGGGGCATTTCCATTGCCTGGCGAATATTCCTGAGTACTGGCATCTTCTTGATCAAATCGCCAGGCTCTTGAGAATGCCGGAGCATGGCGGCTGCATCTTGGACGCCGGCTGCGGTCCCGGAAACTTCGGGATGCTCATGTTGCTGAATGATCTGTACCGGATGCGAGCGACTCCCGGGGCCGCGCCGCAAGAACTGCATTACGTCGGCGTGGAACGGGTTCCAAGCGCTTTGGCACGCGCCTGTCTGAACTTCTCCAACCTCAAGAAGAATTCGGTGATCCGACCTTCACTGACGTGCGCGGATCTGAATCGGCCGCTTCCGTTTCGCGACAAGCAGTTCGATCGCATCGTCTGCAACCTCGTGCTGGGCTACCTCGA
>Ga0184632_10000276_pt1 | contig 18813 bp, 10 predicted proteins | sample PLM31_50_b1_FD_133153 | JGI IMG/M metagenome (GOLD analysis project Ga0184632, IMG submission 133153) | Groundwater sediment microbial communities from an aquifer in East River, Colorado, USA - PLM3-1_50_b1 | ecosystem: Environmental > Terrestrial > Soil > Riparian zone | place: USA: East... | reverse complement strand
TCACTCACCGGTGGAAACGCTGAAACAAGCAGCCGGACCGCCAGCCCAACCAGGTTGACGGTGGCGGCAAGGTCGAGGCTGTCGCGCACCACCTGCTGCAGCAGCCTGTGCATGCTCAGTGACTGCTCGTCCGCCTTGATGAGCCCGTAGCGGTGCAGCGCGGCCACTGCCTCGTCAAGCGTGAACGGGTCGTCGGCCAGGGCGCCGAGCCACTCGGGCGGCGTATCGACGTCGTGGAGGAACAAGTCTCTGGGGATGTTGTCGGGTGCCAGGAAGGCGCACAGCTCCAGGAGTGGCGCTGCCCCGGGCAGCTCGTGGACGTTGTCCAGGGATAGCTGCCAGGTCGTGGCCACCGTATCGGCGGGGTCACGATGTCGGGGGCGCCCTCTGGTCAGGGCGAGCCCGGGGTGGTGGCGCAGCCGATCCAGGTAGACGGCTAGGGAGATCCGTGTCGACCGCGCGTAGGCGCCAGCCTGCTCGAGCGCCAGCGGCAGGAGTCCCAGGAGCGTGGCGACCTCGGCGGCGGCCGGCTGGTCGCTGCTGTCGGCCCGGGTGAGCAGAAACTGGACTCCTTCCTCTGGCGTAAGCAGCTCCAGTTCCAGCAGGTCGGTCTCCTCCCCCCAAGCGGCATCCCGGGTGGTGACCACCAGCTGCCCGTGCAGTACCTGTGGCAGGAGGTCCACGAGTTGGGCCAACGGAGGCTGCAACCCGGTGGCCGCCTGGGGAGCCCGGGCGTTGTCGAGGATCAGCAGCCAGCGGTCATGGCGTTCCAACCAGCGGCGCACCGCCGCAACGGTAAGCTGCTGCGCGGCTCGCGCATGCTTGGGCAAACCGAGCGCGGCGGCAAGTGCGGCGTAATCGCCGACGAGGGTGGTCGGCTCTGCGGCTCGCACCCACCAGACGACATCGAAGCGGTCGTGACGTCGGTAGGCGTACTCCACCGCGAGTGCGCTTTTGCCGATCCCGCCGGTGCCGTGGATCGCCTGAGGAACCGCTGCAGCGGTTGCTCTTGGACGGTGGCGGGCCAGGGCGTCCAGCGCCGACGCTCTGCCGATGAAGTCCCGGTTTCGTCGGTAGGGGATGTTCCAGACCGATGGCAGCCGCCCTGGGAACCGCGGTGCCTCGCCCACGCTTGGCGCCGGCCGTCGATCACCTGGGAACTCCGGCTCCTCGGTCGGCTTCCCTCGTGCACCTCTGGCCGCTGCCAGCAGCGCTGCCTTGGCGGCTGCCGCGTCCTTGTCAACCAGGTCCACATACACGCGGGTCGCCAGCAGCCCTGGTAACGGCACGATGCCGACGCGAACCGGCAGCAGCCGTCCCCGCTCACCAGTTGGATCAAGGGCATAGAAGGCCCGCCATTCCGCCTCCCCATGTGCCGAGTCAAGGTAGGCGGGTGAGAGCACCGCCACGATCCGCTCGGCGGTCGAGGTGGCCTGCTGCATCTCATGGACCCAGTCCCGACCCCCCGTAAAGTCCCAGGCCTGGACAACAACGCTGTAGCCCTCGGCCTCAAGCTGCCAGGCGATCCACTCCGCCCACGCCCGGTCGGCGCTGGCGTAGCTGACGAAGAAGTCCGCCGCGCCGCTCATTCGGTCCCCTCAGCCCAAGAGCATCACTTCAGCATAAGTACATACAACGGGCGAACGGTAGGGCCGGCAGTCGCCAGATACTTGCCGCCTAGCAGCCAGGCGTGCACCGGCGGCCACCGGCGTCGGGGGTTCGCCACAATCGCGCGATTCCCGCCCCGGCAGCCCCGGCCTGCTCGGATTGCGGACGCCACTGGGTATGGGTCAGCGCGCCCGCCGGCGTCGGTCTGCGCATCGCTGTTAGCTGGAGGGGTAGAGGGTCCGGTTGCTTGCCATGCTCGTGGTAGCGTGCTGGCGGCAACAACGGGGGAGGGGGTCCTGCCGTTCATCCTGATCCAGGGGACCTTCCACCTGGTCGGCCGCACCCAAGCCGGCAACCCCACCGGCTTCGAACCTGACGGCGACTCCATCCAGTTCAAACCCACCAACCCCCAGCTGCTGAACCAGCTCGACCAGCCCGGCCGCCCCTACCGGCTCACCGCGATCGGGTCCATGCAGCTGCGCTTTGAGGGCATCGACGCGCTGGAGCTGCACTTCGACGGGCTCGCTCATTGCACCCACCCATTGCTGATCTCCGGTTGCCCAGTCCCGCTTGGCTGGAAGACGCGCACGTGCACCGTGTGGTTGTTGAACGGTGCCTCGAAGATCTTCACTTGCCCGCCAGGAACATTGAAGCTGCGGACGAAGTTGTTCGCGTTCGCCGCGATCTGCTCCATCAGGCTCACGTTGTCGGCTTGATTCAGCCCGGTGACCAAGACCTGGTTCGACGCCGTGGACGCCACTCCCTTCCACCAGGGGCTGCTGTCGACCCTGCGCAGCTACGCCCCCTGATACCCACATCACGCCCCCCCGGGCGTTCGCGCTGCCACTGGCAGTGGCAACATTGATGCTGGACCGCTTGTCTGCACATCCGGCCAGCTGATCGCCGCGATCGCCTGCAGTTGGTCTGGTGCGATCTCCGCGACCCAGAGCTGCACGACATGGACCAGGACCAGGACTTCGCGATGGCGTAGCGGCAGGTGGCGCATGGCCGCGGCGATGACCATGGCGTGCGGCGACAGCGCGGGGACGGTAGGCCGCGGCCCGACGCGCCAAGGCGGCGAGCATCCGCCGGGTGCGGCGCAGGTCGCTGCGGGCGCGGTTGATCGCGACCCGGCGGACCCATGCCTCGGGACGACGGACCTATGGTGCGGTGTTCTAGTTTGGGGTTCCCGTTCATGACGCTTTCTTCGCTACCCGCTTTCCGGTAACTCGGGGTGAGGTGTACGTTCCTGCCGATGTGTGCGCTGTTCCGGCCTCATGTGCTCCATCTAGGCAGTCGAGGGGGCGAGCATGCCTGGTGACGCCCGCAAGCCGACGGGGGACGACGAGGGCCCTACCGACACCGAAGGCGAGCAGAGCGTGGACGCGGCGCCGGCTGACGGAGCGGCCGCTGATCTGATCCCCGGGGAGCCGGGACGGCCCGCGCCGGGCCTCTCGGTGCGCCTCGCCCAGGCCGCGATCCTGCTGATCGGTGGCGCCATCGCCATGGGCGAGACCGAGCGGCTCATGACCGGTGCGCTCACGCCCGACGGTGCGAGCCGTTCGGTGACCGACGTCATCGGGCTGGCGGCGCTGAGCGGTGGCGGCGCCTGGAAGGTTTGGCTGGACCTCCCGGACGAGCTGCGCCGGTCGGTCGCTGGCTGGCTCTTCTTGTACGCCCTGTTCGACGTCGCGTTCTACTTGGGCTATTGGTTGCTCCTGCGCCGCCTGGTGAACCGCGTCGCCGAGACGAAGTGGACGCTGCGGGTCCTCCTGGCACTCGAGGTAGTGGAGACCCTCCTGCTGTGGACGGGCAGCTGGTTCCTCTATGGCGGCGGGGTGCCGGGTCTTTTTAGGGGGGTCTTGGCCGTGGTCGCCTCGGCCAAGTGGTTGACGGGCGCGATCCTTGTCCTCGTCGTCCTCCTCAATGCCACGCTCCGCGCGGCGGTCGCCAGGGGCGTGGCGCGGCTCGTCCGCGCCGTCTGGGAGCAGCGCCTGTCGCTCGTGGTGGTTACCGTCGTCGGCGTCCTGACCCTCGTCCCAGGGCCGCATATCTGGGACCAGCTCCCCGATGTGGAGCGCTCCTGGATCGACGGCGACCCGGGGGATATGTGGCATGGGCTCTGGGCAGTGATCGCCACCGTGGTCCTCAGCCTGTACCTCTTCGTCGTCGGTCGCCTGCGCAGCGAACGGGTCTGGACCACCCGGGTAGGCAACCCGCTGGCCACGCCGCCGCAGCTGCCGCAGCCGCCGCAGAGGCCGCTGGCTTGGTGGTGGTGGCTCGTCCCGCCGCTGTCGACGCTGGCCACAGCGTTGCTCCTGGAGGCCCTGCCCGTGGATGGGCTGGTCGACTGGCAGAACGTGCGCTGGGCGATGGTGGTCCCCCTTGCCATCCTCGGCCTGTCGGGGATCGTCGTCCTGTACTACTGGATTCACCGGCGGCTGCGGCGCCCGCCTCAGGCAGCAGGAGGAGCCGCGCGACGGGGATCGCGGTGGTGGCAGCGGTGGCGGGAGACCGACCGGAGCCTGTGGCAGGAGCAGGCCGTGGACGCAAACGACGCGGGGCAGCGCCGCCGCGCGCTGGACGTGTGGATGGCCGGCGACATCCTGGCGGTGTCGGTGGTGGTGGTCGGGGGCCTGGGGCTGGTCCGCTCCCTCGTCGCCCCGGTTCTGCTGGGGGCTGCCGACGGCGGCTCGGGCACCTGGCGTCTCCGTATCGTGGTGCTCGTCGCTGGCGCAGTTGTGGCCGGGATGGCGTTCCCCCTCGCCAACGCGTGGGTGCGCGGGCTCGACGAGGAGCTGCTCCCCGAGGAGGTGGACCGCGCACCCCTGAAGTGGCTGCTGCGTCCTTCCGACAACCGGCGGGCGGGTGGGCGGTTGCGCAGCGTCATGGCATTGCTCCTGTGGTTCACTGCCATCGCCACGCTTGTCGCCCTGATGGTGCTGCCGCTGCAGCTCAGTCGGGCACTCGGCGTCGTCGCCACGACGCTGCTGGCCCTCGGTGCCTGGGCGGCGGTCCTGGGGTTCTTGATCGTCTATCTGCAGTACTGCAAGCCGCTGCCGGTGTTCTCGGCCCTGAGGATGCGAACCACCCCAGTCCTGACGCTGCTCCTCATCGCCCCCCTGCTCGCTTCGCAGGCCGGCGGTGACCCGGACCTGCACGCGCTGAGCGCCCCTCCAGGCGGCGGCCCGGCAGCGGTCCCCGACCGGCCCTCGCTGTCCGAGGCGTTTGCCGACTGGTTGGATCGCAGCGATGGCTGCGATCGCCCGATCGACACCACCGACGAGCAGAACGTCCGACCGATGGTCCTGGTCGCGGCGAGCGGTGGCGGCATCCGGGCAGCGGTGTGGACCGCCGCGGTGATGGACCGGCTGCGCGTCGGCGGGGATTGCGCGTCCCAGGCCGTCTTCCTCTCCAGCGGCATCAGCGGAGGGTCGGTCGGGCTCGCGCTCTCGCGCGGCGACGACCCGACAGGCGACGCCAAGGAGCTCTCCAAGCCCGACGCCCTGGCCGCCGGCATCGCCGGCGCGCTCGTGGGAGACCAGCTGGCGGGAAGCACGGGGCTGCGGGTTCCCTCGCTGTCCCTCGTCGACGAGGACGGGAAGGAGCCGGCCGGCCGCGAGCGGTGGGACTGGCGCGACCGGGCCGGGCTCATGGAGGCAGTCTGGGAGTCCAAGGCAGGGTCGCTCACCGACCGGTACAACCAGTTGCGGAGCGGCCCAGCCGGCGTCCTCATCCTGAATTCGGCCGCGGCCGGCCGGGGCTGCCGCGTCTTCGTCAGCCAGCTCGAACTCGCAACCGGCCCGCAGGAGACGGCAGGGACGCCGAGGGACGGCGACGGGACGGGGAGCCCCAGCCTCGCGAGCTGCCAGGGGCGGACCAACCAGCCCGCGGCATCGCTGGACCTGCAGGACACCTACCGGAACTGCACGCCCGACATGTCGTGGGCGACCGCGGCGATGCTGTCCGCGCGCTTCCCATGGATCCTGCCCGGGGGCCGGGTGCCTCCCGTGACCCGGACCCTCCCCCCACGCACCGACGTCAACTGCGCCGGGCAGCCCAACCTGCAGTTGATCGACGGCGGCTACGCCGAGGGGTCCGGCATCGGCACCCTGGCCGACATCGCCCCCGCCCTGCTCCAGGTCGTGCGAGACCACAACGCGACCGCCAGCAGCACCAAGCCCCTGGTGGTCCCGGTGGTCCTCTACCTGGAGGACGAGACCCGCAAGGACATCGTCCGCCAGCCGCAGGGCCTATCCCCCGAGCTCTTCGTTCCGGTGGCCGGGCGCAACGCCGGGGCGGTCCAGATCTCCTCCGGCACCTGGCTGCAACGCGTGGCCGGCAGCATCGCCGACCCCTGCCCGCCCCTCGACCGCCAGCGCTGCCTCGACGCCATCGACGCGGTGCAGGGCAGGCTGTCTGGCGGCATCGTCATCGCAGGACCGCTGACCAAGCCGTCGGTCGAAGCCCCCCTCGGCTGGACCCTTTCAGAGGACAGCCGCAACCGGCTCGATGAGGCCGCCGAGGCCCAGGCCACCGAGTGCCCCCCTGCACGCCCCGGCGGCTACCCCTGCCTCAAGCAACTCCTCGACGTCCTCGAGCCCGACCGCGCCTGACTCTGGCCCTTATGCACGCCGAGGTCGGTTCGGTCGCCGCTGGCTGAGCCGAACACATCAGTGGCGCCGCAGCGGATCCGCTCGAGTGACGACGGGCGCTACCGCGTCTAGGCTCGCAGGGCACTCGCACGAGGCGCTGCTGCCCAGGTCCTGCTGGTCCTGGCGAGCTACGTCGACGAGCTTCCGACCCGCGGACCGCTACCTCACCCAGCCTCACAGTCTCGTTCGGCTGCCCCGGGACCAAGCCGAGGACGCCGAGCATGCAAGCCGCTTCCTGGCCGACGCCAAGGCCTGCCTGAACGCCGCGCTGGCACGTGCTACCCAGCTCCGCAGCGTGTGGACCGAACTGCTCTGGTTCGCGATCGTAGCCGCGTAGCTGTCACCCCAGTGCCGCGACGAACTCGGGACGCTCGCCGCTTCCCTGCCGACCGCCGCGCTGCAGCATGCGGACTGGCAGCAACTCCAGCAGGAGCTGTTCCGCTTGGCAAAGTCGTAGCCCGTCGAGAACGTCGAAGGAACGGGTTCCGAGGTGTTGGGCCGGGTGGAGGACGTCAGGGAAAGAACAGCTCGTTCGGCACGATCGGCGTGCGGGTCGATGCGGCAAGGAGCTGTTCAGCCTTGGCGATGACCAGGCGGGCGTCGACGACCCTGCCCAGGGATGCCGCCTGCTGGGCGTGGGAGGGGAACCCACCGCGCTGGGCGTGCACGGCGGCCAGTCCCAAGTGCCCCAATGCCGCATGGATCGGGTAGGTGGAGGCGGCGACGTAGCGGTAGAGGGCCTCGGCGGCGTCCAGGTCGCCGCGGTGGACCCGGGCGAACTCGGCGTCCTCCAGCGCGATCGCCTCGCTGGTGAACCGGTGGCCCCTGGCGTAGCGGATTCCCTGCCGATGGGATGGGTCCATCAGGTCCTCCAGCGCCGTTCGTTGCTGCTGGAAGGCGTCGTCGTCACCGGCGAGCCGCAGCGCTGTCAGGCGGACCGTTGCCATGTCGATCTGGCCGTCCAGTAGCCCCTCGGCCTGGAACCGCGCCGCCCCCGCGTCCAGCGCTTGCAGCGCCAGGTCGAGCTGGCGATGGTGGATCGCCAGTCCTGCCTGGACGAAGTCGGCCCAGGCGACCCAGCGGGTCGCCGCCAACGCTGCGTAGGGCCGCTGGTGGTCGTGGAGGTGCCGGTCGGCCTCCTGGAGCCGGTACGCCCAGACCAGGGCAAGCCCCCGCTGGAACGCGGCATGTGCCACACGCACCGGGTGGTGTTCACCCAGGGCTTGCCGCATCGCTTGTTCGGCGAGCGCGGCGGCCGCATCCAGCGACCCGGTCATCCGCAGCGCGCTGGCGCGCAGCACCAGCAGGGAGGAGACATCGTCGGGAGCGATGCGGGCGGTGGCGCGCAGGACCGCGGTGTGCCGGCCGAGGTTGGACAGGATGGTGGTGCGCTTGCGATGCGCGACGACACGAACCTGCTTCGCGCGGCCAACCGCAGGCAGCAGCTGCGCGACGGCGAGTGCGGTGGCGACCAGCCGCCCGCCGTGGTTGAGGGTCAGGCGGGTCAGCTCGCCTGCGGCGCGTCGACGATGTGAGCCCGCCAGCAAGCCCACGTAGCTTCGGCGCGCCGCCCGCCTGTCACCAAGAATCTGCTGGGTGGCGGCGCGAGCAAACGGGATGGCGCCCTGCAACCGCGGATACCGGACGTCGGGGAGCTGCTCGTGCAGTCGGGCGACGAGCTGCTCGTCCACGTCCACCAGGCCCCGTTCGCCGCACCAGCGGACAAAGTCCCAAGACGGGTTCGGCCTGCCCCCTGACCTGACGAGTGGCGGCGGGGGGAAGTGCAACCGACCCGCTGCCGCGACGCCACGCAGCATCCCGGTCCTGCGCTGCTGCTCGTCCGGGTTCGGGAGGTCAAACCACAGGACCCGCCGGGCGTGGCGGAGGAGGATGTCGTCCCACAGCGGCTGGAAGTCGAGATCGCGGCCGCTGTAGCCAATGAACACCACCGTTCTGCCGTGGACGTCGGCTCGGACCTGCCGCTCCCACGACGGCTCAAGCCCGCGGAGCACCTGCTCGGAGTCGACGATGAGGCGGCCGGGCAGCGTGCCATGCGGCTTGAGCAGCTGCGCATCACTTGACGGCTCGTCCGGCCATGCGCGGACCGCCAACCCGCCGCTGCTTGCTTGCTCGATCAGGGTGTCGAAGTTGACCGTCCACACACGGGCACCTGCTGTGGCCAGCTGGGCCAACGCAGCATGGGCGGCGTTCGGGGTGCCGCGGGAGAGGACTGCGCCTAGCCAGGCCGCAACTTCGGCGCCGCCTCGCCGCAACGCGAGCATGAAGGGCTCGGGCGCCAACCCCTCAGCCACCCGTTGCTGGTGGCTACTGATGCCGTTATGGCGACGAGGGACGTACTCGCTGAGTTCCAGCTGGTTGAGGATCTCGTCGCGAAGCCACGGGAACAGCGGCAGGCCGGCCGGGGCCGAGAGCGACACCCCCGCACCCGCGAACACAAACAGCTCCTCAACCTTGATCGTTCGCATCAGGGGACCGATCCAGATCACCTCGCCAGACTGCCGCGACGGGCATCCATCTGAACACTTGGTAGTGGGCCACTGGGTCTGGCTTAGTACCAGTAGAACGTATGTTAATAATACTACGATCAAGCAAATTCGTACCTGCTGGCTTCAACGCCGACTGCTCTCAACTGATCTGGTGTTTGGCAACGGCGCTGACCAGACCGGGAGCGCTCGGGCGGTGGCCTTGGCAGCGGAACGCACTGTGCGCAGGTGGCTGTAGAAGGGATGGCGGGTATTGCCGTGCAGGTTCAACGGCAGATCCAGCCGCGCCACCAGCGCCTGCTCCAGCTCCCACGGCCGCGGATGCGGCATCCAGCACACCCGCGCATGCCGGCCCATCCACTCTGAGAGGCGCTGCTCGCCGTCGGCGAAGGTGAGCCGCTGGCCGCTGCCCACCCGCCGCAGCTGCAAACCAAGCTGGCCAGCCAGCAGGCAGCCCAGGGTGAGCCGCAGGGTCGACGCATTCATCGTAGGTTCGCTGCCTCGGTCAGATAGGTACTCGCGACGACCTCGCGGTAGAAGCTGAGCGCGATGTCCAGCTCGGTGGTGGCCTGGGTTTGCTGCCCGATGGCGATGAGTTCGCGGGCCGCGTGGAGTCGTGCATAGGCCTCATCGGGCCGGGAGCCGATCTGGGCGTAGATCCTGGCCGCCCGTCCAGGGTCGCCGGCCAGGTAGGCATGGACGGCCTCCAGCCAGGGAGATGCCTGAACCTGATCCAGCGTCCCGGCCGGGTATCCGAGTTGGGCGAGGTCGACCGCGAGGTCGATGCCAAGGTCGGGGTTCAGGACCCGCCCCTGGAGGCTGGCCAGGAGCTCGTCGACCAGTTCGCCTGCCTCCACATGCCGGTCGGCGGCGAGCAGGACCCTGGCCGTCACCGCCAGCGCGGGGTCGAGGTTTTGCGCGTCGCCGGACTCGCGGGCCAACTCCAGCGCCCGCGTTGCGTCCTGGAGGGCGGCGTCGCGCTCGCCTCTGGCCAGCCGGATGCGTCCTCGCCAGAGGCGACAGTCGCACTCGATGTAGTCGCGGGTGCCGCCGGCTGCTTCGGCCACCACCGACTCGACAGTGTGGAGTGCCTGATCCCAGCGGCCGGTCCAGTAGTGCTCGGCGACCTGTTCCAGCTCGATGTAGCGCAGGTCGGCGAGCCTGCCGTAGCGGTGCGCGGTCTGCCAGGCCGCCTTCGTGGCGGCGAAGCTGCCGTGCAGGTCGCCCAGGATGGACCGCGCGTAGGCCAGGTTGATGTGCCAGCCGACCGCGTGGGAGGAGCCCTGCTCCTCGTACATGGCCACACACCGCTCCACATCGGCCAGACCGGAAGGGTCGCCCTGGTTGATGGTGGCAGCCCCGATGATGCCCAGGGCGGTCGCCTCGACGTCGCGGGCGCCGAGGGTTGCGGCCATTACCAGGGCTTGGCGGGCCACCGCGAGTGCCTCGGTGTGGCGGTCGGCGATCATCAGGTGCAGCATGCAGCCGTTCAGCACCGCCAGTGTGGAGCGCGACGGCGGCGCGTCGGCGACCAGTTCCAGCGCCCGCGCAAAGTGGACCGACCGCGGGCGGCCCTGGAGGTAGGCGAGCCGGCCGAGTAGCGTCTCGGCTTCGGCGGCTCGCTCGCGGGCCCCGGCGGCCAGCAGCCCGTCCCTGGCGTTCTCCAGCAGGTCTTGGCCGGTGCCTTCACCGAAGCAGCGCGCCCTGCCGGCCCGCAGCTCCAGCTCTGGCCGCTGCGGGTCCTTCTGCGGCCACAGCGCAAGCGCCTGGGTGTAGTAGCGGGCCGCGGTGACGTCGGTGCCGAGCGTGGTGGCATGGTCGCCGGCCTGGCGCAACGCCAAGCGGGCGCGGTCGGCCAACTCGGCGGTTGGCTGCTCCGCGGCCCGCGCGTAGGTCAACGCCTGGGTGTAGTGGTGGGCGAGGAGCTCCGCGCGGTCCGCGGTCCGGTTGGGGGCAAGCTGCTCCAGCCAAGCTGCTGCCCGTTGGTGGCGGTCAGCGCGCGCGGCGCGGGGGAGCTGGGCGTAGGCGACCTCGCGGACCAGGACATGCTGGAAGGCGACCTCGACCTCTCCAGCTACCCGCGACCCTGGCATCCGCCGCAGCAGCTCGCGGCGTTCCAGCTCGCCCAGGCTGCGGTTGAGGTCCACCCAGGCGTCCAGGTCCGCCGGGTCGTGACCGCCGACCGCGGCGATCGCTCCCACCCAGCTGACCTGCCCGAGCACGGCCGCGTTGGCCAGCGCAGCCTTCTCCGCCGACCCCAGCGCGTCCAGCCGCGCGCCGATCACCCCGTGGATGGAGGCCGGCAGCGGCAGCCTGCCAGCCCGTCCGCGTCGGTCTCGGAGCAGCCGCGCGTACTCCTCGGCGAACAGGGGATTGCCGCCCACCCGGGCCAGCAGGTCGGGGTCGATGGTGGCCGCGACGCGATGGTGGTCCAGCAGCGCCTGCAGCAGCCGGGTGGTGTCCACCGCCGCGAGGGCCTCCAGGCGCACGATGGTCCGGTTGGGGTGCTCCTGGTCCCAGTCGGGGCGGCGGGCAAGCAGCTCCGGTCGGGCGGTCACCACCACCAGCAGCGGTGCTGGGCCGACCCGTGCCGGATCCGCCACGCCCTCAAGGACGTCCAACAGTAGGTGATCGGCCCAGTGGAGGTCTTCCACAGCCAGCACCAGCGGCTGCTGGTCGGCCAGCGCACGCAGCAGCCACCGCCACGCCGTCGCCACGTCCTCGGCTCGTTCCACCCCCCGACCCGACGCCACATCAGCTGCTGCGCTGCCGCTCACCAGCGGTCCCAGCTGCTGGGCGACCCAGGCGGCAGCGGTTGGGTCAGGGAGCAGCCGGGCGATCGCGGCGGTCAGCTTGCGCGTCGCCGTGGCCGCATGGTCGCTCTCCAGGATCCCGGCCTCGGCCTTGGCCAGCTCCACCAGCGCCCCAAACGACTCGCCATCGACGTGGGAGTGCGCCCGGCTGGTCCGCCACGCCGGCGGCGCCGACTCGCCGGCGAGCTGCTGGCCGAGCTCGGCCAAAAGGCGGCTCTTGCCGATCCCGGCCGGGCCCAGCAGCGTGACCAGCTGCGGCCCGCCGCCGCCTCGGATGCGCTGGTATCGGTCCAGCAGGACCGCCAGCTCACCGTCGCGGCCGACCAGCGTCACCCCGAGCACCGGCGGTGGGGTCCGGCCGCTTCGTGGCCGGGGTGCCAGCGCATCCCACACCGGCACCGGCTCAGAAGCGGCGGCGAGCCGCAGCTCGCGTGCGGGTGCGTAGCTGATCGTCCGTTCGGTGGCCTGCAGGGTCGTCGCCGTGACCAGCACCACCCCCGGCGGCGCGGCATCCTTGACCGCCATCGCCGCCGCCACCACCTCACCCGAGATCTCCCACCCCACGCCAGCTCCCGGCGCGCCGACCCTCACCAGGGCCTCGCCGCAGGCAACCACTGCGCGTAGCTGCCCACCAGCAACCCCAGAGGTAGCCATCGCCGCCCGGATCGCCAAGGCGGCGCGGACCGCCCGCTCCGCATCGTCGTCACGGGTTCGGGGCACACCAAACACCGCCACGACCGTATCCCCCATGACCTCGGTGACCAGCCCACCATGGCGAGCAACCTCAGCCTGGACGCGGTTCAGGCTGCCAGCCAGTAGCTGGTCGGCCGATTCCAGGTCGTGATGGCCAGCGGCGGAGGTCGGCTGGTCGACCTGGCACACCAACACGGCGACCAGTTTGCGCTCGGCTCCGACCGGGCTCCCACCAGCCCGGTCCCGCGCATCCATGCCGAGCCCTCCGTCCTACAGATCGGCCTCACGGACGCATCCGGCCAAAGCATACCCAACCGAATCAGCCCGACGGCGATACGCCGGGCGCCCCGTGCAGCACATCCCGCCAGGCCTGAACGGCGCTGTTGTGCTCCGCCGACCCACGACAGGCCGCAGCGGCGACCCCTCCCTGGAGCAGTGCATCAAACCATCGAGTCACCCACCACGCCCAACCGGCGGTTCAATGGCTCCTCGGCGACCGACGACGGCAAGGTCGCCGCCCGTGCCAGCCACTCTGCCAACCGCTACCTCCAGCTTCCAGCCCGATCCAAGCAGCTCGTCACGGTCGACGTCGTTCACCAAGTGGCCAGCGATGCTCTGGCTACGGCGTGACAATGCCGCAGTACGTCGTTGCGCAGCTGGTTGCCCAACGGTAGTCCTGCCGGGTCAGCGCCAGAGATCCCGGCGCCGGTGAACACGCAAAATGCCCCCGCCCTTGAGGCAAGTGCAGCTTGGCTAGCCCCGGCTTAAGCAAGTCGCAACCATGCACTCCACCTTGCAATCCTCGCCGCCGACGATCGGTCTGGAAGGCTGTCAGGCGCCGCGACGGTGGCCTCCTTCCAGATGGACTTGTGGTGAACCAATCGTCGATGCATCGGCTTATGGAACTGCGGGCTGGATATCCGGACTCGTGCGGTAGTTGTGCGCAGATTCGACTAAGTTGGCCGACTCGGGCGTGGGGCTGGCTCCATCCCACGTTAGAAGCACCTTTATGCTGGCCGAACCACCCGCCTCGGCAAGCACGCTGATGATCTTTCCAGCCTTCGCGTGAAGTTCAATCCCGAACTCTACGCTCACCTCACGCGGGGTAAGCTGGCGAAGTCCCGAGCGTAGGCTCTCGGCGACTGCCGCCACAGTCTCCGGGAATCCTTCGACCCCAAAGACTGCAGCTGGATCTGCCATCCCGACATCGCGGACTCCCTGTAGGGTGCGAACCTGTGCCCAGACGGCCTGCCCGGTTGGAAGCTGCAATCGAACGAGTTCAGACATCTCCACACCACCACGTGAGTCGATAACTGGCGAGGTAATCCACGCCAGCTTTACTGTGGCCGGAACTGCTCGTGTACCGCCTTGTCCGGTATCGCCAGGCCAAGAGGTCATGCCTGAAAGAGAGGTTCTACCGCCATCCGCCTTCGTACCTCTTGCATTGATCTTGCAAGCAAGGGAATGCCCGTCGCATGTCCAGCAGGATTCTGATAAGTTCAGAGGCGATGAGCGCGCCCACCCGCACGAGCACGAGCTCTAGGCAGGGGTTGTGATCGAATCGAGCAAATCCGTAAATTGAACAACGCCGGTTGGCTCGCACCTGCTCGTCCGAAGGAGCTTGGAGTCAACCATCCCCTGCTCTGGCCCACCACCATCTTATTGGGACCGGCAGCGATTGCCATAAGAGTCACGTCCCAACGCCGATACACTAATGCGTGAGGGGGACGGATGAGCGACGAGGTGGTCGCTCTTCTCCGCAGGACCACAGTTCAGGTACTCGACAAAGCTGGACGCCTGCACGGAACGGGATTCTTCATCGCGCCTGGGCATGTGCTCACGGCGGCTCACGTCGTGGACATTTTCGGCGACGATCCGATTCTGATCCGCTGGGGCAGGAACGAGATCGTTGATGCCCAACGGCTATGGATGGAACCGAAGACGCGCCCTCCCGGCGTCACGGTCTTTCAACTCCCAGACCTAGCGGTTCTGCATGTCGAGTCCGCAATGTCGTACGATCACCCGTGCGCGATGCTGGCTGAGCAAGCTACTCCTGGCGAGCTTCTGGCTGACGGGTATACACAGGGCGTCACCGTCCCCGAAGCCTCCCCGGACCCAGTCAGGGTGCACTATGAGGGAATGCGACCCGAACATGGTGGCAATCTGATCAAATGTAGAGGGTCGCAGGTCGATCCTGGCATGAGTGGCGGGCCTCTGCTGGATCTATCATCCGGCTATGTGGTTGGGGTAGTTAAGGCCCAGCGGTCTGCCGATCTGCCGCTCGGCCTGTACGCTGCTTCGGTTAGCGGCTTGCGGATTTGGAGGCCTGATCTGTGGGCGACCAGCCAGCTGTTCCATCAGTCCGACAAGCGGTGGCGCCAGGCGATTGAACCAGGCGCAACCGTGCAAGACTCCCGCTCGGCAACGCGGAACCTCCTTCATGTCCTGCGAAGCACAGTCGAACGACGAACATGGAATCTTCCGCCCCTGGTGGACCGTTCGGCGCTTCACCAGACCGTCTGGGTACGCCACGTTGGGCGCTCGAGTCCGAGCCAGGCGATGCACAGAAGCGAGGATTTTCAAGGACCGAGCCCGGTGGCCGAGCGCTTCCGGTGGCGCCCCCAGCGTTCCATCGGACATGTAACGGTAGTACGAGGCCTGCCGGGTTATGGAAAATCTTGGCTTCTCGCCTACCACGCCGACACGCTCGCGTCGGATTCGCTCACCAGGCTTGAGGTAAACGCTGACCCTGAACGCCTCCGAATTCCGTTGCTACTCGACTGCGCATCGCTCGCCGCTCGGCTCACCGACAGCCCTGAGGAGCCCGATGTCGTCGATGCTCTCCTAGCTTCTCTGGATCTTGCAGCTCTGCCGCAGGCAGCCTCGACCGATTGCCGAATCATGGCCCGCGGAGCGTTCGAGACTGGACGGCTCGTTATCTGCCTTGATGGTCTCGACGAGGTACCGATCCGCTCCCGGCGCAAGCTCCAGAAGGCCCTATCAGTCATTACCGCAAGTCCCAACTCCATACTGATCGCGACGCGGCACTCCACGCTCGGACTGCTCGACGAGATCGCATTCGAGGGTAGGGTCGACATCGAGACGCTGGGGTTTACCGCCCGGGAGGCGTCCCGTTTCATCGCGGTATGGCTCGGCCGTAACCCCGAACGCCGAATAGCACTCGAACGGGCACTTGAGGTCAGCGAGCCTCTCCGCGACATCGCCACGGTGCCGCTACTGCTGTCTTTCCTCTGCATCCTAGCCGACGTGCCCACGCCCTCGGAGTCCTTCCCGACAGCCAAGAGCCCGCTCTACCAGGAGGTTGCCAAGGGCCTCTTATCGGGCCGGTGGCGCAGTACGGCGTCCCGTAACGCATTGGACCCGGATGGGCCACCTGAGCCAGCGCGGCGACTACAAGCGCTGTCAGACTCGATCGGAATCCTGCAAGATTCGTGGCGGTCGTCGAGTGAGAGCGTCTCCCGGGCCGAACTCAGCGCACAGCTGACGAAGCATCCGGAATACCCGTATCTGCGGGCAATGTCGATCGCACGTTGGGAAGCTTGGCAGCGGGCCAGCGATGCCGAGCCGACCAACCCACCACCGGATCCCGTTCTTTGGGAGTTCACTTTCGACGGGCTTCTTGGTGGCGGGCGGATCAGAGAGCCCCGAGCCCACCATTCAAGTTCTCCATTCGTCGCTCCGGGACTTCCTCCTTGCGACGTACCTGGCACGCATGGACCACGAAGGCTGGCGGGCAGCCCTAGACCGGCACCGGTGGTTCGATGCCGACTGGCAGGAGGTCTTTGGCCTAGCTGCATCCTTGATGCCGGAACCGGATGCTCTCATTCGCGCGATTTTGGATGTCGAGAGTGATCCCTGGCTAACCCAAGTCCTCTTTGCTGCCCGTTGCGTCGCAGAGAGTCACAGCAGGGTGTCCGACGACACCGCCTCTAGGGTGGTACGCGCCCTGCTGGATCGGGGCGAGGTCACACATTTGTCGGATGTGCGTCGACAGCATGCAGGGTTTGCGCTGTTGGTCCGCAACGGAGTGATGCCGGCGGTTTCACGGGCGTTGGAGATCTGCCAGAAGGGAATGGCCGACCAGAAGGAGCTGTATCTCGAGGTCGTTTGTGCGCTAGCCGAGCTGGGCCACGAGGATGGTCTACATCACGCTCAAGAGCTCCTGTCAGCTCAGGCGATTCCACGACGCCACCGCGAGCGTCTAATCACGGCGCTCACGGCGACGGAGGACCCGGCTGCACTTGACCTTATCGTCGGTGAACTGCACAAGGCTGGCCGCTCAGGCGATCTGGACGCGTTTCTGGCTGCACTCAAGCCGCAGTCCGATGTTCTGCTAAAGACAGCCGTCCGGTTGCTGCGCACGCGCGAATTTATTCACTCTGCCCGGGTGGCCGTGGCGGCCGCACTCCTTGAGTGTGGTAGGGGTGCAGTTGCCGCAGTGCTGGACGCTGCCCGTGACCCGACACTTGAGTGGGGCCTCCGGTGTCGGCTGATTGCTCTGTTAATCAAGGCCAATGAGAGCCAGGTCACAGCGGACACGATGACTCTCCTTCAGAATCCCAATGTGCGGGCAGCCGACAGATCCTATGTCGTTGAGGCGATGATCCACGATGGCCAGTTCTCCTGGTTGACGCTCGCAGCCGGGCTGCTAGTGGACGCGGACCTGCCATGGGATCGACAGGCCACCTTGGCTGCTACAGTGCGTGATATCGGAGTGGACGGAATCGATCTGTTGTTCCAACAGCTCACTAGTGGGCTTCCACTCAGGCTAACCGTGCGCCACCTGGTCGCGCTGGTAGAAATCCATGACCAGCGGGGGCTGCAGCTAGCCGTACCCCTCTCCCTGGACGAGGGAGTGCCGATCTGGATACGTGCAACGATCCTCTGGGCACTGCTGGAAGCAGAACCATCGCTTGTCAATGTCGAGGCAGCCCTGCAGGTAATCGGTGACCCGCGACTCCGCGCTCATGACCGGCTTCGGCTTTCCGTCGCTCTGGCGCGCGCTGGAATCCGTGAGGCGCAGGATGCCGTACGGGCCGTGATCGACGGTGAAACCAACGATCTTGATTGGCCCCTGAACAGTCGCCTGCTGGCGACGTCGGGACCGACTGGTCGGACCACCCTCACCCGAATCTCCACGGATGACAACTACTCATGGTACATCCGGATCGAGAGTCTGCTAGCGCTGGGTGCGACGCAAGGCCAGGAAGCACCAGATACACTGCCTAGAATCTCGTTGGAAGGGATACCTGAGCTCTGGCGCAATCGACTCATCTTCGGCCTGACCGCGGCCGGTAACTCCCAGTTCGCCGCCGAACTGGTGCGGTTCCTCCCAACAGTCACGGGCGCCTACGAGGTCTTCCATCAGTTCATGCACGGCCCTAACGCATCACTCGAACTCTTCTTCGACAGCCTAGGCCCCCTGATTGCCGCCATGTCCGACCCGATGCCGGACGGCAGCGGCCTTGCGCTGGACGAGGAGCTTCTCCTGTCATGCGGTCTCACATGGAATTCAGACAGTGAACGCGACCAGATGCTCTCATGGTTCTATCGAGAGCTGGAACTGAGGGTGGGCCTCCGGCTCGCCAAACTCATGATGCCCCATCAGCTCGCCGAGTTCGAAAGCTACATCAGGGACGACGATGAGAAGGGCGCCTTCGACTGGCTCATTACCATATTTCCTGAATATCAAGGCTTCACAAAGAACGAATTCGATCGATTGAAGGTCGACATTATCGCAGGAAGAACGGTGCCACCACAAGGCATCCTCGATTCCACCACACCGAATCAGCCAGTCCTGGAGACAATGAAAATCGTCTTGGCTCGCCTGCACGAGCTGGTAGGCTTCAGTGTCACGGGGCAGTGGGCCGACTTCTTCAGATTTTTCGATGCAAACAAAAAGGTGCTGCTGACAAGTCTGGCGGAGGGCTTTCTACGACTGGCTGTCAACTTCGACCCTGGTTGGCCCTTGCACGAGGCGCACCTCTTCCTTTTGCATAACGTCGTTGAGCAAGGGATTGACACGACATCGGCGATCGCCTCCGACGAGAAACGCCTACTCGACCGCCTCGTCCAGTTGCTCGACGAGGACCGGCTGGAGGATGTGTATCTGGGCGGGGCCTTTGGCGCTCTCCGATTCGAGCGATCGGCCGCATGCCGGTTCTATGCTGCAGTCGGCGCGGCAGGGGTAGGTCTGAATTTCGCACATGAAATCATGTATGGGTCAGGAAAGCGCGCGAGCGAGGCGCAGACGACTCAGGGCCTTGCGACAATCCAGGAACTCGCACGCCGTCTCAATTGGGAACCTGCTATCGCCCAGGGCCTCCTAGATGCGCTCAGCCGTGGACGAGCAGAGGCCGTCGAGGATCGCAAGGACGATGTCCCAGGTAGCTGAGACTAGCCTCGGCTTTTCATGAGGGCGGGGTGGCCGCTGTGGAGGTGGCGTACACGGCTGTTGGACGTGCAGGTGGGCCACTGCGACGGCTGCGCTGTGTGGTTGCAGCGGTATTGCTGCTCTGG
>Ga0184632_10000274_pt1 | contig 18841 bp, 19 predicted proteins | sample PLM31_50_b1_FD_133153 | JGI IMG/M metagenome (GOLD analysis project Ga0184632, IMG submission 133153) | Groundwater sediment microbial communities from an aquifer in East River, Colorado, USA - PLM3-1_50_b1 | ecosystem: Environmental > Terrestrial > Soil > Riparian zone | place: USA: East... | reverse complement strand
TCGCCCATCGTGGCTGATGCGGATCTCCTGCGCGTACTCGAAGGGCTCGATCGTGGGGTACTCGCCGCCGCCGCGCCCGCGCCACACGCCCACGAACGGCAATAGGCCCAGCAACGCCGGGTGCAGGTCCGGCCCGGAGCGCAGGTCGTGGGTCTCCTCGTACGGGTACGGGCCGGGGTCCGGCGCGTCCAGCCACGGCGGCCGGGCGGCCGTCGCATCGGCCGTCGCATCGGCTGGCTCGGCAGGGACTTGCTCGGCAGCGGCTGACTCAGCAGCGGCGGGCTCGGCAGCGTTATTCGAGGTCGGGCTCACGACCGGCCTCGACTAACCCGAATGGCCAGGTAGACCAGCCCACCGGCGAGCGCCCCGAAGCCCGCGACGAGCAGGCTCACGAATCCAATCTCGGAGACCATCCGTGCAGTCTATGGCCGACGTGCCTACGCTCTCCGCATGACGGCACGGTCCCTCGTGGTCAAAACGACGGCCGGCGAAGACGCTCCCGAGCGCTGCGCCCAGGCCTTCACGGTCGCCGCCACGGCGGTGACGGCGGGAGTGCCGGTCTCGCTCTGGCTTACCGGCGAGTCGGCCTGGTTCGCGCTGCCCGGCCGGGCTGAGGCGTTCCAACTCCCCCACTCCGCACCGATGGAGGGCCTGCTCGCGGCCGTCCTGGCCGGCGGAACGGTCACGCTGTGCACCCAGTGCGCCGCCCGCCGGGATATCACCGAGCGCGACGTCATTCCCGGTATCCGCATCGCCGGCGCGGCCGTCTTCGTAGAGGAGTCTCTCGCCGACGGCGCCCAGGCCTTGGTCTACTAACCAACCCCGAACCGGTCGCGAGGATTACGCCATCAGGAGCACAGGGTGGTGGCGGTGATGATGATCCGATCGGCGTCGACGCGCACAACCATGCCGGTCGTGCCCGCGCGGTACGCGTACAGCTCGGGCGTCGCCACCACCGCAGGCCCGCCGACATTGCGCAGCGCCGTGTCGAGCGGCGCGGGCAGCGCCCCATCGGCACCGATGGCTTCCACCGTCGTGACCCAACCGCCGCCGGCGCACGCCGCGCGGTGTGTGCGCCACTGCGCCGCTGGCACGCCGAGCCGAGCGACCACCGCCTGCGCGGCAGACCGATCGCCGTCAGCAGGGGCGGCAGGGGCGGCCGGGGTGAGGTCGCCGGCCGGCCGGCAATCGCCCGTGTCCGCGACGAACCGCACCACGCCGGGCGCGAGGGTCGAGCCGGTGATTCCGACCCAGAACCCGGCGTCGGCCGTGAGCCTCGGCAACGAGCCCTTACGCACCATCGCGCCGTAGGCCGCCGGCAGGCGTGCGGCGACCCGGTCGAGCAGTGCCACCTCGGTGCCCGGCGACACGACCGCGGTCACGATTCGCTGGTACCGCTCGCCCGGCCGGAGGACCGTGACCGAGCAGTCGCCGACCCGCTGGAAGCCCGAGATCGAAGCCACCGCCTGGCCATCGGCGCTCGCGACGGTGGCGATCTCCGCGACCGCACGGTCGACGACCGGTTCGGCCTCCGCAACCGTCGTCTGTTCGCGCGCGGTGGGTTCGCCGCGGGCGACGGCCCAGCCGATGCCGGCGGCCAATACGACGACCCAGGCGACAGTCAGGGCAACGATCCACCGCCGAGGCCGGCCGAAACCGGCATGCCCCACGGGAGGCGGCGCGCCGGCCTCAGGTGGGTACGCGGCTTGTGGCTCGGTGGTAGTCACCGGCCCATTCTGGCAGCCACCGGTCTCCATCAGAGAACCGCAGGCGGAGCGAGGGCGAACCGTCCATCGGACCGGTCCGCCCTTGATCGCTGCCGAAGCCAGGGTCAGGCAATGACTGAGAGTGCCACCTCGTTCAGTCCGCGGCCGGCGGTAACTTGCGCATCCGCGTTGCCGGCCCGGGACAGCGCCCGAAGCGTCCACGTTCCTGGTGCCGCGAAGAACCGGAACTGCCCCTCGGGTGATGTCACAACCTCGGCCGTGAACTCGCCGGTGGCGTCGAGGAGCCGAACGTAGGCCCCACCGATCGGGTCGCCCTCCCCCGAGGAGACAACACCGGTGATCACCGTCTCCTTTTCGAGATCGACACTCGCTGGCAGGGGCGCCGACTGCACCGGCGCGCCGCAACCCGCACTGCTTGTGCTCATGTACGTCCTTTCAGGCTTATCGGGCTCTCACGCGCATTAGTTGGAAGGCGGGTCGCCAGGTTCGTCGCCGAGTGCCACCGGCACGCCGACCAGCGATCCGTACTCGGTCCACGAACCGTCGTAGTTCTTCACGTCGGAGTGGCCGAGGAGCTCCCGCAGCACGAACCACGTGTGCGAGGAGCGCTCACCGATGCGGCAGTACGCGATGGTCGACTTGGACCCATCGAGCCCCGCCTCGCCGTAGAGCTGGCGCAATTCGTCGTCGGACTTGAACGTGCCGTCCTCTTTGGCGGCCTTGGACCAGGGCACCGATAGCGCGGTCGGAATGTGTCCGGCCCGTTGTGCCTGCTCCTGTGGCAGGTGCGCGGGGGCGAGCAGGCGACCCGCGTACTCGTCCGGCGAACGCACGTCGACGAGATTCTTCACGCCGATAGCCGCAATTACCTCGTCCCGGAAGGCGCGGATGGACTGATCCTGGTTCTGCGCGCGGTAACTCGTCGCCGTGCGTGAGACCGGGTCCATCACGAGCGGACGGTTTTCCAGCTCCCACTTCTTGCGACCACCGTCGAGCAGCTTGAGGTCGCCATGGCCATAGAGCTTGAAATACCAGTACGCGTACGCCGCGAACCAGTTGTTGTTGCCGCCATAGAGGACGACTTGGTCGCCGTTGCCGATGCCGCGCTCAGACAGCAGGGCCTCGAATTGCTGCTGGTTGACGAAGTCCCGACGTACCGGGTCCTGCAGGTCGGACTTCCAGTCGAGCTTGACCGCGCCGGGAATATGGCCGGTGTCGTACGCCGTGGTGTCCTCGTCGACCTCGACGAAGACGATGCCGGGGGCGCCGAGGTTCTTTTCGGCCCAGTCGGCGGAGACGAGTGCGCTATCGCGACTCATGGGTGGACTCCCTAGCTGATGGTGAGATCGCAGGCACCGTGTGCGACGGAGACCCGCGCGGGCAACTGATTCCTTGGACAAAGGTGATATGCGCAGGAGGACGGCCGCGAGGCAGCTCACGCGATCGGGCGCGCGCCTAGGCGGGCCGAACGTTTCCAGCGTGAGAAAGCCGCCGAGATCAGGGGCGGCGACAGAGGCAGGTGGCCACACGGCACAGGTCGACCGCGCGCCGCTTGGTGAGCAGGATGCCCATAGAGAGCGAGGCTACCAGGATGTTCGGGGCCCGCCCTGGCGCCGACCGGATCCTGGGACCGGCTAGGGCTCAGTCTTCTTGATGTTGGACCGCAGCGCGGCGTAATACGCGGCCACCATGATCGCGCCAATGGCGGCGATAATCCCGACCCACTCCTCATTGCCGATGAAAACCGCAATCAGGATGGCGATGACGTAGGCGAATGGCACCAGAATGTCCAAGGTCCGGCGGTTCAAGGTGCGCCTCCCGGGGAGAGAGTGACGGCTCACCGTCATGATGCCGCACATCACGTCACCAGGGGAACGTTGTGCCCGGTGGCATTGATCGAGAGTCCCTCCGGCTCCACTGTCACAGAATCGAGAGTGAGACTGAACGGCAGCTGGGGCAGGCGGGCGAGGACCGACCGTTCGACCAGGCCGTCCAGGAAGTTCTTCGCGATCTGCGGAGTCTGCACGCCGACCGCCTTGGCGTCCCGCAACCTCACGTCGAACTGGCCGTCCACCACCGAAATGTCGGCTACGGCCGAGATCGGCACGCGGACACCGGCGATGCTAGCCGTGCCGGTCGCTCGCAGCGCACCAGCGGATTCGGTGAACCGCACCTCGGACAGCTTGAACCGGGAGTAGTCCACGAGGCTCTCCAGGGTCGCAAACGACACGACCGCGGTGCCCGTGACCTGCTCGGCGACGACCTTGGCGGTCCCCTCGACGAGCTCGCCAGTGTCGGCGTCGACGCCCCTGGCCACGACGCCCAACGCCGACAGGGTCGCACCCTTCGCCCTGCCGGCGGGCAGGCGAACCTCGGTCATGTCGATCGTGATCTCGTCGTAATTCCCGCGCGCGACCTGGGTGAGGAACGGGAAACCACCGACCGAGACGTCGATCGTCTGATACTCCACGCCGTTCTGGGACATCTCGGCTACGACCTGGGAGCGCAGCTCCTGACGCGCGAATTCCGCCGCCACCCGGTCAGCGACGACGGCGATCGCGCCCACCACCAGGACGATGGCGACGAGAAAGCCCAGGCCGCCACGGGGCCGGCGGGGGCGGAAACGGGGACGCTCGTACGAGACGGCGGCGCCCTGCCCGTACTCGCTCACGCGTGTCCCCCTGGTGATCGCATCAGTCATGGCATGTCTATAACCGCTTCAGCGCAGGATCACACCCACCACGTACGACGCGGGGGCCGCGAACGCGAACGCGCCGAGCGGGCCTTGCATGTGGCGGGCGATCCACATGAACGGCGCGTCACCCTCCAGGCGGCGCCCGGCCTCGGCATAACCCGTACCGAGGTCTACCACGACGGCGATGAGGACGGCGACCATGCCCGCAACGGCTCCATCGAAGGTGGTCATGCCGTCGACCAGTAGGCCGGCGGCGGCGCCGGCGGCGGTGCCCGCCATGGCCCCGGCGATGACCCCGGTGGAGCCGCGGGGCACCTGGGGCGCGATGCGTGGGGTGGGCGCGATGACGTCGCAGAGCCGCGCGGTCGCAAGGCCGATGCCCACCGCGGCCAGGCCCGCGAGCAGCACCTGGTCGCCCAGCGGCTGGCGCGAGAGGACCGCAAAAGCGGCAAAACCCGTCACGCCGACGACGACCATCATCGTCACGCCGAGCGACTCGGTAACTCCGGCGCGCCCCCCGCGCAGGGCCAGCTGGCCAACGATCGCCGCGCCGAACGCGCCCGCGATAACGTAGCCGAGCGGCGCGAGTGAAGCCTGGACGGGGATGTTCACCGCGATGCAGGACGCGGCGGCGGTGAGCAGACCCACCGTCGCGACGACCCAGGGGCTGGGTGGGCGACTGGCCACCGTCCAGGCGAGGACGAAGAACACCTGGGCCGCGAAGATCACGACGGTGAATCCGGTCTGGGTGGCCTGTGACCCGATTATCAGCCCGAAGGCGAGCAGCAGGGAGAAGCCGGCGATGGCGAACGAGAGGAGTCGCCGGACGGGCACCACGGGCTCGGCCGGCGCTGTCTGCCCACGCCCACCCGACCGCTTGCGTTCGCCGCGGTTGGCGGCGCGATCCGGCGTACGGCCAGCGCCGCGCCCGACCGGTCGGTCCTTGGCCCGAGCCCCCCGCGCCGCCCCCGGTCCGCCAGAACTACCACCCGGCCCGCCTGGCCCACCCCCCGCCGCGGCCGGGACGACCGCCGGGACGGTCGCGGGCGGGCGCCCAAAGGCCGACCTTCGGTCGCCTGAGCGATCACCGCGGTATCGGTCGTCGGGGCCACTGCTTGCCAGCACGCCCTGATCGTGCCACGAGTGCGCCGTCGGTTCGAGTTCGGGCTGCGACGGTTGGCGCCCGCCTTCGCCGGAGGCGATCAACGCGGCAACCGCGCCGGAGGCGATCAACGCAGCAACCGCGCCGGAGGCGATCAACGCGGCAACCGCCAACCGGACGAGTGGGCGACGTCACCAGGTCTGGATCTCACGCACTGAACGGGGTGTGCTGGGAAGCGGGTCAGTTCGGTTAAGGTGTGGGTCAATCCACCCGTCAGCGAGGCCGGGTCCGCGCCCGGGCGCGGCGAACGCCGTGAGACGGAGGTGACCGTGGACATACTGCTCCTGACCACCGCCAATGGTTCTGGCGGCCCGGCCGGAGTGCTGCCGGCACTCGATCTTCTTCCGCACACCGTGCGCACCGCGCCACGCGACGTGCGCGCGCTGCTGGCGGGCACCAGTCCCGACGTTGTGGTCATCGATGCCCGGTCACAGCTCGCCGAGGTGCGGGCCACCTGCCGGATGCTGCACGCGACCGGCCTCGGGGTTCCCCTGCTCGCTGTCGTGGCCGAGTCGGGCCTGGTCGCTCTCAACGCGGACTGGGGCGTTGACGACGTGGTGCTGGCCAGCGCCGGCCCGTCGGAGGTCGAGGCGCGCCTGCGACTTGCGATCGGTCGTCTGTCCCCCGGGGCGGCGGCCGGCAGCGGGCTCATCCGCGGCGGCGAGCTGACCATCGACCCGGACACGTACGCCGCCAAACTCAAGGGCCGCCCACTCGACCTCACGTACAAGGAGTTCGAGCTGTTGAAGTTCCTGGCCCAGCACCCCGGCCGCGTCTTCACGCGGGATCAGCTGCTGCGCGAGGTCTGGGGGTACGACTACTTCGGCGGCACTCGTACGGTCGATGTCCACGTCCGTCGGCTTCGGGCCAAGCTGGGGTCGGAGTACGAATCGATGATCGGCACGGTGCGCCAGGTCGGCTACAAGTTCGTCGTACCACCCACACGCACGCTGCCGGACGCCGACCAGGTCGCGCCGATCCGAGGACGGACGGTCGTTCCCGCTCCATGATGTTCCGGCCTCGCAGCGACTACGGTAGCCAGCGTGGGGACCGTACGCGCCGATCTTGTCCGAGCCGACCACCTCACGCCTGCCGAGGTCAGTGAGGTTCTCGCCCTGACGAGGGCCGCGAGCGACGCCGACGGCGCTTATCCCCTCTCCGAGCACGTGATGATGCACCTGCGACACGGTGGCGACATCCCGGCCGTCCACCTCTTGGCGCGCGACGGCGACCAGCTCGTCGGCTACGCCCACGTCGACACCACCGATGCCGTCGAAGGTGCGTCAGCGGAGCTGTGCGTGCACCCCCTGTTCCGCCGACGAGGCCTGGGCCGGGCCCTGGTGATGGCGGCGATCGGGGCCGCCGACGAGCACGATCCCGCCCACCGCTTGCGTCTGTGGGCACACGGCGACCACCCATCGGCCAACGCGCTGGCACTCTCGCTCGGCTTCGAACGCGCCCGGGTGCTGTGGCAGATGCGTCGATCGCTCTTTGCCCCGGTGCCGGCGCCAGAGCTGCCACGCGACGTCGTGCTGCGTCCGTTTCGACCCGGGACGGATGACGCCGCCTGGCTCGACCTGAACGCACGGGCCTTCGCCGACCATCCGGACCAGGGTCGCTGGCGCGCGGCGGACCTGCGGATACGGCTCGCGGAAGGGTGGTTCGACCCGGACGGCTTCCTGCTCGCCGAGCGTCCGGCAGAAGGCAAACTGCTCGGCTTCCACTGGACCAAGGTCCATGGCGCGATCCGGCATGACCACGGGGACGGCTCGCACGACCACGATCCGATCGGCGAGGTCTACGTGCTCGGGGTGGACCCCGCTGCCCAAGGGCTCGGCCTCGGCACTGCCCTGACCCTCGCCGGGCTGCGGCACCTGCGTGATGTCGGCCTGGACCAGGTCATGCTCTATGTCGACGAGTCCAACCCGACCGCGATAGCGCTCTACCAGAAGCTGGGCTTCGCCCGATGGTCGACGGACGTCTGCTTCCGCCGACCAGGCAGCCGAGACCAGGTTGCCGGTGACGGATCGCCATCGCCGTAGGCCTTCCCCGGTGGGCCTGGCCGGCGCAACGATGGGCAGATACGAGCGGCGTGATTCGTGTCCGGACGGGAGGTCGCGTGGAGGCAGGCCGTCAAGTCCCCGAAGACTTCGCCTCGTTCGTCGCGACGCAGGAACGTCGGGTCCGAGCCGCCAGCCACGGACTGACCGGCAATGACCGGCTCGCCGAGGCCCTGCGACGCGACCTCATTGCCGCCATCGCGCTGCGCTGGTGGTGGTTTCGATTGCGGCCAGCAAGATCGCGCCCGGCCGCGCGCGCTGCGTACCTTGACCGGATTCTCCGCCGCGAGGCCCGTGCGTGGCGAACGGAATCCACCGGCCCGGGGTGGCTGGCGGCAAGGTCAGCACGATCCCGAGCAGGCACGCGCTCCCGCGCCCGAGCGGGCCGCATCCGCGTGGTGGAGGACGAGGAGGTCATCGAGACCGAGGCGGCGACCCAGCTCGCCCGGGACGCTTGGGATCTGGCGAAGCAGGTGCGCCGGCGGCGGCGGGTGGTTGCCGCGATCGCGGCCGCTCTGCTCGGGTGCGTCGCCCTCGTCGGTCCGCGCCCACCGAGCCCAGCACCGGGCCCGGACCTGCTGCCACCGCCACCCACGGTCGTGCCCACGGGTGTCCTGGTTCTGCCGGCGTTCGCCCGCCTGGCCGAGCTCGACCGGCGCGCCACCCGGCTTCCAGAGACCATCAACGTCGATCCGACGCCGGCCCCTCCGCTGCTGGACCAGCCCCTGCCGCGGGCCCTGGCCGTGCTGCGGCAAGGACTCGGCCCGCTCGTGGTTGTAGGCGGGGACGGCCAGACCCGGCGCGTCGATGACCCCAGACTGGCGGCAGCGCGCCTGCTGACGACGTCGCTCTCACCGGACGGTACCCGGATCGCGCTCACCCGAGCCAACGATCTGCTCGTCATTGACGTCACCACTGGGGAGGTGCGGTCGGTCACCGCCGGCTCGGTCCAGCCGAACCCGCCGAGCCTGGTGTGGCACTCCCGGAGCGCCGTGCTCCTGCCGGGTCGGGGGGCCGCGCGGCAGGTCGACGTCGACACCGGCGCGATGTCGGACCTCGCCGGCACAAGTGGGTCCAACTTGGTGACCACCCAGGGCGCCGCCGCGACCCGCATCACCGAGCTCGTCTCCACGTCCGCTTCGAACGGCCTGCCGACGCGGATTCGGTACTGGCGCACCGGGCCGACGGCGACGCCGGTCGCGGCACAGGCCAGCGGCACGCCTGGCGCCACCCCGCCACCCAGCACGTCGCCCAGCCCGTCGCCGAGCCCGTCGCCCGCAGCGTTGCCCGCGCCCGCTCGCGACGTCGAGGACCGCCCGCTCTTTGGTCCAAACTGGATCGGCGGCTGGATCGATGGCGCGTGGTCGACGCAGGACACTCTCGCCAGCGCGTGCGGACCTGGAAGCATCCTGCTGCCGCAAGGATCTGGAGTTGCCCGCTCGGCCGTGGTCGCCGTCGGCGCCAACGGCCTCTACCTGGCCACGCTCGTTGCTGTAGAGACAACTACCCTCGACGCGCTTGGCTTCGTGGACTCACAGACCCTGCTCGTCGCTGCCGGCCTGCCGCGGACCGCCACCGTGATTCTCGCGTGGACCCCTCGCACCGGCGAAATCGCGCGGGTCAGCACGGTCAGTGCGCACAGCCAAGTGGCGGTGGCCGACCTTTTGGCCCCTGGGTAAGAGCCGCGCTCACGTAAAGGCCGAAACGCCCGTCAACTGCTGGCCGATGACTAGCTGATGGATCTCTGAGGTGCCCTCATAGGTCAACACGCTCTCCAGGTTGTTGGCGTGGCGGAGCACCGGATATTCCAGGCTGATGCCGTTGGCCCCGAGGATCGTGCGGCACTGGCGAGCGATGGCCAGAGCCTCCCGCACGTTGTTCAGCTTGGCGACGCTGACCTGTTCTGGTCGCAGCCCGACGGAGTCGGCCAGCCGCCCAAGATGCAGCGCGAGGAGGAACCCCTTCTGCAGCTCGACCGCCATGTCGGCCAGCTTTGCCTGGGTGAGCTGGAAGCCGGCGATCGGCCGGCCGAACTGCTCCCGCTCGCACGCGTATGCGATGGCGGTGTCGAGGCAGTCCCGGGCCGCGCCCAGCGCCCCCCAGGCGATGCCATAGCGGGCCTCGGTCAGGCACGACAGCGGCGCCTTGAGCCCTCTCGCTTCGGGAAGCAGCGCGTCGCCGGGAAGCCGCACCTCGTCGAGCACGATCTCTCCGGTTGACGAAGCCCGAAGCGACAGCTTGTGATGGATCTCGTTCGCGGTCACCCCGTCGCTGTCCATCGGCACCACGAAACCGCGGACGCCATCGTCCGCCCGGGCCCAAACGACCGCGACATCGGCGACCGGCGCATTCGTGATCCACATTTTTGTGCCCCGGAGTACCCAACCGTCGCCATCGCGCTCGGCGCGGGTCTTCATCGAGGCCGGATCCGAGCCGTGATCGGGCTCGGTGAGACCGAAGCAACCGATCGCGTCGCCCACGGCCATGGCCGGCAGCCAGCGCTGCTTCTGCGCCTCCGACCCGTACGACCAGATCCCGTACATCGCCAATGATCCCTGCACGCTGACCAGGCTGCGGGCGCCGGAGTCGCCAGCCTCCAGCTCCATGCAGGCCAGCCCGTACGAGACAGCGGACGCTCCTGCGCAGCCGTATCCCTGCATGTGCATGCCGAGCAGGCCAACCGCGCCGAACTGCTTCGCGAGGTCCCGGGTCGGCGTGCGGCCGTCCTCGAACCATCGCGCGACGTGTGGGCGCACCTGCTGGTCCACGACGCGTCGAACCAGATCCCGCATCGCCAACTCCTCCTCGCTCAGCAGCGAGTCAAGAGCCAGCAGATCGAGGGGAGCGGTACGGGCAGCCATGCACCCAACTTAGAGGACGAGTACGCGAGCGTGGATCGTCGTACGCTGCTGCAGTGCGGCCCGCAGGGCCCGATGCACACCGTCCTCGAGGTAGAGCTTGCCGTCCCAGTGCACAACGTGTGGGAACAGATCGCCGTAGAAGGTGGAGTCCTCGGCGAGCAACCGGTCGAGGCCAAGCTCCCGCTTGGTCGTGATGAGCTGGTCCAGGCGCACCGGACGGGGTGGGATCTCCGCCCACTGCTTCATCGTCATGCCGTGGTCGGGGTAAGGCTTCCCGTGCTGGACCTCCTTGAAGATCACGACGCGCCGCCCCCTCCCCTCCGCGTGGCGAACGTGTGCGCTGCCCAGCCTAGCGACAAGCCAGCCCGGTCCTGCCGCTACATCGACCAGCGCCCGCGATGGACCACTTCGTCCACCGGCCGGCGGCCACGCTTGAGGGAGCCCGATCTGTGGTCCGGTGCCCGGTATCCCACGCTGACCGCGCCGATGGGAGTGAACTGCTCAGGCACGCCAAATTCGACCCGGTACGCCGATATGTGCTCGGGCGGGATGCCGAAGAAACACGCGCCTAGTCCCTCATCGACCGCGGTGAGCAGTATGAGCAGGCTGGCGAAACCGGTGTCGATGTCCCAGTAGGGCACCGGCCAGCGCCGCTCGTCGCGATCCGTCCACCCCTTGTCCGGTTGCGCGTATCGGTCCAGGTAGACGGCCTTGTTGGAGTGCGCCACGATGATCAACGGTGCGTGGCGCATGTTGATCAGCCACTGCTGCCAGGCGTCTGTCGGCGGCGTCGCGGCTCGCCAGAACCGCTCCCGGTCCGCCGCGTCCTCCAGGACGAGGAACCCCCAGCCCTGCGAGAAGCCCGCCGACGGGGCCCTGATCGCGTGTTCGAGGATCCGCTCGCGCACCTCCGCCGGCACCGGACGATCCGGGTCGTAGTTGCGCACCATGCGCCGCCGGCGCACCACCTCGCGAAACTCCACACCGCCACCTTCCCTTGGGCGAGAGCCGTCGATCTAGGGCCCAGTCGCGTGGTTAGTGATCAAAGCACGCGACTTCGCCCTAGATCGACGGGGAGAGCTTGGTGATGCCCCACGCGCCACGCCAGGTCTGGGCGGGCTCCAGCACAATCAGGTCACGCCCCGATCGGAATGCGTCCGGCGGGCACGTCATGGGTTCTACCCCGACCGAGCGTCGGAATCTTTCGCCGGGAAGCGTGTCGCTGGTGAACAGCTGCCACCAGCCGAACGCCGCATCCGCCCAGAGTTTCACGCCACGTCCGTCACTTGTGGACAGTGTGACCGCCGATCCACCGTCGGGATCGCGGATCAGGTCTCCGAAAGCCGTGTCGAGCACGGCCGCCCCGATCCGGCGCGGCTCGGTGAAGTCGAACTCGCCGCCGGCGACACGCGCCGCCCCGATCGGCAGCAGGCGCCCGTCGACAAGCAGTCGGCTGCGGGCCGGAAGTTGCACGAACAAATCCTCGATGGTCACACCGGGGACGAGCAGATACGGGTGCACCGAGAATCCGAACGGGCACGGCGTGGTGGCGAGGTTGGTGACTGCGTGGTCAGCCCGCAGTCCGCCTGGCCCGACACTCCACGTCGTATGCAGCGAGAGCGCCCATGGGTAGCCGGGCTGCGGCGGCAGGTCGTACTCGAGCGAGAGCATGTCCACGCCTTCTTGCTCCGCCACTTCCTGCCCCGCCACGCCCGCCGGCCCTTCGGCGGCCGACTTGGCCGGGCGCCACCGCGACCAGTTGACCAGACCATGGATGGCGTTGTGCTTCGCCGGCTCGGTCAGGGTGAGCTGTCGAGACTCGCCCGCGAAGACATAGCGTCCGTCCCGAATCCGGTTGGGCCAGGGGGCGAGGATCTGGCCGGCCGAGGCGGGGCACATCTCGTTCTCGGCGAACCCGTCGACGACGTCCGTGCCGGCGACCCGATAGGAGCGCAGGCCCCCGCCAACCTCGACCACGACCGCCTCGTGGTCGCCCGCTGTGATGGTCCACTGAGCGCCGGACGGGTGTACCGCCTGCTCCGCTGCCAGGCTTCGCGGAACCGCCCCGACGCTGCCCCCTTCGGACATACCGCTGCCTCCCCAAATCTGACCTCGTTCTGGCGACCTTAACGGGTCTTGACGAGCGGCGCGTAGCGAAGAAGCCCGGGGAAGGTGACCGCCAGCACTGCCGCGACGACCGCCGCCGCCACGCCACCGCTGACCCAGGCAACCGTCGGACCGAGCATGGCGGCCATGGCCCCGGCACGCAGGTCGCCCAGGCGTGGGCCACCCGCGACCACGGCGATAAAGATCCCCTGCATGCGGCCCTGGAAGCCGTCCGGCGCATAGTTTTGCAAGATCGTTTGACGGTAGACGGCGCTGATCAGATCGGCCGCGCCACCGACGGCCAGGAGGAGCACGGCGAGCCAGAGCGACCCGGCGAGACCGGCGAGAGCGACAGCGAGTCCCCAGGCGATGACCGAGATAACGAGGGCCCTGCCCTGCCGGTAGACCCGCCCTATCCAGCCGGACGTGAGGCCGGCGATCACCGAGCCGATGCCGATTGCCGCGTAGAGCCAGCCGATGGAGCCAGGCCCGAACCTCTCGTCGGCCGCCTCCGGAAAGAGCGAACGCGGCAACGCCAGGACCATCGCGGCGATGTCGATGGCGAAGGAGAGCAGCAGCACCGGCGCGGTGGCCAGATATGCCAGCCCCGCCCGCACCTCGCGCCACCCTGCCACCCGGCCGCCATCGATGGCGTTCGCGGGAGGCAGTGCAGGCAGTCGCACCGTCGCCCAGAGGACCACGGTGAAGGCGAGAGCATCTACCGCGTACGCAGCCGCGAAGCCGGCGTGGAGCAGGACCAGGCCGGCGGTCAGCGGCCCCACGACCATCGCGGCGTTGAAGACCGTGGAGTTGAGCGTGTTCGCCGCGGCCAACTCCTCGGTCCCCACCAGGCGCGGGATGATCGCCTGCCGGGTGGGCGAGCCGACCGCGAAGGCGGTCGCCTGCACCGCCACGAGCGCGAGCAGCAGTCCGGGGTGGCCGATGTGGAGCAGGGCCTGGCCGAGCAGCCCCAGAGTCGATGCCCACATGAGCACGGACGAGGCGAGTAGCAGCTTGCGCCGGTCGACGGCGTCCGCGACCGCGCCGCCCCAGAGCGCGAAGACAACCAGAGGTACCAATGCTGCCACGCCGATGAGCCCCACCCACAGCGAGGACCGGGTGAGCGCGTACATCTGCACGGGCACGGCGACGGCGGTGAGCTGGTATCCGAATTGGGACACCGCGTTGCCCACGAACAGCCGCCGGTACGCGATGTGGCGCAGCGGGCGCGTGTCGATCGCGTGCCGGCGCAGGAACTCCTGTGTGGTCAAGGGGCGAGCCGCTCGACGACCCAGGGCTCGCCCGTCGCGCCAGCGCGACGGTAGCGGAGGCGATCGTGCAGGCGGCCCTCCCGGCCCTGCCAGAACTCGACGGTCTCCGGGATGACCCGAAGCCCGCCCCAGTGTGGCGGCGCCGGGATCGTGCCGGTACCAAAGCGCCTGCCGACCTCGGCCAGCGCCCGGTCAAGCTCCGCCCGGCCCGGCACGACTTGGGACTGAGGGCTCGCCCACGCCCCGAGTTGGGAGGCGCGCGGGCGGGTGGCGAAGTAGGTCTCGGTCTCGGCCCGGTCGACCCGCTCGACCCGGCCGCAGACGACCACCTGCCGTCCGATCGCATGCCACAAGAACACAATGCTCACGGAGGGGTTGGCCGCCGCCTCGGTGGCCTTACGCGACGAGTAGTTGGTGAAGAAGACGAGCCCACCCACGTCGAGGCCCTTGAGCAGCACGGTTCGGGCACTCGGCCGGCCCGTCGTGGCCGCGGTGGCCACCACCATCGCATTGGGCTCGGGTAGCCCGGCCGCCGTCGCGTCCGTGAGCCAACGGCGGAGTTGCTCGAGCCAGGTCGGGGCGAGGTCGCCCTCGGCCAGGCCCGTGCGGGTGTACTCGCGGCGCATCGCGGCGAGGTCGGCGTGCGGCTCGGGCGCGTGCGGCTCGGGCGGGTCGGTCACCCCGTCATCTAACCGCGACCCGGGTCAGCAGCCCACGCGTGCGTCGTGAACGCCACAGCGTGGGCGCGGTTGCGGCGTACCCGGCCGTCATGCGAGAGGATGTCCTGTGTAGCACAAGGGACCGACTGACCAGGAGAATTGACCAACAGGCAAGATGGTCCGGACGATCACACTCAGGAGTGCCAGATGTCCGATATCCGCGAGCATGCGAGCGGAGCGAGCGACCCGTTCAAGCCGGGCCTGGAGGGCGTCATCGCCTTCGAGACCGAGATCGCCGAGCCCGACCGGGAAGGCGGCTCGCTGCGGTATCGGGGTGTCGACATCGAAGACCTCATCGGCCGCGTCTCGTTCGGCAACGTATGGGGCTTGCTGGTGGACGGCAAGTTCGGCCCCGGGCTCCCGCCCGCTGAGCCGTTCCCGGTGCCGGTGCACTCCGGCGACATCAGGGTTGACGTGCAGTCTGCGGTCGCGATGCTCGCGCCGTACTGGGGCCTGAGCCAACTGCTCGACATCTCCGACGAGCAGGCCCGCGAGGACCTCGCGCGGGTCTCGGTCACGGCGCTCTCGTTCGTCGCACAGTCCGCCCGTGGCCTCGGCCTGCCGGCGGTGCCGCAGAAGGAGATCGACAAGGCGGCCACCATTGTTGAGCGGTTCATGAAGCGCTGGCGGGGCGAGCCTGACCCTCGCCACGTGAAGGCCGTCGACGCGTACTTCATCTCGGCCGCCGAGCACGGCATGAACGCCTCCACGTTCACCACCCGGGTCGTCGCGTCCACCGGTGCCGACGCGGCCGCGTGTATCTCCTCCGGCATCGGTGCACTGTCCGGCCCGCTGCACGGCGGCGCTCCGTCGCGAGTGCTGCACATGATCGAGGCCGTGGAGCGCAGCGGCGACGCGCTCGGCTACGTCCGGAGCGTCCTTGACCGGGGCGAGCGGCTGATGGGCTTCGGCCACCGGGTCTACCGGGCCGAGGACCCACGGGCCAGAGTGCTGCGCCGCACCGCGCGGGACCTCGGTGCGCCACGCTTCGAGATCGCGGAGGCGCTGGAGAAGGCGGCGCTGGAAGAGCTGCACAACAGACGCCCCGACCGGGTACTCGCGACCAACGTCGAGTTCTGGTCGGCCGTCGTGCTCGACTTCGCCGAGGTGCCCGCGCATATGTTCACCTCGATGTTCACCTGCGCCCGGGTGGCCGGATGGAGCGCGCACATCCTGGAGCAGAAGAAGCTCCAGCGCCTGGTCCGCCCATCCGCGACCTACGTCGGCCCGGGCCCGCGCAAGCCGGCGGACGTCGAGGGCTGGGACAAGCTTGTGCACGGCGTCTGATGACCTTGCCGTCGCGGCCGGCGCACGCGTTGGCGGCGTGAGCTTGCCGACACTGAGCGAGTCTCCGGAAGCCTGACCATAACCGCCGTGGGAGGATCGACAACCGTGGCGGACTCTCAGACCATTCGCATCCCGGACGAGATCAAGCCCGAGGACGGCCGCTTCGGCTGCGGGCCGGCCAAGGTGCGCCCCGCGGCGGTGCACGCGCTCGCGGACGTCGCCACGACATATCTCGGCACCTCCCACCGCCAACAGACGGTGCGGGATCAGGTCGCGCGGTTGCGCCGAGGCATCGCCGAGCTGTTCGGAGCCCCCGACGCGTACGAGGTCATCCTGTCCAACGGGGGGACGACGGCGTTCTGGGACGCGGCGACGTTCGGGCTCATCCGGGATCGCGCGCAGTTCGCCACGTTCGGCGAGTTTGGGGCCAAGTTCGCCAAGGCTGCCGAGGACGCGCCGTTCCTCGGTGAGCCGACCGTACGCACGGGGGCCCCCGGTTCAGCGGCCACATTGGTCGCCGAGGCGGGTGTGGACGCATACGCCATCCCGCACAACGAGACGTCAACCGGTGTCATTGTGCCGGTACACCGGGTGGCCGGGTCCGGCTCGGATGCGCTCATGCTGCACGACGCCACGTCGGCGGCCGGCGCCGTCGAGGTCGACCTCGCCCAGACCGACGTCTATTATTTCGCGCCACAGAAGGCGTTCGGCTCCGACGGTGGGCTGTGGCTCGCGCTGATGTCGCCGGCAGCCCTCGCCCGGATCGAGGAGATCAAGGCCAGCGGACGATGGATTCCGGCATTCCTCGACCTCGCCACGGCGGTTGAGCAGAGCCGGCTCGAGCAGACGTACAACACGCCGGCGCTGGCCACGATCTTCCTGGCGGCCGAACAGACGGACTGGATCATCGCCAACGGTGGCCTGTCCTGGGCAGCCAAACGCAGCGCCGAGAGCGCCGGCGTCATCTACGGCTGGGCCGAGCGCTCTTCCGTAGCATCGCCGTTCGTGGCCGACCCGGCGTTACGTTCGCCCGTCGTGGCGACGATCGACTTCAAGGATTCCATCGACGCGGCCGCGCTGGCGGCGACCCTTCGCGCGAACGGGATCGTGGACACCGAGCCCTACCGAAAGCTGGGCCGCAACCAGATACGCATTTCGCTCTTCCCGACGATTGAGCCGGCCGACGTCGAGGCACTCACGGCGAGCATCGACTACGTCCTCGCCCGCTCCGCGTGAGTCACGCGATCGCCGGACTGCGGCGCTCCAGCAGGAGTACGTCCCGCCAGCGACCCCGGTGCCGGCCGATCTTCTCCCGGGTCCCGACGACCCGGAACCCAACTTTCTCGTGCAGACCGACCGCGGCGGCGTTCTCCGGGAAGACGGTGGCCTGCAGGGTCCACAGGCCCTGGGCCTCGGTCGCCGAGATCAGCGTCGACAGTAGGGCGCTGCCGACGCCCTTACGCCGGGCGTCGGCCCGGACGAATGTGTAGCACTCGACCACGCCGGCGTACTCGCGTCGCTCGGAGTACTTGGACACGGCCGTCCAGCCGAGCACCTTCTTCGACTCGTCCACCGCCACCAGTCGGTGCATCGGCAGGTGGGCGCGGTTCCATTCGGTCCAGGTGGGGACGTTCGTCTCGAAGGTCGCATCCGCACCCTTGATCGCTTCCGCGTAGATCGCGAGGACCTTCATGCCGTCGCTCGACTCCAGCGCCCGTACTGTGATCGCCAACCTCGCCTCCTCCGCCGCAAGCCACCCTAACGAGGGCGGTGACCCAGGGCCGACGAGGGTGAATCGACCCGCCGACGTACGTTCCTCCGCGCAGGCGGCATTTGGCCGGGTCTTCGGCGCGCCGGTCTCCCATCTGGACGGACTTCGGCGTACCGTGTCGCCAGGCGCCCGACCACCGCGGCGTCGGATTCACGTACGGGTTGGACGGAGGCACCTCAGCATGCGGCCGGTACGCTTCGTCGCCCTCTCCGAGGACGGCCAGGCGCTCGTGCTCGCAGACGAGGTCGGCCGCCTCCTCACGCTGCCGATCGACGATCGCGTTTCGACGTTCTTGCGCCCCGACCGGGCCGCCACCAGGGACAGCTTCCCCAACGACGATCCGCCCTCGCTTGCGCCCCGGGACATACAGGCGCGCATCCGCTCGGGTGAGTCCGCTGAAGACGTCGCTCGGATCGCGGGCGTCCCGGTGGACCGGGTGCTGCGCTATGCCGGGCCGGTGCTGCAGGAACGGGCAATGCTCGCCCAGCACGCCCGCCGTACCCGGCTGAAGACCTCCGACAAGGGTGCCTCGCTCGCCGATGTGGTGGACGCCCGGCTGAGCCAGCACGGCGTCGACATGGAGAAGATCTCCTGGGACGCGTACCGGCGCGACGACGGCACCTGGCGCGTCGTGGCCACGTGGCCGTCGGGCAAGGCGAATGCGACCGCCATGTGGGAGCTCGACAAGGCCCGCCAGCTGGTCGCCCCCCAGGACGACATGGCGCACTACCTGTGCGGAGCGCCCACCAGTCAGGACGCGCACCGCGGTCACGAGGTCGCTCCGCCGCGACCCGATCGCGGCGGCCACGAGCCTATCTACCCCGGCGTTCGCGAGCCTGCCCGGCCGGGCCGGGACCCGATCCGCGCCGGCCGGGACGCACTCATGGCATCGCTGGAGCGTCCACTGGGGACACCGGGCACGCGGAGTCTGGAACCGTTAGCCGCACCGGCCGCGTCCGTGGCCTCCGCCGCCGCCACTGGCGAGGTGCCCCGGCGCCGCCAGAGCGCCCGAGCCTTCTTCGAGGACGAGCGCGAAACCACCTCGCACGAGGTCCCAGCGGTGCCGTCGCTGGCCGTCCTACGGCCACGCCGGACCGCGCCCGATGCGATCAACTCCAGCGATCGGCCGGTCAAGCGCGGCCCGAGCTGGGACGACGTCCTGTTCGGTGCCGCCCCCGCGGC
>Ga0184632_10000273_pt1 | contig 18918 bp, 17 predicted proteins | sample PLM31_50_b1_FD_133153 | JGI IMG/M metagenome (GOLD analysis project Ga0184632, IMG submission 133153) | Groundwater sediment microbial communities from an aquifer in East River, Colorado, USA - PLM3-1_50_b1 | ecosystem: Environmental > Terrestrial > Soil > Riparian zone | place: USA: East... | reverse complement strand
CGGTCGTCGGTACCGCCGGACGCCGCGATCCCGCGCTCCGCCAGCAGGGCGACCAGCCGCCGTTGCTGCGTGAGCGAGTGCGCCCGTAGCCGCGCAACACCCAGTGCCAAGGTGAGCAACTGCCCCGCGCGCGCCTGGTAGAGCGGCAACACCGCGGGCGTCGATTCGAGAAAGGCGTCGCCGCCGACGCCGTACTGCGGCGGGTCGGGACGCAAATACGCAAACGGCTCGCGCTTGGCGAACCAACCGATATCGAGCGTACGCAACTCGCCGTCCAGATGCCGCGGATGCAGGTAAAGAAAGCCGGCCCCGGGCCCGCCGCGCAAATACTTGTAGGCGCCGCCGACCGCGAAATCCGCGTCGAGCGCCGTGATGTCGAACGGATACACGCCGAGCGCGTGATAGGTGTCAAGCAGGACGCGCCCGCCGGCCGCATGCGCGGCGGCGATGATGGCAGGCAAATCGACAATCCTTTGGCCAGTGGTGAAGATCACCTGCGACACGACGACGAGTTCGACGGGCTGCGCCAGCGCCGCAAAAATATCGGCCGTTTCAAAATAATCGCCGCCGCGCGGCTCGACCAACGTGAGCCTAATCCGGCCGCGCCGCGCGTATTCGCGCAGGATCACGTCGAGCGAATCGAATTCGCCACGTGTCGCGACCACCCGCGGCACGGTTTCGTAAGTGTTGAGAATGGCGCGCAAGCCCTGTCCCGCGCTTGTCTTGGGCACGACGCAGTCCGCCCGCGGGGCACCAAGCAAGCGCGCCAGCCGCCCGCGGTAGGCGCGCATCTCGGCTTCCCAGGGCTCCCACGCGTCGCCCATGCGTGCATACCACGCGGCCATGGCTTCCCGCAGATCGTCGTCGGTCGCGTCGAGCGGACGGCCGAGCGAATGATTGGCGAGATAGAGGCGATCGCGCCACGCTGATCGCATGCGGGAAAAAAGCGGGGCGACGTGCCGCTGCACGCCCGCCTCGGTCAGCGGACCGGGACCCAGGGCCGCGACGGCGGATTCGATGCGTGCGGCGGTACCGACGGGCGCGTTCACCCGGTCATTCTAGCCCCGGACCACAGCGCGGCGACCCTTCGGAATCGATCGTGGGCCTGCTCGGGCCCTGGCCGCGTCGCGTCATCGCGATCGTCGCGGCGGGAGGCGTCGTGCTCGCGCTGTAGGTGCCGTCGCTGCGCGTGCGACGCGCCGCTATGGCCGGCCGATGACGGTGCGCACGTCGATCAGTTCCGGGAAGAACGACTGATCGACGGCGCGCCTCAGGTACGCAACGCCCGACGAACCGCCGGTGCCTGTCTTGTGGCCGATGATGCGTTCGACGGTCTTCATGTGGCGAAAGCGCCAGAGCTGGAAGCTCTCTTCGACGTCGATCAACTTCTCGCACATGTCGTAGGCGTCCCACCACTGGCGCGGATTTTCGTAGATCGTCTTGAACACGGGCACGAGGTCCGGATGGCGCGTGTAGGGTTGCGTGAAATCGCGATCGATGCACTCCGCGGGTACCGGCAGTCCGCGCCGTGCAAGGTGACGCAGGAATTCGTCATACAGCGACGGGGCGGCAAGCAGCCCATTGAGCTCGTGCAACGTGGCCGGTTCGTGCCTGAACACCTCGAGCATCGCCGCGTTCTTGCCGCCCAGCAAAAACTCGAGCGCTCGATATTGCGGCGACTGGAATCCGGACGAGCTCCCAAGCGTCGGACGAAAGGCGTCGTACTCGGACGGCGTCAGCGTTTCCAGCACCGCCCATTGCTCGAACAGCTGCTTCTGGATGAGCTTCACGCGCGCCAGGATCTTGAAACAGGGCTCGAGCGCGTCGGCGCGCACGTGGACGATCGCCGCCTTGAGCTCGTGGATCAGGAGCTTGATCCACAACTCGGACACCTGATGCTGGATGATGAATAGCATCTCGTCGTGCCGCGGCGGCGTGTCGGGCCCGCCGGAGCGCGGATGCTGCGTGTCGAGCAGCCGATCGAGGCATAGATAACCGCCGTAGGTCAGCCGGTCGGCGAGGTCGGTGACGATACCGGGTTCGAGGTCGCGGGTGCTCATCGCTTCGTTGCGCGCGGAGAATGCAAAAGTATACGTCGTCGCCGGGAAAGCTTCTCGTTTGCTACCATCGGCCACGATGCCGCATTCCCGCCGCACCGTCGTTCTCGCTGCGCTTTTCGCCGCGCTATTCGTCAACGGCTGCGGTAACGATGTCGCGCGCCAGCGCACGATCACGCTCGGCGAGTGCCGATTGCCGAATCTTCCGACCGCGGCGCAGTGCGGCGCGCTTGAGGTGCCGGAGGATCGCAGCAAGCCCGAGGGACGGAAGATCAGGGTCTTCGCCGCGGTGCTTGCTGCCAACACTGTCAATCCGAAAGACGATCCACTGGTGATTCTTGCCGGCGGACCGGGACAGGCGGCGTCGCACCTGGCTCCCTTCGCCGCACGCCTCACCGAATTGCGGCGTACGCGCGACGTGGTGCTGATCGACCAACGCGGCACCGGGCGCTCGTCGCCGTTGACCTGTGCTGCGTTCAAGCCGCGCGACGACGAGGTGTTCGACACGGATCCGCTGCCCCGCACGCGAGACTGCCTGGCCGAATTGATGCGCCAGGGTGTCGACGCCGCGCAGTACACCACGGCAGCGTGGATTGCCGACCTCGAAGCGATGCGTGGCGCGCTGGGCTACCCGCGCTGGAACCTTTGGGGGGGCAGCTACGGAACGCGTGTGGCGCAAGAGTATCTGCGCCGGTTTCCCGAGCGCGTGCGCACGATGACGCTCGACGGTGTGGCGCCACCCGGCATGGTGATCACCCTCGATGTATGGCGAACGCGCGAAGCGGCGCTTGCCGCCATCTTCACCGCCTGCGAGGCGCAACCGGCGTGCAAGAAAGCGCACCCCGACGTGGCGACCTCGATCGCGCGGATTGGCTCGACATTGGGCGCCGCGGGCCGCGACGTCGATATCGTCGATCCGCGCACGGGCGAAGCGCGGCGCGAACGGGTGACGCTGGACGTGGTGCTGAGTGCCCTCCAGCCGCTGACCTACGCACCGGAAACCGCAACCTTGTTGCCGGAGATGCTGGCGCTTGCGGCGCGCGGCGATTTCGGCCCGTTGCTCGCCGCCAATCCCGCGTTGTCGACCAACATCGCCGAGCAGATCAACGCCGCGCTGCATTTCTCGGTGACGTGCGCAATCTGGCCGCGCGGGACGATGGCTCCCGATTTCTCGGGGCCCGTGCGCAGCGACAAACCCGTGCTATTGATTTCCGGCGGCATGGATCCGGTGACGCCGCCGGCCTACGGCACCGAGGTCGCGAAGGGCTTCGGCAACAGCAAGCACATCGTCGCGCCCGGTTACGGCCATATTGTCACGCCGCACGCATGCGGCCCGCGACTCATCGCGGCGTTCGTCGACAACGCCGGGTTCGCCAAGCTGCCGGAGACCTGCGTCACGCATTTCGAGCGAAGCGTCCCGCCGCCGCCGTGGCCGAACCGGCTTGCGCCCTAACGCATGATTCGCGTCGGCGGCCTCGTCAAGTCGTTCGGCAAGAACGGGGAAGTGCACGCGGTGCGCGACGTCTCGTTCGTCGCCCTCGATGGTGAGATCACCGGCCTGCTGGGCCCCAACGGCGCGGGCAAGACGACGCTGCTGCGGATGCTCGCCACGCTGATCGTACCCAATGCCGGAACGGCGAGCGTGGCCGGGCTCGATGTCGTGCGCGACCGCTACGCGGTTCGCGAGCGGATCGGCGTGCTGTCGGACGCGCGCGGGTTGTATCCGCGGCTGACGGCGCGGGAGAACATTCGCTACTACGGTGCGCTGCACGGATTGTCCGGAGCGGGTCTCGATGCGCGCATCGATGCGCTGATCGACACGCTCGGCCTACAGGAGATCGCCGATCGCCGGGCGCAAGGATTCTCCCAAGGCGAAAAAATGAAAGTCGCGATCGCACGGGCGCTCGTCCACGATCCGGCCACCGTGCTCCTCGACGAGCCGACCAACGGTCTCGACATCATGAGCGTGCGTGCGCTGCGCGATCAGCTCCGGCAACTGCGCAGCGCCGGCACGTGCCTGCTCTTTTCGTCGCATGTCATGCAGGAAGTCGCCGCACTGTGCGATCGGATCGTCATCCTCGGCGCCGGCCGCGTCATTGCGGAAGGAACCGCGCTGGAACTCATCGCGCAGAGCGGCGCCGCCACGCTCGAGGATGCGTTCGTGTCGCTATTGGGGACGGGCGAGGGATTGGAAGCATGAGCCCGGGCGCCCTGTCCCGGATTTTGACGATCGCCCGCAAGGAGATCGTCGACACGCGGCGTGATCGGCGAACGCTGCTGGTATCGCTGGTGACGGCGGCGGCGGCGGGTCCCATTTTTCTGATCCTGATTTTTAACCTGATCGCAACGCAGGCCGACCGCGCACGCGAGCTCAAGCTGCCGGCCGTCGGCATCGAGCGCGCGCCGGCGCTCGCGGGTTTCCTCGAACGCCAGCAAGTGACCTTGTCCCCGGCTCCACCCGACTACGAGGCGCAGATCCGCGCCGGCGATCTCGACGTCGTGCTGGTCATCGACGCCAGCTTCGCCGCCGATGTGGCTGAAGGGAAACAGGGCACGGTGCGACTCGTATCCGACCGTTCCCGCGATCGTGCGCAGGCAGCGATCCGACAGGCCGAAAATCTGCTGCGCGCGTACAACCGGCAGTGGGGCGCGCAACGGCTGCTGTTGCGCGGCGTGGCGCCCTTCGTCGGCAATCCGTTGAACATCGAGGATATCGACGTCGCCACGCCGCAGCAATCCGGCGCCATCATCCTCTTCCTCGTCGCCTTTTACGGCCTGTTTGCGTCGGTGATGGGTGGCATGGCCGTTGCGCTGGATACGACGGCGGGCGAGCGCGAACGACAATCGCTCGAACCGCTTCTCATGACGCCCGCGCGTCCGCTCGAGCTCGTGATCGGAAAGTGGCTCGCGGTCGCGTCGTTCAATGCGCTGGTCGTGCTGATCACGTTGGCCGGCTTTTATCTGACGCTCGCATTCGCGCCATTGCCGCCCGTGGGTGCGCCCTTCCTGTTCGGCTCGCGCGAACTGGCGCGTTTTCTCCTCGTGCTCCTTCCGATGATCCTGCTGATGCCGGCCGTGCTTCTGTACGTCGGCACCCGCGGGCGGACGTTCAAGGAGGCGCAGACCAACGTCTCGGTGCTGATGTTCGTCGTATCGATGGTCCCGGCGGTGCAGCTGTTTCTGCAGCAGAGGGAGCCGGAGTGGCTCGTGCTGATTCCGGTGACCGGCCAGTTCACGCTGCTCAAGCTCGCGCTGCGCGGCGAAACGATCCCGCTGACGCAACTGGCGTTGTCGTATGCGGTGCCGACATCGCTGATCGTCGTCGCCCTCGCCGCCGTGGGGCGCCTGCTCTCGCGCGAATCGGTGCTCGCCGGCAAATAGCGACGGGCGCACGTCCATGCGAGAATCGCCGGGTGCCGCGCAAAGCTGATCCAGCCGCGCCTTCCGCGACGTCCGCGATGATGGACACGCGCGAGGTCGCCGCGTATCTGCGGCTCAAGCAACGGCGGATCTACGACCTGGTGCGCGCGAATGCGCTACCGCACATCCGCGCGACGGGCAAGCTGCTGTTTCCGCGCGCGCAGGTCGATGCCTGGCTCGCCGCGAAATCGAATGCGCCGTCGGGTCGGGTCGCGTCCGGCGCGCCTCCCATTGTCGCCGGCAGCCATGACCCGCTGCTCGAATGGGCCGCGCGCGAATCGCGTTGCGGTCTCGCCTTGCTCGCATGCGGCAGCAGCGCCGGCCTCGAGCGTTTTGTCGACGGCAACGCGCTGCTTGCGGCGATGCACTGGCTCGATCGGGCCACAGGCGAATACAACGTCCCGTTGGTCCGGCAACGCCTGCCCGAGGCCGACGTCGTCGTGATCGAGTGGGCGCGCCGCACGCAGGGCCTTGTGTTGGCCGCCGGCAATCCGATGAGGATCCGCAAGCTTGCGGACCTGGTCGCCCGGAAGGCGCGCATCATCGCTCGGCAACCCGAAGCCGGCAGCCACCGGCTGTTCGGGCACTTGCTCGAGCGCGCGGGCATTCCCCACGGGAAATTGCGCTGGCTTGCGCGGCCGGCGCTTGCCGAGACCGACCTTGCCGCGGCAATCCATGACGGCAAGGCCGACGCCGGCATCGCGATCGAGGCGGCCGCGCACGCGCACGGGCTCGACTTCATACCGCTGGCCGCGGAACGTCTCGACCTCGTGATGCGCCGCCGCGATTATTTCGAGGTGCCCGTGCAGGCATTGCTGGCCTTCGCGCGTTCGCCGGAAATGCACGAGCACGCAATCGAGCTGCGCGGCTACGATCTCGCGGCGACCGGACGCGTCGTCTTCAATGCATGAGCGGAAAAACGCGGCGGACCCCTCGCGATGTTCATGGCCGATCAAACCCGAACTGCGCAAGCTTGCGCTGGCCCACCGGGGAAATCAGAAATGCGGCAAACGCGTTGGCGGTCTTTGGCGCGTCACGCCGAACCACGACGCCGTAGTCGGCCCCGACGCGAAGCGATTCCGGCAGCCGGATGCTACGCAGCGATGGTTGCTCAGCGACCGCCTGTTGCGCATTCGTGCAATACGTCAGGAAAACATCAACTTCACCGCTCATCAACAGAACACCATAGACGTTGCGATCGGCGGGTGGCGGCGGTGACTGCGGGCCGCCCGTCAATTGCCATGCCTTGGCACTCAAGGCGTTGAAGCTCCCCGGCCTGATGGCCTCGGCGCGACGGAACACTTCCCAGGCATAATCGCCCGACGGATCGGCTTTTGGCGTCGACGTTCCGAGTTTTCGCTGCGGATCGAGCAACACGTCCAAAACGTTTTCCGTCGTCAATGGGACGCCCGGACCGAACAGCGCGCAGAGCTGGTTGCGCGCAAACGGAATGATCGCTCCCGACCAGCCGAGCTCGGCCAATGCGGCGGGATGTTCGAGATTTGCCGACGCGAATACCTCGGCCGGTTCACCTCCGGCAATGCGATCGCGCAAGAGTCCCGATGACCCGAACGTGAGGCTGATCGGTTGCTGCACCTTCTGCTCGAATTCTTGCGCAAGCGCGGTGAAGGGTGCCCGGAGACTTCCCGCGGCAAATACACGGACCGGTTGCTGTCCAAACGCGTTCATTGCCATCGCCACCCCAATCAGGATCAAAGCCGGCGAATGCCGTCCATGCTCATTCCTTGGCGTTCGGAAAGAACAATTGCTCGCCGCCGATCCTGTAGCCCGCGATCGCCGCCTGGCCCTCCGGCGATACTACCCAGTCGACGAACTGCTGGCCCAGGTCCTTCTTGACATGCGAATGCTTCACCGGATTGACCAGCATCACGCCATATTGATTGAAGAGGCGCTGGTCGCCTTCGACGAGAATCGTCAGGTCGCCACGGTTCTTGAATGACAGCCAGGTGCCGCGGTCGGTCAATACGTAGCCGTTCATCGACGATGCAGTATTGAGTGTCGGCCCCATGCCGGATCCCGTATCGCGATACCAGGGTCCTTTCTTCGCATCGAGGTCGACGCCGGCGGCTTTCCAGTAACGCAATTCCGCCGCGTGCGTGCCGCTCTTGTCGCCGCGCGAAACGAACGCGGATTGCGTCATCTCGATCCTGTGCAACGCAGCGAGAATGTCCTTGCCGCCGGCGATCTTCGCCGGGTCCATTTTGGGTCCGACGAGCACGAAATCGTTGTACATGACGGGCAACCGCTTCACGCCAAAGCCTTCGGCGATGAATTTCTCCTCGGACGGCTGATCGTGGACGAATACGACGTCTGCATCTCCGCGCCGAGCCATGTCGAGCGCCTGACCGGTACCAAGCGCCACCACACGCACCTTGATGCCGGTCTCTTTCTCGAACTGCGGCAACAGATGGCCGAACAGCCCGGATTGCTCGGTCGACGTGGTCGACGCCACGACGATGAATTTCTCCTGCGCGATCGTCGGGACCGCGCAAATGGCGAGCAACGCGCCCGCCAGCACGAAGAGCCAATGACGTCGTGTCACAGTCGTTCCCCTTCGAGAAAGGCCGCCGCTTCCACAGTCCGCGGCGATTGGAAGAAAAGTGGCGACGGCGACTGTTCGGTCAGCCGTCCCTCGTGCAGAAACACGATGTCGCCGGCCAAACGCTTGGCCTGCGCGAGGTTGTGCGTGCTCATCACGATGGTCGTCCCGAGCGCATGGATGCCGCGCACGATGTCCTCGACGGCGCGGGCGGCCTTGGGATCGAGGCTCGCCGTCGGCTCGTCGAGAAACAGCACCTCGGGTCGCAACGCCCATGCGCGCGCGAGTGCCAGCCGTTGCTGTTCGCCGCCCGAGAGCGTCCGCGCCGACCGGTGACCGAGGTGGCGCAGCCCTACTTCGGCGAGTGCATCATCGATTCGCACATCGGCGTCGGGCGCATCAACCTTGGCAAGCTCCAGCGCATAGCGAATGTTGGCGGCTGCGGACCTGCGCAACAGCACCGCGCGCTGAAAGACCATCGCCTGCCCTGACGGCCGCTGCGGCACGCCGCCCCAGGCGATCGTTCCCTGGGTCGGTGCCAGCAATCCGTGCAGCAGGCGCAGCAGCGTGCTCTTGCCGGCGCCGTTGGCTCCAAGAATGAGCGTGCAGGCGCCCCGCGCGATCGTGAGATCGACGCCGGCAACGAGCACGGACGCTCCGCGCGCGACCGCCACGTCCGTGCACACGATCGGCAACCCCGTGGTCGTCTGCGCGTCAGCCATAGCGCAATCGCGACCATTCTCGAATCCACTGCGCGGCCGCGTTGAGCAGCAGCACGATGGCGATCAGCACCAGGCCGAGCGCCAGCGCGAGCGGAAGATCGCCCTTGCTGGTTTCCAGCGCAATCGTGGTGGTCATCACGCGCGTCACACCATCGATGTTGCCGCCGACGATCATGACGGCGCCGACCTCGGCGATCGCGCGTCCGAACCCCGCCAGCAACACCGTCGCGAGCGAAAAGCGCGTATCCCACAGCAGCGTGAACACCGCACCTACCGTGTGCGCGCCGAGCGAGGTCAGCTGCTCCCGGTACTCGGCCCACGCGTCGGCGACGATCTGCCGCGACAGCGCGGCGATGATCGGCGTGATGAGGATGGTCTGCGCGATGATCATCGCCGTGGGCGTGAACAGAATGCCGAGTGCGCCCAACGGCCCCGCGCGCGAGAGCAGCAAATACACGACGAGTCCTACCACGACCGGCGGCAGCCCCATCATTGCGTTGAGCAGCACGGTCAGTGTCTGACGCCCTGGAAAGTGTCCGACGGCAATCGCGGCGCCGAGGGGCAGGCCGATGCAGGCGGCCAGAAACGTCGCCGTCAGACTGACACGCAGCGACAGCTCGACGACCGTGAGCAGTTTCGGATCGAGGTTCGTTACCAGCGCCGCGGCAACCGCAAGACTGTCCGAGAAAGTATCCACCGCTCCAATGCCAGTGCAAAACTGCCATTATGACTGCATTTATATGCAATTTGTACAAGGCTTGGCTTGACACGCACCGTTGCCCGAGGCGTGCAGGAATGCGGATCGAACGCATGGAGGGCGTCAACATGACTCGGAATCACAACCACATAGGCGCAGCGGCCGGCACAGTGCTGGTCGCGCTGGCTCTGGCAGCGTGTGCGTCGACAGGCGCGACCAGCGCTGCCTCGGCCAAGTCAGCGGAGAATCAGAAAAAGCAGGCTGAATTGCAGCAGAAGGAGGCCTTCGGCCAGCGCAACGACATCGATCCGCCACTTATTGAGGATTGCCTAATTGCGCGACAATTTCTCTTGACGCGAGCGGGGCTGAAAAACCGTCGCCGACGCTCGCGGCGAGAGACCCGTCAGGCCCGCCACGCTGCACAGATCTCGGCCACATGGCGATGGTCGGTGCCGCAGCATCCACCCAGTACGCTCAGCCGTGGCAGCGCCGTCCGCAAACGTCGATAACGTTCGCCCAGGTCATGTGGATCACCGGCATCGAGTTCGGTCGAGGCGTCGAGCTCCGCGTGACTCTTGCGGGACGCATTCGCGCGGACGCCACCGATGCGTCGTGTCCACGCTTCCCCGGTTCCGAGCACGGATTCGAAATGCGTCGGATGCGCGCAATTGATCATGTAGTAGGCTGGCGCGTGTCCGGTTTCTTCGTCAGTCCGTGCGATCGCATCGCGCAAGCTCTCGCCGCTGGGCAAGCGGCCATCGGTCTCGACGGTGAATGAAATGGCACAAGGCAGGCTCACCGCGGACGCCGCGCGCGCGACGCCAATCGCCTCGCCGCTGGTGGTCATTGTGATCGCGGTGAGCATGTCCGCCCCTGCCGCAGCCAGGGCCGTCGCCTGCGCGGCGTGGTAACGCATGGCATCGTCGCCGCTCATGGGCTCCCCGGCGATATAGCCATCGCCGCGCGGCCCGTGGCAGCCACTGACCACGATCGGTCCCGCGATCCGTGCCGAATACTCGTCGCGCAACTCGGTCATCAGGCCGATCGCATCGGCATTCACACGCCGTAACCCAGCGGCATCGTAGCCCACCTTGGCGCCCCATTCGCTGCTCGCGCGCCAAGTCGGGCTTTCGAGGATGAAGCCCGCTCCGGTTGCGGCGGCGGCGATGTCGAGATAACGCCGGTAGTAGCGGGCCAGCGTATCGCGACCCGCAGCATCGTCGAGGAGAACGAATGCCGCGAACTCCGGCAACGCGATCCCTTCATCGAAGATCAGCGTAGTCTCCATGCCGCCATCGGTGAGAAACCAGCCGCCTTCCTGCTGCGGCAAAGTGCGCTTCGGTCCATTCATGTCAGTGCTCCTTCCTCGGTTCCGACACATCACGTAGCAGCAGCATGTCGATCACGCGCGCCGACGCGCCGTGCCAGAAGCCGGTGGCGTGCGCATAGTCGCGCGGGTTACGATACGTGCCGAACAGCGCATCGATGAACGGCAGATCGGCGAAATTGTAGTGATGGATTCCGCGTGCGTGGTGCACCGTATGCATCTCCGGACGCTGCACGATGAAGCCCAGCCAACGAGGCGTACGTACATTGGCATGCTGGAACGTCGACAGGAACGTGATGATCAGGATGGCGAGCGTGGCCGCCTGCGCCGGAACGCCAATGATGGTCATCACCAAACTCGGCAGCAGCGTCCAGGTCACCATGTCGAACGGGCTGAACCAGAACGCGCTGACGACATCGAGGCGTTCCGAGCTGTGGTGCATCTGGTGCAGCAGCCGCCACAACGGTGTGAAGCGATGCATCGATCGGTGCCAGGCGTAAGCGGCGAACTCGTAGCTCACTACGGCTGCCGCGACCGCGCCCCACTGGGGCCACGTCGACAGGTCGAACCATTGCAGCGGCGCGAGCGCCTCGCCCCACAGCAGCGGCAAGTAAGAGGAGAGTAGGAAATACACGACAAAGGATGCGAGGGCGCGCAGCGTCCAGCCGCGAACTTGCGGCAACGGCCGGCCAGGCGCGACAAGCTCCCACAACGCGAGGCCGGCGAACATCGCGAGCAGCACCTGGGTGGCCGGATCGCGCAGCAGATCGAAAGGCGTAGGCATGACAGAATCTCCGTGTGCTGAATCAACAGGTCGGTTACCAATGCCCGCAGTGTGCCCGCTCGTCGGCAATGCCACCAAAGCGTTCCATGCAACAAACAGGACATTCGTGCCATGGCCGCTGCGTCGCTGACCGGACGATCTGACGCCGGCGGTCCGCTTACGGTGGCGCTGCTCGCCACGCCCGACGTCACCGCGTCCACGCTCTTCGGCCTGTACGACCTGCTGGCCAGCCCCCGGCGCGACTGGCAGATGCTGATGCACGGCGTCGAGTGCCCGTCGCCACTGTTGCCGAAGGTCGTCAGCCGCGACGGTAAAGCGATGCGCGCCGCCAACGACGTGCTGATCGAACCACACGAAAGCTTCGCGACCTGTCCGCAGCCCGCGATCGTCCTGATTACGGACTTGATGATTCCCCCAACGGAGCCACTCGGCGACCGCTACGACGAAGAGGCCGCGTGGATGCGCGCGCAGTACACAGCCGGCGCCACGGTAGCGGCCGCGTGCTCGGGCGCGGTACTGCTTGCCCGTACGGGCTTGCTCGATGGCCTCGACGCCACATCGCACTGGGGCTACTGCGACGCGTTGCAGCGCGAGTACCCCACGACGCGCTGGCGCCCGGACCATCCGCTGGTGGTGGCCGGCGACGGCCAGCGCATCGTCATGGCGGGCAGCGGCACCAGCTGGCACACGCTGGCGCTGTTCCTGATCGCGCGTTTTGTCGGTCCCGAGGAAGCGATGCAGGTCGCACGCATCAACGTGCTCGACTGGAGCCCGATCAGTCCGGTGGCCTATGCTTCACTGGCGCGCAATGCGCAGGTCTCCGACACCATGGTTTTGCACTGCCAGGAATGGGTGGCCCAGCACTACGACCTTGATTCCCCCGTCGCGCAGATGGTCGAGCTCTCGGGACTGCCCGAACGCACGTTCAAGCGTCGCTTCACGCAGGCGATGGGCATGCCGCCGCTCGAGTACGTGCATACGCTGCGCCTGGAAGAAGCGAAGCAGATGCTCGAGTCAGGCAATGCGGCAGTCGAGGCAATCGCGCTCGAGGTCGGCTACCAGGACACGAGCTTCTTCGGACGGCTGTTCCGGCGCAAGGTCGGGCTGACCCCCGCACAATACCGACGACGCTTCGGTGCGCTGGCGCGCAAGTTGAGGGGCGCCGCGCAGTAGTTCCGCTAGAACCCGAACAACCGCTGCGCCGTGCGGCCGCGCACTTTGTCGCGCGCGGTATCGGGCAGCCCGTTCACCCGCTCAAGGCACCCGGGCAGATCGCCGATCGTGTGCGGGTAATCCGAACCGTACATCACGTTGTCGGCGCCGAACACCTTCATACATAGGCCCAGCACGTCGGGCGTGAACACGACGGCGTCCGCGTAGATCTTCGGCAGAAATTCGCTGGGCCGGCGGGAGATTTTCTCGCGGCACGCCGGGATGTTGTCGTAGCACTGGTCCATCCGCGAAATGAGATACGGCAGCGCGCCGCCACCATGCGCGGCGATGATCTTGAGACTGGGATAGCGGTCGAAGAATCCGTCGTAGATCATGCGCGCCACGGCGAGCGACGTATCGAACGTGAACCCGATCGACGCGGTGAGCTGGAAGCGCGCCATGTCCATTTCGCCGACGCCTGGCGGCGCGGTTGGATGCACGAGCACCGGTAATGCTCTCGCGTCGATCGCCGCCCAGATCGGCGCAAACGCGGGATCGGTGAGCGGCATGCCGCCGATGTTGGCGAGCACCATCACGCCCGACGCGCCAGCGTTGCACGCGCGCACGAGTTCCGCCAGCGCGAGATCCGGATACTGCCACGGCAGCGACGCGAACCAGCGCAGTCGATCCGGATGCGCGGTCTGTGCAGCCGCCATATCGTCGTTCATGATCTTCGCCGCCTGCAAACTAACCTGCGGACCGCCCCAATAGCAGTTGGGGCAGGTCAATGAAACGACCCCGATGTCGACGCCGTGCTCGTTCATCGTCTTCAGGCGCAGCTGGTAATCGAACATCGGTGGCACGGGCGTCATGAACGGCGCGCCGTCCAGATGGATCGCGCGCAATCCGCCCACGACCGCCTTCACCGTATAGTGGGGACCTCCGTGCTTCTGCAGAAGATCGAACCACGCCTCGGTAAGGCAGTGCGTATGAACATCGATGACCGGACTTGCCACTCTCGTCTCCTCGTGCATCCAGTTTTTGTTGACCGGAAATCTCCAGCGATAATGCGGATCAGTCGACTTTCGCGCCCGACTCCTTGATCGCCTTGACCCATCGCGGCTGCTCGGCCGCGATCATCGCCGCGAATTGCTCGGGCGTTTGTGGCGGAAACGATTCCATCCCGAACCGGAAGAGCTGGTCCTTGAATTCGGGCGTCGCCTGGATTCTCTGCAGCTCGTCGGACAGCTTCGCGACGATCTCCTTCGGGGTCCCTGCGGGCGCGACGATGCCCTGCCACGCCTGCCAATCGAAACCCGGTACGGTCGCTGCGATGGGTGGGATCGCCGGCAGCAGGGTTGTCGGCTTGGCCGCCGACGTCCCGAGCGCCACGACCTTTCCAGCCTGGATGTTGGGCACCGCGACGGTTGCGTCGGAGAACATCACCTGCAAGTTGCCACTGAGAAGGTCGGTCAGCGCCGCGGGCGTTCCCTTGTAAGGAACGTGCTGGATCGTCAAGCCGTACTCGGCCTTCAGCGCCTCGATGAAGAGGTGATGCGGACTGCCGCTGCCGACGGATCCGTAGTTGTACTTGCCCGGATTGCGCTTGATCGTATCGATCATCTCCTGCACGGTCTTCGCGGGAAAGGCCGGATTGGCGATCAGGAAAAAATTGACCGTACCGACGGGCGAAATGGGGGCGAAATCCTTGACCGGATTGATGGGCGAAGGTTGGTAGAGCGCCGGACTGATACCGAGGGTCGTGCTCGTGGCCATCAGCAGTGTGTAACCATCGGCCGGTTGCTTCGCGACATACTCCGCGCCCACGAGCGTGCCGGCGCCGGGCTTGTTCTCGACTACGACCGGCTGTTTCAGCGCAGCGCCGAGCCGTTCGCCGATCGCGCGCGCGAGAAGGTCGGTCAACGCGCCGGGCGGATACGGAACCACGAGCTTGATCGGCCGCGACGGGTACGGCGACTGTGCGGTAGCGAATGGCGCGATGACCGCCAACGCGATGAAGGCCACGGCACGGCAAAGCGTGGATGCAGTAGTGTTCACGGGAAACCCGGCGCGCAAGAGAGCAAGGCAACTTACGGGACCCATGCGCGCGGTGTCAAGCGGAAGATTGGAACGCTATACTTCCGCGATCCTTCCCGGCAATCCACGCCCATGGTCTCACCGGTCACCGCCGCTACGTCAAAGCACGACCGCATCAGCGCCGCTGAGCGCGCGGTGCGCGTGGACCTCGCCGCTTGCTATCGGCTCGCCGCGCACTTCCGGCTGACCGATCTTATCTACACGCACATTTCCGCGCGCGTGCCGGGTCCGGAGACGCACTTCCTCATCAACGCGTACGGACTTCTCTTCGACGAGATCAGCGCCGGCAATCTGGTCAAGGTCACGCTCGACGGAGACATCGTCGACGACCCCAGCGGTCTCGGGATCAATCCCGCCGGCTCTCTCATCCACAGTGCGGTGCACCGTGCGCGTCATGAGGTCGGCTGCGTCATGCACACGCATACCACCGCCGGCCTGGCCGTCGCCGCGCAAAAGCACGGCCTGCTGCCGCTGACGCAACACGCGATGCGCTTCACCGGCTGTCTCGCCTATCACGATTACGAAGGCATCGCGCTCGACGTCGACGAGCAGCAGCGGCTCGTCCACGACCTTGGCGTTAACAACGCGATGATTCTGCGCAATCACGGACTGCTGACGTGCGGACCAACGGTACACGATGCCTTCGACCTCATGATCCATCTCGAACGCGCGTGCCAGGCACAGGTGGCAGCACTGTCGGGAGGGCAGGAGCTCATCATGCCGCCCACCGCCGTGGCGGAGAAGGTCGCGCGGCAGTTCGCGCGCCCGGGCCGCACCGCCCCGGCCAACGCGTGGGCGGCCCTGCTGCGGATGCTCGATCGCAGCGACCCCGGATATCGCGATTAGCCCGGCCGTTCTCTCGTATACTTTGCCCGCCAAGAGCAGCCGACCGCAGGCCGCCGGACCCGAAAACAAGGAGGAGAGACATGAAGACCCGTGCCGCGGCGCTGGCCGCCAGTTTCGCGCTGTCCGTTGCACTGATCGGCGCGCCATCCGCAATCGCACAGGACAAGTTCGACAAGCCGATCAAGTTGCTCGTCGGCTTCGCGCCGGGCGGCACCGCCGACATCATTGCGCGCGTCGTCGCCGAAAAGATGACGGCGAGCATCGGCCAGCCGGTGATCGTCGAGAACCGGCCCGGCGCGATCGGCCGCATTGTCGCCGACGCAGTGAAGGCGGCGCCGCCGGACGGCACGCTGATCATGGTGATGCCGATCGGACCGATGGCCGTGGTGCCGCACGTCTACAAGGACATCACCTATGATCCGATCAAGGATTTCACGCCGATCGCGCTTGGCGCGACGTTCCAGTTCGCGTTCGCAGCGAGTCCGAAAAGCGGCGCCAAGACATGGCCGGAGTTCGCTGCATGGGCCAAGGCGAATCCGGGGAAGGCCGATTACGCCACCTCCGGCGCCGGCAGCCTGCCGCACTTCTTCGGTGTGCTGCTCGGACGCGGCATCGGCGTGGAGATGGTGCACGTGCCATACAAGGGCTCGGCCGCTTACATGAACGATCTCATCGGCGGCCAGGTGTCCGGCGCGGTCGATGCCATCGCCGATCTCACCGAGCTCCATCGTGCGGGCAAGGTCAAGGTGCTCGCAAGCTCCGGCGCCAAGCGCTCCACTGCGCTGCCCGACGTCCCGACGTTCAACGAGCTCGGCGTGACCGGGGTCGAAGCGATGGGGTGGTTCGGCTTCTTCGCGCCCGCGAAGACCCCCGCGCCGATCGTCAACGCGCTCAATCAAGCGATCAACAAGGCGTTGCAATCGCTGGACGTCGCGGAGAAACTATCGAAGCTCGGCATGGATCCGGCGACCGGCACACCGGAGCAATTCGCGACCATCGTCGCCAACGACTACGCGAAGTGGGGCCCGATCGTGAAGGCGTCGGGGTTCAAGCCGGAGTAACGTGCGCAAATCGCGTGATCGGGAGCGGCTTCGCCGCCGCCCGCGCGATTTGCGCCCGGGCGTACCAAAAAAGCGGAGCGCGTTGCGCTCCGCTTTTTTGTCCCGAAGGCAGTCAGAAGGGAAAGCTTCGGGCGGCCGCGCGCTTTCCCCCGGAAACGGCAGGAAGCGCGTCGATCATAAGCCGCTGCGCGGCTGTTCAGTAACGCGCGGGCACGCTGACAGCCTTCGATGGGCGCACGCATTCGTTGGGGCATTCAAGTCGCATACGCGCGCTACCGACCTTCCGCGTAGCGGACCGCGATCGGCGCGCTTCGTGCCTTTTTTACACGAAAGGCGCGCGGCCGCCCGAAGCCTTTCGTGCTGACTAATCGGGACCAAATCGTGGGCCGCGCGAAGCCGGCCCCCGCGATTTGGTCACGTCGATTTGGTCACGTTAGATTTCGGATCACCGCCAACGGCGGCTGCCGCGCCGTGCCGCGCGTGCCGAGCCAACCCGCGAGCGTGACTGCGAGCGCGCCGCCGAACAGCCCGTAGACCAGCACGAGCGGATTGGCTTCGAACGGGATCTTGAACACCCAATCGGCGAGCACCCAACCGATCGCGGTGGCGCTGGCCGCGGCGACGAGACCCGACAGCGCGCCGAGCAGCAGGAACTCGGCGACCTGCACGGTCACCAACTGCCTTTGCGATGCGCCGAGCGTGCGCAGGATCGCGGCGTCGAACTTGCGCTCGTCCTGGGTCGCGGCGATCGCCGCCTGCAACACCAGCAGCCCCCCGGCCAGCGTGAACAGAAACACGAATTCCACGGCCCGCGAAACGCTGTCCATGATGCCCTGCACCTGGCGCATGATTTCGCCGATGTCGATCACGAGAATATTCGGATACTTTTGCACCAGGTCGGGCAGCCACGCGTTGTTGATCTCCGGCGCGCGAAACGCCGAGATATAGGTGGCTGGCATGGCATCGAGCGGGCCGGGCGGAAACAGCGCGAAGAAGTTGACGCGGAAGCTGTCCCAATCGACTTTGCGCAGACTGGTCACCTTCGCCGTCACCTTGCTGCCCGCGATATCGAACGTCAGCGCGTCGCCCAGTTTGACGCCGAGCGTTTCGGCGATACCCTCCTCGAGCGACATGCCGGCATCCGCGCGCGCGGCTCCAGCCGTCCAGAACGCGCCGCTCACCACCGTATTGCCCTTCGGCAACGCATCGGTCCACGACAGATTGAATTCGCGTTCCGCGAGACGGCGCGCACGCGTATCGGCGAATTTCTTCGTATCGAGCTCGGCATCGTTGACCGCAACCAGGCGCCCACGCACCATCGGCCGGAACGGCACGTCGACACCAATGGCCCGGTGCAACTGTGCGCGTGCATCGCCGACCTGGTCGGGCAATACGTTGATCAGAAACTGGTTCGGTGCGTCGGGCGGCAGATTGGCGCGCCAGTTGCGCATGAGATCCCCGCGGACGACGGTCAACAGCAGCAGCGCCATGAGACCGAGCGCGAGCGCACCGATCTGCAAGCTGGACGCGAACGCTCGCCGGCGCAGGTTGGCGAGGCCGAAGCGCCATGTCACGCCGCGCTGGGGCAGGCGCTTCAGCAGCGCCAGGAGACCCCATGCCGACGCCGCCGCGACGAGCAGCAATCCAGCCACGCCGCCGACCATGATGAGTCCGGCTTGCGCCTCGCGCGCCTGGAATCCGATCAGCAACGCGATCGTCGCGGCGCCGAGCACGTAGGCCAGCACACCGCCGGCGCGCGGACGCGGCAAATCCCGGCGCAGCACGCGCAGCGGGGGCACGCTGGCCAGCGCGATCAGCGGCGGCAGCGCGAAACCGAACAAGAGCAGCATTCCGGTCGCAAAGGACGTCGCAGCGGGAAGCAGCGTCGGCGGCGGCAGGTCCCCGGCCACGACCGAAGACAAAAGGATCACGAGCAACTGCTGTCCGGCCAATGCGACGACAACACCCGCCGCGCACGCGACAACGCTGAGCGCCAGGAACTGGACGAAGAAGAGCGCGAGTGTTTGTCCGACCTTCGCGCCGAAGCAGCGGAACATGGCAGCAGCATCGAGATGCCGGCGCAGATACCGCGACGCGGCGAGCGCCACGGCGACCGCAGCGAGCAACACCGCCACCAGCGCCGCCAGGCCGAGAAATTTTTCCGCGCGATCGAGCGTTTGCCGCACTTCGGGGCG
>Ga0184632_10000272_pt1 | contig 18979 bp, 17 predicted proteins | sample PLM31_50_b1_FD_133153 | JGI IMG/M metagenome (GOLD analysis project Ga0184632, IMG submission 133153) | Groundwater sediment microbial communities from an aquifer in East River, Colorado, USA - PLM3-1_50_b1 | ecosystem: Environmental > Terrestrial > Soil > Riparian zone | place: USA: East... | reverse complement strand
CTCTTCGCCCGCTTCCAGCGGCCCTTCGCCGCGTATGCCGTGGCGGCTGACCGGGCAGCGCGACTGCAGGATTCGCTCGCGAAGCTCAAGCGAGACCTCGATTCCCTGCCGCGCGAATCTCCGGCGTACCGCATACTGTACGGCTCGTTCGTGACGCTCGGCACGGAACGAGCCGCCGCCGACCGGCAGCGCGACTCACCTAGTGCTCGTGCGCCACGGCGAGACGGAGCTGACCGCACAGCGGCGCTATTCGGGTCGCGGCGACGTCGGCCTGTCGACGAAGGGGACGGCCCAGGCCGCCGCCGCTGCGGCGCGGGTGGCCAGTGTGGTCGGTGCGGTCGCGGCCGTCGTCACCTCGCCACTGTCGAGATGTGTGAGTACGGCGGAGGCGATCGCCGATCAGGTCGGCTCGCCACCCGTACAGGTCGACCCGGATCTCGTCGAATGCGACTTTGGCGAATGGGAAGGGCTCACGTTCGCCGAGGTGCGCGAGCGCTGGCCCGAGCGGCTTGACGAATGGCTCGCCTCGCCGTCGGTGGCGCCCCCAGGAGGTGAGTCCTTCGACGCGGTGGCGTCGCGGGTGAGGGCCGCGGTCACCCGACTTCTGGCCGACCATCCCGGCGAGACCGTAGTCGTCGTGAGTCACGTGACACCGATCAAGCTGATCCTGCGCGATGCGCTCGCCGCCGGGGACGCCTTCCTGCACCGGCTCTTCCTGGACCCGGCCGGCATCTCCATTGTGGACTCGTGGTTGGATGGCGGCGTTGCCGTGCGTACCGTCAACGACACGGCCCATCTCGCATCTCTGTGAGTCTCAGTCGCTCCGAGCTCAGTCGCTCCGAGCTCAGTCACCGCGCGCGATGGCCGCGATCGGGCCGACGGCGACGGCGACGAGCTGCGGCATGAGCCACGGCGCGATCCAACGCCGGACCCCGTCCTGGGTGAAGTGCAGCCCGTCGCTGCGGATGCGTAGGCGGTCAATGGTCCAGGTGAACTCGCCATCGGGGCAGACCCGCGCGTTGAGGTCGATCACCTTCACCCGCCCAGGATGGTTGGCAGCAACGGCGTGCAGAAGGCGGTTCCATGCGTCGACCCGCTCGGGCAGGTCCTCGTCGTAGAGTCCGCCATCGGGACGCTCGGCTCGTCGGGTGTACGGCGCGGTCAACAGTACGACATTGGCGCCCCGTGAGCCGGCGATGGATACCGCGAGCTCAAGCTCCAGGGTGAGGTACGTGTTGTACTGAGGGTCGCCGACGTGCTGGTAGGCCTCGCCGAGCTTGCGGTCCATGAGCTCCCAGCGGTCGAGCAAGATCACGGCGACGTCGGGGTCGTCTGCGTTGATGGCGCGACGCCACCGTGCGTCCCAGGTCGGGCAACCGGGGTAGTTGGTGTGTCCGGTGCCGAGCTGGATGATGTCGGGCAGCCGGGCGATGCCACATCCCTGGATCGCTCGGACCGTGACATTGAGGCCGGGATAGCTCGGCAGGTAGGTGCCCAGGGTCCAGGAGACCGAGTCGCCCAGGAACGTGATGCGTGGCTCGACGCCAGGCTTTCGGGCCGGGCGTAGGACCGGCGCCACGTGGATCCCGGTGGCTGGCGGGATCGGCACCATGGCGTGGGCGGTGCCGACGGGGGCGAAGGCGTTGACGACCGGCGGCATCGTCGCCACAACGATGAACGCTCCGGTCACGCCGATAGCGGCGGTTGTCGTGCCGAGTCCCGTGACCACCGGCCCGAGCCTGGGCAGTCGGAACGGCCAAAGGCCGGTGCGGATCGGTCGCTCGATCAAGACGTATGAGAGGGCGGCAACGGCGACGGTGGTAGCCAGGCGCAGGCCGAGCAGCTGGAGCCCGTGCAGCCCGGTGCGGTCGGCGTTGAGGAGACCGAACAGCGGCCAGTGCCACAGATAGAGCCCGTATGAAATCTTGCCCAGCCACACGAGCGGGGACAGCCCGAGGACGCGGCCGACCGCGGCGTCGGGACTGAGCACGGCGTGCGCCAGGACGGCCGCGACGGCGAGGGCGCCGAGGGTGAACCCGCCGCGGTAGAGCCAGCCTGCCGCTCCGTCCGCGTGGGTCCACAGCCAGCCCAGCCCGACAACTGACACGATGCCCGCCACGCCGACCGCATCGTGGATCCACGCCGGCCACTGCTGTTTCTGTGCGCGAGGTGATGAGAGCAGTACGGCCACGGCACACCCAACGAGCAGCGCCTGCGCCCGTGCGTCGGTGCCGAAATAGGCCCGGTTGACGGCCAACGGGTCGTAGAGTGCGGCTGCCGTGACGGCCGACGCGGCGGCGCCGGTGAGGCAGAGAACGAAGAGCACCCGGTGCGCTTTCGCCAGCGCGATCGCCAGCAGCCCGACGACGAGGAGCGGCCAGGCGAGGTAGAACTGCTCTTCGATGCCCAGCGACCACGTGTGCTGCAACGGCGACGGGGCGGACGTCTGCGCGAAGTAGTCGTCCCCGCGGTAGATCATGCGCCAGTTGGCGACGTAGCCGAGGGCGGCGAGTCCGTCACCCCGCAACAGGGCGAGTTCGACCGGTGGTAGCACGTCACGGTAGGCGTAGACGACGACCAGGAGGACAAGCAGGAGTGCGGGCAGCAAGCGGCGAGCGCGTCGAAGCCAGAATGCCCCGAGCCGGATCCGGCCGTATGTGGCTTGCTCGCCCAGCAGCAGCGAGGTGATGAGGAAGCCGGACAGGACGAAGAAGGCGTCGACACCCAGGAAGCCGCCCGGCAGCCACGCCACGCCGCCGTGGAATAGGAGCACGGCGGTCACCGCGAGTGCGCGCACACCGTCGAGGGCGGGCCGGTATGCATAGGTGCGGTGCTCCCCGTGGGCGGTCACGCTCACCTCTGGGATCTTGGATGCTCTGGGTCGAGGTGGCAACCCCGCAACCCCATCCTGCCAAGATTCAGGTTCTACGTGGCCCGGATGAGCAGGATGACTCCGACGATGACACCGATGGCAACGATCGCGGCCCGCAGAGCGTCGGCCGGAAGGCGGCGAGCCAAACGCGCGCCGGTGTAGCCGCCGACCAGGGTCGCGGGTGCGAGCACCGCGACGGCGGCCCAGTTGACCGGCCCGAAGACGGCAAATGCTGCCACCGTGGCGAGTCCGACGACCGAGGAGATGGCGTTCTTCAACGCGTTGATCCGGGCGAGGCTCTCGTCGAGGACGAGGCCGAGCGCGGCCACCAGCATGACCCCGAGGGCGGCGCCGAAGTAACCGCCGTAGACCGCGCCGAGGGCGACCGTTCCATGGAGCATCAATCCACGCCGGCGCCGCGACATGTGGCGTGGGTGCCCGACGACTTCACGCAGTCGTTTTTGGAAGGCGAGGGCAGCGGCGGCGCCGAGAACCAGGAACGGTACGACGAGTTCGAAGGCGCGCGCCGGAGTCGCGAGCAGCAGCGCGCAGCCGGCGGCGGTGCCCAGGATTGCCGTGGGCAGAAGGTACAGCAGCGCCCGTCGACCCCGCGCCGCCGCGAGCGAGACCAGGTCGGCGCGGCTGCCGAAGACGCTCGCCAGATAGCCCGGGCAGACGGCTATGGAGTTGGTCACATTGGCCGGTACGGGTGGGAGGCCGATCGCCACCAGCGTGGGGAACGTGATGAGAGATCCGCCGCCGGCTACCGCGTTGACCGTGCCCGCGGCAAGACCGGCGGCGAGGAGTGCGCCCGCGTCGATAAGGTCCATCGGGACGTAGCATGGCAGGTACGACGGACGAGTCGGCCGGGCGGTCGCGTCGGAGTCTTCGGACTCCGCCGAGGAACGTCCGGGCTCCACAGGGCAGGGTGGTTGTTAACGGCAACCCGGGGCGACCCGCGGGATAGTGCCACAGAAAACAAACCGCCGCCGCGGCCCCGGCTGCGGCGGTAAGGGTGAAACGGTGGGGTAAGAGCCCACCAGCACCCCGGGTGACCGGGGTGGCTAGGTAAACCCCACCCGGAGCAAGGCCAAGAGGGTCCCTGCCGTGAGGCGGTGGCCTGCGCAGGCGTTTGAGGGCTGCCCGCCCGAGCCTGCGGGTAGGCCGCTAGAGCCTGTCGGCAACGGCAGGCCGAGATGGATGGCCGCCGCCACCGCGCCTCGGCGCGGTGCGCACAGAACCCGGCGTACAGGCCGACTCGTCCGTCGCCGTCCTGGTCGGACCTTCGGTCACGCCTGCGAACCGGGGAAACGTCGGGCAGCGTCGGTCAGCTCTAGTCCACAGTGGTCGACGTCGGACGGCCCAGAGACGGCCCAACGCGCACTCTCCCGGCCCAGCGACGGCCGAGACGTGATCGCGATCGACCACCTGATCCGTAGCGAGCCCTACTTCGCCCGGGCCCGGCGAGCGGGCGGCGTCAGCGTCTTCCTCTGGGATGGCGACACCGTACTGCGTACCTGGTCAGGCTACGGCCAAGTCACCGACTTGCTCCGCGGGACCGGCATCCGCCTCGACCTGACACCGCTGGGCCGGCAGGACGCAGACGTTGAATTGCGTCACCACGACATGTACCCCTAGCTGCGCTGGTGGAGCTGCTGCGTGAGCGTCGAGTCGAGCAGGATCGTGTGTCGCGATGCGGCGGCGCAGCTATGGCGAGGTGGAGACTGGCTGTTGCAACCCCGCTCGGAGCGCAGCTGAACCCTCGTACGGACTATGACGAGTGGAGCCGACGATGCCGTAGGCTGGCCGCGGAGGTCCGTCATGCCGATCCGCGTCGTGCTCGAACGAGGCCCGAAGGCCAAGAAGTTCGTGGCGTTCGCGGTCGATTGGCCGGGCTGGAGCCGCGGGGCGAAGTCCGCCGATGGTGCGCTCGAGACGCTTGCGGCGTACCGCGAACGCTATCGGTCGGTCGCCGTCCGGGCGGGCCTCGGGCGGGCGTTCAACGCTGCTGGGCCGCTCGATGTCGTCGAAGATCGGGTCGGCACGGGATCGACCGACTTCTGGGGCATCTCGTTCTCGCCCAGCTCCCTCGAGCAGGATCCGATGGACGCGGCGGAGCTCAAGCGGAACCTCACTCTGCTCCAGGCCTGCTGGGCGTGGTTCGACGACGTTGCGGCGCGGGTCTCGCCGGAGATGCGCAAGGGCCCGCGCGGCGGCGGGCGCGACCGCGACACGATCATCAGCCACACGGTCCGCGTCGAGAGTGAGGACTTCGCGAAGAAGGTCGGCCTGGTGGTCCCAGAGCGCGGGGCCCTCGGACCCGGCGCCTTGGCGCCCTACCGGTCCGCATACCTCGAGGCGATGCGCGCCTACCAGCGTGGCGACGTCAAGGGGGCGATGCGGTCGTGGACGTTAGCCTTCCTCGTCCGCCATTCCGCCTTCCACACGATGGATCACGCGTGGGAGATGGAGGACAAGGACCTGTCCGGCGAGGCGGGCGACGCAGCGTCGGTGGCCTGATACATCAAAACCTCTGTGGGGGCGGCAGGGGTGGCGTCTGCGACACCGTGGCGGCACCATTGGTGAGGTGATGGGCGTTGAGTAGGCCTTGGCGCTTCGAGGCCGACGACGAGTGGCTGGCCGGACGCAGGTCGACGTTCTTCAAACGCCGGCGCTCACGCCTCGCCGAGGCCGTCTCCAACGCGGAACTCGCGCCGTTCGGTGGGGCGCCGCGAAGCCCGCGACTCAAGGTGACCGACAGGGGCTACTCCTACGTTCGGCATGCGGAGCGGCAGTACTCCCACACCACGATCCAGGTCGACCTGCTGCAGTGCCGCACGTGCGGCCACCGGCTGCTCGAGGAGCATCGACTACTGGTCCGGACGGCCGATGGCGGCGAGCAGACAGTGGGTTGGGTGCGAATGTGTCGCCGGTGCCAGAAAGAGGCGTGGCTGTTCACGTCCCACATGCCATCGGTGCTCTCTGGGCGCAAGCGGGACACCAAGGTGGTCTTGTAGTCGTGACCCGCGCGGCGAGCATCAAACAGCGGGCCGGCATCATCGGCACCCTGCGTGCGGCCGGCTGCGTCTTCGCCGAAGGCGAGGCTGATCTACTCCTCGCTAGCGCAGCGACACCGCAGCACCTGCAGACGATGGTTGACCGTCGGATCACCGGCGAACCGCTTGAACACATCGTGGGTTGGGCACAATTCTGCGGCCGGCGGCTCGAGATCGACCCCGGCGTGTTCGTACCAAGGCATCGCACCGAACTGCTCGTCCGCCACGCCTCGAAGGTGGCGTCACCGGGCGCGACGGTCGTGGACCTGTGCTGCGGCTCGGGCGCGGTGGGCGCCGCGATCGCCGCTGCCATCCACGGGGTCCGGCTCTTCGCCGTCGACATCGACCCTGCAGCGGTGTACTGCGCGCGCCGCAACCTCAACCGTCTCGGCGCGGAGGTCTTCGAGGGCGACCTCTACACACCATTGCCTCCGGATCTGCGGGGTCGCGTCGACGTGCTGGTGGCGAACGTGCCGTATGTACCCACCCACGAGGTTTCGTTGCTGCCCCACGAAGCCCGGTCGCACGAGCCGCGGGCCGCTCTGGATGGCGGACCCGATGGCCTCGACATGTTCAGACGCGTCGCCGCGGCCGCCACGGCTTGGTTGGCGCCAGGAGGCCACCTTCTTGTGGAGGCCAGCGCGGCTCAATCGTCCTTGGCCCGCGACGAGATGAGTCGCAACGGACTGGCGTCGCGGGTGGTCCACAGCGAGGAATTGGACGCTACAGTCGTCGTCGGTCGCGTCTGAGGCGAACGCAGGCGGAGCACCATCGAGGGCCACAAGCATGGGTCGACCAAGCGGCGGATCGGGCCGCGATGCGAGCACGTTTCGACGGATGGCGCATGCATCGCTGTGGGGCGATCGCGACGCGCACCGGCTGAACATCGTTGCCGCACAGCGTGAACCATGGCTTCGCGTCGACCCCAGCCCGTCGGCGTCGACGCCCTGGTTCGACGTAGGAGCCGCCCGAATGCCGGTCGGTCGGGTGTCGACGGGGAACGCCGGTGGGCGGTGCAGCGAGTTCCCTGCCGTCGCGAGCATCAACGTGAAGGGGTCCGTCGAGACGCATAGCCTGCGTCCAGCTCACGAGTGAGCGCAGAGGATCGGCCAATAGTGGTGCCACGTGAGGCCGCAGGCGACACGAAAGTAGAGCCATTGGCAAAAAAATATTCTCGCCGCGCGCACGACGTCGCTCAGCGCCGTCGGTGGAGAAATCCGTTGCAGCACAAAGCTTTCAGCGCGATCGTTGCCGGTACTCCTATTGTCGCGGCGGCGCGTGACGCTAATCCCCGACACATTCTCGAGCGTTGCCACTTGAATGACTCATTGCATGTGTGCACAATGACTTCCGACCATTGTGGGCTGTTGAGGACCCCCAGCGCGGTTCCGGCCTGATACCGTCTACAGTGGAAGTCGTAAGAGTTTTTCGTCGAAACGCTCGCACTTGAGCGAAACAAAGTGCACAGTGAAGTCATGAGCAGCAGCGGAGGTGGACCGTACTACTGGTGCCTGAGGCACAACCGGGTCGAGACCGACAACGAGGTGTGCCCCGCGTCGAGGACGATGGGACCCTACGAAACCCCGGCCGAGGCGGAGCAGGCACTGACCAGGGTGGCGGAGCGCAACGAGCAGTGGGATGCCGAAGACGCGCGGTGGACAGGCGAGAAGCCGTGACCACCCACCCAGACCGCTAACGCGACATGAATCGCTCAAGTCAAGCGAGCACAACCAACCAAATCCAGATGCCCGAGGAGGCAACAATGGCCGACGCTAAGGCCACCACCCGACCGGCCGCGAAGCGCGCGGCTGCCAGCAAGACCGCCGCGAAGCCGGCGACAGCGAAGAGCACGCGGGCCGCCGCCAAGTCGACGCCCGCCAAGAGGACGGTCACCGCCGCGGCGAGGACCACGAAGACAACGGCCAAGAAGGCCGCGCCGGCGAAGAGGACGACCACCGTGGCGAAGAAGACCACCGCCACACGGGCGACGGCCGCCAAGAAGACGACCGCTGCCAAGAAGGCGCCGGCGAAGAAGGCCGCGTCGAAGGTGACCGCCGCCAGGAAGGCGACTGCCGCCAAGAAGGCGCCGGCGAAGAAGGCCGCGACGAAGGCGACCGCCAAGAAGACCGCCCCGGCCAAGAGGACCACCACGGTCGCCAAGAAGACGACCGCCAAGAAGACCGCGGCGAAGAAGACCGCGGCGAAGAAGACCACGGCGGCGCGGGCGACCACCCGCACCTCCACGGCCGCCGTCGCCAAGGCACCAGCCGCCCGTAGGGGCACCGGTACCCGCACGACCGCCCGGCGCACCGCAGCCAAGTAGGCTCGGCGTCCCACCGCGCGGGCGACCCGATCCATGAGGTGAAGATGCGGGGGGCACTGGTAAGAAGGGTGACGTGGTCACTCGACTTGTCAGAGCTCCCCGCATCGACTTCGCCAGCCTGCGCCGCGAGCTGGAACTACCCACACAGTTTCCGCTCGCGGCGCAGCGCGAGGCAGACGAAGCAGCGGTCCAGGTTATCGCCGACTTGACCAAGGATGCGGCGTCACGCGCTGCCACCGATCGCACGGACATCCCGTTCGTCACGATCGACCCAGCCACGTCGCGTGATCTGGACCAGGCCGTGTGCCTGCACCGTAGACCAGGCGGGTATCGCGTGTTCTACGCGATCGCCGATGTGACGGCCTTCGTCCCGAACGGCGGGGAGCTGGAGGCCGAGACGTGGCGGCGCGGCCAAACGGTCTACCTGCCGGACGGCAAGGTGCCGCTGCATCCGGAGTCGCTCTCCGAAGGCGCCGGTAGCCTCTTGCCCGGTGAGACGCGTCCGGCGGCACTGTGGACGATTGACCTCGACGTGGACGGCGCGACCACGGAGGTCCGGCTCGAGCGAGCCGTGGTCCGTAGTCGGGCCAAGCTCGACTACCCAGGTGTGCAGGCCTCGGCGGACGCGGACACTCTCGACGACGCCATCGCACTGCTGCCCGAGATCGGCAAGCTCCTCATCGCCCGCGGCCTCGCCCGGGGCGCGATCAATCTGCCCATCCCAGAGCAGGAGATCGAACCGGGCGACAGGCACGACGGTGCGGGGTGGCGACTCGTGCTGCGCGCCGGCGTCCCGGCGGAGGAGTGGAACGCGCAGATCTCCCTCCTCACGGGGATGGCCGCCGCTGCCATCATGCTCAAAGGGAAGCTGGGCCTGCTTCGTACCATGCCCGCGCCCCGACCTGACGCGGTCACGACACTGCGAAAGGCCGCCGCAGCTCTTGGCATCGAATGGCCCGACGGCGCCACTGCCGGACAGGTCATCGCCACCATCGACCCGGCCAGCGCGCGCGGCGCCGCCCTGGTGGATCAGGCGGCCGAACTCATGCGCGGTGCCGGCTACACCCCATTCGACGGCGAGGCGCCACCCGATCCAAGCCACGGTGCCGTCGCCGCGCCCTACGCACACGTGACCGCGCCGCTGCGTCGCTTGGCCGATCGGTACGCGACCGAGGTCTGCCTCAGCCTCACCGATGGCCGCGAAGTTCCCGACTGGGTGCGAGCGGCTCTGCCACTGCTACCCGCGGTGATGGCGACGTCCGACCGGCGTGCGTCGGCGGCCGAGCGCGGCGCGATCGACCTCGCCGAGGCGGTGCTCCTCGCCGAGCGGGTCGGCGAGGAGTTCGACGCCGCCGTGGTCGACGTCGACCGGGCCCGCCCGCAACGCGCGGGAACGAACAACAGCGGAGGAGATAGGCCGCGACCGGCTGGCACTATCGCGATCGATGACCCACCCGTACGGGCCCGGTGTGAAGGCAGTCTGCCGTTGGGTGAGCGAATCCGGGTGCGCTTGGTCAAGGCCGACCCGCAACGACGGACCGTGGCCTTCGAAGCCGTCCCAAGATCCCCGTGATCATGAGCTGACCGTCGTGAAAACACGCCGATCATGACCTCCAGGTCATGATCGGCGCGAATTTGAGGCGGCCGTGGATGGCGGCAGTTTGCGAGGATGGCCGACATGGCGTTTGACTGGAGCACGTTGCCCCACGTAGATGGTCTGACCGTGGGCATTTTGGGCGGAACCGGCGATCAGGGGCGAGGTCTCGCGTATCGGTTCGCCCGCGCGGGGCAGCGAGTGTTGGTCGGCTCGCGTAGCGCCGAACGCGGTGCGGCAGCGGCGACCGACATCGCGGCCCTGGACGGTGCGCGAGGCCAGGTTTCCGGCGGTGCCAATGGCGACGCGGCGCTGGGGGCGGACGTCGTCATCGTCGCAGTTCCGTGGGAGGGCCACGCGGAGACCGTTGCGTCACTGCGACATCCGCTTGCCGGAAAGATCGTCGTGGACTGCGTCAACCCGCTCGGCTTCGATGCCAAGGGCCCCTACGCGCTGCGGGTGCCCGAGGGCAGCGCCGCGGAGCAGACCGAGTCGCTGCTGCCCGAGTCGCGCGTGTGCGCGGCCTTCCACCATGTCAGCGCGACTCTGCTCGCCGACCCGACGGTCGAGCGCATCGAGTTGGATGTTCTCGTGCTCGGAGATGACCGGGACGCCGTTGCCGTCGTCATGGCGCTCGCCGGGCAAATCGAGGGGATGCGCGGAATCCATGCTGGTCGGCTTCGCAACGCGGGTCAGGTCGAGGCCCTCACCGCTAACCTCATCGCCATCAACCGGCGCTACAAGGCGCACTCTGGCCTGCGCATCACCTACCTGTAGCGATGACCCTCACCGACGACCTCGGTACGCCGCTCGAGTCCGGCGTGCCGCCCGCGCGGGTCGTTTCACTTGTGCCGTCGTTAACCGAGGCGGTTGCCGCCACCGCACCCGGCCTACTCGTCGGGGCCACTGACTACTGCGTTCACCCGGGCGACCTCGACGTGGGCCGCGTTGGAGGTACCAAATGGCCGTCTCTGGACGCTGTGCTGAGGCTGCGACCCGACCTGGTGCTGGCCAACGCCGAGGAGAACCGGCGCGAGGACATCGACGCGCTGCGGGCGGCCGGGATGCGCGTCTGGGTGACCTATCCCCGCACCCTCGACGAGGCGTTCGTCTCGCTGCGCCGGATGTTCGCAGCTCTCGGGGCGGCGGCGCCGGCATGGCTGGCGGAGGCCGAGGCGGCGTGGGCCGAGCCAGGCAAGACCCGGTACGTCCGAAGGGCCGTCATCCCGGTGTGGCGGCGTCCGTGGGTCGTGCTCGGATCGGGCACCTTCGCCGGCGACGTGCTCACGCGCCTGGGCGTGACGAACCTGTACGCCGAGGCGGCCGAGCGTTACCCGCGGCCGAGCCTCGACGAGATACGGGCGGCGGAACCCGACCTCGTTGTGCTGCCCGATGAGCCGTACGCGTTCTCGAACGTCGACGGCCCGGAGTCGTTTCCCGGCGTCGCGTGCGCGTTCGTCTCGGGTCGGCACCTCACCTGGTACGGCCCGTCTCTCATCGAGGCCCGGTCGTTGCTGGAGCGCCAACTCCTCGCCCCGTGACGAGACAGGAATCAGAAGGTGTGCTCGGCGGCGGGGAATGATCCGTCGCGAACCTCCTCGGCGAACGCCCGGGTGGCGTCGGAGAGCACCGTCGCCAGGTCCGCGTAGCGCTTGACGAAACGCGGTGTCTTTCCGCTGCGAAGCCCGGCCATGTCCTGCCACACCAGGACCTGGGCGTCGGTGTCGGGTCCCGCACCGATCCCCACCGTGGGGATCGGCACCTCGTGGGTGATGCGCTTGGACACCTCGCCCGGCACCATCTCCAGTACGAGTGCGAACGCCCCCGCGTCGGTGACGGCGTGTGCGTCGGCCATTACCTCGTCGGCGGCCTCGCCTCGTCCCTGCACCCGGTAGCCACCGAGTGTGTGCTCGCTCTGGGGCGTGAAACCAATGTGCGCCATGACCGGGATTCCGGCGGCCGTCATCGCGGCGATCTGAGGGGCGCAGCGGCGCCCGCCCTCGAGTTTGACGGCGTGGCAGCCACCCTCCTTCATGAACCGGACGGCCGTCCGCAGTGCCTGGGTCGGGCCTTCCTCGTACGAGCCGAATGGCATGTCGCCGATGACCAGGGCGCGCTTGGTCGCCCGTACCACCGCCTTGATGAGGGGGAGAAGCTCGTCCACGGTGACGGGCAAGGTCGTCTCGTGTCCGTAGACGTTGTTCGCGGCCGAATCCCCAACGAGCAGCACCGGGATCCCGGCCGCGTCGAAGATCCCGGCGGTGTACTGGTCGTAGCTCGTGAGCATCGCCCATCTTTCGCCGCGATCCTTGGCGGCGAGTAGGTCACGGGTCCGTACTCGCTTGGTGGGCGGACCTCCGTAGAGGGCGGCGACCTCTGGGGTCTTCTCGCGGGACTCAGCCGACATCGTTGTCTCCTCGCTGTCCTCGAGGCCGCGCAGGTGCGGTCCCCGGGCTCCTTCGCATCGTCTCACCGGCCGGTCGTGAGCACAGGAGCCGCGTGGAACATGTCACAGCGGCCGACGCAGCCAGACCTAGCCCTTGAACCGGTTGGTGATCGGGAGACGGCGGTCGCGGCCGAACGCCTTGATGGAGATCTTCGGGCCGGGGGCCGACTGGCGGCGCTTGTACTCAGCGGTGTCGACCATGCGCAGCACCCGGTCGACCAGCACCGGGTCGTGTCCGGCCGCCAGGAGACCATCGCGGCCGAGGTCGCCGTCGACATAACCGGCGAGGATGGCGTCCAGCTCCTCGTAGTCGGGCAGGGAATCGCTGTCCAGCTGACCCGGCCGCAGCTCGGCGCTGGGTGGCTTGATGATCGAGTTCTCTGGAATCGGGGGCACCTCACCACGCCGGGCCGCATCCGCGTTGCGCCACTTCGCCAGCCGCCACACGAGCGTCTTCGGCACGTCCTTCAACGGGTTGAAGCCGCCGACCGAGTCGCCGTAGAGGGTCGAGTAGCCGACCGCAAGCTCGCTCTTGTTACCTGTGGTCAGGACCAGGTGGTTGTCCTGGTTGGACAGCGCCATCAGGATGACTCCGCGAACTCGCGCCTGGAGGTTCTCCACCGCGAGACCGGAGAGCGCGATGTTGGACAGGAACGCGTCCACCATCGGCTGGATCGGCTCGACGAGATAGTGCAGCCCGGTGCGCTTGGCCAGGTCCGCCGCGTCATCCCTCGAGTGTTCGGAGGAGTAGTCCGATGGCATCGAGACGCCATACACCTGGTTCGGGCCGAGCGCGTCGACGGCGATCGCGGCGACGACCGCGGAGTCGATCCCACCGGACACGGCCACGATGACGGACCGGAATCCATTTTTCCGGACGTAGTCGCGGAGCCCGAGCACCAGCGCCCGCCACACCTCCGCTTCGTCAGTGACCCGCGGCGCGATGGCACCCCGGGCCGCAGTGCCGAGCAGCGAGGCGAATTCGCCGGCGATGTCGGTGCGCGCAATGCGCATCTGGCCCCGCTTGGACTTGGGCAAGGGCTCGTCCACGGCCGCCGGCAGGTCGAGGTCGACGACGAGGAGCTCCTCGGCGAACTGGGTGGCCCGGGCGAGCAGCGTGCCGTCCGCCGCCACCACCATCGAGTCGCCGTCGAAGACCAGCTCGTCCTGGCCGCCGATCATGTTGATGTATGCGACGGCGGCGCCCGCCTCGGCGGCCCGCCGCTGGACCAGCGGCAGCCGGACATCGTCCTTGTCGAGCTCGTACGGCGATCCGTTGATGTTGACAACCAGCCCGACCTTGGCGCGCGCGGCGACGGCGAAGGGTCCGCCGGCCTGCCAGATGTCCTCGCAGATGGTCAGCGCGACGTCGACCCCGCCCAGGCGTACGACCTGCAGCGTGTCGCCCGGCACAAAGTAACGGTCCTCGTCGAAGACGCCATAGTTGGGCAGATGGTGTTTGAAGTACGTCGCGACGACGCGCCCCGAGTGCAGCACGGCCAGCGCATTGCGCGGCCCGCGCCCGGGGGTGGCCTCTGAGCTGATCCGCGCCTTCCCATCGGCGTCGAGGTATCCCACGACAACCGCGGTGGAGCCGAGCCCGTCCTCGGCCAGGCCCGCGGCGAGCGACGCCAGGGCAGCCTTCGACGCGGCCACAAAGGACTCGCGGAACACGAGGTCCTCGACCGGGTAGCCGGTGAGCACCATCTCAGGGAAGGCGACGAGGTGCGCGCCCGCTTCCGCGGCCTTCCGGGTCCAGCCGCGCACCAGCGCGACGTTGCCAGCGAGGTCGCCGACGGTCGGATCGACCTGGGCCAAGGCGATGCGCAGCGTGGGCATACCTCCATTGTCGCGCACCTTGCCGCCGTTGAGCAGGTCGGCCGATGTGATCTCGGAGTCAGTGAGGTGTCAGCGCATGCTGAGCACGGTCGCGCCCACGAAGAGGGCCAGCGCCACGGCGAGCATCGCCACCTGCGCGTGCAACTGGCCGAACGACTTCAGCACGCTGCTGAATGAGCTCAGTAGCTTGCTCGACGCCTCCAGGGTCGCCGCCGCGCTGACCTGTTGCGCCTCCGCGCGGGCCGCGATGGACGGAGGGCTTACTGGCGGGGCCTCCCACGGGATGGGATCGACCCGGTCGGCCACGCGGGCGGGCCCGATCGGCTCGGCCAGCATGCGGTCGAGCGGCGCATCCAGCACGGGGATCTCGGGCGCGGCCGGTGCAATCATCACTTCGCGCTCGCCGGTCTTCGCCAGCGTGTCGACCATCCGCACGCGACCACGCATCTCGATGATGATCACCCAGGCCGCGGCCCCGGTGAGGAAGCCGCCCATCAGCATCATGCAGAGCGCGACCAGGTCAGCCACCGCCGGGCCAGCGCCATCGTTGGTCGCGGGCCCGGAGATCCGGTAGAGCACGATCCACAACGGAAGCGAGACGACCGTGAGCGCGAGCAGGATGAGCAGCGCCGAGGCGTAGGCGAACTTCGGCTGCCAGACGAGATCCTCGCGTGGGTTGCGCGCATAGGTCTGCTGTCGCCGCACCGACCGTTGGAGCTGGACGAGCGGCGACTCCTCCGCGGACGGGGCAGCCCCCGGCGCCGGCCGGGCCGCCGGCCCCGCCGCAGGACGTGCCGGCTGGCGCGGCGGAGCCAGAAGGCCCGGCTCGGGTGCGGCCGGCCCGATGGCGATCGTCATGGTCGGTGAGTCGTCGTCGACCTCGGTGGGGCCGATCAGCGACGCCCGCGCTACGGTGGCAACGGCGGAAGTGTCGGCTGCGGCGGTGACGATTACGGGCGCAGTTGGCTTGACAAGCAACGGTTCCGGTGCGGAGACCGGTGCCGGCGGCTTGATCGGCGCCGGTGCGGGCGGCACCGCCGGCCACTCACCCGTCGTCGGCGTCGATAGCGCCGACGGCAAAGTCGGAGCGGTCGTCAGCGGCCTTGCCATCGTGGTCGCCATCGGCACCGAGTTCGCTACGGGCGCTGCGCTCGTCGGCGGCGACGATGCCGCGATTGGCGGGACCTGCGGTTGCTGGTTCTCCACCGGTACTCCTCCCCAGGACGGTAGATCGGGATGTGCCACGATGATAGGAGTGTCAATGCTGTCCGGGGAAGTAGGCGCGTCCGGCGACACGCTCGATCGCGTAACGTACCCGTAACAAGGTGGGTTAAGACTCGCTCGGTGGAGCGTCGCAGGGCCGCGTTGGCCCGGCCACCATGCACGAGTAGCGTCGGTTAACAGGAGTGACCGCATGGACCGTCAGCAGGAGTTCGTGCTCCGAACGCTGGAGGAGCGGGACATCCGCTTCGTACGGCTGTGGTTCACGGATGTCCTCGGCACGCTCAAGAGTGTGTCGGTGGCGCCAGCGGAGCTCGAGGCGGCGTTCGAGGAGGGCATCGGATTCGACGGCTCGGCGATCGAGGGCTTCGCCCGCGTCTACGAGTCCGACATGGTCGCGATGCCGGACCCGACGACGTTCCAGGTCTTTCCCTTCGAGGGAGGGGTCAGCGGCGAGAGCGCCCGGATGTTCTGCGACATCCTGCTTCCCGACGGCTCCCCGTCCTGGGCCGACCCGCGTCACGTGCTGCGCCGAGCCCTGTCGCGTGCGGCGGAGAAGGGCTTCACCTTCTACACCCACCCCGAAATCGAGTTCTTCCTGCTCGAGGGCGCCCCATCCAATGGCGATGTGCCGAAGCCGGTCGACTCGGGTGGCTACTTCGACCACACGACCCACGCGGTCGCCCGCGACTTCCGGCGTCAGGCCGTGCTCGCGCTGGAGCGGATCGGAATCTCGGTCGAGTTCAGCCACCACGAGGTAGCGCCGGGCCAGCAGGAGATCGACCTGCGCTACGCCGACGCCTTGACCACGGCCGACAACATCATGACCTTCCGCCATGTGGTCAAGGAGGTCGGGCTCTCCAACAACGTGCTCGCCACGTTCATGCCCAAGCCGTTCACCGACCAGCCGGGCAGTGGCATGCATACGCATCTATCGTTGTTCGAGGGTGAACGCAACGCGTTTCACGACGCGAGCGACGCGATGAAGCTCTCGAAGGTGGCCCAGGCCTTCATCGCTGGCCTGCTGCTGCACGCCCGGGAGTACACCGCCGTCACGAACCAGTGGGTCAACTCGTACAAGCGCCTCTTCCCGCAGGCGCTGCCGGATCGGATCACCGAGGCGCCGGCGTACGTCTGCTGGGGCCACCTCAACCGATCGGCGCTGGTTCGCGTGCCGGCGTACGGGAAGCCGAACTCCGCCAGGGTCGAGGTCCGCTCGCTCGACAGTGCCTGCAACCCGTATCTCGCCTTCGCCGTGATGCTCGGCGCCGGCCTGAAGGGCATCGAGGAGGGCTACCAGCTTCCCGCTGGCGCCGAGGACGACGTGTGGTCGCTCTCGGGCGCCGAGCGCCAGGCGATGGGCTACGAGTCGTTGCCGGAGAATCTGGCCGAGGCGATCGAGGTCATGTCGAGATCGGAGCTGGTCGCCGAGGTGCTCGGCGAGCACGTCTTCGACTTCTTCCTGCGCAACAAGCGATCCGAGTGGGAGGACTACCGTCGCGTCGTCACGCCGTACGAGCGCCAGCGTTACCTCGGCTCCCTCTAATCTCGCCCCACCTCGCCCCACCTCGTCGATCATGACCTGGAGGTCATGATCGACGCGGTTTTGCGACGGTGAGCTCATGATCGACGGGGGGGGTCGCGCCGCGACGGCTAGGCGCGGACGGCGGGTTGTGCGGTGAGGGTGCCGGCCTCGACGTCGAGAGTCGCGGGTACGCCGAGCGGAACGGTGAGCTGATCGCGCCCGTGGCCCACGGGAAGGCCACCGAGGACCGGCACTCCGAGAGCGCCCAGGCGCTCGGTCAAGACGTCCACGATGGTGGTGGACCACTCGTCCGCGCAGTCGGTGAACTGGCCCACCGCGACGCCGGCCAGGCCGTCAAGGGTTCCGGATCTCAGCAGATGTACGAGCATTCGGTCCACCTTGTACGGCGGCTCGCCCACCTCCTCGACCAGCAGAATCGCGCCGCGCAGGTCGGGTAGGTCGATGGTGCCCACCGACGCGGACAGCAGGCTCAGATTCCCCCCGATCAGGGTGCCGGTGACCGTCCCGTGTGCCGCGCCGAGTCGTACCGGGGATGTCTCCTCGTCCTCGCGGACGGTCACGGCCACGGGCTGCACCGTCATCACCGCTCCCCGCAGTGACTCGGCCGCGTCATGACCGGTGCGCTCATCGAGCCAGGCCGCGCCCGGCCCGTGTACGGTCGCGAGCCGGGCCCCCCGCCACAGCGCCAGCTGCAGCGCGGTGATGTCCGAGAACCCAACCACCACCTTGGGGTCGGCGAGAACGGCGGCAAGGTCGACGCCGTCAACGATGCGCTGGACGCCGTAGCCGCCGCGGGTGCACAGGACGCCCCGGACCTCGGGGTCACGCAGGGCGTGGTTGAGGTCGGCGAGGCGCTGGTCGTCGGTGCCGGCGAGGTAGCCGGTACGCGCGTAGACGTTGGGCGCGAGCCTCACCTGAAGTCCCCAGTGGTTCAGCAGCTCAACCCCCCGCGCCACCCGTTCGGGCCGGGTCGGTCCTGACGGCGAGGCAAGCATGACGACGTCGCCGGGGCGCAGAACGTGCGGCCGGAGCGGGTTGTGCTGGTCCACGGCCGCCCAGCCTAGACGAGGAAGGGTCGTCGCCCCACATGCGCAAGGATTCGCCGGCCCGGCACAACCATCGTCATGGCTGGGCGGTGGCCCGCCGCCTAAGGTCGGAATTCGGCGCGGCGGTACCCCTCATCGCCGTCCGGGATGCGGCCAGGGCGCGGCCGGCGACAGGGACGACGCGCGCCGCGCCCTCGGCCTCCCGTCGAGGACGCACCGGCGGCCAAGCCGCGCGGCGTAGGACAGTAGCCTGGCCGGGTGAGCCGCACGCATCGCTGCCTCGTGATCGAGAACGACCCGACCGACGATCCGCGCCGGCTGGGCGAGTGGCTCGTGGCCGCCGGCCTGTCGCTGGAGGTCATCCAGGCGCACGCTGGGCACCCCCTCCCGGCGGACCTGCAGGGCTACGCCGCGCTGGTCGTTCTCGGCGGTGAGCAGCATGCCTTCTCCGCCCCCGACGCGGAGCCGGCGGCGCCATGGTTCGGCGAGCTGGAGTCGCTGTTGCGAAAGGCAGTACGGGGTGGGGTGCCCACACTCGGCGTCTGCCTCGGCGCCCAGCTGCTGGCCGTGGCGCACGCGGGCACGGTGGAGCCCGCCGCGGCAGGCCCGGAGATCGGCGCGCACCTCGTTGCCAAGCGTGACGTCGCCGAACGGGATCCGCTCTTCGGTCCGCTACCGATGCTCCCGGATGTCATCCAATGGCACCTTGACGAGGTGACCGAGCTGCCCGTCGGTGCGGTACTGCTCGCGACGTCGACCAAGTACCAGAATCAGGCGTTCCGCGTCGGTGCGTGCGCCTGGGGGCTTCAGTTTCACATCGAGTGCGACACCGCCATGATCGCCGACTGGGCGTCGACGAGTGAGCCCGACCTCGATGCGCTGGGCACGACGGCAGAGGCGGTTGTGGCCGGCGTCGACGCGGTGATGGACGACGTGTTCGAGGTATGGCAGCCCTTCGCTACCAGGTTCGCCGCACTTGCCCGGGGCGACCTCTCGCTGGGGGAGCCCACACCGCCCGGCCCGGCCCCGGGGCGAG
>Ga0184632_10000271_pt1 | contig 18988 bp, 15 predicted proteins | sample PLM31_50_b1_FD_133153 | JGI IMG/M metagenome (GOLD analysis project Ga0184632, IMG submission 133153) | Groundwater sediment microbial communities from an aquifer in East River, Colorado, USA - PLM3-1_50_b1 | ecosystem: Environmental > Terrestrial > Soil > Riparian zone | place: USA: East... | reverse complement strand
TCGCCAAAAATCAGCCGTTCATTCCAAAGTTCCGCGCGGCCTGGCAGGAAATGATCAAAGGGGTGCAATCCGACGAGGAGCATTTCAAGAAATACGGGAAAAAGTTTTTCGGTCTAGAGAAGCCGGATGAGTTGGAGCTTGGTTGGACCCGCACGAGGCAGTTTTTGTTGCCGCCTGACTTCCCTTGGCCCGACAAGTTGAATCTTGATATCGAGAAACGCTATCTGAAGGAGAGCGTCGAGCTAGGAATCTTTGCCAAAGAAGGCCTAGGCGTTATCGACGCGATGTTCGTGCCGTAAAGCGCGCTTCGCGCGTTCCAGCCGTTCAAAACAATCAAATCGGTCCAGCCGTGGATCGGTTCTTTTAACGATTCGGCCAGATCGATCGAATGGCGCCACGCCCGTGGTTGCCGCGAAGTGAATAGCATATGCCCTACGCCCAAGCAGGCGATGTAAGGTTACACTATGAAAGTTTCGGCAGCGGCGTGCCGTTTCTGTTCGTGTCGGGTACGGGTTGGCCCGGAGAGCCTTGGAAGCTGAAACAAGTCCCTGCGTTCGCCGATCGCTACCAGGTGATTGTTTATGATCACCGTGGAGTCGGAAAATCTGACGCGCCCAAAGGGCCATACTCGACTCGACAGTTCGCGCGAGATGCGATCAATTTGCTCGACGCTATCGGGACTAAAGAACCGGCCCACATCATTGGCCACTCGATGGGCGGTCGAGTCTGCCAGTGGATGGCCATCGATTATCCAGGGAGAGTCCGCAGCATGATTCAGGCGGCGTCCGGTTCGGGCTCCATGGGACTCTCCGATTATCCGAGGGGGTTAACTGTCAATGCCGCTGAGAGCCTGATAAGCCGAGGCTACAAGGAACATATGTGGCATCACTTCCAGAGCAAATTCTTTTTCCCCGAGGAATTTGTCAACGCCCATCCTGATGTGCTGGCAACACTTTTCAAGACTTTTTGGGATGATGCGCCAAAGCTAGAGCCCTATCTTTGTCATGTGATCGCGCGCAACCAGCATGAGACCGGAGCGTATCTCCACAAGATCACAGCTCCGACTCTCTGCGTCGTCGGGAGCGAGGACAAAGTCGATGCCGATACCGGCAATCACGTCATCACCACCGAGCATCTGCGTGACAATATCAAGGGCGCGGAGTTCAAAGTGATCGAAGGCTGCGGCCACGGTTTTTTCTGGCACAAGCCGGAGGAGACGAATCGGATTATTCGCGAGTGGGTCGACCGGCACTAGCGTTGAAATCGTTTCGGAGTCCAGCGTCTCAGGTTGATCGAAGATGCTCATCGGAACAATGCTTGGGATGTGCTATTGTCAATGAACGCTGGACTCTAGACCCTGGACTCCAGACTAATTTTTGGATTGAGGGGCAACCATGTTCGACAGCTCAAATATTCAACCGCATATTGCCTTTACCGACCTGCGCGAGTGGATGCGCGAAGCGGAGAAACTCGGCGAGCTGAAGATTGTTCTCGGCGCCTCATGGCAGGAGGAGATCGGCTTGGCGACCGATGTCGTCGTTCCCCCGGATGACGGGCCTGCGGTGATCTTTGACGAAGTTCCAGGCTGTCCCAAGGGTTTTCGCGTCATTATCAATACCTTCGCCGGAAAACGGCGCGCCATGACCTTTGGATTTCCCCAGGGCCTGACCAAACAAGAGTTGAGCGACGCCTACTTCGAGCATTATCAGAAGAATCCGAAACATCTCGCGCCGACTTTCGTCGATAGTGGGCCGATCTTTGAGAATATCCACCAACGCGCCGAAGTCGATATCCTGAAATTCCCGACGCCAATCTGGCATGTGAACGACGGCGGCCGTTATATCGGAACGGGTTGCTATTCCGTCACGATGGACCCGGACGAAAAATGGATCAACGCAGGTTGCTACCGGGCCATGATTCAAGACCCGAAAAGCGTCAGCTTGCTGATGGTGCCCGGCAAACACGGTTACATGCACCGGCAGAAATACTTCAGCAAGGGACAGAATATGCCCTTGGCGCTGGTGCTCGGGGGCGATCCGCTGTTTTTCTTCATGGCCGGCACGGAACACCCCTACGGCGTGTGTGAGTATGATGTCGTCGGCGGCATGCGCGGCAAGCCCGTGGAAGTGGTGCGCGGCAATATTACGGGCCTGCCGTTCCCGGCCAACTCCGAAATCGTCTTCGAAGGTTTCTTAAATAACGATAACCGAAAATTCGAAGGGCCGTTCGGCGAATGGACCGGCTATTATGCCTCCGACGAAAGCGCGCAGCCGGTGCTGGAAGTCGAAGCCATCTATCATCGCAACGATCCGATTATTCTCGGCGTGCCGCCCATCGGCGGCGGCTCGGACGAGATGGCGCGCTACCGCGCCATCATGCGCTCGGCCATGGTGAAACAGCAATTGCGCAACGCAGGCGTGCCGGATGTGACGCAAGTTTGGCCGCACGAGATCGGCGCGTCGCGCATGCTCGTCGCGCTCGCCATAAGGCAGCGCTATCCCGGCCACGCCAAGCAGGTGGGTGTGTTGGCGGCGAGCTGTGGCGCGTCGGTTTACGGCTGCAAGATGGTGATCGTCGTCGACGATGATATCGATGTTTCGAATCTCGATCAGCTGATGTGGGCAACTCTTTCGCGTTACGACCCCGCGACATCGGTCGATATACTGCGGCGCATGCGCAGCACGCCGGCCGATCCCCGGCTGACGCCGGAACAGCGCAAGGTCAGAGATTTCACGAATTCCCGCATGGTCATCGACGCGACCCGGCCGTATGAATGGGGGGATAAATTCCCGAAAGTGAATGCGCCGAGCCAGGAAATCGTGAAAAAAGCGCGAGAGATGTTTGGTTTTTTGCTGGAATAGGGGACGGGAAATTCGTTAACCACAAAGTGCGCAAAGTAGGGGACGGTAGCGACCGCCCATACGCCTTGTATTCTGCTAACTTAAAAAAAAACTACTTAAGTATTTCCTTCAATTTCTCCACCAGGGTTTTTTCCAAGCCGTAGGTGCGCGCCACGACCTTTTCCATCTCTTCTCCGGAAAGCGGGTTCAAGTCGAGACGCGCTTTCTGCGCGTCGGCGAGAAATTCCGGATCTTTCAAAGTATCGGCCAAAGCCTTGCGCAGGATGAGCACGCGCTCCTTGGGCGTCTTGGGGGGCATCACGTACGGTCGCGCCAGCGCCCCGTAGTCATATACCGCGACTTCAACCAGCTTGCGGGCGTCGTCGTTCTTTACGAAGTCGCCGAGCAAGGGCACGTTGGGGATATCGGGATGGCGTTGTGTTATTCCCAACAGAATAACAACCACGTCCCCAGATTGAATCTCCTTGGTCCAGGTCGATTTGAAAGATTCCCACGAGTTTGTGATGCCCTGTAGTTCGCCGCTGTTGAGCGCAAGCCGGATGTCCGCTGTGCCTTTGTAACCTGAGATCAACTGGATCGGCACGCCTAGAACCGCGCGGAACAGCTTAGTGGCGTCATCTGTCGCAGCGCCGGGACCGACGCCGCCGAACTTTATTGGTGTTTTGGAGGCTTGCCACTGCTCGACGGAGGCGATACCGGCTGATTTGGCGATTCCAACGGCGATCGTATCTTGCGCCGGCGCGCCGAGGAACTCGAACTTCGGCCCTTCGAATTGTATGCCCGGTTTCCCTAACACCTGTTGGAGCATGAGTCCGCCGATGAAATGGCCGATGGTCAGCCCGTCGGGTTTGGCGACTTTGTAGACGTGATTCGCCGAGATCAAAGTGCCCGCCCCCGTCATGTTCTCGACGACGAACGTCGGGTTGCCGGGAACATGTTTACCGATGTGCCGCGCGATGACGCGCGTGTAGGTGTCATACCCGCCGCCGGCGGAGCCGCCGACAATGATGCGCACCGTCTTGCCTCTATAAAACGTTTCTTGCGCGTATGTTGACGTCATGCACGGGATCAACACGCCGAGAAAACTTGCCAGAAAGAGCGACGATGAGCGGTTCTTCACGATCTCTCCTCCTTGGACTATGATGCCTATTGAGCCCTCATGGTCTCATCTGTTAAGTGAATGAGTTTAGCGGCCAATATATAAACCACAGCGAAGGGGAATTTCCAGCGAATTGTTTCGAACCGGGTTGAAGAGGGTCATTTGCTGAAGCTTGTTCAAGAGTGAGATAAAGTGAACTATCGCTATCTCGGAATTAGCAAGTTGAGAGTTTCCGCCATCGGCTACGGCTGCCCGCCGTTCCAGGGCAAGCTCAGCGATGCTGATGAGAAGCAGGCGGTTGCCGTGCTTCATCGGGCCATCGACATCGGCGTGAATTTTATCGACACGGCCGATCATAATAACGGCAACAACGAAGAGATCCTTGCCAAGGCGCTCAAGGGCAAACGCGGGCAAGTCGTGCTCACCACGAAATTCGGCAACCTGCGCGGACAGCCCTGGGCCGAGGGGCGCGAAGTGGAAGGAAGGCCAGAGTACGTGTCCTGGGCCTGCGAAAATTCGCTGCGGCGGTTAAATACCGATTACATCGATCTCTACTATGTCCATCGCGTCGACCCCAAGGTGCCGATCGAAGACACCGTCGGCGCGATGGCGCGGCTGATCGAACAAGGCAAGGTGCGCCACATCGGTCTCAGCGAGGCCGGCGGCGACACCTTACGTCGCGCCAACACGGCGTATCCGGTGACCGCAGTGCAAAGCGAATTTTCCCTTTGGACGCGCGATTACGAGACGGACACGATTCCGGTGGTGCGCGAGCTGGGGATCGGCTATGTGGCGTATTACGCCTTGGGGCGTGGCTTTCTCGGCGGCGCGTGGAAGAATTTTTCCGAACTGGGGGAAAAAGAAGCGAAACGTCGCGGCCCGCGTTTTCACGAAATGAATTTTCAGCACAACGCGAACTTGGTCAAGCAATTGGAGGTGATCGCCGGCGAAAAGAAATGCACGGTGGCGCAATTGGCTCTGGCGTGGATACTGCGCCGGGGCGATTTCTTCGTGCCGATTCCGGGGACGTACAGGATTTCGCACCTTGAGGCGAACGCCGCGGCAGCGGACATAGATCTCGCGCCAGACGACCTTGCCGCCATCGGTAAGATATTTCCGCAGGGCGCCGCCGCGGGCACGCGCCACGACTATGACCGGTCGAAGGAATTGAACATCTAAAAATTTGTTCAAAACGTTCAAGCCGTTCAAATCGTTCAAATCGTTTCGGACAAGAGGCGGTTCAATGTAGGGGCGACCGGCGGTCGCCCTTTCGGGAAAGGGGACAGCCATGCGAGTTTTGATTACCGGAGCTGGAATGATCGGCTGTTACACGGCGCGGGAATTGATCGCGGTTGGCGATGGAGTGACGTTTTTCGATCTTGCGCCGCAACTGGACTATGTGCACCAGGTAGCTCAAAAGGTTTTGCCTATCGTGCGGGGCGACATCCGCGAATTGCCGGCGCTGGTTGAAGCCATACAGACTACCCGGCCGGACTGCGTCATTCACACCGCCGGTCTGCAAGGCTCGCGTGCGCCTTACTTTGGTTTCCAAGTCAATCTTGTTGGAACACTGAATGTCGCTGAAGCCGTGCGCCTGTGCGGGGTGAAGCGGCTGATCCACGCCAGCAGCCAAGGCGTCTACGATCTTTCGAATCCACCGGAGAAAATCGGTGAAGATTGGCCGAGCAACGGCGCCGGGCGCGTCTATCAGGCGTCAAAGGTGGCGTGTGACGAGGTCCTGACCGCATATGCGGCATATTATAATTTCGATCTGGCCTTGCCGCGCTTCGCGTCGGTTTATGGCTATGGCCCTTACACCGGAGGGGGTAACGTAGGCATCGACATGCATGCGATGCTCACGGCTGCGCTGGAAGGCCGCCTGGCGCCGATGGGTCCCGGCATCGCCGACCGCAACGATTTCGTTTACGTGAAGGATATCGCGCAGGGATTAAGGTCCATCGCCCATGCGCCGCGCCTGGAGCATCAGGTTTACAATCTGGGAACGGGCGTTTGCGCCAGTATCCACGATATACAACTGGCTCTGCGGCGCATTCTCGGGGACGTGCAATTCAGCCGCGAAGTCTCGACACGGCCGCGGCCCCCGTTGGATATTTCCCGGGCGCGAAAGGAACTGGGTTACGAGCCTCATTTCGACATAGAAACCGGTTTGCGTGATTTTATAGCGGAGATGCAAAGAAAGTGATCGTTCAAAATGTTCAAGCCAAATTCGTGCTCGTGAATCGTGCTCGTGTTCGTATCGGATTACGAGCACGAGCGACGAACACGATTACAGCGATTCCGGCGCCGGCATGATTGCGCCGCACTTTTTGCACGTCCGATAGTCTTCGCGGTCGAAAAATCTCTTATAGGCATTCGATACCGGATCTTCGGCGTAGTCGCGTACGACGAACGTTTCTTCGTGGAGAAGAGCGTCGCACTTGGGACAGTACCAGTGAAAGCGGTCAACTTCGCCGTCGCGCCGTTTGCGCTCTGAAATCAGCGCGAAAGCGTCGGGCGGAAAGCGCGGCGAATGGGGCGTGCCGGCCGGCGTGTAAATGATCGAACCTTGCGGGATGAGGTCGATCTGCTCTTTGCCTTCGGGGGTTCGGGAATGAAGCCGCATTTCACCCTTGATCATATACATGGTCTCGTCGCCGGGATTGATGTGAAACTCGCTGCGGTATTCGCGGCCGCGGGCGACGAAGCAAAGTGAATCCGGACTCTGCCACAGGACGGAGACTCGCATGCCGGTCTCGGCGAGTTTGCGGCCTCGTTCCAGAAGATCAACGATTGGCATCGAGAACATAGGGAAACTCCTTTATTCACTACTCCGATTTCGTTCCTCTAGTCCGGCAGCGCCAGGCCTTTGGTCTCGCGCGCAAAGATGAGCACAACGAGACCGACAAGATAGATGAGTCCGATGGTGGTTATGGCCTTGGCGAAAGAACCATGGGAGGCCACCAGAGCGCCCGCGACGAAGGGAGCCGCGGCGGAAAAGAAGCGGGCGAAGTTGTAACAAAACCCTTGGGCCGTGGCCCGGATGGCCGTGGGGAAAAGCTCAGGAAGATAAACCGCGAAGCCGGTGAAAACTCCGGCACCAAAGAATCCGACGAGCGGTGAAACCAGAACCGCCAAGGTAAAATCTTCGACGAACGAAAAGGTCATCGGTATCGCGACGGCAGCTCCCATGAAATAGGTCGTCAGCGCGCTCTTGCGGCCCCATCGGTCGGCGATGAGAGGAAAACAGAGACAGCCGACAATGCCTCCGCCGTTTAGAACGCTTGTGACCAGACTCACCTGCGGGATAACGGCTTTCGGCCCTTGCGCCTGGAGTAAATCGCTGACCCAGCTAGGAACCCATTGAATGGCGCCCTGGTACCCGAAGGTCGCGACAACGGCCATGCCGGTGCCTACGAGAATGTCGCGCCGCACCGGTTTTACAAACAAGGAGGGAAGCGGGTTTCTGGTTGCCTTGGCTCGGACCCAGCGGTCGGGCTCTTTTAACGTTCGGCGAATATAGAATGCCACGATTGCCGGCAAGATTCCCAAAGCGAAGACCCAACGCCAACCATAGGGCCCGATGAATAAATAGAGCAACGACGCGAGGAAGAAGCCGATGCCGCCGGAAGCTTGCATGATGCCGGCTGCTTTGGCGCGCGACCGCGCCGGCCAGGTTTCGGCGATCAACGCGGCCCCGGCGGACCATTCTCCGCCGATGCCCAGGCCGGTCATGAAACGATAGAGCGCGAGCTCTTGCCAACTGCCGGCGGTGGCGCACAAGCCGGTGAATCCCGCGTAGATGAGAATCGTAAGCGCCATGGTTTTTGATCGGCCGTAGCGGTCCGCAACGGGTCCGAAGATGAGGCCGCCCAGGGCCCAGCCGACCATGAAGATGCTCAGCACAATTCCGCCGTACCAACCGATAACCGAGCTTTCCGTCGTACCCAGCAAGTCACTCATGGCGGGAAACAAGATGATGGCGTAGAGATAGCCATCCATGATGTCCAGCGCCCAACCCAGGCAGGTGCAAATGAGCACGCGCCACTGGTAGGCGCTAAGCTCGTAGTACCATTTGGATTCAGGCATGGTCAGGCGGTCCAGGGTCGAGTGTCCCCGGTCTCGGGTAACGAAAAAGATGCGGGCGACTATCTTACAGGCCGTGCGCAACGATACCGATCGCGAGATTTCTCGGACACTACAGATTATCGGAAAGTGGTCAATTCTCTTTCGCGAAGGATAACTCCCAACGGTTGCCGTCCGGGTCGAAGACGTTGATCGAATAGTTGTCGGTGCCGCGATGGGGACGGATTTTTTCAATATTCGCGTCGACGTTCTGTAGTGTTTTGAGCGCTTGGTCTTGCTCTTGCCAGGGAATGTTCAGCGTATGGTGCGGGTCGGCGGCGCGCGGCCCTTTCGATGCATCAAAGATGTGGACTTCGAAGTTGCCCAGCCGCACGTCAATCTCTTTGACTTGGCCGGCTCTCAGCTGTTCCTCGGTGGGCTCAACTTTCTTTACGACCTGGCCGCCCAGGGTCTTCGTGTAAAACTCCGCCGACTTCTCCAGGTCCTTCGCGCTCATGGCGAAGGTTCTGATGCTTCTTATTTCGAACATAAAATCCTCCTTACGGGATTTGAAGGTGTTTTTTTAATGGAAGTTAGTTCCGTGCTTTGTTGGTTGTCAAGGGTTGGAGTTTTAGGAACAGGGTCTCGTCAAAGTCGCGTTGAGAGATTAAGATCCCTCTAAATATCCCTTTGGTGGATGCTGGTCGGATCGGACCAAATGATCTAGGGGCAGGTTTGAAACCTGCCCGACCGAATCGCCATCAACCATCGCCTCGCAGTCGGGTTTGAAACCCGCCGCTACGAATTCGGTCGCGCGATGTTGTGAAGATTTAGCGATCTAAATTCGCGCTTACTGGTCCATGAGTATCTTCACGCGCGCCACGACTTCAGGGGTCTGCGCCATAACTTGTTTGGCCAACGCTTCCAATTCTTCCCCGGTCGACGGTGTAATATCCAAGTTTTTTCGTTTTGCTTCCGCCAACAGTTCGGGATCGTTCATGGTCTTGAGGAACGCCTCGCGCAGGATTTTGGTCCTGGCCGTTGGCACTCCGGGCGGCGCGACAACGGGCCGGCCGAAGTCACTGGAGGCAAACACGAGCGGCAGCAAGCGGCGTTCGGATTCTGGAGTTTTGTATTCATTCATCAGCTCATAAATCGTCGGCGCGTCAGCGATGCGCGGATCACGGGTTGTCCCGGTCTGTATCAAGATACGGGCGAAGCCGGTTTTGCGCCAGGTATGGTAAGGCTCGCGGGTATGGTACGCCTGAATGGTTAGCGCCCGGCACTGAAGCTCGCCCCGCTCCACCGCCAGATCGATTTCTCCGCCCCCCTTGTAGCCGGCAACGATCATAAATTTCGTCCCGAGTGTTTCCTCAAAAAGTTTCGGCAAATAACTGCCCGAGGTGCCGGCGCCGGTGGAGCCGCATTTGGGCGGCTCTTTTGCTCGGCGCACGTCGGCCAGACTTCTATACGGAAGATCGGCGCGCATATATAAGAGATGATCCGATTTGTCGGAACTGCCGAGCCAGGTAAACTTACTCCAATCGTATTTGACTTCCGGTTGTTTGACCAGTTGGTTGAAGTAAATCGACGGCTGGATCGCGCCGATGACCAAGCCGTCGCTTTTGGCGACGCCATAGATGTAGTTGGCGCCGATAATCGATCCGGCCCCTTGCATGTTCTGCACTATAAAATTGGGATGTCCCGGAATATGTTTGCCCATGAACTGCGCCATGAGGCGGGCATAGAGGTCATAGGCGCTTCCGGCGCTGGAGGCGGCGACCACCGTGATGGTTTTGCCTTGGTAGAACGGGCTTTGCGCCCATAGGTTCGATTGCGCTGCCAGGAAGGCGAGAAAGAACAATAACGCGACCATACTTCCTCCGGTCTCCGTAATGGCTGCCACCTTTTCGATTAGAACGTATCGAGGATGGATCACATTGGTCAAGTGGAATTCCGCAATGAATCCTATAGGGGCGGGTTTTAAACCCGCCCTCCGAGGAGCCGCTGGCCCGGCCTACGCCATGTTGTAAAACCGTTTTGCATTATCGCAGAGAATCTTCCGTTTTGCAGTTTCGGTTAAATCTTCACGTTTCCAGAACTCCGGAATGTCGACGGCAAATTCGCTGGCTTGGCGCTCGTGGGGAAAGTCGGTGGGATACATCAGGTAGTCTTCGCCCAGTTCTCGGACAACTACGTCGAGCGTGCTTTCATCGGTCTCACAAGTGACATAGATATTACCGCGCTTGAAATATTCACTCGGTAATACGCTCAAGGGAAAATGCTTGCGCTTGCGGTCGATGTGAAACTTCTCGTCCATGCGGTTCATCATATAGGGAATCCAGCCGGCGCCGGCTTCTAAAAATCCCATCCGTAGTTTCGGAAACAGATCGAACACGCCGTCCAGGACAATGCTGGTGAGCTGGATCATCTGCGCGATCGGGTGCTCGAGCGTATGAATCATCGACATGGTTTGAAGAAAATCGAAGCCTAGTCCGCGGCTGACCGCGCCATGCACCGTCAGCGGGACGTCGAGTTTCTGCGCCTCGTCGTAAATCGGATGAAAATCCCGGTGGCCGTAGCCCTTGTTCAGCATCGTCACGGCGGGCAAGAGGCCAGCTACCATGCCTCGTTCTTTGACGGCGTGGCGCAACTCCGCCGCGGCTTGCTCGGGATTATGCACCGGAAGTAGAGCCACTCCCTTCAGGCGCGAGTCAGCTTTGCAAAACCTATGGTAGAGCCAATTGTTGTAAGTGCGCGCGACCACGCAGGCCCAATCCGGATCCTGGATCAAACCTAAGGACAGTCCGGCGGTCGGATACAGCACGGCGGCGTTGATCTTTGATCCTTCGATAAATTCGATCCATATGTCGGCGCCGGCGCGGTTGACCTTGTCCATGCCGCGCACGAAACCGCGCGGCCAGCCGTCCAGTGACGGGAAGATCGAGAAGACGCCGGAGCGTTTGTGCCCCTTGTAGGCGCCTTCAAAGTATTGCTCCAGCTCCGCGTCGGTTTCTAGAACATGACCATCGGCGTCGATGACCGGAACGGGAACGGCATCCATGTCCGACCTCCATCAAACACTCGTTGTTCTTATTCGATTAGCATTCGCTCTTCTGGGGTGTCAACGGCATGACGATCTTGGATTTGGCAATCACTAATGTATCGACTCGGCTGAAAACCTGTTCCGCGCTGGCTCAACGTTACGCGGTCGTCCCGACGGGATTGGGCGCCGGCCGCGCGTTTCGCGCTGCATTGTCTTCTGGAAATTGGCCATTGACAGGCGGCGCTGAGTGGGAATAGGAATACGAGAGATTAGGCATTTAAAAATCTCACAGCAAAGGAGACAATCCTATGATGCTGGGCGGGCATGCAGTGGCGCAGTGCCTTCGCAACGAAGGCATAAAACATGTCTTCAGCGTTCCGGGCGAAAGCTACATTGCCGTCGTCGACGGGCTCTGGAATATCCCCGAAATCAAGCTCATCACCAACCGTCAGGAGGGTTGTGCCGCATTCATGGCGGAAGGGTACGCCAAATCAACACGCACCGTCGGCGTATGCATCGTCACTCGCGGTCCAGGGGCCACCAACGCGAGCATCGCTATTCACAGCGCCAAGTATGATTCAGTGCCGATGGTGCTTCTGGTCGGCCAAGTCGGGCGTGGCGCCCGCGGCCGAGAGGCAGGCCAGGAGATGGATTACACCCATTTCTTCGGAAGCATCGCCAAGTGGGTCGTGGAGATCAACGATCCCAAGCATATTCCACGGGTGATGACCCGGGCGTTTCATATCGCTCGCACCGGCAGACCAGGACCCGTCGTTGTGTCGCTGCCGCGGGATGTGATCGAAGACAACGCCGACATCGCCATGATCGATCCATATCCGACGGCGCAAGCGAGTCCCGACCCCAAATTGATCGAGGAGACCATCGGACGGATCAACGCCGCCAAGAAACCGATCCTCCTGGTTGGTTCAGGAACGCAGTACGCCGGGGCCTGGCAAGAGCTGATCGATTTCTCAGAAAGATTTCACGTTCCGGTGCTGACGTCTTACAAGCGCCAGGATGCATTTCCCAACAGCCATCCGAATTACGTCGGTAATCTATCGAACGCTAACAAAGCAGCGCGCGACTTGGCCGCCAATGCGGCGGATCTGATCGTCGTGCTCGGTTGCCGGTTGAACCAGCAGACCACGGGTGCTTTCTCCTTCCCGCGCCCTGGGCAGCCGTTCATTCAGATCGACGCCGACGAGCAAAACATCGGGCAAAACGCGCGGCCCGAAGTAGGCATCGTCGCCGACGCCAGGCAGGCTCTGTTAGAAGCGTTGAAACATCCCGGCCCGCGACCCAATGAAAGCCGCGCCTCTTGGATCGCGGAACAGCATGCGGGGCAGAAGCGATACAGCGTACCCGGCGAACGACCCACGCGGCGCGTGTCGATGGAGCGCGTGATGGCCGATCTAAGAGTGGCGCTGCCGGCCAATGCCATCACCACGACGGATGCCGGCAGCTTCGGACAATGGCCGCAGCGCTATATAGAGTTCGAGCAACCCAACTCGTATATTTCCCCGACGCTTGGCTGCATGGGGCCCGGCGTACCTTCCGCGGTCGCAGCCAAACTTGCCCATCCGGATCGCCCGGTGGTCGCGCACGTCGGCGATGGCGGCTTTCTCATGACTGGGCAAGAGATAGCGACGGCAAAGCAGTACGGCGCCAACATCATCACCATCGTCTACAACAACGGCGGCTACAATTCGATTCGCATGCATCAAGAAGCGATGTTTCCCGGCCACTCCTATGGCATGGAGCTGGAAAATCCGGATTTGGCTGCACTCGGCGGTGCCTATGGCGCGTTGGGACTCAAGGTCACCCGCGATGAAGAATTTTTGCCAGCATTCAAACAAGCCATGGCCGCCGATCGATCAGCGCTTATCGAGGTTTTGACCGATTATGAGTTCGCGACGCCGACTGCGACATTGTCGGAGCTTTCGGGTAAGACGTTGGCAGGAGAGTAACAGCAGCTGCCACAGTGCGGCTACGCCGCAACCGAAGAAAAAACAAGATTTAACCACAAAGAGCACATTGATACTGTGCGCAGCCGGTTCGAGTAGTTCAAGCCGTTCAAATCGTTCAAGCCGTCCGAGCGCTGTTAGTTGCGTTGAACAACTTGAACGGATTGAACGATTTGAACGTTTTTGGAACATGCGCGAGCGACAGCGGTGCCTTTGTGGTGAGCATCGTTTTTGTCGAAAGCCGTGAGTTAAAGATGAACTTCACGTTTCTTGTGGCGGTTGCACTGTTATTCCCGGTGTGGAGTTGGTTGGATACCGAGGTCAAGCACAGCGTCGCTGTCGGATAGTTTTGATGAGCACAACAAACTTTTTCGCGAGATCTTCTGGAAGAGCAAATAGCGGATTACGAGGGTGGATGCTGGTTGCCGGCAAGGAAATGTTGTTTGCGGGATTGATCAACGATTATTGACATAAGGATGAAGATACCCCGCCAAAAAAGGAGGATCGACCAATGAAGATATCTGCCATCATCATCCTGGTTCTTTTTCTTTCTCCATTGGAGGGCTGGACACAGACCCGCAAGCCTTCGTCCATCACGGAGCTTGCCGCTTACATGGGCGCGGACCGGGAACAGCTGCTGTATGCCGGCGCCAAATCCGAAGGCAAGGTTGTTTGGTACACTTCGCTGGCCGGAGGATCTTACAAAGCGATAGGCACAGCTTTCGAAGCTAAGTATCCCGGCGTGGCGGTCGAAACTTTTCGCGCCTCAGGGAGCGATTTGACCCTTAAGCTGGAAGAAGAGACCAAAGCGCGGCGCAACATCGCGGACGCCATCGAAACGACGGAAGGCAATCTCATGTTCATGCGCGACGGCAAACTGCTCCGTCCTTATAACTCGTTACATCTCAAAAAATATCCCGATGATGCCAAGGAGCCAGCGCAGAAAGGGCTTTATTACTGGGCCCTCGCCAGAGAATCTTATGTCGGTTTTATGTACAACACAAACCTCGTGTCCAAAGGGTTCGCCCCGAAAGGCTTTGATGCCCTCGTGACCCCAGAGCTAAAGGGCAAGATGGGCATCAGCACAGGGGAGACGAGCGGCAAGATCATCGGGGCGATGATCAGAACCAAAGGTGAAGAGTTCGTCAAAAAATTGAAAGGGCAGGAGATCAAACTCTACACGATTGACGCGCCGGCCCTGGTCAGCGTCATTGCTTCGGGAGAAATTGTCGCGTCGCCGGCGATCTTTCAAACCCATACTTTGCTTGCGGCCTCGAAGGGGGCGCCGTTGGAATGGGTGCCCATGGAAATAGTTCCGACCAACGTGGGCAGCGCGGCCGTTGCGCTCAATCCACCTCATCCCCATGGCGCGCTGCTCATGGCGGATTATCTATTGAGCCCCGACGGACAGGCAATATTGGAAAAATTCTACTACGGTAGCGCCACCAAGGACCAGGGATTCAAGAAATGGCGCCCTGAACGCGGGCTGTCAACGGATAAATACGAGAAAGACCTGCTTCGTTGGGAAAAGCTGCTTAGTGACATAACCCGGAAATGAATCGGATGAGGAGCGAGACAAATTATGATCAACAGCATGCGGATCATCGACGCGGACGGACATGTACAAGAGCGGGACGCTCCCTGGCAGGAACTCTTGGAACCGCCTTATAGGAAGCATGCTCCGACGATGGTAAGGAGCGCTAACGGGCGCGATCAGTTACTTCTGGAAGGTAAGATCTGGGCCAAGCCCTCGGGTGTAGGCTTGGGAATTGGGACGGCGCCCTACAGCCGCAGGCCGCAAACGACCACGGGCATGTTCGACCCGGTGAGGCGTTTGCGGGACATGGATCTGGAAGGCATCGACACCGCGGTGAACTTCGGTACCACGGTGTTCTTGAGCCTGCCCTTTTTGGAGAACCATGATCTTGCCTGTGCCATCGCCCATGCGTACAACACGTGGCTCTCTTCATATTGCCGGACTGACCCCAAGCGTTTGAAGGGTGTTGCGCTGGTGGCGATGCAGGAGCCCAGGGAGGCCGTGCAGGAGCTGGAGCGCTGCGTCAAAGAGTTAGGCTTTGTCGCCGTTGCCACCTCGGCGCACTCTGCGGGACGCAATCTGGATCACCCCGATTTCTATCCTTTCTACGCCAAGGCCGAGGAGTTAGGAGTGCCCGTTTGCGTGCATGTGGGTTCGGGGCGGCCAGCGGCTGCCGCCGATCGTTTCGATAACGCATTTTTCGTGCACGCAACCACGCATGCTTTCGAACAAATGATCGGCGTCATGTGCATCGTCGGCGGCGGCATTCTGGAGCGCTATCCGAAATTGAAAGTGGCCTTTCTTGAAGCCGGCGCCGGTTGGGTGCCCTACTGGATGGAACGTTTGGACGAGCACTATGAGTATCTGCAGCCGACGGTGCCGCTGATGAAGAAACCGCCCAGCGAGTACATGCGCAGCGAGCAGGTTTATTATTCCTTCGAGCCGGACGAGCATACGTTGAATTTCGTCATGGACTATGTCGGCGAAGACCGCCTCGTCTTTGCGTCGGACTACAATCACGGCGACAGCAAGTTTCCGCATACCGTGGAATCGGTAACAAGTCGCAAGAACATCAGCGAGGCGAGCATGCGCAAGCTGATGGGGGAGAATGCGGCGCGGCTGTACAATGTTTAGCCTGGAAATAATTCAGACGTCACCAGGCGGAATCGATTCTGTTGAAAAACTTCGTTCACCCTTCGACAAAGCTCAGGGCGAACCTGAATTAATAAGATTGACAATTCTCCGTTCATGCTGAGTCCCGTCGAAGCATGCGTAGGGTTTTCCATCAGAGCCGGAATGCGGATTCGGAACTTGGAGCGGTTATGACGAAAATTGCTTTCGCTGTGCTTTTTTATAGTCTTGGTCTATTCACGTTCATCCCGGCGCAAGCTCAGGACAAACCGCTCAAAAAGATTCGCTGGGGCGTTACTTCTCTGTCCGCCTCGCAGTGGATACCTTGGATTGCCAAGGACGCCAAAATATATGAAAAGCATGGATTGGATACCGAGCTGATTCTGCTGCGCGGTTCGGGACAGTCCTCCCAGGCGATTCTCGGAGGCAGTATTTTTGCCGCCCCTGTCACGCTGGCTACAGTCATCAACGCGGATTTGAGCGGTGCGGACCTGGTGACCGTGGCCCACACGGTTCCCGGGGTTCAGAGCAAGTTGCTGGTTAAGCCAGAGATCAAGAGGCCGGAGGATTTAAGAGGGAAAAAGATCGCCGTGTCCACCTTCGGCTCGCTGGGAGACTTCCTCAACCGCCACATCATAAAAAAGTATGGCATGGAACCAGGCCGGGATGTGGTGATGTTCACCGTTGGAAACACGCCTGAGAGGGTTCAAGCCTTGGTTTCGGGAGGCGTCGATGGCGCGGATCTTTCCTATCCCGCGGACGCCCAGACCGAAAGACTGGGTTTCAAGATTCTATGGGACGCCAGAAAAGAGGTCACCTACCCGTCCATGTCTGTAGTCACGCGGCGAAAGTACGTTGCGGAAGACCGCGACACCGTCTTGCGCATGCTCAAGGCGCATGTGGAGGCCATTCACTTTTTGAAAGCGAACAAAGAGTCCAGTCTGAAGATTCTAAGCAGATACCTCAAGACCACCGAACGCGAGTTGCTCGAAGGTTCCTACGAAATTTATCGAACGGATTTCATCTCCGTTCCATATCCGATTACGCAGGGGCTGCAGGCAACCTATGAGTATGTGGCTGCGCAGCGGCCCGAGGTGTGGAAGCATAAACCTGAAGAGTTTATGGACGCGAGCTTCATCGCGGAGTTGGACAAGACTGGCTTTATCAAGCGTCTCGGCGAAGCGAGTGCCAAACCATAGGAGGCCGGGCGCGCGTATGCCGCGGCTGCAAGCAGGCAATGAATGATCTAGAAAGGAAGTTTTTCATATGGAAACATTTCCCATCATCGACGCCGATGGTCATGTGAGCGAATCCAACGAGAGTCTCAAGAGACATTTAAAGCGAGAATATCGCAACCGCCCGCTCATGCATTCAGAGGCCTGGGACCGAACCTTTGGTGGAACGTTGGGCAAGCGCAACGAAGACCCGAAAGTTCAATTGACCGATATGGATGTCGACGGCATCGACATCCAGGCGATCTTTCCGAGCCATCTCTCGCTCGCCGCCGAGAAGGAAACCGATTTGGCCCTCGACATCGCTCGGGCGTATAACGACTGGCTCGCGGAGTTTTGCGCTACCAATGCCCGGCGCCTCAAAGGCGTGGCGATGGTCGCGCTGCACGATGTTTCCGCGGCGATCAAAGAGGCGCGCCGGGCGGTGGAGGAATTGGGCTTCGTCGGCGTCATGATGCCCACCAACGTGCGCGACCAGGACATCGGCAAGCGCGAGTTCTGGCCATTCTATGAAGAGGTCGAGCGGCTCGGCGTAGGACTGGCGCTCCACGGCGGCATCCGGGCGGCGGAACGCATGCACGGAAGATTCGATAGCTTTATCGCGGTGCACAGCGTTTCTTTCCCCTTCGAGTGCATGGCCGCCCTGACGGGGCTGATTTTTGCCGGAGTGCCTGAGGTATTCCCCAAATTGCGCATGGCGGCGCTGGAAGGTTGCTGCGGCTGGGTGCCGTTCTTGATGGATCGGCTCGACGAAGAGTTTGAGAAACGGGGCGCGCGCGAAGCGCCGCGGCTCAAACGCAAGCCAAGTGAATATATGACCGGCGGACAAATCTATTACGCTTTTGAATTGGAAGAATCGACGCTGCCCTACGTTATCGAGCGCATCGGCGCGGATAAGCTACTCTATTCGTCCGATTATCCGCATTGGGACAGCTCCTGGCCAAACACCGTCAAATTGTTCATGAGCCGTGACGACGTCTCTGCAGCGGACAAGCATCAAATCGCTTGGGATAATCCACAAGGGTTTTATGGATTCAAAGCCGCGTTGGGGTAGGCTAAGACTCTGAGGAGGAACTTTGTCATGGGAATCATCGACGCCGACACGCATATCGATGAAACGGAAGATACCTGGGAGTATATGCGGGGAGATGATCTGCAGTTCAAACCGACCACGGCCTATCCCGCAAACCCGGATCCGGCCAAAGTGCCGACGCGCTACTGGATCATTGACGGGCGGCGCCAGCTCCGTTTCATTCGCGGCGACGAAGAGACCGGCACGGTGGTGGAGTCGCGGGAGTTATTGGATGTGCGGGTTCGTCTCAAGCACATGGACGCGCTCGGAACCGACATCCAGGTCATGTATCCGACGCTCTTTTTGATGGAGGCGACGGAGAGACCAGAGGTCGCCACGGCGCTGCGGCGCAGTTACAACCGTTGGCTCGCCGACCGCTGCGCGCAATCGAATGGCCGGTTGCGCTGGGTTTGTTTGCCACCGCTGCACGACATGGAGGAAACGATCAAAGAGCTGCGCTTTGCCAAGGAGCATGGCGCCTGTGGCGTGTTGAAAAAGGGCGACCGCGAAGCCGGCAAATGGATCGCCGACGCCTACTTCTTTCCGTTTTACGAAGAAGCGGAAAGGCTCGACTTGCCCATTTGCATTCACACCGGTTCCGGTATACCCGATTTCTCCTCGGCCAGAGATTTTACCCTGGCGCAATTTTGGCGCACCAAAGCGGCGGCTGTGAACGGCGTCGAGACGCTGATCGTCAATAATATTCCGATCAAATATCCCGGGCTGCGTTTCGGCTGCATCGAAGCGGGGGCGTCTTGGGTTTCGTTTATCGACTACGATCTGCGCAGACGGGTACAATCGCGCGCCGGACGCGTGAGCGTGTTGGGCGGGCCGGAGACAGTTCTGAAGAACAATGTATATCGCGACAACCATGTCTACACCACTTGCCAGGTGGACGAGGATCTGCCCTACATCTTGCAATATGTCGGCGAAGACAATCTGATCGTCGGTTCCGACTACACCCACCGCGACCCGTCGATGGAG
>Ga0184632_10000270_pt1 | contig 18993 bp, 18 predicted proteins | sample PLM31_50_b1_FD_133153 | JGI IMG/M metagenome (GOLD analysis project Ga0184632, IMG submission 133153) | Groundwater sediment microbial communities from an aquifer in East River, Colorado, USA - PLM3-1_50_b1 | ecosystem: Environmental > Terrestrial > Soil > Riparian zone | place: USA: East... | reverse complement strand
TTCTTCCGGACGGCGCATCGGGAGGAGCTGTTTCGCTTGGCGGCCGAGCGGAAGGAGGGGTCATGAGCCACCGGTCGTTCGCGCTGTTGGGGTCGGGAGAGTTCGAGCCGTGGAACGAGGAAGTGGACCGGTGGCTTCTGGGCCGGGCCGACGGAAGGGACGGCCGGGTCCTGATCCTGCCGGCCGCCAGCGCCCCGGAGGGCGACGAAATCTTCGACGGATGGGCGACCAAGGGGCTCGTGCATTTCGCTTCGCTCGGTATCCAGGCCGAGGTGATACCCCTCAAGACGCAGGACGACGCCGATCGGCCGGAGTTGGCCTCCAAGCTCGAAGGCGCCTCAGTGGCCTTCTTCTCGGGCGGGAACCCCGCTTATCTGGTGAGGATCCTGGCGGGTTCCAGGTTCTGGCGGGCGCTCGTGGAGGAGATGGACCGGGGGCTTGCCTATTGCGGATGCAGCGCGGGGGTCGCCTGCCTGGGCGACGTGGCTCCCGATAGCTCGCTCCAGGACCTCACATCGCCGGAGATCTGGCAGCCTGGCCTGGGGCTCTTCCCAAAGGTCTACTTCGGCCCCCACTGGGACGCACTCAACGCGTACATGCCGGGCCTGCAGGCCTTGTTCGTTGCGGCGGTCCCTCCAGACTGCCGATTGCTGGCCATCGACGAGAACACCGCCGTCGTTGGAGATGGGACCGACTGGAGCGTAGTCGGAGCGGGGGGCGCCTATTACCTAGACGCCGGCAATTGGACCGAGTGCAAGGCGGGAGCGTCTTTCAAAGCGCCTCTCATGACGCCAGAGGCTGCCTCAACCTGAGGCGGACCGAGCCTCCTCCAACAGATCTCCGGCCTCTTCGCGGAAAGAGCCGAATGGGGCTCCGTCCAGGTAAGCCTGGAGGGCGACCGCGGCGTCCGATGCCCGGCCCAGCCCCTTCAACAGGACGACCCCCTTGTAATAGAGGGCTTCCGGGTACCTCGGGTCTTGGGCCAGGGCCTCCTCGATCTGCTTCAGGCCCTCATCCGGCTTACCGGCCTGGTAGAGCAGGTAGCCGAGCGCGGCGTGGGCCTCCGCATTGTTCGGATCGAGACTGAGCGCCGTCAGGTACTGGTCGACCGCGCCCTGAACATCCCCCGTCTGCATGTATCGCCGGGCGAGGTCCAGCCGAGCGGCGACGTCGTCCGGATGATCCGCCACGCGTTGCTCGAAGAAGGCAATGCCGGACGAGGAGCTCGGACCGCTAGGGACAATGCCGGTAATGGGCTCCCCGGCGCTCCTGGACTTCAGCGCGTTCACCAGCAAAGGCACCGCCACCGCGGCGGTGACGACCGCCGCCAGGACCGCCACCGCGATTCGCAGCCTTCCCGCCGGACGATCCGGCTGGCCGTTGCGAGAGATCGATGGCCTAAGCGAGCGCAGGCTCGCTCCAAGCCCCCCGGCGCCCTCGCGGGCCTCGAGCGCCCGGAGAACGGCCACGGCCCGGGCCTCTGTCTCGTTTCGAAGTGCCCGGTAATCCTCTTCGCCCAGCTCGCCCAGGGCACGCTCCTCGTCTAGATCCCGAAGCGAACGGAGAAGGCCCGCCCTTTCATCGTCGAGCGGGTCGGCCAACCTTTCGAGCCGTTCTTCCCGAGTCCCGCCGAATGGGCGCAGCACCCCGGCCGCGGCGACCCCGGACAGGACCGCGGAGGCGACCAGGATGAGCCAGGTCATCCGACCTCCTCAGGTTCCTCGGGGATCTTGGAGAGTGCCTGCTCGAGTAGGCCGCGGTCCCGGTGCGAGAGCGCCTCCCCCACCTCCTCGCGCTGGCCCGCCGTCCACCTGCGCACAGCAACGCCGGCCACAGCCAGACCCCCCAGCAACATCAGTGCTGGCCCTGCCCATGCGACCAGATCGATCCCACGCTTGGGCGGCGATAGGAGGATCCACTCGCCGTAGGCCCCGACGAACTCGGCCCGGATCTGCCCGGGCGAGCGCCCCGCCTGCAGCTCCGCCGCGATCGTCTCCCGCATCTGTTGAGCGAGGCGTGATGGCGAATCGGCCACGGAGAGGTTCTGACAGACTGGGCACCTGAGGGTCGCCGCGACGCCGTGCACGCGGTCCTGAAGCGCGCTCGTCCGGCCGGGGCCTCTGACGGCCACGACCGTCAGCGCCGCCGCCCCCGCTAGGAGGCTGAGGGCCAGGATCGCGGTCCCTACCGAGACCCGGCCAGCGGCACGCGCTCCGATCATTCGGAGCGCTCCAGCAAGCGTTCGATCTGCCCCGCCAGCTCCTCGTAACCGATGGCACCCACACGCCTGTATGCCACATTGCCCTCGGGTCCGATGACGAAGGTCTCCGGGGCGCCGTAGACGCCATATGCGATGGCGGTTCCCGAGGCGGGGTCGGCGAGCTCCGGCCAGTCGCCGCCGAGTTCCTCCACGTAGGCACGGACGGCGTTCGACCGATCCTGGAAAGGGATGCCGACGAACACTACACCGCTGTCTCGATAGCGCTGCCATAAGGCGAGCAGAGCCGGATGCTCCACCCTGCACGGAAGGCACCACGAGGCCCAGAAGTTCACCACGACCACCTGGCCGCGGAGGTCAGCCAGCCTGATGGCCTGCGACCCGTCCATAGTCTGGAGGGCGAACTCCGGTGCGGGCCTGCCCACCAGGGCCGATCTGATGACCGTGGGGTCACGGGAGAGGCCGAACCCGAGCAGTACCGTCAGGACCGAGATCCCAACGACCACACTTGCAAGGGTCAAGCCACGCCTACGCCGGCGGTGCCGCCCGGCGGTAGGATCCAGCCCCGAAGGATGCGAGCCGCTCACGGCATCCCGCTCTTCGCGCATCAATCCCTCTCGGACACCACGGCCAGCTCGCGACTTCGGATCAGGGGCGACGGAGGCGCTCTTGTCCGCCGCGAGCCAGGCCAGGCAGCGAGCAGCCCGCCGAGCGCGACGATCAGGCCCCCGAGCCAGAGCCAAGTCACACCGGGGTTCAAGAAGAACCGGAACGTGGCGCTTTCGCCGTCGCCATCGAACCCGATGAGCGATGCGTAGAAGTCGCGGAACACGCCGAAGCGGATCGAAGGCGTGCCGATCGGCTCGGAGGCCGCCGGATACAGGTTCAGCGAAGGCGTGACCCGCCCGAGATCCTCTCCATCCTTCGACACGCTGACGTCGGCGACCAGCACGATCCGCTGAGGCTGGGCTATCTGCCGCTCGCCCTCGTAACGAAGGACGTATCCGGCGAACGCCGTCTGCTCGCCGCGCGACAGGGTCACCTCGGTCCGACTGGCGAAGGAGGAAGAAGTGGTTACGGCGATCGCCACAAGGGCCATCCCGACGTGCACGACCAGGCCGCCGTAAAGCCGGCGATTGCGAGACATCGCTGAGGGGATGGTCGCCGCCCCCCGCCGCCCGGTAGCCCGGGCATATGCGCGTACTCCTCTGATGAGCTCGCCGACGTTGCCCACCAGGACGAAGACAGCCAGTCCGTACGCGAGGACGGCGCCCGGGCTGCGCACTCCAAGGAGGGCGATCCCGACGACCGTAGCCGCACCGGCGAGGGCCGGCCCGGTCACGCGCCGGCGAAGCTGCCCGGGCGAGGTTCGGCGCCATGACAGGAGCGGGCCGATCCCCATCAGGAAGAGCAGCAGCAGGAACAGGGGCACCGCGGTCTGTTGGAAATACGGACCGCCGACGGTTGACTGCCGGTCCGCCAGAGCCTCCACGAACAGGGGGAAGATCGTCCCCAGGAGGACCACAAAGGTCACCGCCAGTAGGACTAGGTTGTTGCCCAGGAAAGCGGACTCCCGCGAGAGGACCGCGTCGAACCGGCCCTCTGAGCGGAGCCGCCACGATCGGATGGCTATAAGCCCAAAGCCTCCCGCCAGCACCAGAACCAGGAAGCCCAGGTACATCGGCCCTACCGCCGACTTCGCGAAGGCGTGGACCGAGGAGAGGATGCTCCCCCGCGTGAGGAACGTCCCGAACGTGGTCAACGCGAACGTCCCCACCACGAGCGAAAGGTTCCAGACCTTTAGCATCCCCCGCCGTTCCTGAATCACCACCGAGTGCAGGAACGCGGTCGCTGCCACCCACGGCAACAGCGCCACGTTCTCAACCGGGTCCCATGCCCAGTAGCCCCCCCAGCCAAGCACCCCATACGACCAAAGCGCCCCGAGCACCAGCCCGATCGAGAGGAAGATCCACGCGGCCAGGGTCCACCTGCGGGTGATCCGGATCCAGCGATCCGACAGCGTCCCCGTTATCAGTGCCGAGATCGCGAAGGCGAATGGCACCGTGAAGCCGATGAAGCCGAGGTAGAGGAACGGCGGATGGACGGCCATGAGTGGATGGTTCTGGAGCAGCGGCAGCGGGCCTCGGCCGTCCAGCGGAGCCGACTGCAGCGCCGCGAACGGGCGGGTCGGCCCGATGACAAGTACGAGGTAGAAGATGGAGACCCCGTACATAACAGCCATGGCCCACGGGAAGGTCTCGAGCTTGCGTTTTCGGAAGCGAAAGGCGACGGCCGCGATGAAGCCGGCCAGGATCAAGTTCCAAAGGAGAAGCGAGCCCTCGTCCGCCGACCACAGGGATAGAACCTTAAAGAAGGTCGGAGTCTCGCGACTGGAGTTCTCCGCCACGTACTTGATGGAGAAGTCGTTGGCGAGAATCGCCGCCAACATAGCGCCGTTGGCGGCCGCCAAGACGGCGAGGAGCGAATATGCCGTCGTCCGAGCGCTCTCGATAAGTAGCGGGCGCCCCCGCTTCGCTCCGACGACCGAAGCCACAAGCCCGTAAATCGATAAGCCCAAGCCAAGGAGCAGGGCGAACGTGCCCAGGCGGTCCACGGCCTAGCCGCCTCCAGGAACGTCGGCGGAGTGCGGGGTTTCGCCCGGGGCGGGCGGCCGGTACACGCCGTTGTGCTTCACCAGGACTGTGTCCGAATGGAACGCCCCATCGCTTTCGTACGATCCCTCGACGACGACTCCTTGCCCGTCACGAAACAGCGCGGGGACACTCCCCGTGTTGAGTACCGTGAGGCTGGCCGTGCCGTCCGTGATAACGAACCGGACCGTCCCGCCGCCGGCCTGGACCGACCCGGGCACTACCAGCCCCCCCACCCGGACGCGCTCGCCGACCGCCCTATCGCCCTGGTTCAGGATCTCCGTCGGGGTCTTGTAGTAGACGAGGTTTCCAGTGAGGCCCTTGGCCGCCACCCAGATCAGGCTCCCCCCGATGACGGCCAGGACGACGACGACCCGTCCGCGTTTCATTGCCTGGGGCCGGCAGACCGCCTGGAGGCGATGGCTGCTGCCCGCGCACCCGCCCTGCGCGCGCGCGCGAAGAGGCTGGCCACGTAGCCGGTCAGGGCGAGGGCCGTCAGAACATAGCCCGCGATCGCGTAGCCCCACAGGCTATCCACTGCCGACGACCTCGCCTGCTTCGGCAAGAAGCGACTCGGGCGGCTGCCCGACCCGGGGAGAGAGCGCCTCCGCCAAGACCCTGTCCTCCAGCCGCCCCACCCTCAGGCGCAGCGTCACCAGGTACAGGTACAGGAGCGTGAATGCGCCGACTCCGACCAGGAGTGCGGCCAGCATCGCGGGGGCGATCGTGGACTCTCCAAGGAGACGAACGGTTGGCCCCTGGTGCAACGATCTCCACCACGTAACCGACAGATGTACGATGGGAACGTCCAGGAACCCGACGATTCCCACGACCGCCGACCAGCGAGCTTTCCGTGCTGGGCTGTCGGGTAGCTTGCGCACCGCGAGGTAACCAACGTATATCAGGAGCAGGATCGCCGTCGTGGTCAGCCGAGGGTCCCACGTCCACCATGTTCCCCAGATGGGCTTCCCCCATATGGACCCCAGCGCGATGGCCAGGGCCGTGAACAGGACGCCTACCTCGGCCGACGCAGCGGCAAGTCGATCCCACCGGGTTCGCTTCGTCCTCAGGTAGGCGATGCTCGCCGAGAATACGACGGCGAACGCCAGGTAAGCCAGCCATGCCGAGGGGACGTGGATGTACATGAGGCGCTGCGCGTTCCGCTGCTCCGCGTCCGGGGGAGCGATCACCAACGACATGACGGCGCTGCCTGCCAGGGCCGCCAGCGTGAGCCAACCGAGCACACGCTCGCCCCGCCGAGCAGTGAGTTTGCCCATCATGCGTTCGGCCGAGCCCATTCAATCCTCCAGGAGGTATCCGAACACCAGCGTACCGGCAGCCAGGAAGACCAAATCGAACGCCACCAGGAGACCCAGCCACGATCCGGCCTCGCCCCCCCGGCCACCAACGGCGAGGCTCGTCGCCTTCACGCCTGCGACTAGCACGGGCGTCGCGAGCGGAAGAACCAGCAGCGGGAAAACAGCCTCACGCGCTCGGGGGGACTCCGTCAGCACACCGAACAGGCTCCCGACGGCCCCCAGTCCAATCGTGCCCAAGACGAAGGCAGCCGCCAACGTGAGCGGCTCCCGGCCAAATGAGAGACCGAACAGCCCCGCGACCATCGGCACGACTACCACCTCCATGACCAGCAGCGCGGCTATGACGGCTACCGCCTTGCCCAAGAAGATCGCGGCCCTGTCGACGGGCGCCAGCAACAGTCCCTCGATGGCTCCGTCCTCGGACTCGCTCTGGTAGGCCTGCCGGAAGGAGAGCACCGAAGCGAACAGCACCGCCAGCCAGAGCAGGCCGGGGGCCGTCTCCTGTAGGAGCGTTCTGCCCGGACCAAGGGAGAGCCCGAAGGCGATCAAGAGCGTGCCGGCGAAGGGCAGTACGGCGCCAAGCGCGTACCTTCCGCGGACCTCGATTCGGAGGTCCTTGGCAGCTATCACCGCGCTCTGGCGGATGAGGCTCAAAGATGCCCCGGCGTAGGGAGCTGCGGCAGGATCCGCCCGCCGTCCATGAAGACCGTTCTCGTTGCCATGCCACCGCGGGTCAGATCGTGTGTCGCGAGGATCACCGTTCGGCCCGCTCGCTGTGCGTCCAGCACCGCACGGTCAACCACCTCCTTGGCCTCCGTGTCCAGCCCGGAATACGGCTCGTCCAGCAGGAGGAGTTCCGGCATTCGTATCAAGGCGCGGGCTACCGCCACGCGCTGGCGCATGCCCTGCGAGTATCCGCGCACGCGCTCCCCCGCCACTTCCGTCAGGCCCACGCGCTCCAAGACATCCTCCACGTTCCGGGGTTCCATTCCGTAGAGCGAGCATGTGAATCGAAGGTTCTCTCGCGCGGAGAGGTCCTCGTACAACCGTGTCCGATGGCCCACGAGCTCGATACGTCGACGGATCTCTTCGCGGCCGGCGATCAGGTCCAGGCCGAGCACCGTCCCCGACCCGTATGTCGGCGAGATCGCAGTCGCGATGACGCGGAGGAGGGTGGACTTACCCGCGCCGTTCGCGCCTCGAATGAGGAGGGTCTCCCCCGGTTCCACTCGAAGGTCCGCGCGAACCAGAGCCGGGACAACGCCGAAGACACGCGTGACCCCGGACAGCACGACCGAAGGAGCGGCCGCGGGCGAGAAACCGGGCTGCTCTTGTGCGATCAGGTCATTCGGGGTCGAATGGGGATCCACTCGGTTCCAAAGGCTACCGCAGTCGATGCTGCTGCGGAGTGTCTCAGGGCCCGCAGTGCCTCAGGAAGTCGGGGACGCCGGTTCCTTCGACCACGCGGACACGGACACCGGCTTTCGCCAGCACGCTGGCTGCCATTGAAGAACGGTGTCCGGTCGCGCAGATGGCCCAGACCTCCCTATCGCGAGGTACGTCCTCAAGGCGCTCCGGGAGATTGCCGACGAAAATGTGCTGGCTGTCCGGGATGTGCCCCTTGTCCCACTCGGTCTGCTGGCGGACGTCGAGGACGGCCCTTGCCCGGCCGGCGCGGTATTCCCTGCAGAACTCGTCGAGGCCGGCCACGCCGTAGGACTCCTGGTCTCGACCGCTGGACACCCATGCCTCGATCCCGCCCGCCAGGTATCCAAGCGTCCGTTCGTAGCCCACCCGCTGCAGCTGAGTGATGGCCTCATCCAATGTCTCGTCGACCGGATCGGGCAGGACCAGGACGAGAGGGTCATTGAACGGTACGAGCCACCCGACGTAGCTCGCGAACGTATCGTCAAGCTCTATGTTCAACGACCCGGGGATGTGCGCCCGGGCGAACGGGAATCTCCACCTGGCATCAACCACCCAGGCACCTGTCCGGATCCTGTTCTCGACTTCATCGGGTGTGAGCGGCACCGGCCCGGGGATATCCGCCACGAAGCTCGGGCCGGCTCGGTTGATGGGGGCCATGTACCGGTAGTAGGAGGGATAGGCCAGCAGGCCGGCAAGCTGCTGCCGGACGAAGGTCTCCTCGTCAGGCGCCGATAGCGCGCGGTTCATGGCGCGCTCGACGGCCATGGTCGACACGCGTTCCTTCGGGGCGGGGCCGGCTCCGCAGAAGCTACCCGCTCCATGGGTCGGGAGCACCCGGACGTGGCCGGGGAGCTCGGCCAGCTTCCTGAGTGTCCGGTACTGAGAGCGAGTGAGCTCATCAGCGAGGTCCGCACCCAGCAGGTCGGTTCGGCCCGCGCCTCCGACCATCAAGCTCCCGCCGGTGAACACAGCCGAGGCGACGTCCGAGCCGTCTTCGAACAAGAGATAGGAGAGGTGCTCGGGCGTGTGGCCGGGGGTCTCCATGGCGCGCAATCGCAGGCCGCCTATGACCACCTCATCACCATCAGCCATGGGGCAAATGGGGAACCAATAGCCGCCTATCGCCGGGGCGGCGATCTCCGCGCCCGTGGCATTGCGGATCTCTAGCGCGCCCGAGACGTAGTCGTTGTGGACATGGGTCTCCAGGACCGTGCGGACCGTCAGTCGTTTCTGCCTGGCCATGTCAAGCAGTCGTCCGGCATCGCGTTGTGGATCGACGATGGCGGCCTCGCCGTCCGAGGCGATTAGGTAGCTGTTGTCACCCAGGCCGGGAGTAACGACGAGCTCTATCTCCATTTCGCGCCGAAGGCTACTCGACACGCGAGTCCCGGATGGCGCGCCAGACGCGTTCGGGCGTCAGGGGCATGTCGATATGGCGTATGCCCAGGTGGGCGAGCGCGTCGATCACCGCGTTCTGGATCGCGGGGGTAGAGCCGACCGTCCCCGATTCTCCTATCCCCTTGGCTCCCAGTGGGTTGAGCGGAGTTGGGGTTTCCGTATGCGCGGTCTCGAAGGAAGGCAAGTCGGCGGCGGAGGGCATCGCGTAGGCCATCAGGTTGGCGGTGAGAGGGGTTCCTTCTACCTCGTATAGCACCTCCTCGAAGAGCGCCTGAGCCGCACCTTGCGCGACCCCGCCATGAACCTGCCCGTCGACCAGCATGGGGTTGAGGATCCGGCCACAATCGTCGACCGCGATATGGCGAAGAAGCTCCACTTTGCCCGTCTCGGTATCCACCTCCACGACGGCCACATGGGTGCCAAAGGGGAAGGTGTTTCGCTCCTCCATGTCGAAGTCGACCTCCGCGGCAAGGGCATCGTCCGACTCCTCCGCGAGCTTCGTCCAGCTGATCGCCGTGTCCGGAGCTCCAGCGACCCCAAGCCCGGCGCCTTCGAATGCCTCGATGTCCTCCTCGCTGGCTTCCAGGAGACGCGCCGCGACCCTTCTTGCCTTCTCCAGAACGTACTCGCTGGCGCGCCGGATGGCGCTGCCCCCCAACTGCAGCGAACGAGAGCCCATCGTGCCGTCGCCCCTCGCCACGATGGCCGTGTCGGAGTGCAGAACCTTTACAGACTCGAACGGGATCCCAAGAGTGCCCGCCACCACCTGGGCGAACGCGGTCTCGTGTCCCTGGCCGTGGGGCGAGGTGCCTGTGATGGCCGTGGCCGTCCCGTCCTGGTGGACCTCGACCGAGCCGAACTCCGATCCCCACGCCGTGATCTCGACATAGGTACCGATGCCGATGCCGATCTGTCTGGCGTCCCCCAGAGTGCGGCGCTCAGCCTGTTGCTTGCGCAAGTCCTCGTACCCAGCCAGCTCCCGCGCGAGGTCGAGCGTCGCCTCGTAGTTGCCCACGTCGTAGTTCGAGCCCGTCACCGTCTTGTGAGGGAAGTCGTCGGGGGGAATCAGATTCCGCCGCCGGAGCTCGATCGGGTCCATCCCCAGCTCGCCCGCCAGGAGGTCCATCGCCCGCTCGAGCAGCGCAGCGGCCTCGGGCCGGCCCGCCCCCCGATAGGCCGCGATCGGGGTCGTGTTGGTGACCACACAGGTCGAAGTGAACGCGACCTTCGGGATCATGTATGGACCGCAGGCCATCTCGCGCGTCAGGGTGGGGAGATAGGGCGCCATGGGATATGCGCCCATGTCCGCAACGACCCGCACGCGAAGCCCCGTGATCCTGCCATCGCGCCTGGAGTCCAGCTCCACATCCTGCACCTGAGCCCTGCCATGGGTCATCACCACCATGTTCTCCGAGCGGGTCTCCGTGTAGCGCACGGGCCGTCCGAGGCGAAGCGCGAGCGCGGCCAGCACGAGCTGCTCCGGATAGGTGTCGGCCTTGGCTCCAAATCCGCCGCCGACGGCGGGGGCGATCACGCGCACCTGCTCCTCTTTCAGCCCCAGGGCAGCGGCGACGTCCTTCCGGATCCAGAACGGCGCCTGGCAGGGCACCCACAGGGTCAGGCCATCGCCCTCCGGCACGACGAGCATGCCGTTGGGCTCCATCGGCCCGGGCGCGAGCCTCTGGTTGAAGAAGCGCCCGCGAACCACCACGTCGGCGCCGTCCAGGGCTTGGCCTCTCGCGCCGGATCGCTTCTCGCGAGCCACGTTCGAGCCCGCCTCGGGGAACAGCAGCGGCGCCTCGGCCTCAAGAGCCATGAGCGGATCGGCCACCGCGGGCAGAGCGTCGTAAGCGACCATCACGGACTCTGCCGCGTCGAGGGCCTGCTCCCGACTCTCGGCCAAGACGACCGCGATCGGCTCGCCCACGAACCTCACGACGCCGTCGGCCAGCGGCGGACGACGCGAAAAAGCTCCCTGAACGGACGTGGAGACGACCATCGGATCCAGGCCAACATCGCCGGCCACATAGACGCCGACCACGCCCGGCAGCGTCGAGGCTTCCGATGCAGCGACCCCTTCTATTCGGGCATGAGCAAGGATCGAGCGAACGAACACGGCGTGCAGCGCGCCCTCGGACGCGATGTCCTCCACGAACTTCGCTGCACCCGTGAGCAGGCTCGGGTCCTCGGTCCGGCGCACGGCGCGCCCCAGGATCGAACCGACCGGCATCTGAGCGAGGTTACACGGCCGACTATCCTCATGGGGTGGTGCTCCCTGTGCCCGACCCGCCATTGACCGACGGCGTCGTCACGTTGAGGCCACCCGACGAGAAGGACCTGAGCGCGATCGAACGAGGCATCCTCGACCCCGACGTGATCCGGTGGTTTGGTCGCCAGAACCTGCAGGCGAGCGAGGTGCTTGAGCTCAACCGTACGCGTTGGCAAGACGGTAGCGGAGCGACATTCGCGATCTGCGAACCGAACGACGATTGCGCCGGTCACGCTTGGGTGAACCTCAGCCATGACGGCAGAGGTAGCGTCGGATACTGGCTTCTGCCCCAGGCGCGCGGTAGGGGCCTGGCAACACGATCCGTTCGCCTGCTTTCCCGATGGGCGCTTCGCGACCTCGGGCTCGCTCGCCTGCAGCTGCTGACGGAGCCCGCGAATGGGCCCTCCCAGATGGTCGCCGAACGGACCGGCTTCCACAAAGAGGGCGTCCTCCGCTCCTATGCGGACATCGACGACCGGCGCGTGGACTACGTCGTGTTCTCGCTGCTTCCCGGTGACTCGAACTGGAGGTAGGACCGTGGATGAGTGGATCGATAGGTTCGCCGACGCCTTGGGCGAGCAACCGCTGCATCCCACCGAGGTGGGCTCGATGCTGAAACTGTCCAGGGACGTAGCGCGGGGGGTCGAACGCAAGCTGGCTCCCCTCTCGACCTTTCTCGCGGGCCTATCGGTCGGGAGGAGGACAGCGGAGGGCGCCTCTCGCGACCAGGCCCTCAAGCAGGTCATGGAGGCGGCCCGCGTGCTGGTGCCTCCACCCACTGGAGAGGCTTAGGCTCTCCCACCATGACCGACCTGCACGAAGAGAAGGCAGACCTCAGGGCCAGCATGCGGGCGCTGCGCGACGGCATGCGCCCTGGAGAGCGGGAACGATTCGGGGAGGCCGTGGTCGAGCGGCTATTCGCTCTTCGACCGGTAACCGCCGCCGGGACGGTCTTGGCGTTCGCGTCGTTCGGCTCCGAGATCCCGACGGCCGGAATCATCAAGCGACTCCATGGCGCCGGTCAGAGCGTCCTGCTGCCCTGCCTCGATGGGGGCGAGCTGTTGGCTGCCAGGTTCGAGGCCGGCGACGAGCTCGTCATGGGTTCGTTCGGGATCGAAGAGCCTCGCAAGCGCGTGGTCGTCCCACCAGAGGAGATCGACCTCGTCCTGGTTCCGGGGCTGGCCTTCGACCGTCAGGGAAACCGGGTCGGTTACGGCGGGGGGCATTTCGACAGGTACCTAAAAAGGCTCCCCGCGAAGGCGGCCAGGATCGGGCTGGCGTATGGCTTTCAGCTCATTGAGGGCGTCCCGCACAGGCCCGACGATGAGCCCGTCGACGTGGTCGTCACGGATCGCACGACCATCGTCTGCCGCCCGGAACGCGTGAGTTCCTGAGGATCAGAAGAGCCCGACGGTCCGCCCGGACTCGTCGATGTCTACCTTCATGAACGCCGGCTCGCGCCCGAGGCCAGGCATGAGCATGATGTCGCCGCATAGGGCCACGACGAAACCCGCGCCTACCGAGGCGAACACGTCACGCACCGGAAGTCGGAAGCCGCGAGGCCTCCCCTTCTGCGCCGGGTCATGCGATAGGGAGAGGTGGGTCTTGGCCATGCAGACCGGCAGCTCTCCCAGGCCTCGTTCTCGAAGTTTGGCGAGCTTGCGAAGCGCTTCGGGCGAGAACTCCACGCCCTCGGCGCCATAGAGCCGCGTGGCGATCCGTTCGACCTGCTGCTCCAGGGGAAGGCCCGGCGGGTTGACCGGCTCGAAATGGTTTTCCTTCGATGTCGCGCGGACGACTGCTTCGGCGAGCTCCGTGGCTCCCTCGCCTCCGTGTGAGAACCCGTCGTTCATGGCCACTTCGTCGGCGCCCAGCCCGAGCGCCAGGTCTCGCAGCAGCTCGATCTCGTCGTCGGCATCGGTCGGGAAGCGATTCACGCCGATCACACATGGGATGCCGAAAGCCTTGACTATGTCGATGTGGGCCGACAGGTTCTCGATCCCGCGCTTGAGCGAATCCAGGTCGTGCTCGGAGCTCGCCTGGACTTCCGATAAGCCGCCGTGCATCTTCAAGGCTCTTACGGTGGCCACCAGCAGCGCCGCTGAGGGCTTGAGGCCCCCGTACCTGCAGACGATGTGGCAGAACTTCTCGAAGCCCAGGTCCGAGCCAAACCCCGCCTCACTCACCACGTAGTCGGTCAGTTTGAGCGCGATCCGGTCGGCGATTACCGAGTTGTTCGCGCTCGCTATGTTTCCGAACGGCCCGGCGTGGATGAACACTGGCTGGCCCTCGAGGGTCTGCACGAGGTTCGGCCGGATCGCGTCCTTCATGAGCACGGTCATCGCACCGGCCACGCGCAGATCGTCGGCTGTGACCGAGTTGCCATGACGTGTCTCTGCGACCGCGATCCTCCCGAGGCGGGCCCTCAGGTCCGTCAGGTCCGATGCGAGGCCGAGCAGGGCCATTACCTCAGATGCCGCGGTGATGACGAATCCGGATTCGCGGGGCACTCCATGCGCCGTCCCGCCCAGGCCGATGATGATCTCGCGCAGCGACCGATCGTTCACATCGAGCGTCCGAGGCCAGGTGATCGTCCTGGACTCGATATCGAGCGGGTTGTCGTTGTAGATCGAGGCATCCAGCGCCGCGGCGAGCAGGTTGTGCGCGGCCGTTACCGCGTGAAAGTCGCCGTTGAAATGGAGGTTTATGTCCTCCATCGGGAGGACCTGTGCGTAGCCTCCGCCGGTCCCTCCGCCCTTTATGCCGAAGACAGGCCCGACGGAGGGCTCGCGCATGCATAGCAATCCCCGCTCGCCGATCCGAGCCAGACCCTGGATCAGGCTGATGGCGCTGGTGGTCTTGCCCTCTCCGGCCTTGGTGGGCGTGATACCGGTCGTGATGACGAGCTTGCCGTCTGCGCGCTCGGCGAGGCGGTCGATAACGGCGAGGTCGACCTTCGCCTTGTATCGGCCGTAAGGTTCGACCTCCTCGGGCAGGAGCCCGGCGTCGGCCGCGACGTCGGCGACCGGGCGGAGCAACGCATCCTGCGCGATCTCCAGCCCGCTCCTCACGGGGCCAGAGCTTACCCGACGGCCATAATGTAACGGTGCTGGAGCCAGAGAACCTCCGTCGTAACGTCGCCACGGCCCGGGTCTTGGTCGTCCGTGACGGGTCCAGCTTCGAGCGCCCCGACCGCCTGGTCACCGAGGAGCCGATGGAGATCCAGGCGGCCGGGCCGGGCGAGGACCCCGTCAGCGTGGCAGTTACGATGCGTACGCCCGGCAACGACTTCGAGCTGGCCGTCGGCTTCCTCTGGACCGAAGGGCTCCTTCGCTCGCCGGACGACATCCTGTCGGTCAAGTACTGCGAAGTGCCGGCCGAGGAGCAGCACTACAACGTCGTGACCGTTCGGCTCTCCCACCCTTTCGCGTTGGAGTCCCAGCGGAACTTCTTCGCCACGTCGAGCTGCGGGGTCTGCGGAAAGGCCTCGCTCGATCAGGTCCATGTTCAATGCGCCGGGGTGGCGCCCGGGCCGAACGTATCACGAACCGTGATACTCGAGCTTCCCGATGCATTGCGAACGGCACAGCGGGTGTTCGAGCAGACCGGAGGGTTGCACGCCGCGGGAGTATTCGATCCGGTCGGCAGTGTAGTGGCGGTCCGCGAGGACGTCGGACGCCACAATGCCGTGGACAAGCTCGTGGGACTGGCCGTGCTGGGCAAGGATGTGCCGCTGTCGAACAACGTGCTCATGGTGTCCGGGCGGGTGAGCTTCGAGATCGTTCAGAAGGCGGCGATGGCCGGCATCCCGATCGTCTGTGCGGTCTCGGCGCCCTCGAGCCTGGCCGTCGAGGCCGCTGAGGATCTCGGAGTGACCGTCGTCGGGTTCCTTCGCGGGCGTGGCTTCAACGTCTACAGCCACTCCGAGCGAATAACCATCGATGGGTGAGGCTGGCCGGGCATGAGGCAGGGCTTTCGGCTGGGCCGGGTCGCCGGCATCGAGGTGAGGGCGGACGCGTCCCTCCTAGTCCTCGCGGCCATCATCACCTATGACCTGTGGCTCTACTTCTCCGACCGATTTCGCTTCCCCGGCCTGGGCTCAGGCCGGGCTTTCGGCGTCGCCTTCCTGACGACCTCCCTGTTCGTCGGCTCGATCCTCGCTCACGAGCTCGCCCACGCCGTGATGTTCAAGGCGAGAGGGATCCCGGTACGAGGCATCATGCTGTACCTGTTCGGTGGCCTGACCCAGGGCAGCTCGGAGGCCAGCCGGCCTCTGGACGAGTTCCTCATCACCGTGGTCGGCCCGGCCACGACCGCCGCCCTGGGCGGGATCTTCCTCTTCCTTCATGGTCAGGCGGACGCGCACGCGATCCGCTCAATGTTCGGATACCTGGCGTTCCTGAATCTGTTGATGGCGGGCTTCAACATCTTGCCGGGCTTCCCGCTCGATGGGGGTCGCCTCCTTCTCTCGGGGCTGTGGCGCGCCACCGGCAGCAAGGCCCACGCGACGAAGATCGCCGCACGCGTCGGTCAAGTGATCGCCCTGCTCATCATCGTGGTCGGCCTGGCGATCACCCTCATGAATGGCGACCTCTCGGGTGTCTGGCCAGCGATCATCGGTCTGTTCCTGTTCCGGGCCGCGACCAGCGCGGCCATGGACGGCGACCGGCGGGCCGCCCTTGAATCGGCCAAAGCCCGAGACGTGATGTCTGCCCCACCGCCTACCATCCCCCCCGACTTGCCCGTGGGAAGGGCCACGGAGATCTTTCTTGAGGGCCACGACGGCGAGGCTTTCCCGGTGATCGAGGACGGTCACGTCCTTGGGTTCATCTCGCTCCGGACGGCGCGGGGCGTTCCCCCAGAGCGGCCAGTCCGGGATGCCGTGGCTCCCGGCGGCCTTGTGGTCGAAGCGTCCTCGGGCGACCGGATGGACGCCGTCGCCGAGCGGCTGGCCGACCGGGGCGTCGAAACGGTTCTGGTCCTGGATGAGGGCCGTCTGGTCGGCGTGATCGAGCCCGAAGACATGGGCAGGTTCTTCCACCACTCAAGACGGTCGGGTCGCCGACACGCCGACCCTGCCTGAAGTACCCTTCGCTGTCAGGCCAGATCACTCACTAGCTGGAGGACCAACATGACCAGGACTCTGCTATCCGGCGGGCAGGTGTTCGATTCGAAGACGGGCAAGATGGAGACCTCCGATATCGTCCTGGAGGACGGCCTGATCGCGGCCGTTGGGACGGGGCTCGACGGGGACGAATCCGTGGACGTCTCCGGCCGAGCGCTTCTGCCCGGCTTATTCGACTGCCACACGCACGTGGTCTTCGGTGACATCGACATCTGGAAGCTCCTTCAGGAGCCGTTCTCACTCCGCTTCTACGTGGCCGAGAAGAACCTCGCAGCCACTCTGGGCATAGGCATCACCACGATCCGCGACGCGGGTGGGGCCGACCTCGGGATCAAGACGGCGGTCGAGCAGGGGATGATCGCGGGCCCTCGGATGCAGATCTCGATCAAGATGCTGAGTCAGACGGGTGGCCACGGCGACGAATGGCTGCCGTCCGGTGGGAGCGCCCCACTCTTCGTCGACTACCCCGGATCGCCGCCGGCGCTCGTCGACGGGCCGGAGGAGATGCGCCGCAAGGTCCGCGAGCTGATCCGGGACGGCGCCGACGTGATCAAGGTGGCGGTGAGCGGAGGCGTGCTCTCGCCCAGGGACGATCCTCGGCACGCGCATTTCGGGATGGATGAGCTGGAGTCCCTGGTGACCGAGGCCTCAGCCGCCGGGCGCTGGGTGATGGCACACGCACAGGCCACCGAAGGCATCAAGAACGCCATTCGGGCGGGGATCCGGTCCATCGATCACGGTGTCTACCTGGACGATCAGGCCATCTCCATGATGCTCGAGAAGGGCACCTACCTGGTGCCAACGCTGGTGGCGCCCCAGGGCGTCATCGACGCGGCAAACGCGGGCGCCTCCATCCCGGCAGCCAGCCTGGAGAAGGCCAAAGGGGTGGTGGAGATCCATCGCCAATCGTTCCGCAAGGCCGTCGAGGCCGGTGTGAAGGTAGCCATGGGTACGGACAGCGGCGTCACCCCGCACGGGGAGAACCTCCGGGAGTTGCTCCTGATGACCGAGGGCGGGATGACCCCAGCCCAGGCGATCACCGCAACGACGCTTACCGCGGCCGAGCTAATGGGGCTCCAGGATGAGCTCGGGTCGCTCGAACCGGGCAAGCGGGCTGATGTGGTCGTGGTCGAGGGCGACCCGTTCGACCTGAAGACCCTCGGCGAACGCATCGAGGCCGTATACAAGGTTGGCCACCGGGTGGTTGGCTAGCCCGACTCGGCGGCCATGTACACCCTTCCGGCGTCGCAGAAGGGGAGGAAGTCGCACCACCGGCACTGCTCCCCTGGGGTGGGCTCGAACTGTCTTGCGGCCACTCCCTCCAGCGCCTGGATAACCCTCTCCTTGGTCTTCGCCGGGTCGCCCGCGGGCCGGCCGTCCTCCTGACCCGAAGCCAGGTAGAGGTAGGTCAGGGTCAGGTCTTCCGGTCGCTTCCTCCAGATCTCTGTGCAGGCCAGGGCATAAAGGTCGAGCTGCAGGCCGGCCAGCTCGTCGTCCTCTGGCGGCTTCTTGCCGGTCTTGTAGTCCACTACCTCCCAGGGACCGTCCGGTGTGCCAAAGATGGCGTCGATGCGGCCGCTCACCACGAAGCCATCGAGGTAGAGCAGGAACGGGCGCTCCGCGAACAGAGGGGGCGCCTTCGCGAACCTGCTGTCCAGGAACGCCTTCTGGAGGCGGTCGATCTTGCCGGGCTCGCCCGCTAGCTCCTCGGACACAAGATCCGGCGACTCGTCCAGCTCCAGGAGGGACGTCTGGCCGCTGCTCCGGCGCTCGATCCAGGCGTGCACCTGGGTCCCGATGCGGGCAGCCGGGCCGCTGAACCTGGGCAGGGGCCGGACGGCCGACCAATAGAAGCGCTTTGGGCAGCGCGCGTATTCGATAACTCCGCCTACCGACACCGTATTGGGGGTCGAGGGGGCAGGCCCCTGTTGGCTCTCGCGCTCCACCAAGTGGGCGGCCAAGGATCGCGCCTCCGCCGAAGCGGATCCATAGGTCGCCATTTCCTCCGGCGAGAAGTCCAGGGCTAGCGCCCCAGCCGAATCGGCTGCCGCCATCGCAGCCGCGCGCCACCCCATTGGGAAGAGCTCGTCTGATTCGTCCGCGCGAGCCGGGCCAGGCCAGTCGCGAACGAACTGGGCCCTGTAGCCGGCTATGGGATTCTCCTCGGCCACTTCCGGGCCGCGATCGACTCGCGCGAGACCGGTCTCCTCGCCCCATGTGGCGAGCTCCTCGAAGAACTTGCTGGGCTTCTTGGCCGATTGGACATCGTCGCCGTACCAGGAGGCTCCAGTGACGAAGAGCCGCTTGCGGGCCCTGGTCAGTGCGACGTACAGGGTCCTTCTTTCCTCGAACTCCTCCTGCTCGCGCAGGCGTTCCTTGAACCTGGAGAGAACCCGGTGCATGCCCTCGAACGTGGGGAGGATGTCCCGGTCCCCTCTCAACTCAAAGTCGAGCGACTTTCCCCTCTCCACCGGGTTCTGCTGTATCTGCAGGTCGGGGAAGAGCCCCTCGGCCAGCCCGGGGACGAACACCGAGTCGAACTCGAGTCCCTTTGCCTGGTGGACTGTCATCACCTTGACGGAGTC
>Ga0184632_10000269_pt1 | contig 18996 bp, 17 predicted proteins | sample PLM31_50_b1_FD_133153 | JGI IMG/M metagenome (GOLD analysis project Ga0184632, IMG submission 133153) | Groundwater sediment microbial communities from an aquifer in East River, Colorado, USA - PLM3-1_50_b1 | ecosystem: Environmental > Terrestrial > Soil > Riparian zone | place: USA: East... | reverse complement strand
CGTCCCCGACACCGACGGCAGCAGGTGGACCAGCAGATATCGCCCGCGAGCCCTCGTCCCGACGAGCATCACTCGGCTGAACTCGTTCGGTCGTCGAAGCGTCGCCGGTCGAGCCATGTGGGCCGTCGAGTCGAGTTATTGCACTGATCCTCTCGAGGAAGGGCGCTCGTTCAGGCCGAGAGCTTTTCCCGGCCCTTGCTCCGCCGACGGGCAAGGATGCGCCGTCCGCTTCGGGTCTTCATGCGGATCCGGAACCCGTGCGTCTTGTTCCGCTTGCGATTGTTGGGCTGGTAGGTCCGCTTCAAAACGTTCCTCGGTTTCTCAATGAGGCCGACGACATAATCTTTCGTATGCCTTGCCGGGGCCGAGTATACCGGGCCGCGCACAGGAAAAAGGTCGCCAAGACACGAGAGCTGCCTTGGCGACCGGTGAGGGCCCGGCGCTATAATCCGCGCGCTGGTCGACCCCTCCACCCCCTTCCCTCGGAACCGGGTCGCCGTTTCCACAACTGTGGAAAGTCCTTGTGGATAATGACGCCTACTGCAGCTGACGCGATACCGGGAGGGGCGGGGGATGGGCCCGCCCACACCGTATGGGTGGCCGTCCTCGATCGTGCTCGCCACGAGCTATCCGAGGCCCAGTTCGAGCTCTGGTTCGCGGATCTCCTCCCAGGGAAGGCCAAGGGAACCGTAATCGAGCTCGTCGCACCCAGCTCGTACGTGAAAGGGTGGCTCACTTCGCGCTACATGGACCTCCTCCAGGCCTCTGCCCGCAAGAGCCTGGGCCCCACAGCACGTGTCCGGATCGCGACGGCACGGCAACCAACCCTGGATGTGACCACGGGCGCCCACCAGCAGGCTCGTTCACAAAGGCGGCGTCGCCAGAGCGAAGTTGCCCCCAAGGGGCAGGCGTCGCTCGAGGAGTCTCTCGGGACCTCGCCGTTTCCTGACCGATACACCTTCGAGACCTTCGTTCCGGGGCCCAGCAACAAGTTTGCGCATGCGGCCTCGCTTGCCGTAGCGGAGGCCCCGCCGGCCAAGGCCTACAACCCTCTCTTTATCTACGGAGGGGTCGGCCTTGGCAAGACCCACCTCCTCTTCGCGGTCGCCAACCACATGTGGCGACTCGCGCCGCGGACCCGGGCTCGCTATGTCAGCTCTGAGAGTTTCATGACGGAGTTCATCAAGGCCGTTCGTGAGCGCCGTGGCTACCAGTTCCAGCGGCAGTATCGGGACGTCGACGTGCTGCTCTTGGACGACGTCCAGTTCCTCGCTCGGGCCGAGGAGACCCAGAACGAGTTCTTTCACACCTTCAACCATCTGCACCAACACGAGCGCCAGATCGTGATCGCCAGCGACCGCCCTCCGCAGGAACTCGGCGGGATAGAAGAGCGGCTCCGAAGCCGATTCCGTTCGGGGTTGGTCGTCGACGTGCAGCCTCCGGACCTGGAAACCAGGATCGCTATCCTGCAGATGAAGGCGCTCCGCGATCAACTCAGCGTGCCCGACGAGGTCCAGCACTTCATTGCGTCCAAGTTCGAGCAGAACATCCGCGAGCTGGAAGGTGCGCTTCTTCGCGTTGTCGCTTACGCCTCGCTCTCCCACCAGCTGCCAGACGTTGCACTGGCGGAACGTGCCCTGGAAGACCTGATACCAGAATCGGGCCAAGAGATACCGGCGTCGATGATCCTCGACGAGACAGCCACCTACTTCGGTCTGGGACCTAGCGACCTCGTCTCCAAGAGCCGCTCCCGACCGCTAACAACTGCGCGACACGTAGCTATGTATCTACTCAGGGAGCTGACCGGCCTCTCTTTGATAAAGATCGGAGAGCATTTCGATCGGGATCACACGACCGTCATGCACGGGATCAAGAAGATCGAAGGCCTCATGCCGGCGCGGGGAAGCATCTACCGACAGGTCCAGGAGCTCACGAAGCACATACGGGCGCGCAGCCGGAGTCTGCGGTGAACGTGCGGTGGGGAAAACCTGGGGGGCCTGGCCTGCTCTCCCGCTCATGCGATCCGGAGCACGCACCTCGCCACCCGGGTATCCACCGCGGTTCAGTGTCAGAACCGACCGCTACGCTGGCCCCATGCCCGTTTGTACACATGTCCACAGCACCTACTTCGACTGGTCTTGTTTACGTTCCCTACTCAGTAGATACCCGGGAGGTTCGCCTTGAAGTTCAAGTGTGATCGCGATGCGCTGTCGGACGCCCTTCAGACGGTCCAGCGGGCAGTGTCATCCCGCCCCGGGATTCCCGCATTGACGGGAGTCCTCATGAATGCGTCAGGAGCCGAGCTCGTGCTCGCCACCACCGATCTCGAGGTCTCGGCCCGACTCCGCCTGCAGGTGAACGTTCAGGAGGAGGGCGTGGCGCTCATCCCGGCCCGACTGCTGGCGGATATGGTCAAGAGCTTCGACCAGGCGCCCGTCGAATTGGTGGCCGAGGACCGCCAGGCCCGGATCGTTTGCAATAACTACGAGGGCACCGTCCGCCTGTTGCCGGCAGAAGACTTCCCGGCCCTGCAGGACCCGGCGGGCACTCGCGTGACGGTCGCAGCGCCGGCGCTGGGCGAGGGGATCCAGCAAGTGACCCGGGCAGCTTCCAGGGACGAAGCCCGACCCATCCTCACGGGCGTTCTGCTGGAGATCAGCCGCGAGGGTCTCACGATGGTGGCCACCGACTCTTACCGGCTGGCTGTCCGCGAGCTCCCGGCCACGGCGCCGGGTGAAGCTAAGGCTCTCGTGCCCGAGCGAGCGCTCGTGGAGGTCGGTCGAGCAGCCTCAGGGGAAGAGAAGGGGGAGGCCGAGATCTTCGTGGACGCGGGTCAGGTGGGCGTACGTACCGGCAATCTAACCCTGACGTCACGCCTGATCGAGGGAGAGTTCCCGAACTACCGGCAGTTGCTGCCCGAGCGCTACGACAACCGCCTGACAGGATCGCGGCAGCAGCTGCTCGATGCCGTCCGGCGCGTCGGGCTCCTGGCTCGTGAGAACTCACCCGTCAGGCTCGAGTTCAACGCGCTCGGTGTCCGCCTAACTTCGTCGTCTCCGGATCTGGGAGGCGCGGTCGAGGTCGTAGAGGCAAGCTATGAGGGGGAGGACATGACGGCGGCGTTCAACCCCGGTTACCTGATCGACGGGCTGACCGCCGCGGTCGGGGAGCGGGTGCACATCGAAGTGCGGGACGGGCTCAAACCTGCAGTGATCCGGGGCGAGGGCGAGGCCTTCGTATATCTGGTCATGCCCGTACGCCTGCCGGCGCCGGTGGGCTGAACACCCCCGGGATCCGGTGCGAGTCGCCTGGATCGAGATACGCGATTTCCGGAACCATGGGGACCTCCGGCTCGAGCTTCCGTCCGGCCTCACGGTTGTGTCCGGACCCAACGCGCGAGGCAAGACCAACCTCCTGGAGGCAGTGCATTACCTGTGCGCGCTCGAGTCGCCAAGAGTCAGCTCCGATCTACCCCTCGTTCGCCACGGCGCGGCTTCTGCCTTCCTGCGAGGCGAGGTGGAGAGCGCCACGGGCAAGCTACTGGTGGAGGTCGAGATCCGATCGGGCGGCCAAAACCGGATCCAGGTGAACCGCTCCGCGGTGCGGCGGAGGCGCGATCTCAGGCGGCACGTTCGCAGCGTGTTCTCCGGGCCAGAGGATCTGGCGATAGTTCACGGAGACCCGGAGCAGCGGCGCAGGTTCATGGACCAGGCAGTGGGTGCACTCTGGCCTCTTCGGGACGGCCTGGCCGGCGCCTACGAGCGGGTCCTCCGACAGCGCAACCGGCTGTTGAAGGACTGGAGCGGCGGTGGAGAGCCCCCGGGACTAGCGGCCTGGGACGCAGAGCTCGTCAAGCACGGGGCGGGACTTACGGAGGCTCGTGGCCAGGGTGTGGCGCGGATCAAGGATCAGGTTGCCAAGGAGTTCCGGACCATCTCGGGGTCGAGCACCGAGGAGCTAGTCATCGCCTACCGGGCGTCGGTCGAGGGGGATCCGCTGGAGGAGTCCTTCAAAGAGCGACTGGCCGCGCGGCGAGGGGACGAGTTGCTGCGGCGAACGACGCTGGTCGGCCCGCACAGGGACGAACTCTCGCTCGAGATTCAGGGCTTGGCGGCTCGAGGCTTCTCCTCTCATGGAGAAGGTCTGGCTGCGGCCATCGCGCTCCGCTTGGCCATCTCTGAGGCAGTCCGGGCACAGATAGGGGAATCGCCCGTGATGCTGCTTGACGACCCCTTCTCAGCCCTGGACCCCGATCGACGCCGGCTGCTGGCCGAGGCGCTGCTCGGCCGCGGTCAGGTGATGATCGCGGTCCCGGACGAGTCCCAGGCCCCCGCCGGGGCTGTCGTCTGGCGAGTGCGGGGAGGGGGAGTAGTTGAGCCCAAGTGACGACCGCCCTCGCCGGCCCCGCTCGCCCGAACCCGAGGCCCTTGGTACGGTCCTCGATGCCCTGGTTGCATCGCGACCGTGGGAGGCCGGCCTCGCCCTTGGCGCCCTCGGGCGAGAATGGAGCCAGGTGGTGGGCGAGCGCCTTGCTCTCGAGTGCGACCCCGCCGCCCTCGCCGCCGGTGTGCTGATGATCAGGGCCTCGTCGAGCGCCTGGGCGGCCCAGATCCGGTTCCTGTCAGGTGAGATCAGAAGTCGGGCGAATGAATGCCTGGGCGGGGACCATATACGGGAGGTGAAAGTGGTCCTCGGCGCCGATCGTGGCCAGTGAACGGGCTGCTCAGATGGCATTTCCGATGGTATAATTGCGTAGCTTGAACTCCCCCAGAGTGAGACCCCTCTCCCCAGCGAGGGGGCGTCGGCTTTACGGCGCCCACCGGAGGTAGCGTGGCGATCAAACCGGCCCAGGCCAGCTATACGTCTGCGGATATCACTGTGCTGGAAGGGCTGGAAGCCGTTCGTCGACGGCCCGGAATGTACATCGGAACCACCGGCCCCAGGGGCCTTCACCACCTGGTCTACGAGGTCGTCGACAACTCGGTCGATGAGGCGTTGGCCGGCTTCTGCACGCGAATCCTTGTCCAACTCCTGCCCGGCGGGGGGTGTCGCGTCGTCGACAACGGACGAGGCATCCCGGTGCACCCCATCCCGAAATCGAAGGACAAGCGTCCTGCCGCCGAGGTTGTGCTCACCACGTTGCACGCCGGTGGAAAGTTCGGTGGGAAGTCCTACGCGGTCTCGGGTGGGCTTCATGGCGTGGGAGTTTCCGTGGTCAACGCCCTATCCAAGCGTCTAGTTGTCGAGATCGCTCGGGAAGGCCATGTTTGGACGCAGGAGTTCCAGCGAGGCCACCCCGTCACGAAGCTTCGGAAGCTGAAGCCCAGCAGCAAGACCGGGACCATCATCACCTTCTGGCCCGACCCCGACGTCTTCGAGGAGCTTCAGTTCAAGCGCGAGTTGCTGGCCGACCGTCTGCACGAGCTGGCCTTCCTGACCCGCGGCGTGGAGATCGCTCTGGCCGACGAGCGCGAGGACCCGGCGGTGAAGTCGGTCTACAAGGCGGCCGGCGGGCTCGCCGACTTCGTGCGCCACCTGGCGAAGGGCAAGGAAGCCATACACAGTCGGGTGATCCATTTCGATGAAGAGCGCGAGTCCAGTGAGGTGGAAGTGGCGCTGCAGTGGAACACGGGCTACGCGGAGTCCATCCACACATTTGCTAATACTATTAACACTCACGAGGGCGGGATGCACGAGGAAGGATTCAAGAAGGCCCTCTCCAATGTGATCAACCGGTACGCCAGAGCGAAGGCCCTCCTCAAAGAGAAAGAGGAGAACCTGATCGGAGAGGATATCCGCGAGGGCCTTACTGCCATAGTGGCCGTAAAGCTCCACGAGCCGCAGTTCGAGGGACAGACCAAGACGAAGCTCGGCAATACCGAGATGCGGTCGTTCGTGGAGACCACGGTGAATGCTCACCTCATGACTTGGCTGGAGGAGCACCCCGGCGACGGCAAGCGGATCGTGGCGAAGTGCATGCAGGCCGCCAAGGCGCGCATGGCCGCCCGCCAGGCTCGCGACCTCACGCGCCGCAAGGGTCTGCTGGAGTCGAGTTCTCTCCCCGGGAAGCTCGCCGACTGCCAGCTCAGCGACCCGGCCGTGTGCGAGATCTTCATCGTTGAGGGACAGTCGGCGGGCGGGAGCGCCAAGGAGGCTCGCGATCGCTCCTTCCAGGCGATCCTCCCCATCCGGGGAAAGATCCTGAACGTCGAGAAGGCGCGCCTCCACAAGATCCTGGAGAACGTAGAGATCCAGGCGCTGATCGGCGCGATTGGGACGGGGATCGGGGACGAATTCGACGGAACCAAGGCCCGTTACGGCAAGATCGCGATTCTGGCCGACGCCGACGTTGACGGAGCGCACATACGGACGCTTCTCTTGACCTTCTTCTTCCGGCACATGCGTCAGTTGGTCGAGTTGGGAAACATCTATGTAGCCCAACCTCCGCTCTACCGCGTGAGGGCAGACGGGAAATACCACTATCTGCTGGACGACCATGAGCTGGAGGCCTTCCGCAAGAAGAACGGGAACAAGAAGCTGAACCCAGAGCGGTTCAAGGGCCTGGGCGAGATGAACCCCGAGCAACTGTGGGAGACCACGATGGACCCCTCCGCCCGCATGTTGAAGCAGGTCACGCTCGAGGACGCGGCGGCGGCGGACCGTATGTTCACCGTCCTGATGGGGGAGGACGTCGACGCCCGGCGCGAGTTCATCCAGGCGAATGCCAAGTACGCGTTCATCGACACATAGGCCCAGGTAGATGGCGGTCGAGGAACGAGTCGAGTCGGTAGTTATCGAGGAGGAGATCCAGTCCTCCTTCCTCGACTACGCAATGTCGGTGATCGTGTCTCGGGCGCTGCCCGACGTGCGCGACGGCTTGAAGCCCGTTCACCGGCGGATCCTCTTCTCAATGCTCGAGGGCGGCCTGACTCCCGATCGCCCTCGCCGTAAGTCCGCCGCTGCCGTGGGTGACGTCATGAAGAAGTACCACCCGCACGGGGACGTCCCGATCTACGACGCCCTGGTAAGGATGGCGCAGCCCTTCTCGCTCCGATACCCGCTGATCGACCCGCAGGGAAACTTCGGCTCGATCGACGGCGATCCGCCAGCCGCGCAGCGCTACACGGAGGCCCGACTGGCGCTGCTCGCCATGGAGCTCCTGCGCGACATCGACAAGGAGACCGTCGAGTTCGTCCCCAACTTCGATGGGTACGAGTTGGAGCCGACCGTCTTGCCCTCCCGGATTCCGAACCTGCTGGTCAACGGGTCGCAAGGCATCGCCGTGGGCATGGCGACGAACATCCCGCCCCATAACCTTGGCGAGGTCATAGACGGCGTCGTGGCCCTCATCGACAACCCGGAGGCCGGGATCAGGGACCTCGCGAAGAAGATCCGGGGCCCTGATTTCCCCACTGCCGGCCTCATCGTCGGCCGGGAGGGGATCCGGGACGCCTATGAGACCGGACGGGGTTCGATCAAGAAGCGGGCACGGGTGCAGATCGAAGAGGGCCGCCAGAACCGACAGCGCATCGTGGTGACCGCGCTGCCGTACATGGTGAACAAGGCTCGGCTGGCTGAGAAGATCGCCCAGCTCGTCAACACCCGCAAGATTGGCGACATCGCGGACCTCAAGGACGAGTCGAGCGGCCGGGGTGGCATGCGGTTCGTCATCGACCTCAAGCGGGGCGCGAACCCACACATCGTCCTAAACCAGCTCTACAAGCACACACAGCTCCAGGACACGTTTGGTGTGAACATGCTCGCCCTGGTCGACGGCGTCCCCAGGACGCTCAACCTGAAGCAGGTCATCCGTCACTACATCGACCACCAGGTCGACGTCGTCACGCGCCGGACCAGGTTCGAGCTACGCAAGGCCGAGGAACGCGACCACATTGTCCTCGGACTCCTGATCGCGCTCGCCAACATCGACGAGGTCATCAAGATCATCCGTGCCTCGAAGGACACCGAGGACGCCCGTAACCGCCTCATGAAGCGGTTCGAACTCTCGGAGATCCAAGCCAACTACATCCTGGACATGCCCCTGCGCCGCCTGACCCGGTTGGAGCGTCAGAAGCTAGAGGACGAACACAAGGAGCTCCTGGCCACCATCGATAGGTTGACGAAGTTGCTGGCCGATCCCAAGGCCATCCTGGCGGTGGTCCGGGCGGAACTGCTGGAGGTCCGCAAGCGGTTCGCCGATCCCCGGCGGACGGAGATAGTCGCGGCTCAGGGCGACCTGGCCGTCGAGGACCTCATCCAGGAGCAGGACGTGTTCATCACCATCAGCCGGAGCGGATACGTAAAGCGCCAGCCCATCGAGGCGTTCCGCAGGCAGGGCCGGGGTGGCCGCGGGGTGATCGGAGCCAACCTGAAGGCAGACGACGTGATCTCACAGGTGTTCACCACCACGACCCATCACTGGCTCCTTGTGTTCACCAACCGCGGCAAGGTCTACAGGACGAAGGTGCACGAGGTGCCCGATGCCTCCCGGCAGAGCCGGGGGACCTTCGTCGCCAACCTGCCCGGGATGGGATTCGGGGGCGACGAGAAGATCGCTTCAGTGATCGACATCAAGGACTACTCCGAGGACAGGTTCCTGGTGTTCGCGACGAAGAAGGGCCTGGTCAAGAAGACGTCACTCGCCGAGTACGACTCCCCACGAACGGGCCTCGCCGCCATCAATCTCAAGGACGGCGATGAGCTCATCGGTACCATCCTTTCCGACGGAAGGGACGACCTGATCCTGGTGTCCAAGTTGGGGCAGGCGATCCGGTTCGGCGAAAGCAGCGTCCGCCCGATGGGCAGGCAGACGGCGGGCGTGATCGGAATGAAGCTCCGCGAGGGAGACGAGGTCATCGCCATGGTCGCTATCAGCCAGGGTGATGGGCTGCTGACGGTCACGAACAACGGCTTCGGCAAACGCACGCCGTTCGACGAGTATCCGAAGAAGGGCCGAGGCGGTCTCGGCGTGAGGACGGCCATGCTGACGTCTAGGGTCGGGGTCCTCGCGGGCGCCTTCCCCATCAGAAAGGACCAGGACATTCTGGTCATCGCCAACGACGGAGTCGTGATCAGGGTCCCGGCCGTGCAGGTCCGAAAGGCCGGCCGCGCGACCCAGGGTGTCCGAATCATGCGCCTGGAGAAGGGGCGTTCGGTCGTCGCGGTGGCCCCGGTCATCACTCAGATGGAGTAGGCGCGCTCAAGTGCGACTCGGGCTTCACCTTCCTGAACGTTGCCAGCAGCAGCAGGTCGTACGCGATCTTCAGGCCACCGGCCGCAACGAAGGGCGCGCCCAGGGATGCCGTTTGCATCAGGTAGCCTCCTAATCCGGCGCCCGCAGGACGAACCAGGTAGCGCGCCGTGTTCGTGTACGACGCCGCGGCCGTTCGCTCCTCCTCGTCGACAACCGACACCACGTATGCCTGCCTTGCCGGCACGTCCATCTGGCTGATCGCGAACCGGGCAAGGAGCATGGCAATAGCCAGAGTCAGATTTGGCATGAACGGGATCAGGATCAGGAGCACGTTCGACGGGAGATGCGTGAACACCATCGTGTTCAACAGGCCGATCTTGTTAGCCAGTCGTCCGGCTGCGATCGAGGATCCGCTTTGGAGGAGACCCACGAAGAAGAAGACCAGCCCCATCGCCTCCGTCGATGCGCCGAAGTTTCGTTGGAACCAGAAGACCAGGAAGGACGAGACCACGAACCCGCCCCCGAAGGAGTCAAGGGCGAACAACCCTGCCAACCCGGCGACGGTCCTCTTGGAGCGCACCAGGGGGAAACGCCTTCGCGCGGAGAGATCTTCTCCGGCCTCCACCTGGGACGAGAGCCTCCGGGCCAGCAATGCGCACGTCACGCCAATGACCGGATAGGCGAGCAGGAACCGCTGGCTCGCAGGGAGAGCGGGGAAGAGCCGGCGGAAGAAATCCGGTCCGCCTGCCGCAAGCGCGCCGAGCGAGCCAGCTAGGTAAGCCACCGCGTTGTACCTGGCGAAGGCCCGATTGCGGAGTACGGGGGATGGAGCTGCGCGCGGGATCATGGCCTGCTCCAGGGAGGTGATCGGCCCTGACTCGTTAGCCTCCACGGAGATCGTGCCGGTGAGGGCCGCCAGTATCAGCGCGGGTAGCCACTTGGTTAGCGCGAACACAGTGCCCGCGGCGGCCATTACCAGGAACAAACCCGCGTACAGTCGTCGCCGGCCCAGCCGGTCCCCACGGGTGCCCACGACGAGGGAAGTCAGCGCGAACCCAGCAAGCATCGACGTGAAGACCAGCCCGACCTTTGTGTCCGAGTAGCCCGCGTTGGCCAGAGCAGCCCCGATCAGGACGCTGCCGAATCCATACAAGAGCGCGCGCAGGGCCTGTACCGTAAAGATGGTCCGCAGGTCCCTGTCCGGCGCCGCCGGCTCCATGCCGGGAACGATAGCGGCCTAGGGCCTACGGGGTCCGCCTCTTGGGTCCCATTCGCGGTTCAGGAACCGGCCGGGGGATGTCGATGGTCTATATCGCGGGCCGGGCGCGGTTGGGCGAGAGGACCGGAACGAGGATTGAGCGGCGATGAGTCGGTACGCATGAGGTTGCGGATCCAAGCGAACCGGGGCATGGCCTGGTCGATACCGGCCAAGGCGGTTGCGAGCCGGTATCGTGGTGGCATGGGTACCCGCCTCGCTGGCGCGTTCGGTGAGCGATCGAATGCGCGGTTGCTTGCTACAAGGGTGCCGGGCGCGTACAAAGACATATCCCTGGCCGAGAAGGCGTATGAGATGTCCAAGTTGCCCCGGACCGGTGTCTTGGGTCTGAACTAGGAATGGTGAAACGGATGAGAGCGGTGATGACGGCAAATGAGGCGAGCACCAGGCGGGACGACGCCCGGTCCGGTTCACGCAAGACAAGGGTCGTCCTCCGACAGGTCGACGCTTGGTCCGTGCTCAAGTTCTCACTCCTCTTCTATTTTTGCTTGATGCTTGTGTTCCTGTTCGCGCTCCTCATCCTGTACTGGATCCTCGGCCTCATCGGGGTCCTGGACTCGGCAGCGCACCTCCTCTCCACTGCGGGTTTCGGAGATCCGGACAGCGGTTTTGAGTTCCACGGATACTGGATCTTCTCAAGGCTCTTCCTAATCGGGGTGGCCGGGGTCTTCGTCTGGTCGCTGGTCAACATGCTCGTGGCGGTGCTCTACAACCTTGTTTCGGACGTCATCGGGGGGATCGAGCTCACCCTTGGCGAGACACGCTGAGCGACGCCCGCGTTTTGACACCATATGTACGCCCCCGTAGGCTTGCTGCGAGCCGCGACCCCGGCCCATGTCTGGGATTCACGGGCCTGTAGCTCAGCTCGGTTAGAGCGCATCCCTGATAAGGATGAGGTCGATGGTTCGAGTCCATCCAGGCCCACCGCGAGACCCCAAGGAGGGGACCATGGGAGAAGAGAAGAAGGGTGGCAAGATCAAGAAGTTCTTCTTGTTCGCGGCAATCGCGGGGGGCTTCGCGGCGCTCATGCGGATGATGAAGCGCCGCCGTGCAGGCATGGATGAGAACGAATGGCAGGAGCTGCCTCCTCCCGAGCGATAGCTCGGTTCCTCGCGCGGCCATAGCCTTAACCCGCGCTCAAGCCTCAACCGCTCGCCGAAGGCCGCCGACATTACGGCCGAGGGCTCTTTCCGACAGGAGCATCTTGGCCGAGCGCTACTCGATGGAACGTGGTGACGTGCTGATGTCGGTTCAGCTCGTCCTGGCGCGGGAATCCGAACGTGGCCAGGCGACCCAGGAGACCCCACCCCGACCGTTGCGGCTGCGCCCCTCCCCTCTCAAGACGCCCCTTCGGATCGAGGATGCTCGGCGCGCGGCCCCTGGCCCAAGGCCGAACATTGGCGCTGCCCCAAGCTCGGATCTGATGCTCGTGGATCCGGCGACCGGAGCGCCCTCGCTGTCTGCGCTTCGCAGGGACATTGACCTGCTAGGTGGGAGGTCCGCCATCGCAGGCGCACGCTTGACTTTGTGCTCGTTGGAGGTGCAGCTCATCCGAGCGGAGGGCCCGGTCGCCCCGAACGCGCGAGAAGACGTGATGCGTGCACTAGTGGAGCTCGTTCCCTTCGCCCTCAGGGCAAAGGATCGCGTCTACAGGACCGGACCGAATGAGCTCGCGCTGCTGTTCACGGGTGCAGGCGAGGAGGGAGCAGCGGTGGCTCTTGCCCGCTTCGAGGCCGATGCCCTGCGCGTGCTCCACGATAGAAAGCTGCCGAGAGCAGCCTTCCACCATCGGATCTTTGGACAGGCGGGGCCGGCTCACCAGGAACGCGAGGAACGCGCCGGCTAGACCCTGGCCCTGGCCAGGGTGGTTGCCAAACGAGCCGCTCCGTCGCACCATACGGACCACGGGAGAAAGGAGGTGGTCCGTCTTGCAAAAACCGCACGCGACCCCCGAGGTGGCTGGCTGCTAGGCCGTCCCTCGGCGGCCGGGGCCGACCGCCCCGCCCGTCAGCCGGGGAGTGCCCGGCGGAATCCAACCAGACCACTGGCCCAAGGGGGTCCCGGGCTGGTCGACCGGGCGATCCGTGTGGATCGAGGTGCCTCCGGGGAGATCGAGGACTAAAGACAGAGGCGCGGGGCCGGACGGTTTTGGCGTCCGGCCCCGTCGCTACACTTCGGATCTGTATGGAAGCAGCCGCCCTCGCTTGGGACGCCGCCAATGCGGCCGCGCGAGCGAGCGGCGTCGTTCTCAGCCCAATGGCCTCGCGGGAAGACCCTGATCGCGCCCTTGCGGTCATCCGGAAGGTGTGGGGGCAAGAGGCCATGCCGCGCGCGCTGATCGTCGCCTTTCGCCACGCGGGCGTGATCTTCTACGGTGCGGAGGCGGGCGCAGGACGGGAGATCGTGGGCTTCGTTCTGGGCTTCCCGGGTTGGGATGGCGGCTTGCACGTCCACTCACACATGCTCGGGGTTCTGCCAGATTGGCAGTCACGAGGGGTCGGTTACGCCCTGAAGCTGGCCCAGCGGGCTGCCTGCCTGGACCGGGGGATCGTCGAGGTCCGCTGGACGTTCGACCCTATGGTCTCGAAGAACGCCTGGTTCAATCTGGTGAAACTGGGAGCAGCCGGCCGGCGCTTCTTTCTCGACTTCTACGGCGACATGCCGGACCTGATCAACCGGGGAGACAGCACCGACCGGTTCGAGGTTGTTTGGGCCCTCAACTCCGAACGCGTGGCGCTGGCGGTCGCCCGAGGAAGCCGGCCGCCCTCCGTCGAGGGACCAATCCTGGTGGGCGCGCAGAACGGCCTCGGGCACCTCGCGCCAATCGTGACGGGAGAGGCTCCGGGACCCGGCGTGCGCGTGACGGTGCCACGCGATTACCACGGGCTTCGAGCCCGAGACCCTGAGCTCGGGCGAGCTTGGCGCGAGGCGTGCCGGGAGGCGTTTGCCGCCTGCTTCGAGCAAGGTCTCGTTCCTATATGGATCACGCACGAGGGCCAGTACATATTCGAGCGGCGGGATTCGGTCTTCCCCGGAGCCCAGGGGAGCGGATGATGGACGAGCCGCTCGCCATAGAGGCCGTGGAGCTGGTCGAGGTTGCCCTCCCGCTGGTTCGACCGTTCCGGACGAGCTTCGGCGAGGAGCAGGAGAAACGAGCCATCCTGATCCGCGTCGACGGCGGAGACGTCCAGGGCTGGGGCGAGTGCGTGGCCCCGGAGGAGCCCAGGTATTCGGAGGAGTGGCTGGACGGGAGCCGCCTTTCACTCCGCAATTTCCTCGTCCCGGCGCTTCTGTCCGGCGGCCCGCTGTCGAATCCGACCCAGGTGGGGGTCAGGCTCGCTTGGGTTCGCGGCCATAGGATCGCGAAGGCCGGCCTGGAGGCGGCGGTCTTCGATGCATGGCTTCGGCTTCGGGGCAAGAACCTCTCCGAGCACCTGGGAGGCGTCCGTACGCGGGTGGTTTGCGGAGTCAGCGTCGGGATCGCGCCCTCGATCGAAGCCATGCTCGACGAGATCAGCGGATACCTGCAGAAGGGCTACAGGCGGGTGAAGCTGAAGATCGAACCAGGCCGGGACGTGAGGGTGGTGGAGGCGGTGCGTCAGGCCCTTCCCGACGTGCCTTTGTCGGTTGACGCGAACGCCGCCTACTCGCTTGCCGATGCACCGATGTTCGAAGCCTTGGACGAGCTGGGCCTGGTGATGATCGAGCAGCCGCTCCATCACGAGGATCTCGTGGATCATGCGAGGCTCCAGGCTCGAATCCGCACCCCGATCTGCCTGGACGAATCGATCCGCTCCGCGCGTGACGCCACCGCAGCGATCGAGCTCGGCTCCTGCAAGATCATCAACATCAAGCCTGGTCGGGTCGGCGGGCTGGTCGAGGCTGTTCGCGTCCATGATGCTGCCCTACGCGACAAGATCCCGGTGTGGATCGGCGGGATGCTGGAGACGGGAGTGGGGCGCGCCGCCAATCTTGCGCTGGCGGCCCTGCCGGGTGTGTCGATGCCGGGGGACACGAGTGCAAGCGACCGCTACTTCCATCAGGATCTGACACCCCCGTTCGTGCTGGCGCCGGATGGGACGATGGCGGTTCCGGGGGGGCCGGGGATCGGGGTCGAACCCCTGGCCGAACGGCTCCAGTCCTGCACCGTTCGAACGGAGACTATCCTGCGCCGCACCGTCATGTGAGGGTCGTGTGGCGATACGGTGGTCGCCGTGGGTCGTTTCGTACCGGAGGTGCTAGAAAGAGTCCATGGCGCTGATACGCCGGAGGCGATCCCTTGCCCTGGTGGCCGCCGTGGCGTTGGTGATCGTGGGGGGAGCAGCCGCGCTCGGGCGGGCCGCGCCGGCGCCCGCCTTGCCCCCAGTCTCCGCGGACGAGCTCATCGCCTCCGTACTCCGCGCCATGGCGGCGCGCCCTCCAATCTCCGGCCATGTGACCGCGCGCCTCGACGTAGGGATCCCGGCGCTGCCGGATCGCGGACCGGCCAGAGCCAGCGGTGCCGCCGAGTTGCTGTCTACCCTCACGGGGAGCCACAGGCTGAGGGTGTGGCGCTCATCCGACGGCCTCCGCGTGGCGGACCTCCTGCCCTTTGGTGAAAGGTCGATCTTCGTATCCAGGACCGAGGCGTGGGCCTGGGATTCCGACTCTTTCTCCGCTATCCACGTGGGTCCCTTCGCCGCTCCCCCGAGCTACTCGAGTTCAGGCGCGTTCGACTTGGCCGATCCCCTGGAGCTTGCTCGTCGCAGTATCGAGGCCGTGTCTCCCACGACTTTCGTCCATGTTGCCGGTACTGCCCGGGTGGCCGGCAGGGACGTATATCTGCTGGCGATCGAACCAAGGACGATGGCGACACTCGTCGGCAGGATCGAGATAGGCATTGACGCCGAGCGAAGGGTCCCGCTCCGGGCAGCCGTATATGCCAGGGGTGCCGGGTCGGCCGCGGTGTCGGTGGCCTTCACGTCAGTGAGCTTCGGACCTGTGGACCCGGACGTCTTCCGTTTCGATCCGCCCGAAGGCGCGAAGGTCGAGCACCTCTCCGGGGATGGCAACGGACCTGTGGACCAGACCAGCGATGCGGACGCGTGGGACCAGGGTTCGAAGAGCATGAAGGGCGACTACGGGTTCGGGCCGGAGGGCCCGGTGCGAGTCTTCGGCGTCGGTTGGACGACGATCGTTGCGCTCCGCACGCCGCCCCTTGCCGAGCTGCAGCAGCAAGGCGAGGGGTTCGACCTCACCTCGCTACTTCCATTCTCGGGGCCACTGTTCTCCGTGCGCGCCGTCGATCGCGGAGACCACGCGTGGCTTGTGTACGGAGCCGTCCCCCAGGCCGCGCTGGAAGCGATCGAGCCGGAGCTCTCCTGAACGCGATCGTCACGCGGCGGCTGACCAAGAGATACGGGTCGGTCGCGGCCGCCGACGCACTCGATCTCACGATCGAGAAGGGCGTCCTGTACGGGTTCCTGGGCCCGAATGGAGCGGGCAAGACGACGACGATCCGCATGGTGCTCGGGCTGATCCTGCCCACGGCCGGCGAGGTGGACGTCCTTGGGGAGCCCGTTTTCGGGGACGGCGCAAGAGCCCGAGCCAGCAGGGCCCTGAGGAAGGTGGGAGCCATCATCGAGGAACCGGCCTTCTGGAGATATCTCTCCGGCCGTCGGAATCTGGAGTTCTTCGCCAGGGCGGCGGGCCCCGCCGCGGACCGCGACCGGCGGCTCGCCCGCATCGACGACGTCCTGCGCCTCGTCGGACTCGAGGCGGCGGCAGGCAAGAAGGTCAAGGCCTACAGCCAAGGAATGCGACAGCGGCTCGGGATCGCCCTTGCGCTGCTGGGGCAGCCAGAGCTGCTGGTCCTGGACGAGCCGACGAATGGCCTGGACCCGCAGGGCATGCGCGAGGTCCGCCTGCTACTCCGGCGTCTCGCCGATGAGGGCACTACCGTGTTTGTATCCAGTCACCTCCTAGCCGAGGTGGAGGCGATGTGCGACAGGGTCGGGGTGCTCGCGCGAGGCCGGCTCGTGGCCGAGGGCCCCCCCTCCAAGCTCAGGGCCTCATCCGATCGGATCCGCCTTGAGGTCGACGACCGCGCCAGGGCGGTGACGCTGCTCTCCTCTTTCCCTGGCGTGACGCAGGACGCAAACGAGGTACTCACCGGCGGGCCGGGTTCAGTGTGGGTTCGCCTAGAGCCACCGGCCACGGCCGCATCGGTCAACGCGGCCCTGGTTGGTGGCGGCGTCTCCGTGAGCGCCCTGGTGCCGGAGCACGAGAGCCTGGAGGACGTGTTCGTCTCTTTGGTGGAGGGCGCCGATGTTCCGCGTTGAGATCGGAAAGGCCGTGCGCCGCCTCCGTACCTGGGTATTCGCCGCCGGGCTGGCCGGCCTGGCCGTCCTACCTGTGGTCGTCCTGTCGACTTCCTCCGGCGGTGCCGGTGGTCCGGTCTTTTTCGACTTCATACGGAGGAACGGGCTGTTCGCCGCCCTGACGGTCCTGGCGCTCATCCAGCCGTTCTTCCTCCCCCTGGGGACGTCGCTTCTCTCCGGGGAGTCCATCGCCTCCGAGGCCTCGAACGGCACTCTCCGGTATCTGGTCGCCCGGCCCGTGGGTCGCGCGAGGCTCGTGCTGCTGAAGTACGCGGCCGTCATGACGCAAGTGGCGGCGGCGATCGGGTGGGTGATGCTGGTCGGCCTGGCGGCGGGCGGGATCGCATTCGGCTTCGGGAGGCTCCCCACCCTCTCGGGGAACACGATCTCCGAGGGAGCGGCGCTTGCCAGGATCCTCGGGACAGGGCTGTACGTGCTTTGCGGGATGGCTGGCCTCGCAGCCTTAGGAGTGTTCATCTCGACGCTTACTGACTCGGGCCCTGGTGCGTCAGTCGCCACGATGGCGATCGCCATCGCCAGCCAAATCGTGGACAGTCTCCCGACTCTGCACGCCGTTCATCCCTACCTGATCTCCCACGGCTGGCTCGCGTTCGTGGACCTGTTCAGGACGCCGATCGAATGGGGCGCGATGATCAGGGGGTTGGAGCTGGATGCTGTATATGCGGTGGTGTTCCTCGCCCTAGCACTATGGGTCTTTGGCCGGAAGGACGTCGTGTCCTAAGGCTAAACTTCCTGCGGGGATGTAGCTCAGTGGTAGAGCACCTGCTTTGCACGCAGGGGGTCGCCGGTTCGAATCCGGTCATCTCCACCAGACTTCTGAAACTGACGGACATCGTGTACACATCGAGTCCTCCGACCGAAGGGGGAGTGATGACTGAGCGAGAGAGATCGGAAGGCGGCGGTCAGGCGGCCAACTTGTTGAACCAGCCGCCTCTGGGCTTCACTACGAGATTGTCCCACTGAGTCCCGAGCGGCCGAGTGATGTGTCCTGCGACAGAATCGATCGGCGAAACGTTCACGGGGGGTCTCTGTGTTACCTTCCACAAATCCAGAACGGAGACCTCATGCGCCCTATCCGCCTTCTCCTACCGCTGCTCTCTGTACTACTCTGCGTCTCGACCTCGGCCACGCCCGCCCGGGCCGATGATCCGCAAATCGTGCTCTCGCCTTCGGTAGGTCCACCGACATCCAGGTTCAAAATCAGTGGTACCGGATTCGGCTCGAACGAGACGGTCTTCTTTTACGCGGACGGAGGCCTAGTCGGGTATGCCTACACCGATGATGCCGGCGAGACGAAGAAGAAGGTCTACGTTCCGGAAACCACTCCTCCCGGGTATCACAGCATAGATGCAGTGGGTCAGATGAGTGGTCTCGTCGCCCAGAGCTGGTTCATGGTCCGTGCCGACTGGGTCGACTTCCACTTCGACAGTCGCAACAGCGGCCACAACCCCTACGAGAATGTGCTCCGTCCTTTAACCGTCTCCGGGCTCGTGGTTGACTGGACCTACCCAACCGGTGGCGCTATTGAATCCTCCCCTGCGGTGGCTGGTGGAGCGGTGTACGTGGGCTCGGACGATGGCAACGTCTACGCCTTGAACGCCTTCACTGGCGCTCTCCTCTGGACCTACAGAACCAACGACGCTGTTTTGTCCTCCCCGGCCGTAGCAGGTGGGGTGGTGTACGTCGGCTCAAGAGATGGCAGGATCTACGCTCTCAACGCCTCGTCGGGGGTCCTACTCTGGAAGTACTCGACCGGGGGATCCGTCAACTCCTCACCGGCCGTGGTAGATGGAGTCGTCTATTTTGGTTCAGCTGACCGCAGAATCTACGCTTTGAACGCCATCTCTGGGACTTTCCTGTGGAGGTACGAGACGTTGGGCTTCGTCGTATCTTCCCCGGCCGTTGTCGACGGGGTTGTGTATGTGGGCTCGGATGATGGCAAGGTTTACGCCTTGGATACGAACTCTGGGCTCGAGTTGTGGACTTACCAGGCTGTGGGTATCGTTAGGCCCTCCCCGACTGTAGCTGACGGCGTAGTGTACGTAGGCTCGTTCGGGGGGAATGTCTACGCTCTGGACGGCTCCTCTGGAGTTCTCTTGTGGGGGTATTTGACTGGGGGACCGGTCCTCTCCACTGCCGCCGTGGCT
>Ga0184632_10000268_pt1 | contig 19015 bp, 26 predicted proteins | sample PLM31_50_b1_FD_133153 | JGI IMG/M metagenome (GOLD analysis project Ga0184632, IMG submission 133153) | Groundwater sediment microbial communities from an aquifer in East River, Colorado, USA - PLM3-1_50_b1 | ecosystem: Environmental > Terrestrial > Soil > Riparian zone | place: USA: East... | reverse complement strand
CGGAGGGCTGGAGGGCCGTTCGGTCGTAGTCGTCGGGGCGGGCGGGATGGCCGCCCTGGCCGCCCAACACCTCAGGGAGCGCGGGGTCGGGCACCTTCGCATCGTGAACCGCAACGTCGAGCGAGGGGCGCGTCTGGCGGCGCGGGCCGGGGGCGATCACGCGGGCATGGAGTCCCTCGCGCAGGCGGTCGCGGGGGCAGACCTGGTCGTCACATCGACGGGTGCGGCCGGCACAGTGATATCCCCGGAGGTGGTCCTGGAGGCGCACCGGCTGGACGGTCGATCGGGGCGGCCCCTGTTCCTGCTCGATCTCGCTTTGCCCCGTGACGTCGATCCGGATGTAGCCGCGATCCCGGGTGTCAGGCTGGCCGATCTGGATGACCTGAAGGCGATGCTTACCGAGCGAGCCGCGGGCGCCGAGGCGGAGGTGGAGAAGGTCCGCCTGATCATCAAGGAGGAGGTCGGGCGTTTCGCATCCCGGCGTCGCTCGGCCCGGCTGGCCCCGCTTATCCAGGCCCTCCGCGACCGAGGGGACCGGGTCGCGGCCGCGGAGCTGGCGCGAGCGGCGCCTCGACTGGCCGATCTCTCGGATGGGGAGCGGGAGGCGGTGGAGGCTCTCGCGCGGGGGATTGTGGCGAAGCTGCTCCACGAACCGTTCGTACGGCTACGGGACAGCGACCCGCTCGCGCGCGCGGCGGCCGAGCTGTTCGGCATCGATCTCCCTCCCGACGGCTGAAGTCGATCGCATGAAGCTTCGGATCGGAACCAGGCGGTCGCGCCTGGCCATCGCCCAAGCTCGGGAGGTCGCGGCCCTCCTCGCGCGGCTCGGGGTGCAGTCGGAGCTCGCGCCGATGATCACGTCGGGGGACCGCGGAGTCTCTCCCGCCGGCGCGGCCGCTGGGGTGAAGGGACTATTCGTGGCCGAGATCGTCCGATCGCTCCAGGACGGCGAGATCGACCTGGCGGTCCACTCCGCGAAGGACCTTCCCGCCGGCGATCCTGAGGGGGTCGTCATCGTCGCCGTACCCGAACGCGCGGACCCGTTCGACGTGCTGATAACCCGGGACGGATCGATCCAAACTGGAGCCGTCGTCGGGACGTCTAGCTTGCGCCGGACCGCACAACTCAGGCGATCCCGCCCCGAGCTCGAGATCGTGGACGTGAGAGGGAACGTCGACACCAGGCTCGCGAAGCTGGAACGCGGAGAGGTTGATGGACTTGTGCTCGCGGCCGCGGGCCTGGACCGGCTGGGGGTGGACCGCGGCCACTCGACGCCCTTCCCGCTGGAGGAGATGGTGCCAGCTCCAGGGCAGGGTGCCCTTGCGGTTCAGGCGCGCGAAGGAGACGAGGCCACCATTGAGGTGGCCGCCCAGCTCAACCGTCCCAGGTCCAGGTCGGCATTCGAGGCCGAGCGTGCGCTTGTCCGTGCCATGGGAGGCGACTGCTCCCTTCCCCTGGGCGCCTATGCGGAAGACCGCAATGGCCTGGTCCACCTCCTCGGCATCGTGATCAGGCCGGATGGAAGCGACCTGGTCAGGGCGGAGGCCGAATCCCGCTCCCCGGAGGACTCCGCTCGAAAGGTCGCGGAGGATCTCCTTGCCGCCGGCGCCGGCGCCATCCTTGCCGACGTCCAGGCCGAGTGATGCCTCACTCCGAAGGCTCTCTGGCCGGCCGCGTGATCGTGGAGACGCGCCCCACGGGGCTGGAGGCCGAAGACGAGGAATTGACTCTGCCCAATTCGCTCGTCGACCGGGGAGCCACCGTGTTCTCCACCCCCGCGATAAGGCTCATCGCCGCCCCGCGGCGCCCCCTGGACCGGGCAGCCCGGGATCTGGTCGCCGGCGTCTACGACTGGGCCCTCTTCACCAGCCGCACCGGCGTCGAGGCGATCTACTTCGCGCTGGCCCGGGTGGATGCGGCCTTCCCCGATGTGAAAGCTCGGATCGCTTCAGTAGGGGAGCCCACCATGGAGGCCCTGCGGATGTTCGGGGCCGAACCCGACCTCGTGCCGCCTACCTTCACTACTTCTGCCTTGGGCAAGGCCATGCCGCGCGGTCGCGGCAAAGCGCTCCTGGCCAGAGCCGACATCGCCCCGGACGCCTTGGAGAGCGCCATCGCGTCGAAGGGGTGGACGACTGTTCGAGTCGATGCCTATCGGACCCGTCTGGTCAAGAGGCTTCGCGGAGGTGCAGCCGCTGCCCTCCGAACCAACCGCGTCGATGCGGTCACCTTCACCAGCGCCTCCACGGTGGAGGGGTTCCTCCTGATGACGCGCGCGCTGCGTGACAAGGGAGTCGCCATGCCCCCGGCGGTCTGTATCGGGCCCGTGACTGCGGCCGCCGCGCGCGATGCGGGGCTTCGCGTTGCGGCGGTGGCCCGCCCGCATACAATCGAGGGGCTCGTGGCCGCTCTCGAGCGTGCCCTCGGGCCGCGACCCTCGACACGGAAGGAACGGTAGCCGTGGCCTTTCCCCGGAACCGCCCTCGCCGGCTCCGCCGGACGCCCGCCCTGCGAGGCCTGATCAGGGAGACCGATCTCTCGCCGCGGCACCTGATAGCGCCCCTGTTCGTCAAGGAGGGCATCCCCGAGCCCATTCCTATCCCCTCCATGCCCGGACAGTCCCAACACACCCTCGAATCGCTCCGCAAGGAAGCCCGCGAGATCGCCTCCAAGGGCGTGATCGCCTTCGTCCTTTTCGGAGTACCGGAGAGAAAGGATCCGGAAGGCTCCGAAGCGTGGAACCCAGACGGGATCGCTCAGAGAGGCCTCCAGGCCATGCGCGAGGAGCTGGGCGACGACCACGTGCTCATCGCCGACCTATGCCTGGATGAATACACCGACCACGGCCAATGTGGAGTCCTGGCGGAGGATGGCTCGGTCGACAACGATCGGACGCTCGAGCTGTACGCCAAAATAGCCCTAGCCCAAGCCGAAGCTGGCGCTGACATGGTCGCGCCCTCCGGGATGATGGACGGCCAGGTCGCCGCCATCAGGGCCGCCCTCGACGAATCAAGACATGGCTCGACCGGTATCCTGGCGTACGCGGCGAAGTTCGCTTCCTCTTTCTACGGCCCGTTCCGCGACGCCGCCGAATGCGCACCCCAGTTCGGCGACCGCGCCGGTTATCAGATGGATCCGCCGAACGCCGATGAAGCCATCCGCGAGATCAAGGCCGACATCGAAGAGGGTGCGGACATCGTCATGGTCAAGCCGGCCCTGCCGTACCTGGACGTGATCCGAAGGGCGAAGGCGGAGACCAGCTTCCCGCTCGCCGCCTACAACGTGAGCGGCGAATACGCGATGGTCAAGGCCGCCGCCCAGAACGGCTGGCTCGACGGCCGAAAGGCGACGCTGGAGATCCTCACCGGAATCCGAAGGGCGGGCGCCGACCTGATCCTGACCTACCACGCCAAGGAGGCTGCCGACTGGCTGGCATGACGACATCGAGTCCTTCGGCTGCTACTCAGCTGGATTAGGTCGAAATCTCGTGGACCGGTCACACTTTGCCGCTTCGTTTCGTCATACGGGTTGAAGTATTCAACCCAACATAGAAGGGAGAAACATGCCTGTGCAGGTGACCACCGTCATGATCGGTGTCGAAGACCTGGCCCGTTCCAAGAAGTTCTACGGGGAAGGCCTAGGCTGCGCGATCGCCCAGGACTATCCGAATTTCGTGCTGTTCAACATGGGTGAAGGATCGTCGTCGCTGGCCCTGTACGAACGGGAGGCAGCGGCCCAGGATGCTGGCGTCTCCTCCGAGGGATCCGGATTCCGGGGTGTCTCGTTCCACTACATCGTCTCGTCGAAGGAAGGTAGATGAGGTCATGGGCACGGCCGTGGCGGCCGGTGGCGGCGTCGTGAAGGAGGCAGCAGCCACCCAGTGGGGATACTTCGGGTACTTCAGCGACCCGGACGGCTACCTCTGGAAGGTCGCGTCCTCTTAGTAGGTAAGCAAAGCCCTACCCGGGCAGCCACGAGAGAGGGCCCACACGTAATCCCGGGAGAGCAACGATCCGACTCGCCTCTCGCGTGGAGATGTCAACCTCCCAGATCTCTCCGTTACGAACGAAGGCCAGCTCCTCGGGCGATAACCATACCGGCCAGACATCGAAGCCCTCGGTAATCATGGTGAGATCTCCTCCGTCCGGCGCCACCGTATAGATCCCCATCATCCGGTCGGGGTCGATCACGGAGAATGCGATCAGCGATCCATCGGGTGACCACGAAATCCCTTGAGCAGTCCTCCGAATTGCGAGGATCTGTCGGTCGTCCGAGCCGTCCGCGTTCACCACATGGATGCTCGAAGGCGGGTCGCAGTCCCGGTTGAATGCCAGCTCGGAGCCGTCGGGCGACCACGCGGCATGGAGGTCACTGCAGGGCAGGCCAGAATGTGTGAGCCTGGTCAGTCCGGTACCGTCGACCCCGATGACGTATATGTCGCCAGGATCGATGGTGTACGGGAAGGGTGCGAATCCGATCGTGAAGGCAATCACCCTCCCATTTGGAGACCAGCTCATCCCGTGGGGTTCGTGGAAGTCGCTGACCACGATCTCCCCCGTCCCATCTCTATTCACTATCCGAAGGTCGCCCTCTCCCTTCGACAGACCCGTGGAGAAGGCCAATTTCGTGCCGTCCGGCGACCACGACACCGACGTGGTGCTGCTCTTGGGCACCACAATGGACAAGTTGGTCCCGTCCTCGCTGACCCGGTAGATCCCGATTTGAGCCGGCGGGTAAAGGGCCCCCGCCACGAAGGCAAAGGCCCCGGACGGTACAGGGAGTGGGGTCGCCGGTGTCGCAGACCTCGTTCCAATGGTGGGTCCCCCGGTAGGTGGTCCCCCGGTTGCCGATAAGCCTTCTCGATCGGATCGCAGCACGGTAAAGCGGGCGAGTGGAAAGCCCAAGACCACGGCCACCACCGTCGTGGCGAGGAGGACCATGGTCCAACGACGTCGTTTGCGACCGGCGCGATGGGTTTGTTGGGAAATCTCCGGCTCTTGGGCCATCAAGTCTTGAGCTCCTCGTAACTCATCGAAGACAGGCCGTTGCCTGTATCGACGCACGGGGAGGCTCATTTGTTGTGCAGACCCAACAGTTCCAAGCAGCGCCGGAGCGTCAGGCTTGAGGATCCCGGCGCTTTGCCGGGTCTACGGAGCACCTCTCTGGGCCGACGAGGCGGGCCAGGCTGTCGCGATGGTCGGCCACCCAACGGTAAAGCCGGGTCGTGGTGCCCGGAAGGGTCGAGGCTAGGCCGGCGATGGGACTGCCGCCCGGCAGAAGCTTCGCGAGAAGGGGGACCGCGGCCCCCTCCGAATAGACCTTCCCCTCCGGGGTCACCAGGTGCCAGGACCGCATCTTCGTTTCCTGGTCCATGCCGTCAAGCAGCTTGTCCGCCTCTTCACTCTGAAGAGAGACGGCCCTGAGGCGTCGGTGGCGGTCCCAGGCCAGGATCTTCGAGAGCGACCAGCGGCAGAAGCCGCAGTCGGCGTCATAGAGGATCACGGTTGGATCCATCGATCCAAGCCTAGACAGGGACCGTTCGAACGTCAGCCGCTTTGTGTTCCGCGAGCCTGGTTCGAAGCCTGTCCACGACGGCGGGCCAATTGACGAAGAGCACGACGATGGTCGCTGCCCAAGCCGAATAATCCAGGTCCATGGAAGCTCGGATGGCGATGTGGAGACCGACTGCGGCCGGGACGAAGAACCATGCGAGCTTGGGTCGCAGAAGGACGAGCGGGAAGCCAAGCTCGATCACGAGCGTCATGGCGGCGATGAGGTGGGCGATGATCGGACGGTCGGCGATGAAGATCGCAAGGGCGTTCGGGTGTCCGCGGCCGTCGCTGGATTGGTACAGGGCCCACCTCAGGTTGCTGGAGAGCGCCCAGGCCAGACCGGAGAAAACCAACTTGGCGAGGCCGGTGAAGAAGTACCCGCCGGCGGCGACCACCATCGCGGTCTTGACCGGCCACCCATATCTCGCCGACCAGTCACGGTCATGTGAGCGCCGTGAGAAGAGCGCATCAAGCGACCACCACTCCGAGGTGGGGGCAGCAAGGAGCGGCACCAGCGCCAGCAGGAGCAGCACGTCGTTGTGAACGACCTTTCCGATGCTGGTGGCCATGCCGTTGAGAAGGATCCCGCACGCCCAGGCAGTGGGCAGTGTGATTCGAGCGAGAAGCCCCGCCGCCGCGAGGACCGCGGCGGTGACACCTGCTATCTGCGCCGCCTCGGTGAGAGAAGGCGACGGCATGGAACCGAACAGGTGCATGAACGATAGGGGGCGGTAAAGCGCCTTCGGCTGTCCTGAGAGCCCAAGGTAGACGGGCCGCGAGAGACGGAAGGCCAGGGTGGAACACAGGCCTATCCGAACCGCCGCAAGCCTTCGCCCGCTGCCAGTTGAGAACAGCCAGGTCTCAACTCGAGTCATTGCCCACCTCGCCGCACGTGAAGAGCAGGGTCCTGCTGGTTGGCGATGCCGGACGGGACCCGGCTCGTGGCAGGACGTCCTCATCCAGACGGTAGACGCGGACCTGGCTGGTCCCGGCCGCCTCCGCCCAAGCGCGGCACATGCCGTCCCGGTCGGTCGGCGAGATGTCCGGATACCGCTGCATGATCAGGACGAAGCCTCGGTAGCCGGACGGGAGTTGCGCGAACGAGAGCACGTTCTCCCGGCCCTCCGCGTCCAGGGAGAAGGCCTGCCAGGTCGTCCGGTGTTGGGTTCTGAGATGGCTGAAGAGCCGGAAGCCAGTGAACGGCCAGGCCTCGATGCCCACCAAGCCGCACACGACGAAGACGATCAGGAATCCTCTGACGAACCACCGTGCCCAACCTGGAGGACGCTCCATACCCCGTGAGACGGTAACCTCCCGGAGGACGACGGTCCAGGGGGAGATCTGGTGGATCGCTCAGAGGAGCTGTTCGAGAAGGCGGCGCGGCTCATCCCAGGTGGCGTGAACTCACCGGTGCGCGCATACCGGGCCGTTGGAGGTGTCCCCCGGTTCGCCGCTCGTGGCGAGGGCGCCTACCTCCTGGACGCGGATGGACGCCGCTACGTCGATTACGTGCAGTCGTGGGGCGCTCTGCTGTTCGGCCATGCCCGCGAGGAGATCGTTCGGGCGGCGCAGGAGGCTGCCGGACTCGGGACGTCTTTCGGTGCTCCCACAGAAGCCGAGGTGCGTCTGGCGGAGCGCATCGTCCTTTCTGTCCCGAGCGTGGAGATGGTACGCCTCGTTTCCTCGGGAACCGAGGCGTGCATGACGGCCCTGCGACTGGCCCGCGGATTCACCGCTCGGCCGAGGGTGATCAAGTTCGAAGGCTGCTACCACGGGCACTCGGACGCGCTGCTCGTGAAAGCGGGGAGCGGCGTGGCAACTCTGGGGATTCCCGACTCGCTCGGTGTGACGGCGGGGGCGGCCGCCGACACGATCGTGTGTCCCTACAACGACCTTGATGCCGTGGGGGAGGCGTTCCGGCTTGCTCCCGAACAGGTCGCGTGCGTGATCGTGGAACCGGTTGCCGCGAACATGGGCGTGGTACCGCCGGCGCCTGGGTTCCTCGGAGGTCTGCGGTCGCTGTGCGACGAGAACCGCGCGCTGCTCGTCTTCGACGAGGTCATTACCGGGTTCCGCATTGGCGCGGGCGGGGCGCAGGCGTTGTTCGGCATCCGTCCCGACCTCACATGCCTGGGGAAGGTGATGGGGGGTGGCTTTCCCTGCGCGGCCGTCGGCGGCAGTCGGGAGGTGATGGAGCGTCTGGCCCCCGTCGGGCCCGTCTACCAGGCGGGCACGCTGTCCGGCAACCCCGTGGCAGTTGCCGCGGGGCTCGCTGCCCTGGGCCTGGTGGCCGACCTCGATCCCTATGCGTTACAGCGTGAACGGGCGGAATGGCTGACAGAGGGTCTCGCCAAGGCCTTCACCTCAGGCGGTGTCCCCGCCACGATCAACCGGGTCGAGTCCCTATTCTCGGTCTTCTTCGCAGAGGGTCCGGTACGGAACTTCGAAGAGGCCAAGGCCGCTGATCACCAACGCTATGCGCGCTTCTTCAACGGGATGCTCGCCGAAGGCGTGTATCTGCCACCGTCCGGCTACGAGGGGTGGTTCCTGAGCACAGCCCACGGTGAGGAGGAGATCACACGGACCATCGAGGCTGCGGAGGCGGCGGCGAGGCTCTAGCGGCTGATCGTGATGAGGAGCGTCACGAAGATCCCGATGATCATCGCGGTGAAGGCGAGGAAAGCGTCGCTCCCGTTGGTGATCGCCGCCACGAAGTCCATCGCCTAGCGCCTCCTAAGCCGGGCCGAACCACGGCGGGGCGGTCCCGCCGGTGAGGATCGCCTTCCGTTTCTTCTCGGCTCCGTCCAGGAGCGGGAGGTGGATCAGGAAGCCGAGGATCGACACGCCGAGGAAGGCGAACGAATAGACCGGCACGTTGCCCGAGTCGTGATAGGCAAAGACGGTTATCTCCTGGCCTCCCCCCGTGAAGAAGGCATGGGCGCCGACCAGGTGGGTTCGCCCGGCCGTGGCGAACATGATGTCCTGTACCACAAAGGTCGCGGGGTCGAGCTCGACCTCGGGGCCCTGGTTCGCGAGCTCCTCCGAAGCCTTCTGGGCCAGATACTTCTGTATCGCCGTCTTGGCGGTGTCGACGGAGGACTTGACCTTTGCGCTGGGGAGCGCCCAGCCCTGGCCGGGGTAGGAGGCCGTCGGCGCGTACTTAGTCGTCTGGGGCCCGGTGCCGGCCGCCACAACCTGCCAATGGGCCTCGGTGCCACGTGGCCCCAGGTTCGGCAGCAGGCCGGTCACCCCCAAGACCTTTGGTTGCCCGAACGTCCACAGCGCCGAAAGGATGATCATCCAGCCGAAGAACGATACCGCCAGCACCAGGTAGCCCATCCGCAGCCCGAAGATCGCGCTGAGCAGAAGGTAGACGCTCCCAACGAACAGGATGAACGAGGCCACCACGACGGCGATCCCCTTACCGAACGTCGGCGCCAAAGCCACGAGTTGGAGCATCGACGTCCTCATGGCGTCGGTGAGGCCGATGGGCTGGCCGATGAGGTGGGTGTTGGAGAGGCGGCCGCCGCGTTGATGCAGACGTTCTGGTCATCCGGGACCGTCTGGATCGACAGGATGTAGTTCACAAGGTCCTGTATCTGCAGGTCGTCCATCGCTCCGGCGTACTTGACGCTCCAGGAGGGCATGTCGGTGCCCGTGCGGCCCTGGGAGATCGTGTCCACGATGTCACCGATCCCCTTTATGAGGGGGTGGCCGAAGGCTGCCCCTCCGCACACGGTCTGGAGGTTCGGCACGGGGACCAGGTTCAAGTTGTATACGTTCTGGCCTCCGGTGAGGCCGGATCCGTGGCAGCGCTCGCAGTTGAAGCCGAGCTGGTTCTCCTCGGTCCCCAGCAGAGTGGTGAGGCGACCCCTTTCCACAGACTCGGCCAGGATCACCTCGGTGTCCGCCTTGTTCGTCTTGGGCTCTCGGAGCCAGACGGCCGGTACCCAGATCGCCTCGAAGGCAACCAGGACGAGCCCCCACAGAAGGAGTTTCTCCAGGATCGGTTTCTCGAGGTCCGGATCGGAGGGACCGGGCTTCATACCGCTGGGGATATCGAGCTCCGGCGTCGTCGGAGGCCGGCGGCGGCTTGCGGTCACCGAGATCCAGACGATGATCACGATCGCGCCGGAGGCGAGGCCCAACAGGATGGCCTTCCCGGCCGAGATCGCGCCCATCAACACGACGTCACCCAACGCAGAACGGCCCTTCCGGGGATTGGTGGATCGTGTCCGTGCCCCTGGGCGGGCCCGTCACGATGATCCCCGTGTTGACCTTGACCTGCCCGCCCTCGACGGTGACCGGGAAGCGGGGGAGGCCATTCGGCGCCGGGCCAAGCTCGTACTCCCCGGCATAGTTGTACTTGGAGCCGTGGCACGGGCATTCGAACCATTGGCTCTGCTGACAGAACGGAACCCGGCAGCCCAGATGGGCGCACTTCTGGTACAAGGCCATCAGTTTGGCCTCGCCGACTTGCGCCGTGATCCCGTCATAGGGTCCGCCGGTCTTGTCGCCATCGCCCGTGTAGTTGATGAGGTAGAAGCGTCCCGCGCCGAAGTAGTAGGGCTCACGGCCCGACGTGATCTGGTCCAGGATCGCGTCCGCCGGATCGCTCAGCGTGATCGTCGAGCCGAACCCCCCGGACAGGTTGGGCCACAGGAAGGCCAGGGTCGCTCCGCCGAATTGGGCGGCGAAGACACCGAGCGATGCCAGCAGCCCGCCCCTGAAGAAGTCTCGGCGGGAAAGGACCACCTTCGGCTTGGGTGCCGGAGGTGCGGCGACCGGACGGGCAGAAGGGGCGGCCGCGGCCGGCGCGGCGGACCTCCGGGCTCTCGCCAGCGACCCGAGCAGCAGCAGCACGAACAGCCCGAGCAGCACCACCACGATGGCCACCGCGAAGGTCGACTGTGAGATGGCCAGGGTCCTCATAGCTCGAAGAAGAGGCCCTGGCTCCATGGCCAGGCCCAGTTGTAGCCCGTGCCCCGGAAGAAGGAGCCGGCGATCGTGAGGGTCGCGCCGAACATGAACAGCATCGTGAACAGCGTGATGGCGAGCTTGCGGTCGCCGGGCTTGGTGCTCGGGTTCCGGTCGACGTACGGGACCGCCATCAGGCCCACGAGGATGAGCGTTGGGAAGATGACACCGGCGATCATCGGGTGGAAGTAACGGAGTAGCTCCTGGAGGCCAAGGAAGTACCACGGAGCCTTGGAGGGGTTCGGGGTGAGGTTGGGGTTCGCCAGCTCCCGTAAGGGGGCGTTCACGAAGGTCGAGAAGATCACCAGGAATCCGGAGACCACCAGCAGGCTGATGAACTCCTCCATCAACAGGTGAGGGAAGACGTTGATGCGGTCTCCCTGCTCCCGCTCGACGCGCTGGACGCCCTCGGGCGGCACAAGTGCAAGGAGCCGGTGCTTGTCGGGCGCGCCGGCCTTGGGCGTGGGTGCTCGGCCGGTGGGTGGAGGTGCGGTTCGCACCGCCGATGCCGGGGGCGCCGCGTAGGCCACGGCCCCGCCGGCAGGAACCGCCGCGGGCGCGGTCGCTGCTACGGCCGCCGAGCCTGCCCCGCCTCCATCGCCTGCCGCCGCCGCCGCCGCAACGGGCGCCACCGCCTCGCGCTCGGGCTCGCCGTGGACCTTTCTGTAGGCCCGTACGGCCGCGGCGCGGGCCCGGCCTTCGGCTACGCGACGGTCCGTGCCCTTGGCGAGCTCCTCGGCCAGGACCTTGTCGAGGACCTCCTGGTCGAGCGGCGTCTCTTCGCGTCCCGGCATCGCTTCCTCCTACAGGGGACCGCTGATCCCGCCGTCCTTGCGAATCCGCCAGAAATGGACGGCAAGGAACAGGACGAGGATGAACGGCAGGAACAAGACGTGGAAGACGTACCATCGGAGCAGAGTCTCTGGCCCGACCTCGAGGCTCCCAAGAAGTATGAACTTCGCCTGGTGGGCGATCAGCGGCGAATAGCCCGCGAGGTTCGTCCCCACGGTGACCGCCCAGATGGAGAGCTGGTCCCACGGGAGCAGGTACCCGGTGAACGAGAGCCCCAGGGTGAGGAACAGCAGGATCACACCGACCACCCAGTTGAACTCGCGCGGTGGCTTGTAGGCACCTGTGTAGAACACCCTGGCCATGTGGAGCGCCACCGTGAACACCATCAGGTGCGCGCCCCATCGATGGATGTTCCTGACCAGGTCTCCGAACAGGACGGAGGTCCTGATCGCCTGCATGTCGTGGTATGCCACTGCATTGCCGAGCGTCGCCGCCGGCCGGTAGAAGAACATCAGGTAGATGCCGGTCACGGTGAGCAGGACGAAGAGGAAGAACGAAAGGCCGCCCAGGCAGAACGTGTAAGTCAGCTTCAGCCCGTGCCGCTTGATTTTGACCGGATGCAGGTGGTACAGGACGTTGTTCATCATCGCGAGCGCCCGGTCGCGCTGAGTGTCCTTGTAGCCCTTCCGGAAGACGGACCCCGGCCGGAAGATCGACTTCCACAGCTCGGTCTCGCGAACCTTGTCCAGAGCCTCCATCGGGCTGGGAGGCTTCGGCAACCTATCGCGCAGCTTCAAGGCCGCTCCGTTCCTCTCTCGTCATTCGATGTCGACGTCGGTCTTCTGCGACATCGGCACCGCCGCCATAGTCCGGGCGCCGGACGTCTCCTCCGGCAGGCGCGCATAGTAAAGGCAGTCGCTCGGGCAGCGTTCGACGCACACCGAGCACCGGGTGCAGGCGTTGTCGTCCACAACGAAGATCGCGAAGGACTCTTTTACCTCGGCCTCCACGGCCTCGTCCTCCGTGCTCTGGACGATCCCGGGGTCCAACATGTAGATGCAGTTCCAGGGGCAGACGTCCTCGCATGCCCTGCAGAGGATGCAGGGCTCGGGATCGAGCATCAGGTGCTTGGGGGATCTCACCCCCTGCTTCAACCACTCGGGGTCGACCGTCTCGACCGAGTAATCGGTCCGGATGTCGACCTCTGTCTTCACGAAGGGCATGGCCTCATATCACCTCATTCAGATCGGGCATCATCGGTAGCCGCCGGTGGGCCGGCTCTCGCTCTCGCTGCGGAGCCGGCGGCGCCACTTCTGGACGTAGTAGGGGACGATGATCAACAGGCCGAAGGGAACGCTGAAGAGGCCCGCGGCGATCACGTCGCGGAGCTCGAACCAGAGGAACCTCTTCGGTGTATCGACCCAGTTCAGCTTCTGGCCGGCGAGATAAAGCCAGTACGAAGGGATGAGGCCGATGAAGGTGATCCCGAAGGCCCAAAGGGCCACCGCCGCGATCACGGCCTTCGTCCATGTCCACTCGAACTCTCTTAGGAAGGTCTCGATGCGCCGCACGAGCGGCTGGGCCCGCTCCTGCATACCCTTCGGCACCAGTTTCAGCGCAAGCTTCATCCGCTCGATCGTCCTTCCAGGGAGCTACGGCGCGGATTATATCGGCGGGCCGGGCGAGGTCTCCAACACGTTAACGGCCGAGCAACCTCCAAGCGGAGGGCCCGCGGCCTTCGAGGGCTTGTGAAGCCGTTCACAAGCATCGATAACACTATGGCTCGCAAGCGGCCCATCTGCAACCCATCGTGATGCGCCGGCCTCAGACTCCCGATGGTGTCGATTGTGGGGCGGAGGCGGAACCGTCTCTTCCTGCGAGCACCGGCGCGATCAGGTCGAGCAGGGCGGTCACGACCTTCTGTTCGCCAGCGCCTTCGAAGTGGGTACCGTCGGGACGGGCCGGTACGCCGTCGATAAGGTCGTCGCAGAGCGTGACGTCTGACTTGCAGATCACGTCGGTCACGGAGACGAAGGTCGCCAGGTCAGGATTCTGTTCCGCGTAGCTCTTCATGATCCCGTTCCACTTCGACGTAATGTCGTCGTAGTGCTCGATCAGGAAGCGCACCCATGGATTGCATCGTTGCTGGGTGCAAATGCTGGCTCTCCCCACGCCGGGAGGCTCGGTCCCCACGAACACGACGGTCGCACCGCCCCGCACAAGCCGCTCCACCGTCGTGGCCAGCGCGGCGCGACGCAGCTTCCAGAACCTGCTGGTGCCCGACGGCACGCGCTCGCCGGCCGGCGTGACGAAATCCGCCAGGGACCATCGGTCCCACCACAGGACGACATCTGGGTGCATGGTACGGATCAGGGTGTCCTGATCGGTGATGACTTCCTGGCAGTGCTGCTGCTCGGCTGAAACGGCGCAACCCCCCCTCGCGGCCGAGATGACGCGCCACCCTCGTGTGGCGGCAGCTCGTTCCAGGGCGGCCCCCAAACGCAGCACGACGGAGTCGCCGGTGAGCATGATGACCGGCACGCCAGGAGGCGGCGGTGGCACAGCCGTGGCCGCTACCGACACGGCGGAGGCGATCAGCATCACCGCCGGCACGGTCAGCAGAACCCTGCGGCGTCGCCACGCCTCCTTCCTCGGAGTCCGGACGCGGTCTTTGTGCCAACCGACGCGGATCGGTCGCTCGACAAGGTAATAGGAGAGAGCGGCGATACCGACCGTGAGCGCTACGACCAGAGACCCACGAACCAGCCGCTCGCGCCCGACCGTACCCGGGAGGTGCAACCAGACCATCATTGGCCAATGCCACAGGTACACCCCGTACGAAACCACGCCCAGCCACGCGAGGGGTCGCCACTCGAATGGGCGGTGGAGGCCGCCGCTCTGGCCGACCCACAACGGCGCGACGACCATCACGGTCAGGATCGAGATGGCGATGGCTCCGCCGTAGTAGTAGAGGGACGTCTCGGGGCGGATCATCACCAGGCCGGCGATCAACCCCAGCGAACCGACCGCGATCAGGGGCGTAACGAGCCGTTCGACCCATGCTCTTCCCACAGGGCCCGTGACCAGGACCGCCCCCATCGCCCCGATGAGGGGCTCGAAGATCCGCGCATCCGTGCCCATGTACGCTCGGTCGACGCTTCCCGGCGACCAGAGCAGCGCCAGTGCGGCGCCCGAAAGAACCGCGCCGATCGTTGCGAGGGCTCCGACGGTGAGCCGGGGACGCCTGGTGACGGGGAGGATGAGCGCTAATAGGAGTGGCCAGACCAGATAGAACTGCTCCTCGATACCGAGCGACCACGTGTGTTGCAGGGGGCTGATCGTGCCTGTGTTGTTGAAGTAACTGCTGGCGGCGATGAAGTGCCAGTTGGCGACGTAGGCGATCGTCGCGAGCATGTCTCCACGCAGAGCGCTCAGCTGGCTGAAGGTCGCTGTGCTGTGCGTGATCAGGGCGACGACCAACAGCAAAAGGACAAGGGCGGGCATCAGTCGACGAACCCTGCGGGCCCAGAACGCAGACACCGCGATCTTGCCCTTCTCCTGCATCTCGGCAAGTAGCAGGCTCGTGATCAAGAAGCCCGATAGGACGAAGAAGATGTCGACGCCCAGGTACCCGGCGGCGAATCCGACGATGTTGAGGTGGAAGAGGAAAACGAGCAGAACTGCCACGCCACGCATACCGTCGAGGGCCCCGACATGCCCGTGGATTGACTGTCGTCGCTCGCCCGGCGTCGATACGAGAGTCTTCATGGCTGGCCTCTGCCGCCCCGCGCGGGTCGATGGAATCACCGCCCCTGGTACGGCTCATGATGTTAGCGGCCTGCGACCATATGAGCTAGATGCTCGCCGATGCCGTGCGGAACGTGAACGCCTGGTGGGCGCCGGGGCTCGCCTTTGCCGCCGGCGTCGTGTCCTTCGCATCGCCCTGCGTGCTGCCGCTTGTTCCCGGCTACCTGTCGTTCGTCACCGGTGGGCAGGATCCGGGCCAGGGTGGCCGAAAGCGTCTCCTGCCCATCGTCTCCTTCATCCTGGGGTTCTCCGTCGTGTTCACGATCCTGTTCGGGTTCACCGCGAGCGCCCTCCGCGAGTGGTTCCTGTCTCCCGTCGGCCGCCGAGTGGCCGGCGGTTTCGTCATTGCGTTCGGGCTCTTCATGCTCCTGTATGCGTTCCGGGCGAGGATCACATGGCTCTACCGGGAGGGACGACCTCTCCTTTCCCGCATCAAACCCAGTGCGGCTGGAGCGTTCCCCCTGGGCATGGCCTTCGCCGTCGGTTGGACGCCCTGTATAGGGCCCATGCTCGGGGCCATCACGACGCTCGCCTTCAACCAGGGCACCACCTTTCGCGTGGTCTTCCTGCTCTTCATGTACTCGATGGGACTGGGGCTGCCCTTCCTGCTGGTCGGTATGGGCGTGGGACGTCTGATGCGCGCGTTCAGGTTCTTCAGTCGGAACTACCATTGGTTCGCCGGTGCCAGCGGCGCAGCGATGGTTGCGATCGGCGTACTGCTCGTGTCGGGCACGTGGACACGCCTGATGGCACCGTTGTTCAAGATCATCAACCGCTTCACCCCCGCGCTGTGAAGCCGCAACTCTCTACGACAGGAGGTTGACCATGCCGCAAGGCATCGACCGAGATGGAGTCCGACGGCTGCTCGATGAGGGAGCTCAGCTGGTGGAGGTCTTGCCGGCGAAGGAGTACGAAGAGGATCACCTCCCCGGCTCCATCAACCTTCCACTCCCTCGGCTCGAGTCTGAGGCCCGGGAGCTCCTGGACCCCAGCCGACCGATCATCGTGTACTGCTGGGACTCCGCCTGAGACCTCTCACCAAGAGCCGCGTGGCGGCTCGAGAGCCTTGGGTTCATCGGCTTGTACGACTACGAGGCCGGAAAGCTGGACTGGCTGGCGGCGGGGCTCCCCACCGAGGGCACGAACGCCGACCGTCCACGGGCCGGCGATGTGGCGCGGCGAGACGCGCCAACCTGCCGTCTGGACGAGCGTGTGGGCGAGGTCCGCGACCGTGCCGAGATGGCCGAGTGGAACGTCTGCGTGGTGTTGAACGACGAACGTGTGGTGCTGGGGCTCCTGCGCGCCGCTGAACTCGGCGCAGATCCGAGCCTCCGGATCGAGCAGGCCATGCGGCCCGGTCCAAGCACGTTCCGCCCTTTCGTAGCGATCGATGAAATGGCCGGGTTCATGACCGAACACGACCTCGAGGCTTCGCCGGTGACCACGTCCGATGGGAGGTTGGTAGGGGTCCTTCGGAGGGAGGACGCGGTCAGGATGGCGCACGAGCTGCATGAGGGAGGGCCCCGATGACCGAAGAGCCGACTCTGGTGCTGACATGCTCCGAATGCGACGACGAGATCGACTGTTGCGCCTTATGCGAGGGAGATGACTGTCGGATAGCGATCTGCTACGAGCACCTGCGGGAGGCCACAGGCCAGGCGATGCCGCAGCCACATGCCCACGGAGGCTGAGGACTTAAGGTGTGAGTTGACGTGCGCGCCCGTTGGAAAGTCCTCGTAATCCTTGCGGCCGTCGCCGTCCTGGCCGGCTTGTTCGTCGCACTTCGCCCCGGAGGTTCATCCTCCGGCCACTCCGTACGCCGGATAGATGTGGATGTGATTGGCGAATCCGTGAACGGGCCTGGCCAAGTCAAGGTCTCGATGGGGACCAAGGTCGAGATCAGGGTGACGGCTGACGTGGATGACGAGGTACACGTTCATGGATACGACCTCATGCAGGATGTCCGGCCGGGTGCGGCCGCCGCCATCGACTTCGACGCCACGATCCCCGGGATCTTCGAGGTCGAGCTCGAGTCCCATGGCCTGTTGCTGTTCCAGTTCGAGGTGACGCCCTGATCCGGCGCATCGGATTGGCTTTCCTCGCTGCCGGACTGCTGATCGTCCTGTCGGCGGGTCCCGCGTTAGCACACGGTTTGGGGGGGAGGATCGATCCGCGGGTGCCGAGGTGGCTGTTCCTGTATGGGGCGGCGGCCGCCGTGGTGATCTCCTTCGTGGCGCTGGTCGTGCTGTGGAAGACACCGCGGCTCGCGGGCGTACAGAGAGGCCGCCCCTTGCCGGGGACTGCGCAACGGGTTCTTCGGAGTCGGTCCGCCGACGTCATCGTTCGTGCGGTCGCCCTGGTGATTTTCCTGGTGGTGCTGGCCTCCGGTCTCCGCGGTGGGACCGGTGCGGGGAGCATCGCCCCCGTGTTCGTGTACATCTGGTTCTGGGTCGGGCTGGCATTCCTGCATGCCCTGCTTGGGAACCTGTGGGCGACCCTTTCGCCCTGGGATACGCTGGCCCGGCTCTTTGGTCTGGGCGAGCGGCCGCCCCGCCAATACCCGAAAGCCGCGGGTATCTGGCCGGCGGCTTTCCTATTGCTGGCGTTCACCTGGATGGAGCTGGTCGACCCCTTCGGGTCACGTCCGGCGACCATCGGTGCCGCCATCGCCGTGTATTCGGCGATAACGCTCACGGGCATGGGGGTCTTTGGGAGACGGAGCTGGAACGAGCACGGTGAGGCCTTCGCGGTCTATTTCGGCCTTCTGTCCAGGATAGCTCCGCTCGTCCGCGATCAGCAGGGGCGGGTTGTCGTGCGGCCCGTCCTGGGCGGCCTCCCGGGGCTCCCGGTCGCCCCTGGCCTGGTCGCTTTCGTCCTGGTGTCGTTGGGGTCGACCACGTTCGATGGATTCTCCAGGTCGAGTTTCTGGCTTACGGAAGTGGCGACCCAGTCGAGGTTCGAAGTCGCGGCGCTCGGAACGGCAGGGCTGATCGGCATGGTCCTGGCCGTGTCGATCCTTTACATGGCTGCGATGGCGGTGGCCGCGGCCGTGAGCGGCGCGGGTTGGCGGCCACTCGCGGTGCGGTTCGTGCACAGCCTGGTCCCCATCGCGTTTGCATACTTGGTGGCCCACTACTTCTCGCTGCTGCTGCTGGAGGGACAGCAGGGGATTGCCCTGGCGTCTGATCCCTTCGGCACGGGATGGAACCTGTTCGGCACCGCCGGGTGGCACATCAACTACGGCCTGCTTTCGGCATTCGCTGTCTGGTACATACAGGTGGCGGCGATCGTTGGCGGCCATGTTGGGGGCGTCATCCTGGCCCACGACCGGGCCATCGCCAGCTTCCCTCCGGCCAGTGCTCTCAGGACGCAATATGCGCTCCTCGCCGTCATGGTCCTGTTCACCGTTGGTGGGTTGCTCATCCTGTCGGGGGGCTGACCCATGCTCGCTCATCAGGGAGGGTGGGACGAGATGCTCTACATGGGCGGCGCCGTTGTCGTGCTGGCCGTCTACCTTTCGGTCAGGCATCGGCGCCCCCCCGACGAGGACGGATCTCCCACGGACTCGCACCCTTGTCGCTATTGCGGGCAGACGATCCACGTCGACGAGACGACGTGCCCGGCCTGTGGTTTCAAGGACGCCTGAGCCATACTTGGCCTGGCATGGAACGAAAGAGCACGATCTCGCCTAATGGCCGAGCCCGTCGCGACGCTCCTACCAACCACACGCGGCTGAGGGGCCTGGCGATCGCCTCTATGGCGACGACCTTTTTGCTCGTTGCTATCGGAGGCCTCGTGCGAGCGACCAACTCTGGCCTCGGATGCTCCGGCTGGCCCAAGTGCACGCCCGGGCGCTGGCTCCCGCCGCTCGAGTACCACGCGATCAT